>Ga0074195_1000125_pt1 | contig 182781 bp, 159 predicted proteins | sample EPASupsiteHSE623_FD_64525 | JGI IMG/M metagenome (GOLD analysis project Ga0074195, IMG submission 64525) | Bioremediated contaminated groundwater from EPA Superfund site, New Mexico - Sample HSE6-23 | ecosystem: Environmental > Aquatic > Deep subsurface > Groundwater > Contaminated ... | reverse complement strand
CGCATCCCGAGGGGGCAGAGGGCATAGGAGGGGTGGGGGTGGGGTGTTTGGGTTGGGGTGTTTGGGGTGGGGTGTTTGGGTTGGGGTGTTTGGGTTGGGGTGTTTGGGTTGGGGTGTTTGGGTTGGGGTGTTTGGGGTATTAGGTAGCGAGAAAACTGGATTTTTCAAAAAAGATTTGCAATTCCCAAAATATATACTACCATTTTCTCGTTTTGACAGAAGTTCCCTAAATTTTACCTCTTAATCGAAAACCATCGGTGGTTTTTTTAAAAAAGTTACTTTTTTATATTTCTTTAAACAAATATTTTTATGAAAAATACATCAAAACTCTTTCAATACTTCCTGATATTGTTCACCGCATCAGGATTTTTTATTGCCACAATTTCAAACACTACCTTTGCCTCCGAGATTCCCCGAAACTGACTCGTAGCCGAGTATCTTTTCGATGGTAATGCGAATGATACGAGTGGGAATGGGAATAATGGGATCGCGACGAATGTAACTTTTGAAAATGGGAATGCTCTATTTAGTAAATGAGACTATATTACCTTCCCTACAACCTGACTTCCTTTTTGAAATAATCCAAGGTCTTTGAGTACCTGGGTGAAGTTTAATTCCTTTAGTTGGGATGATTCTATATTTGGCTATTGATCGGAGAATACCGAACAAAACTTCTTTTTGAATTATTATAATCATGACTGATTTTATTTAAGAGGAGTTTTTTGGTGAAATGATATAAATACAAACCGACAACTTACATTATGACAATATTATCACTTGGCTTTAGTATACGACTGATCTATAGCTACGTTATATGTAAATGGTGTTATAGCTTGATCAAAAAATATTCTTTTAAAAACTATTGGTTCATTTGGATCATTTGGTAAGTACAGTAATTGATCTCCAACATTTGATGGAGCTATAAAAAAGGCGCGTATCTACAACCGGGCTCTCTCAGATTCAGAAATTCAAGTGCTTTCTCATGAATGAGAAGCTCCATCCTGTCATGATGGTATCAAGAATCAGGACGAGACTTCTATAGATTTATGAGGAGTGTGTTGAAATATCCCCCGAGACTGACTTGTAGCCGAATATCTTTTCGATGGCAATACAAATGATACAAGTGGAAATGGGAATAATTGAACATCAATAAATGTGACTTTTGAAGATGGGAATGCTATATTTAATAGATGAGATTATATTACCTTCCCTACAACCTGACTTCCTCTTTGAAGTAATCCGAGATCCATGAGTACCTGGGTGAAGTTTAATTCCTTTAGTTGGGATGATTCTATATTTGGTTATTGACTGGAAGATACTGAACAGAATTTCTTTTTGAATTACTACAATCATGACTGATTTTATTTAAGAGGAGTTTTTTGGTGAAATGATATAGATACGAATCAGCAGTTAATGCTATGACAATACTATCACTTGGTTCTAGTATATGATTGATCTGTGGCCAAATTATACATAAATGACACTATGATTTGAATAAAGAATATTTTGCTTAGAACTACCGGTTCGGTATGATCATTTGGTAAATATGCCAATCGACCTCCGACATTTGATGGGGCTATTAAAAAAGCACGCATCTATAACCGAGCACTTTCAGACTCAGAAGTTCAAGCCCTCTACAACGAAGGAACCTATAATCCAACTCCACCAACACCTCTCTCTCAGCAGATTCAGAGTCCGCAAATGGATCCCCAAGAAATAATTTCACCTCAAGATATAAACCTATGAGAAAAGGTTTGAAAATTTCAGTCGGGTTCAGGGGTTATTTTGAGTGCTAATGTTGACAATACTTCTTGAAAGAAGCTGAGAGTCGATTTTGAGGTCTATAAATTATGAGATATTCTCCCTTCGTATTCAAAATCAACCGAATACTCTTATTTATTAACTCACAAAATAACAGTCCCTTATTTATGAGCTTGAGAATATCTCTGGAAGGTAAGGGCTACTGACGAGTGATGAAATTCAAGTGAATGGGTGGATTTTTGAATCAATAACTCATACAGTGCAGATTATGGCTTGTATGAATGATTTGAGCCATATCCTTATGGGTATAAGTTTCATAACAGAGAGATTGCCAGTGGAGTTTTATATGGATTGTGATTTAATCTGATATTCAGACAGCCACCGGCTTTTCCACTCATATTAAAGGAGCCAACAATAGTAGATTGAAACAAGTGGGATATATTCAGGAATGCATTTGATCTATCATCTCTTCAAAACAATAAGAAGAAAATGATAGATGCCTTTGATGCCTTATGATTAAACAAAACGGATGCCCTGAGTCACTGAAGTTGTTATGGTATGGCTGTATCATCTGCTATGCAATATACACATTCCGGTTTTATTAATACATATTATCCAAGTTTTAGTAACGCTATTTGAGCCTGAATGATTTGGGATAATATTTTCCCTCTGAGTACAGATTGACCTTATGGATATAGTAAATGGAATAGTTACAGTAAAACACTGGAAACGATTTTATCATTCCAACTTTCTCAACGCAGTGTTCATGTTCAAAAGGCAATTTCTAAGGGCACAAAAAGTCCAGATGAAATAATAAAAGAATTAAAAGAATTTCCTAATAATACTTACGCATTGCTTTTTTGGTGAAAGGATAGAAATAATAAAGAGGTCTGACATGCGGTTATTCCTTATAAAGTAGAAGGAAATAAAATTTATATTTGGGATAATAACTATCAATACCCATTCAGATTACTTGAGGACTGATCAAAAGAAAAATGATATAATCAATATATAGAAATATATACAGATACTGATTGAAAAATTAAATGGAAAGCAAATACATATAAATGGAAATCATTTACAAAAATGTCGTTAATAAATCTAGATGATATATTTTATAGTTGAAAAAAATCAGCACCATTTTGACTTAATGGAAATGATATATCTCTCACTTTATCATGAAGTTCTGATATGTATATTTCAGATTCATTATGAAGAGTTTCTTGATTTACAAGCTCGGGTGTTGTCGAAGAAATACCTGGAGTCGAGGTCATAGTTCCTCTGAATGCAACTCTGGATTGAGCAACCGAAGATAACTTCAGACAAATTTATCTTCCTCAGAAAATAGATTGACTCACTATTAAAGTATCCTGAAAATCAGATGAGGCATATGACCTCATGATGGCATGATGAGATTATTATACCAAAATATCTTGAGTATCTACGAATTCATGACAAACAGACTCCTACAATATCTCGAGAGAGCAATTACAGATAGATTTCGATGACAGTAAGACCTGAAATTATAGCTTCATGGTTGATGATTTCCAGAATGACTGAACGGGATCGATCTATAGATGAGATTTGAAATCCATAACAAATCTTCAAAAGTATAGTATCGATTGGCAAAAAGTCATAGCAAACAACGAGGAATCAATCAAATATGAAGTGGATACCAATAACGACTGAATCTATGATCTAGAAAGTTATTATTCAAGTTTCCCAATATCTCCGGATGAAAAATGATCTATATCATGATATGTAAAATGAGATAGCAATGCTAGTATGGCAGGATGGAAGATATGTATAGATACAAACAAAAATGGTACTTGCGAGGAAAATAAAGAGCCCTTTCAAATAACTGATAACAAATGATATTATGAATTCAAAGATCTATCTTCAAAAGAGTATAGCATTATAGAGATTCCTCATCAGAATTGGAAAATAACCAAGCCAACTGCTTGAAAATATTGAGTATATTTGAATAACTGACAGAAGATAAAGAATGTAAATTTCGAAAATACTTTCACAAAGTGAAAAGGTAAGTAAGATTTATTCTTTAACTTTTTAAAAGCTATGGGAAAATATATGAGGCTATGAATTATATGAATAATAATTCTCATCTTATTAGTGTTAATCTGAAAATACGGATACGATTATTATAAATACGAGGTAAACGTAAGTATAGAAGAGCGAGAAAATAGAAAAATAGATGAGTATAATTTTGGTGAATTAGGGAAGGTGAAACAAATATTGGATAATATTTGAAAAAACGATAAAAAGTTTTTTACATTTAAAGAATTTAATGAAATATACAGTACTAATATAAAACCCATAAAAAATTGTTATTATGTAAGTAACAGTAATTGAAGTGAGAACTATATATTTTGATTTCGATTGGAATCTGAAAAATATATCAATAAATATTGAAATCAGAATTACGCCTATCCTAAGTATGATTTACCATATGATACAGTTTGTTTTGGCTTGTGAGAATGAGGTTGTTCTAATTTTATATTAGATAGATTTATATATACTATATCTAATCCTTGTGAGGATTAGATATAGTATCTTTAACTTTTGAAATTATGAGGAAATATACGAAGATATGAATTATCTGAATATCATGAATAATGATACTCATCATATGAGGATTAATCTGAAAATACGGATATAATTATTCCAAATATGGAATGATTATAAGTACAGAGGAACTGGAAAATAGAAAAATAGATGAGTATAATTTAAAACAATTGGAAAAAGTAAAATCAGTTTTATCTAAAACGAACAAGAATAATCTCAAAATTAGAAGCCTGGCTGACTTTAATAGAAAATTTAATCAAAATATACAACCAATAAAGAATTGCTACTATTTAGTAAGTACTAATTATTTTGAAGATTATAAATGAGACTCTAAATATATATTTTGATTTGAATTATATTCCAATAAGTATAAAAATGAGTACTGAGAAAGAGGTGAATATTGAATAACATATTACACTTACCCAAAGTATGATTTACCGTATGAGGGGGTTTGTTTTTGAACTCAAGAATCTTGCACAGATCTAAGGTATGATACTTTTATCAAAACTATATCTAATCCTTGTGAGGATTAGATATAGTTTCCCCAAACACCTCAACGAAAAAGTCGCCCACCTCCATCTCGCACGTATCGGTGCCGAGCTCACGACCCTCTCTCCTGAGCAAGCAGAGTGGTTGGGATGTTTGGGTTGGAGTGTTAGGTATTAGGAGGAGAATATTTTCTTTCTCAAATTATTAGAATGTTCAAAGTTATATTCCCCCTCCAAAAGAGTTTTCTTTCAATTAATTCACAATCTCATTCTTTCATCAGGATTATCTATAAGGTAAGAAGCTTTTTCAACGAAATCATCAATCATTTCTAAATCTTTTCAGGAATATTTCATTACACATTCTCAGATATCTGATACTGGAGTAGAATATTTATCATAATATTCAAAGAGTGAATTATTTTTGCATATCAATCAATTAATTCAGTCTTTTACTAAATCAGATAATCCATAGTAATTAGTGGTAATAATTGGTACTCAAAAATTCATAGCTTCCAATAATGTCATTGCTGGATTGGCATATGACGGATGTAATAATATATCGGTATTCTTGTAGAAATCAGACATCTCATTTCTATCCAATACTTTATTTTTTACAATGAGTCCAGGTAACGATCAAAATTCCTCTTCTAATTCAATGGGCAGGAATGGAGCAATTGTTAAAGATATATTTGTATATTTCTCAGTTAATTTTTTATATATTAATAGGGCATCTTTTATTCATCTTATATATGATGCCCTTAATATATTTCAAGATCATAAAAATGAAAGATTTATCACATTATTCTCTTTTTTTTCTCTTGTAAATTCATTTGATTTTATCGTATGTCGTATGATAACCATTTTATTTCTAATAATTTCACTATCAAAAAAACTATCAACGGACTCATAAATCTTAGTATTCCAAACAATTATTCATTTACAATTGGTATGTTCAAGGTGTTTTTTATAGTATTCTCTATTTTTTTCGAGATCCGGAATATTATATCAATTCAAAACGTGTAAAGTTTCCATATCAATTACCCAGGGAATATTCTTTTTAACTATATATCACATTGAATAGACTAAATCAATATTTTTCTTAGGTATCACGAAATACGGATAAAGGAAATCTTTTATCTTTACGGTATTTATAAAATTAGATAATATTCTCTTATTAAATTTCCAAAAAAGCTCACTTTTATTTAGGGAATAAACGCTATTTATAATTTTATTACCCGTCACCGAATGTAAATCATTTTTTAATAGATATCGAAATCATTCTGGAGGATTTTGGAGCATCTCATAATACAGAGAATGTATATTTGGAGCATAATGATTTATATAGATTGTTTTCATACTGTTTTTTTTAATCAATTTAATAAACTAGTTTTAGGCTCCCAATTCAAAGATTTTTTTGCATGTTCAATATTTTCAGATAAAGTTTGTGGAGAACATGGTTCATCGATTGGTAAATATACCACCCCTATATCTTTATGATATATTCCTTTTAACATCTTTATTAGATCATTTAAGGATGCTAACTCATTTCAAGAAATATTAAAAATATCACTGCTTTCAAAATTTATACTTTTCTCTATAGCATCTACGCAATCTTCTATATAAAAAAATTCTCTTTTTTGATTTCAGTCTCAATATATCTTTATTTCTTTATTATTGTTTATATTACCAATAAAATTATGTATGACTCAACTATTTGATCATACTCAATACAGATTTGATGGTCTAAATATTATTACCTTTTTATCAAAATCAATCAAATCAAGAAATATCCTCTCTGAGATTTTTTTTACAAATCAATAATTATTTAAAGAGAATAATTTATCAGACTCTTTCTTATCTAATCAAGATCAATATACTGCCATGCTAGATAAATAAATAAAAGTTTTAATGCCCTTACTTAAGGAAATGGAATCGAAAATAATTTTATTATAATAAAGTTGTTTAGATAATAGATAATCTAAATCATATGTGGGCTTTTCTCATAAATGGATAAGCACATCATAATCATGATTAATAAAATTACGAAAGCTATCTATGTTAGAGATAATATCTCAGAAATAACTATTTATGAGAACATTATATTCTTTTGGTGCGGAACGATTAAAGGTGTATAAGAAACAATCTCCTCTTGATAAAAATCTCTTTAAAAGAGCTTGTCATAAAAATCAGTTAGATCAAATTATTCAAATTTTCATTTATTATTTATAATTAACGAATATTATTTCCTACAGATAAACGATGGGTCTAGTCATAAGAATCTAAAAACAGGTTGCATAACTTTAAGATAAAATTTATTGGAACTTAGAAGTCCATTTACATACATTTTATCAATTTTAAATCAGGTCTTCTCAAGAATATACTTCCATCCTTTGTAATTTAGAGCATAATAATGTCACTCAAAATCCCAATTATTATAGATCTTAGTGTCACAGTTTGGAACTCAGAGAAGTAATATTCCATTAGGTTTTAAGATTCTATAACACTCATTTAGGGCCAATATAGGAGAATATAAATGTTCCAAGACATGTGAAAATAAAATGAAGTCAAAACTATTATCCTCAAATGGATAAGGATAATTATTCAAATCGTGCTTAATAATATTTTTATATCATTTTTGTTTCAATAATTTAATATTAATGTCTGTCAATTCTACGCCTGTTAAAGATTTGGCATTCTTTAGAAATTCATAATACACTCATGTTCCTGATCATATCTCAAGAATATCTCAAGATAATGATGATTTTAAATCATCATTAAGAACATTCCAAATATGCTCTGGGGTTTTTGCATTTAATACAGCGGTTCCCTTATCTTTATCTTCATAATAGGCAATATTTTTATTCTCCATATTTCTTTACAATTATTAATTAGATAAAATATTTATTAATTTTCTATTCCTATTTATTAGGCTAAATTTTCAATTTTCTACTTTTTTAAATCACTTCTTCATAAACTCGGTTCTAATTTCTTTATTATTAATCAAAAACTCTATTTTTCCAAATATTTTTCTAATAATCTCCTCTTTTTCTTCATTATATATTTTATCTAATAGTAAGTGAATATTTGAATTGTACTTATCAATATACTGATAAGTACTTTTAAGAAACTTATTTTTGTAGTCAACTACAAATCAATCTATTCAATCATCTATAATATTATTTATAGCATAAGTATTAGTACTTACTGGAATGGCTCAGTATGCAAATGCCTCCAGAAAAACCATGCCAAAAATTTCTTGAAATGTTGGCATAAGATATATATCAGCTTTTTTAAAGTACTCTATTACTTCACCCCTAGGTAGAAGTCATGTAAAAAAGATTCGATTACTATTCTGATATTTATTTATAATATCCTCACCTGCCTGAGTAATAAAATGAAAATCTACATTTTCATATTTATCCAAAATCCTCTCAGCTATTTCCAAAGAAATTTTTCATCATTTTCTTCCAAAATATCTCCCAACAAAAAGTATATCTATTCTACTTTTGTTTTTGTATTTCAAAATATCATCCAAATTATAATCTATCTTTATCGCCGGATATAGGACTTGTATCTTGTAATCAAAACTATTTCAAATATACGCTCGGAATGATATCATGGCATTATCTGACCAAAAGACTATTTGTTTACATCTTTTTTGTTTTAAAAAGAATTTAACAATAAATTTGTTTATAAAATTCTCGGATATTCTATTACTAAATCTATTTAATGCCTCATAGCAATCAATGTCCAGTATATAATCTCAAAATAATGGAATACTCTGACATGAGTATGTAATATCTCACGGTAATTTTCTAAAAGTTATGTTTGGTAAAAAATAGATTTTTTTAAGAATATTTAAGATAGATATCTTAAATCATATAAAAACTCAAGAGTTATTATTTTGAGCAGTATTATCTTGATAATTTTTTCAAAAATTATTTTTATTTATATATTCAACTCATTCTGGAGGATTTCCAAGCATTTCTTGGTAAACCGGATGAATATTTCAGGGAATGTGATTAAAATATACTTTTTTCATAAATTATTTATTACTTTGTTTTTTAGAGACTATTGCTAAAATCGCCGTGGTTGTAACTTCAAAATTGTAATTTGCAAAGTTATAAAGTATCTTGAGGAGTTTACAATATGTGTAATAAACCACTTTTACTAAAAGAGATTTGATAAACAAAAGTGGCGATCTATAATCAAGTATATATATGTATAAATTAATAAACTTGAAATCCAATTCAATAGAAGAGTTCCAAATAAATGCTTGTTTTAGACTTGTGTCCGTAAATGGAGTCATATGAGAAAAATCTACAAAAAATCAAACATATCCTAATGGAAAATTAGCCATATTGGGTACTTCAATAAGAATCTTTCCATTTTCCGATAATGAATCTACTAAGTATGGTACCAATGCTGAAATATAATCCTTTGTCATGTGCTCAAGTAGATGCTTCATTACTATTAAATCAAATTTAATTACCTTATTATCCCTTAGGAATTCAATAGTATCTCAATAATTGTTATTGAAATTCTTGGTCAGTTCATGAGAAGAAATATTATTAAATATAGACTCTGAAAAATCTACTGAGTAAATATTCTTATCATTTAATCAATAAAAATCCTTTAACATTAATAAAAACTTTCAATTTCATGGTCAAATTTCGAGAATTGTAGAATTTCAATCTATATTGTCGATGTGATCAGTATAGAGACTCAATTGTTTTCTCTCATATTGAGTATAGGGTTCATTTCAGAGTCCTCAGAATGTAACTCAATATTTACTGATATTCATAATAATGATTTATTAAGAAATATACTAACCTATAAATTATAAAATTCTTTTAAATCATTAATCTGATTCTTTAATGGTGATATTATATCATCAAATAACGTCTGTTTCTCTGATGGTATGATAATTTTATTAGATTTTACAGTAATATTGGGTTTTATAACGAGTTTTTTTCAGAAAATTTCGTTAAATAACAAAAGTAAATCATATTTTGATATATTTTCTCATCAAAATTGAACGAGTCAGGTTATATCAATATCCTCCATGATTATTTTTTCGATTATCTTCGCAATAGTTAATGTCGTTAATCAGTTCCACTTTGCATAAGGGTATCAAGAGATTTCCGCTCAATTCTCATTGGATAAAAACCAGTTTAAAAGATTTCTTGAATTATTATTTTGTTCTACTCATAGAATAGATGTTCTAATGGTAAGATTTTTATCATCATTTATTTCTCATAAATATTTTGATAAACCATATATTTCAAACTCGTTAGGAATATCTTCTAAAGAATAAGATCATTTCTTTCAATCAAAAACACAATCTGTACTAAAATGAATCAGCTTATAATTATATTTGTAAGAAAATTTTTGTAAGGTTTTTGGAAAGTGGGCATTTACAATTAATGTTTTTTTATAATCATCCAGATCGTTAGATTTAGGACGAATTACTCAAATACAATTTATAACATAATCAAAACTATTTTGACTAAACAAAACATCTAGATTACCAATATAATCCTGATCAATGATTATCTGATAAAATCAATCTTCAGCTTTACCCGAAGTTCAAATTACTTTCAAATTATCCTTTTCCTTCAAATAGGAAAAGATAGCATTTCAGAGCATTCATTTTGCTCATAAAACTAATATTTTTTTTACATTTGATTCCATCACTGTACTTTAAAATAATTAAGAATATCTTCCTTCGACATTTTATCGAGGTCACTTAATGAATCTTTATTAATAATTTCTGAAAACCATCAATCAAGTTTTAACATTTCTATAAATTCTTCGGAAGTTAATAAGTTTGTATTGTCTGATCAGAAGAAGAGGAAGGTGAACTTTTTGAGATTTTTGTATTTTGAATAATCTCTATAAGTATCAATCATGGGGAGTATGACAAAATAATCCTTATCGAGTACATAGCAATTATTAGATTCATACTGAGATACTAATAATTCATGTTTCTTTTCTCATGGCCTGGATCAGATTATAACCTTTTCACTATCCTTATTTCAAAAAGATTTTATCATAGCATTAGCTATATTATCAACCGTAACTCACGGCATATTCATTACGATAATTTCTCATCATATCGAGTCAATAGAGGCCTTTATAAGTAAGGTCACTGCTTCTGGCAATCTCATGAGAAACCTAGTCATCGTAGGATCTGTAATGGTAACTTTATTAGATTTCTTTAATTGTTCTATAAACAAAGGGACAACACTTCAGTTAGTTCATAAAACATTTCATCATCTTATACAAACAAAATCTGTATTTTTTGACTCCCTATTAGCTGCTATAATCATCTTTTCTCATACCGCCTTGCAAGTACCATATATATTAAAGGGGTCTACTGCCTTATCAGTTGAAACGTCAATGACCTTTTTTATATTATTTTCTATACTCGCATTGATTACATTCTGTATTCAAATAATATTTGTCTGAACAGATTCGTATGGATTTTCTTCACAAACAGGCACATGCTTTAGTGCTGCCAAATGAAATAAAATATCAGCTCATTTAGTGACACTCTTTAATCTTTCTAGATCTCTTATGTCTCAAATAATATATCTAATATTTTTATGTTTATGAAAAATTCTTCTCATTTCCACTTGTTTATGTTCTCATCTGGAATAGATTATTATCTCCTTAGGAGAATGTTCAAGTAATTGGCTCGTTAATTCCTGTCACCAAGATCCTGTTCATCAGGTAATAAATATTACAGAATTATTAAATATATCGTTAGTCATAGAATGATATTAATTAAATTTTAAAATAAATCTCAATATTTTGTTAAAGTATAATTTTATCATAACTGGTATAATCAAAGTAAGTTTATATAAAACAGAATACAGTAAACCATTAAGATTAAAAAAGCCAATTATGGTCAAGAATTGATAAAAATTATATTTCCTATGTGACATATAATAAAAGTAGGGGTATACCCGTATGCTACTATTTTTTTTTGGTTTATTCTTTAGACATAGGTAGAATATTTCTTCTCATCAATACCTGATCAAAGAATCTTTATTTTCACGAAAATGTTTATTATAATCCTCAATAACGCTCCTAATATTATCTATGGACAACTTAAAAAAAACTGTATTTATTGCTCGGAAACTGAATATATTATATTTATATAAAACATTATCCATACTAAAAGATTCCCTTATTAATTCATAAATATTATATATCTTGTATCTTCAAGTAACCTTATAGATAGATGATGTCTTCTTTAATAAGGTTGAATTATTATACATATGTTCCAGTGTTTCAAATTCTCAATATCAGTAGGTATATTCCAGTTGACTAGAAACATCTCATTGGAATTTTAAAAATTCTATATCTTTTCATAGAAAATCGGAAATTTCCCTTAAATGCAAAATAATATTTTCATCAATTATATAATTTGAATTATCAATAAAAACAATTCAATCAATATTTTCTATACTGAGATAGTAAAGAATAGTAGATAAATATTGTTTCAATCTTTCTTTGGGATCGGTTGATTTGGAATATCATTGTTTTAAAATTCATACATTGGGTCTTATTGTTCAGGTCATTAACAATAAGTTGTAGTTTGATTTAATCATTTTGAAAGAATTTATTAAATGGAAAGCTTATATTTTAATCTTTAAATATTAATTAAACAACTTTAGTATATTCACTAAAAGTCATATCACCAACCCTATCCCAAGTATAATTCTCAACAACTTTTTTATATCCACTTTCAACCATCTCATCCAGATTTTCGATTTTTCATTCTATAAATTCTATTATTTTCCCAGATAATTCCTCTATATTTTCTTTCTCGATGAGGAATCCATTTACTCAATCCTCTATGGTATCCTCTGGTCATCCGCATCTCGTAGCGATAACTGGTATTCTTGAGATCATCGCCTCTATGAGAGTTATCCCAAATCCTTCAGTTCTACTTGGTAGTACAAATAAACTACTCTCTTTATACTCTTTTATGAGATTTTCTCAAGTTATTTTTCATTTAAATTGAATATATTTTTCTAAGTTATACTTTTTAACTAACTTTTTATATTCATTTTCTTGATACCCATATCAGATAATGTGGAATTCTACATTTTTCTCGTCCAAAATACTCCTGTCTATTTTGCGTACGGCCTCTATTAAAATATCGATCCCCTTCGTCCATTCGAGTCGTCCCACGAAAAGAATTTTATAGATATCCTCACGTGGAGAAATATTGATCCGATCAAACTCCTCTATATTAACACCATTTGGGATTACAACGATATTCTTATTTACATTTGGATATTTCAGGAAGCTACTTCCAACAGTGATGAGTGTGTTGTATTTTATTTGAGTGAGTAAAAACTTTTCGATATAATAAAGCGGGGTTTTGTCTCATTTATCCAACAAATTGGCTCCATGAACAGTTCAGAGGATGGGAATTCTCAAATACATCGAAGCGAATTTACCGCTGAGGAGTCATAAAAATGCCTGAGCGTGAATTAATTTATATTTCTGTACTTTATTTTCCTTAATAATTCTTAAAAAGATGCCAAAAATGGAATGGATCCTTTCTGGAAAATAAAAAAAATCCTTAGGACTACCACATCTGACGACTCTTAGTTTTCATTTCAGCAGAACTTCGTCTTGATCATAGATTCTTCCATCCCCTCACCTTAATGACCTTACAAATAAATCAATTTCCACGTTATAATTCCTGATAAGGCTTTTACATAGATTTTCTACATGTACCTGTCAGCCACCAACTATTGGCGTCCAGACATCAGATATTATTGCGATTTTCATAGAAATTTTATAATTAAGTTGATTTTTTATTTTTTCTAAGAAAATAGAAAACAGCTCATCAAATAAATATGTTATTTTGAAAAAGATTATTAATAACTTTAAAAATAGGACTTAATTTTTTAAAACTATTTGGGAAAGTGAATAAATATCTTTTATCTATTATTTCCAATCAATATTGAGAGAGTATTCCTTTAAAATAAAGTTGTTTAAAATTTCTTTCTCAAACTAATCTATACTGTTGTAATAATATGTATAAATTAAACTGATTCGGCTCTATTATGAATAAATGCTCAAATTTTAAAGTAGAAATCAATTCCAAAAACTCTTTTTCATTTGAAAAATGATGAATTACATCATTTATATAAATAATATCAAACTTCACACCACTAATGTCTTCCATGGAATCAAAAAAGCTCAAATTATTATTCTTAAAATTCTCTTTTGAATATTTTATATAATTTTCATTTAAATCATATCAATAAAAATTAATATCAGGATTAAGTTTGGAGATTTCATATAAAAATTCTCAGTTTCAAGATCAAAAATCCAAAACATTTTTACATTCTTTAGTTTTGTTTATATATTCTTGCAATAATTCAATCTTTTTTTTGAACATCCATCATTTTCTGATTTCTCAGTAAAATTTAGGCACATTGTCATATATGGAATTTTTCATAATCATTTTATTTAAATTATACCCCCAACTCTTCCCGACTCACCACCGCCGTCCCAACTTTGCCGATGGCTATATTGAGTACAGCAATACATTTTCTCTTCAAAAATCATATTCAGATTTCTCTATACTCATGAAAACATAATATTTTTCATAATTCTTATATTTTCAAGTATTTTCTACTTTTTGTTTCAGTGCACTCAGTGTAACATTATCAATTTTGCTCTTATTGAGTTTGCATTCTACGAACATAATCTTTCTCTCTTTCGTATTCTTCAAAATCAAATCAATTTCGTTGGTTCATTTTTTATCGAAATAATTTCAAATGGTATCGAATTTGAAAGGAAGTTTTCATTCTAAATTTTGTTGTATGAAAAATTCACGGGCGAGCACTTCGAAACTCAATCAGAGAAACCCGTTTATATCATCTTTTACGATATTTTTAAGTGTATCAAAATCTCATATTTCTCTGTAATTCTCATTTTTGAAGATGTATTTAAACCAGAAATTCAAAAATAAATCCTTTATTTTATAGTTTGAATTTGTTGTCGTTTTTTTACTCTCGATACTGATATTACGCGTAATGAGTTCATAAAATTTTTCAAGTTTCTGAATATAGACTCAGAGACTATCAACGGATATCCCTGTATAATTTACTATTTCGTTTTTCTTAGTATTTCATAGGGCTATTGCCTCAAGTATAGAGAAATATCGAGAATAACTTTTCCCAAATTCCAGAGCGAAAATATCTTTTGCCTCATTAAGGAAAAAAGAGTTTTCTTTGAAAATTATATCGAAGATATTTCCTTTAAAATCCTTTTTTACATCATATTCTCTGAGGAAAATCTCTATATATTTTGCAACTCATCCAAATATGGAATAAAAATAGAGGAGATTCTCGGGAGAATATATATTATAATCCCCAAGTATTTCTATTTGCGTACGGAGTGAGAACTGCTTAATGAAAAAGGATCCGGTTGCCCTCCCATAGAGGGGTTGTTTATTTGCTTCAAATATTTTTTTTATGAGTGTAAAATGAGATCCGAGAAAAAATAATTTTACATTTGTCTTGTCCTTGTTTATGTCCCAGAAGTATTGTAGGTCTGAGAAAATAGATTTATCTATATTCCAAAAGTTCTGAAATTCATCAAAAACAACTACAAAATCCTCTTCCCTAGCCTTATCAAACAAAAAAGCAAGGAGATCTTTGAAAGTAGTAAATTTTAAATAACTGAGATGAAAGTGCTTTTGAATTATTTCATTAAAATCATTGAGTAGAGCATTTCTCGATTTTTCTCAAACGAAAAAGTAGAGAAATTTCTTATTTTCTAACGCTTTTAATATAAGAGAAGTTTTTCAGACACGCCTTCTTCAATAGAGATAAATCATATCAGAATTCTCTCTGTTTATGATTTCGTTGAGCTCTTGTAATTCTATCTCTCTATTATAGAATTTCATTGGTAATTTTTTTAACGGTTAAATTTTTTACTATTATATCACTCACTCTGAAAAAATCAAATTTATTTTCGAATAGTTTTATACCCCCAACTCTTCCCGACTCACCACCGCCGTCCCGACTTTACCGACGACGATACCGCTCGCCTTGTTTCCGAGTTTGACGGCATCTATCAAAGTATGTCAGTTCTCGAGTGCCCAGGCAATAGTCGCGAGGAATGTATCTCCTGCTCAGGTGACATCGAAAACCTGTTGTGCTTGGGTATGGAGATGATGAGCTTCTCATGTCTTGGTTACGAGGGTTGCTCATTTGCTTCATCTGGTGACGACGAGATTGGATCTGAACTCTTTTGTGAATTCTTTCCCATATTTTTCCACTTCTGTGTCGGTATTCTCTATTTTGAGTCCTATCATTTCTTGGAATTCTTTGAAATTTGGCTTGATCAGATAGGCTCATTTAAATAATCGAATATTTGCCGGCTTGCCATCCACGAGGATTCTATCGAACTCGTCAGTGAGACTGTCTATGAGTTTCTGAGTGATGATTCATTTGTTGTAATCGGATATGACGATGAATCCTGATTTTTGGGTTTTTATGGCTTGGACAATTTGATTTTCTTCACTGGGATTCAAGCTCGTCCTCTGTTCATAATCGACTCTGAGGAGTTGCTGTTCGTAGGTACTCTCTATGAATCGCTGTTTGGTTGTCGTAGGATGGGTTGATTTGATTGGGAGGAGATGAATTTTATTTTCCTCGCAGAGTCCCTGAAATATCCGACCATTAATATCGTCTCCGATGGCTCATATGAGAACAGCATCCTGAGAAAGCGATGCTATATTTGCGGCGACATTTGCCGCTCCGCCGAGTTTATATTCCTCTCGATCGATATTGACGAGCGGCACAGGCGCCTCTGGATTGAGCCTTTTGACACTCCCATAGGTAAATTTATCGAGCATTAAGTCTCAGAGTACGGTGATTTTGGACATATTTTATAGATTTACGTTTTTAAAGCTCTCATCTATATATTCACAGATAGTATGATAGATGGTTTGGTGACATTCCTGTATTCGCGGAGTATTATCAGACGGCACTATGAGAGAATAATCCATAATATCCTTGAGGAGTCATCCTGATCTCCCGAGGAGTCATATGGTTATAACTCCTTTGGATTTCGCCATATCTACGGCACGGATGATATTTTCTGAGTTTCCACTCGTGGATATCCCGATGAAAATATCTCATTTCTGTCAGAGTCATTGAACCTGTCGAGCGAAAACTTCATCGAAACCATAATCATTCCCTACTGCCGTGAGTATTGAGGTGTCGGTCGTGAGAGCGATTCCAGGGAGTGCCATCCTCTCGGTCTTGTACCTCCCGATAAGCTCGGCAGCCCAGTGCTGTGCATCGGCAGCACTTCATCCGTTCCCTGCGATGAGGATTTTTCATCCGTTTTTGAGCGAGTGAACAATAATATCAATAACCTTCTGGAGGTCAGTCTTATGATTTTGATAAAATCAATCTTCACCTGAGCGGCTTCGGAAAAGTAATGTTCTATATCCATAATATGCAATGATTAATTGGTAAAAGTAGATTATTTTTAATGTAGTATCTCCTCTACCGCCCCCATAACTTCTTCTGGAGTTATCCTATCCACGAGCAACTCTGTTGGGGTTTCAAATTCTCACAGATGAACCCTCGTATAGATCTTGCCATCGCCGTGATAAAGGCTGGTATTTCGATCCGGGGGATAGGGTCCGAATGCCTCTGGGATATTGGGACCAAAAAGTCCAATCGTCCGTGTCCCCATAGCTGCTGCGAGATGCATAGGACCGGTGTCATTCGACACCATTATTTCCATCTTCTCGAGGAATCTTGCAAATTCAAATTTATTGAATTTCCCGGAAATATCAACTATATTTTTGAGAATGTTTTCCGGAAGATGTGAGAGAACAACAGAAACAGCTTCTTGCTCAAATGTCGTCCCGGTAAAAAAGATAGCGATCTTATCTCCATATCGCTCATATACGAGCTCAGTGAGGCGGATCCAGTTCGCGAGATCCCAGAAGCGCTCCGGAGCCGTCTCGGCACCTCCGACATGAAACGCAATACATATTTTATCGATATACGCCTCCATAAAAGCATCGACTTTTACTCTCTGTTCCGAGAGGTAGACGAGTGGTTCCATCGACTCCGGCGGATTCGTATCGATCCCGAGAGGTTTGAGGAGAGAGAGGCAGTTGAGGAGATTGTGTGTATCTGGGATATACGAAACCGGATAGGTATAGGCTCGCGAACGTACAGGGATATTGCCATACCCTGTAGATACTTTCCCGCACCAGAGTGCCATGAGAGAGGATATTCGGAAGTACTCCTCCGCATCGATGACGATATCATAGTATTTGAATCGGAAGATGAGAGTCAGTACATCTTTGAAAGAAAAAAGATTCCACATGTGATTGAAATATCCCTGATTCCGAAACACACTGATATTGCGAGTCGTCGCGAGCAGATCGTACTGGACATCGGGTCCATAGTGGTCACGGAGTCGCTTGATCATCGGGAAAGTCAACAGACTCGATCCGAGTGCCCAGAGTCGGATGACGAGGATCCGTTTCGGACGAGAGATAAGCTCCTTCCTCCGAGCCGCATACAAGCTTCTCAGAGGGAAGAGGAGGATAAGTTTGAGACCGATGAGATATCGGTCTATGAGACGGAAGAGTGTGAACATTTTTTATTTAGTGGCAATTACGAAATTATTCATCCCGAGTTGGAAATACGAATGGCGTATATTTTTTTCAGAGAATCAAGCCTGTATGAGAACTTCCCTAAGTTTATCACGATCATAGTATTTTTTGTGATCGAGAATCTCTTCCTTTGAGATCACTCAGAGTTTATATGCGAGAAATTCCAGTACCGGTTTCGCATACACTGATGGAACGGTCATAATGAGCGTACCATCGGGCTTCAGTATCCTGTGCACTTCTTTCAAATACTGCTCTGGACAGTTCAAATGTTCTATGATCGCCATAGAAGTGATGATATCCACAGAATTATCATCTAATAAAATCTTATCGTTTAAATTCGACTCGATAATCTCAATATTATCAGAAGTATCCGTCCGATTGAGAGAAATATCCACGGCATATCATTTTCGGATTTTTGGTGCGATAGCTCGGAGGAATTGGAAGTTATATCCACAACCGGTATCCGCCACAATTTTACCGGAAAAATCAGCGCCTGAAAGTATCCGAGAAAGTCGCATCTTGTAGATAATCTTATCGAGAAATGAAAGCTCTTTCTGTCAGAAAGAAGCTTGGCGGTTTTTTGTACTATTTCAAACGATCATGTGCAAGTCGGGCATAAAAATATAGGATGCTCATCATTATAACGATGAGTGTGCGATTAATGGTCGTCTGATCAAGGAGGAATTGGTAGTTATTCGTGAATGAAAATACGAGAAATACAGCAAATATGAGACTTCCGATAGAGAGAATAATTCCTCGATACTTTTCTTTCATAAGGTCGCGGAAAAGGAAAATGGTTACAATCAGGAATGCATACCAGAAGATATTATAACTCCCCCACTGAGTGAAATAGGTGAAGAAAAGATTCAATGAGTCCGTATGAAACCCATATTTCGCCCCTGTTTCTATAGGATTGAACGGGAGATTATATATCCATCGAAAAATCATATGCGGGAGGATAAAAGCCATCGGAGCGAGTACATACAGTATTTTTTTAAAATTCTTTTGTCTGAAAAAATAATACCCCAATCAGAGGAAAATACTTGGCGTAATAAGTATCATTCCCTCATTTTTGGTAAAAATAGTGGAGTAGAGCAGTATACCTATGAGAACGAGGTAAATATCATCCTTTTTTTCGATATACCGCATGAAAAACATAAGTGAGAGGAGATAGAAGCAGGCATAGATGAGATCATAGTATGCTGTACCTGAGTGCCAGACGACAAGTGGGATAGAATATATGAGATACCCGGTAATTATTCCAAATATACGATCCGGAAACGATAAAATCACCAGCAGGATAACCAGATTAAAAACAATAAAAGTTACAAGATTGATATACGACTCGTCCCATACCCCCATAAAATCAGCCACATAAACTTTATAGAGGATGAAATTGAGAGGATATCCCTTGTGTCCACCACCCCCGAGATATGCCTCATCTGTAGGAACAGTACTGATAATTCCCACATTATAAATAGTCTTTGATTTAATATTCCAATTCCACTTCTCATCATCGAAATACGATGGCACATTGACAGAATTAAAGAAGCTGAAAAATACTTTGAAGAGGATTAATAGGAGAAAAGGAATGATGATCAAATCTTGTTTGGTGAATTTCGGCATCCGGAAAGTGGATGGAATGAGGCGTTTCCAGATATCCAACCGATAATTGAAAAAGATGAGAATAAGGAGTATGCCGATATCGACAAACTTGACCGTACTCATGTGTATCTGTGCCCAGCCAAGGATAAAGAGTAGGAAACTATTGACCGCTATCCCAAGGATAAATCCTACGACGTACTTCTCGACGAGAGTCAGTACGTTTTTTGTATCAAGCAAATTAATAATCCCGAGTCCGATGAGGAGAAGGAGGAGATTAGCAAGTATATAGAGAATCATAATTAGTTTTTCTTTAGGATATAAGAATGTTCATCAAATTGGTAGAGGAGTTGGACATTGGGATCAATCAATTTCCCATCGATAAAGAGTTCCTTTCTATTTTTTAGCTCAACATTACTCATCTGAAAGATCGCATAGTACGGCTTATCTATTGTCTGCCAAGTAACATTGATTGGATACATATGGTATCCATAATTCAGATTAAATGGCCATTCTCTCGGTGCATAGAAATTCGCACTACCCTCTATATATTTCTTCGATTCTTCGATAAATCCATAGAGATTATAGAAGTCGTAATAGATCTTCTTTTGTGGCTCATTCGGTACGATGAAGTCACTATATGTAGTTTTCAATACCGAATACTGATCATGCGAGTAGCGCAGATCAAAGAGGAGCCAAAATACAAGGAGTGAGATAAATGCCCATCTTCGGTTTATGAAAACAAGAGTTCCGAAAAACAGTATTGCCAATATCCCGAGAATCGCAACAAATGGTGTGGAACCAAATTTCGGACCGTATAGGAGATTGATGGTTGATGGTTTCACGAGTTCTGGTTCGAGGAATATGGCCATCTTGTCAGAAAAGTTCTCTTGTCGCAACTCTATGCTCGAGAATGTAATAGTCGGCTCAAAAAATACGAAACCGATGAAATCGAAGTTATCAAGCGGGAGTGTTTGAGGGAGAGAAATTTTTCCATTTTTGATAGCAAGTTGCATTTGATTTGTTTGAGCGTATTCCTGTCAACGAACCTTCCAAAGAAGCACAACTCATGGTGTAGTATATGAGAAATTTCAAAATTCCACCATGGATACGGTACTGTGGATATCGCCTGTTTTTACTATCAATATAGCCTGCTCTTTACTCTTGAGGGTGATATTTTTTCACTCTAGAGTAAAATCCCCCTCCTGAGTCGCAAGATACGTGGGATAATTGGTCGAATCTATCTGAAATCCAGTCGCCCAGGTTGTGGTACATCCCAAGAAAAACAGAAATACTCCTATAAATAGGATGGTCGATTTTTTTAAAAATGTATATATCATGATAACTTAGATAGTAGTAGATTTTTTCCAGTTTCTGTATTTCCAGAGGGTGGTTATAGCTTCCCACCCATCGAACCATTTAATCTTTTTTCCTTCCTTGATTGATCTCGGGTAATAGTTGATGCTGATCTCAGGAATCTTGAACCCCAGGCGTGCTATTTTCGCTGTTACCTCAGGACAAAATTCGAATCGTTCGCACTCCAGATCCAATGAGCCAAGAAGATTTGATTCTATGAGCTTATAACACGTCGGCTCATCCGTGATTTTCTGACGATAGAGTACGTTGGTAATCAAAGAGAGGGCTATTCCTCCGAGGAGAAAGGACAGATGAGAGTATTGATTCTGGAACTTCAACCGCCGGGATCCGTAGAGCACCTTGAGATTTTCTCCGACAACTTTTTGTATCATCGGTACGTAATCTTTCGGATCGTACTCAAGATCCGCGTCTTGGATAATTGTATATTCTCCGGTTATAGCCGGAATTCAGGTGCGAATCGCATGCCCTTTTCCATAATTTTTCTCGTGATACATGATCTTGTATTTCCCCTCAATTGAGCAAAGAACTTCTCTCGTACCATCGGTTGAATAATCATCCACGATAATGATCTCTTTTGTTATATCAAAGGGCAATTCGACCTTTTCTATTTTTTCGAGGATTTTGAGGATATTATCCTTCTCATTAAAAACAGGAATAAGAATGGAGAGCTTTTTAAACATGAATGATACGAAATGTTATATATTTATTGGCATAAAAATTCCAAATAAAAACAATGAATTTACCAGCAATCGCAACCGTGAGATAAAACCAACCAAATACCTCAACACCGACAAGGAGGATGCCCGAATAGAGGGCAAGTCCTATGATATTCACCAAAAAAAAGAAAATATACTGTCGGAGCCTATCTTCTCGCTTGCACTGAAAGGTAATATGTTTATGAACAAAGAATGCGATACTTGTGACGATAATGAAACCAAACACGGCGGAGACGAGATAGAACCATCCAAATATGTCCGTCATTATATAGAGAATCACCAAATCAGCAAGAGCAAAAAAACCTCCAATGAAAAAAAACCTGACAAACTGAGGGATTTTTTGTATACGTTTATATAAATTAAGCATTGTGATAATTATTTAATGAAAAAACTTCTTCCAAATCATCTTCGTGACGATGCGCCAGATGCCGCCGAGATGTTGCCCTTTGGCGAGTGTATCGTCGGTATAGGTGACATTGACAGGAACCTCTGTGAAATGACATTTCTCCGATCGCATCTCATCGACGAACTCAGAACCGTATTCCATCCCATCCATCGTGAGATGAATCTTTTTGACCGTATCGAGTCGCATCATGCGGTACCCATTGTGAGCATCCGTGAGCCAGACCCCACTGATAAGGAGGGTGAAAAATTGTCCGCCGAGGAGGGTCAGTCGTCGGAAAAATGGAACATTGGTATTTGTCTTTCGGATGAATCGGGAACCGAGGACGAGATCGAGAGTTGGATCTTTTTCAAAGGCTCGGATAAAAGCCGAGAGATCCTCGATATGATGCTGTCCATCAGCATCGAATGTCACCACATACTCGATATCGAGCTCCTCACCATTCCGACGAATATATTCAAATCCCGTCTCGAGTGCCGCTCCACCACCCCGATTAAATGGATGATGGACGATATGGATACTCGGGAATCTCGAGAGAACGGTGCGTGTATCGTCCGCCGACCCATCATCCACTACGAGGATTTTCGAGAAGCCTGCAGCAAGTATCGACTCAATAACCGCCCCGATACGAAGAGCTTCATTGTACGCACGGATGAGGAATATAATATTGTTCTTGTTTATTTTCATTGTTGTCGGAGTTTATCTTCTAAAACACCGATTTCTCGGACCAGTCTCGTGACATCTTCACGATTTTTTTCGGTTTTGTTGAGGAGGAGGAGGACGAAATAGAGGAGGAAAATAATACTCGTATAGACGAGCACATCCGCCCCACGCTGAACTCCGAAGATACGCCCCATAGTATCGAGCACCTGTGGGAAAAAAGTAAATACCAAGAGTCCTGCTCCGATACCGATAAATACGAGGAAGTGGAGCGCATTGAATTTCTGTCGTTTGGCAATATCAAACGCGATAATAAAGATAATGACGCCCGAAATGATAAAGAAGGCCTGGAGGAGATTCATAGAAGTAGGGATTTAAAAAATAGTTATGGTCGCTTTTCGTGTATTTTCTCTATCGGTTTTCTCAAGATGGATTACCACTGTTGGCGTGTAATGCGTCTCGAGGACTTCCGGCCACTCGATGATACAGATATTATCCGGGTCATCGAATATCTCTTCTCCGCCGATATTGACGAACGTCTCATAATCCCCCTCGATTCGATAGAGATCAAAATGGTAGAGATGTGGTCCATACCGATTGTAGTATACATATGTCGGACTCTTGACCATCGTCTCTTGTCCGAGGAATCTCGAGACGAGATATTTAGTCAGAGTCGTCTTACCTGCACCGAGATCTCATGAGAGAAATACCCTATCCCCCTTCCGTAAAAAAAATGGAAAGGACTGAATATCTTCCAGTGTAAAAACAGTGGAAGTACGAGATAAAAAGTTTTTTGCTCTCATAAATTTGCATTATATGAAATATTGTGATAATATCAAATGGTCATTTATATTTTTAATACACAATTTATGAAAACTATCGATGTACGTGTCGGAAAAGAAAGCACGGAGGCTCCTGAGATAAAGGCTTCTGGTAGCACTTTTCTCATTACTTCCGGGATCATCCTCGCGATTGTTCTCGCGCTCAGCACGTTTCTTTTTTTAGAAAATAATAATCTCTCCCGCTCTATCGAGACTGCCAAATCTGAGAGTGAACGGTATGATGAGAGTATCGCGAAACTTAAAAGCGACAAGAAAATCATCGCAGCTGAGCTCGTGAAGACCAATCAGGCGGACATCATGAAAAATATCCGCGCAGGAGAGGTGCAGAAGTATATCTCCGAACTTATCGCACTCTCAAGAAAATATAAAATCAATCTCTCCGGATTTAACTACAGTAACGGAAAAATATCCACGGCAGCTACTGCCATCGCAGAGACGACGCTCGCCACAGATGATGCTGTCAAAAAGATATCCACTCTCGTTCGAGATTACCGAACCGGTTCCGGACTCCTATTCTCACTCAGTCCAGTTACTTCCATATCAGGATATGAACAAAAACGCCTCTTTGGAATGGATTTCACAGTTAATATGGATAATTTAAAATAATCTTTTATCTCTTTTTATCTTTAAACTTTTATCTTTAAACTTTTAACTCCTATGTATACCGCTCAAAAAGATATGAAAAGTCCGAAGGCTCCAGGGAATATACCTTCTCTCCTTATCCTCGTACTCTCCATTGCGCTCGCGTTTTTCTTCACGCGTTCGCAGTATTACCAATATATGGAAAACAAAGACACGCTTGCGAGTACCACCCAAGAGATGCAACAAAAAAAAGCTGATCTCGAAGCTCTCCAGATAGTTGCAAAAAATATAGAAGCCGATAAGGCGGTCAGTGATACTATCGAAAGATTCGGGGGAACATTTCGTGAAGATGCTATTCTCGACAGTCTCTTTGTTCCGACCACTGGTGTTTCTATATCCAATATCACTATGAATAAGGGTGAGAAACTCCCAAACGGTCTCTCTGAGGCAAACATTTCCCTTTCATTCCAGTCTCAAGATATCACGAAGCTCAATACCTTCCTCGAATATCTCACTTCTGGGAAGACAAACAAAAAATCCTATGTCATCAAGAATTTTAGCTTCCCTTTTGACACAACAAAAAATGAACCAATTACGAGTAGTATAGAACTGGGAATGTACTACCTCGACTAACATAAAACTGTAGAAAAATCTATCCTTTTAGTCCTTATTCATCACTATGAACAATCAAGTCAGTCCAAAGATACAAGAGGTTCGATTTTGGCACAAGATTACGTCAAAAGAGAAGGCCCTCTTCTACGAACATCTCGCCAATATGGTCGATGGAGGTGTACCGGTTATCGCATCCCTTCGGTCTTTCCTTGACAAGAATAAAAATCCGAAGCTCGAGGCAGAGATTATGAATCTCCTTATCTTCGTAGAATCCGGGGACAGTTTCAGTATCGCGATGAAGAAGCTCCCAAGTGTTTTCGACCGACGAGAAATCGCCATCATCGAGGCCGGAGAACAATCCGGAACCATGCAACGTTCTTTCGAGAGCCTTGCCGCAGAACTCCGAAACACCGAGGAACTCAAGGCCAAAGTAAAATGAGCTCTCACCTACCCTCTCATCATCGTCGTGTTCCTCGTTGGGGCTATACTCACGATTATGACTTACATTATCCCCAAACTCGAACCACTTTTCGAGAGTACGGGCGTAGAACTCCCACTCATGACGCAGGCCCTCATTGGGACGAGTCGATTCATCGAAAATAATTTCATCGCCATTATCATTGTTATTATCATCGCAATTCTCCTTTTCCAAGCATATTCACGTAGCACTTTCGGTCGCTATACTCTCGACTCACTTTACCTCCGACTCCCAGTCATCGGGACCGTGTATCGTAACTATATCATCGTCCGCGTCGCATCAACCCTCTCACTCCTCCTTGAGTCCGGGATACCGATTATCAAAACCCTCGATCTCACTGCAGAGTGAAGTAATAATGCTGTTTTTCAGGAGAAAATCGCCGAAGTTTCGAAAAAGATCCAAAACGGACACAAACTCGCAGAGAGTATCGAAGAATCCGACCCTTATTTCCAAGTATTCACCCAGGACTTCGTCCAGATTATCGCCGCCGGTGAGCGAACTTCCACCGTCAACAAAGTCTGTCGCAAGCTCGCCACACAGTACACTCGAGAAGTTGACAACTCCATCGCCGTTCTCGTCCGCTTCATCGAACCTATCGCGATCCTCATCGCCGGTATCTTCGTCCTCTGGTTCGCCTTCGGAATCTTCTCAGCCGTATTGAAGATTACCGAAACCGTGAATTAAAAACAATACCAAAAAAATGCCAAATCACAGAGATTTGGTATTTTTTTCATCTTTCATCTTTTATCTTTCATCTCTTATCTCTTTCTCATCTCCTCCACAATCTGTTTCGGGAGGAGGATGACATCCTCGAGGAGGGTGAGGAGGAATTTGAGGATGGCGTGGATGGAGTCGATGGAACCGGTGGCGATGCCGGCGAGATCGATGATGATATTTTCACCGAGTTTACTCTGTTCGAGTCGCTTGATCCATGGGAAACGATTGGTGAGATAAATGGCTTTGTCGACAGTATATTCTTTGGATTCGTTGAGGGCACTGAGCTCGAGTTTGAGCTCTTTGAGCCCGGATTCGGCGATCTGCTCAACCTCTCGGAAGAGATTGAGGATGTCTTGGAGGAGTTCGTCGGAGATCTTGGTGCCTTCGAGTTTCTTTTCTTTCTCGAGTTCGGATCTGAGTCATTCAAGCCCCTTCCCTACCTCGATGCGATGGATGAGCGAAAGAATCTCTTTTTTGGTGAGGCGACTATTGAGATTCTTGAGCGTCTCAGTGAGACGATTCTCGAGATCGGTTTTATCTTTTTCTTTGAGGACTCCGGCAGATACTTCCACTGTGGGGTTTTTTTTCGGAACTTCGCGAGATGCATCCTTTTTTTCTCCTGACATAAGATGATGATTATGAAAATTAAAAATTAGTTGGTCGTACCAGTGAGAGTGCCTCAAGAAGCTGTCGCTCAACTTGCCGTCGCAAGTATTTCTTGCTCTTTTTTATTTATATCCGTTGTAAGCTTCTTCGCCTCCTCTGCAAATATACTGTTTGGGTCGGCTTCCAGTACATTTTTGATAAATCCTTTGGCAGAAGTATAATCATTTTTGGCAAAATGCAACTTGGCATATTGGAGGAGGGTAAATGGATTACGTGGATTGATAGCATATGCCCGCTGGAGATCGGTTTCTGCTCGATCGAGATTATTGGTATTGAGGTAGAGAGAAGAACGGAGAGAAAGTAACATATCGGAGTCAGTGAATTTTTCTATCCCCCGATTCGCCCAGAGGAATGCCTTGGCACGATTATTATCCTCCTTGGCGATATGAACGGCGATGATGAAATCATCCTCTGTCACATCCGGCTCTTCGAGGAGATATCGGAAGATTTTAAACATCGCCTTGCGATCGTTGAGAATATAATAGTTGTACACGAGACGACGTTCGAGTTCGGTTTTGGGCGTATATCCACCGAGAACCGCCGTATTAAAGTAGAGATTGGAAGTTATATAGTCCTCGAGATAATAATTGGTCAGTCCAAGAATATAGGCAATCTTGGTATCCTTTGATTCAAATGTATAGTACCTCGCGAGATACGTATTCGCTTCGCGATACCGACCGAGTTCATACGCAGAGTATCCTGCAATCTTGAGGGCGATGATATAGTCCGGTCGTTTCTCGGTAATCTCCCGAGCGATTTTCATTCCCGCGAGATATTGTTCAGATTCGAAAAGAGCTCCTGCAAGGAGGGCATTGCGGTACTGAAAGTCCGCACTCACTTTTTCGTAAGAATATGTAATATCCTTGAGTTTCTTGATTTCTGCGAAACTCCCCGTGTATGCCTGCAAAGCAACCACGCAGTTATGAATCCCTGTGTAGCAGTTCTCAATGTACCAATAATAGGACAACTCATTATGAGAAAGTCCAAGTTTTTTTATTTCCGCATTCTTCATAGAAATGGTTTCATCAAACATAATCGATTGGAGTGTTTGCTTTTTTTCTTTTTCATCCAAATCGACGAATGGAACCCGTTTGTAGTACTTGTAGGCATTACTGAACTCTTTGAGGTCAAAATATGCATTGGCGATTTTGCGCTCGAGGACATTGTCATCCTTGAGGCGGACATACGCACTGAGATAACTCCTGAGTGCCGCCTCGCGATCATTTTTGAGCGAGAGATAATCCCCCTTCCGGATCATCGCACGAAAATTCACTCGTCGCTTCGATTCCTCAATACGCTCCTCTGTCGTCTGTCCCGTCTGAGCATGTTCTATCCCCTCTTGTGTCATAGTTGATCCCGTCTGCTCAGTGTTACTGGTTCCTTTGGAAAAAAAAGAACAGGAGGTGAGGAGAATAAGGGTAATCGGGATGAAGATGAGTTTTTTCATTTTCGAGAAACTATGAGAATTAAAAGAATAATACAATGTCCCCATCATATACAAACCCGTCTTTAATTCAAAAGTTTCTTTTATTTTTATTTTTTGGTTGATAACTTACATTTTTTCTCTATACTTTGTTTATACTCTACTTTCGATTTTCTTGGTATATATGACTATCGCAATATTCGCAACACAAAATGGTATAGGGAAAAAATTCATGCCCGATAAGACATTACTGAGTGCTCCTCGATTCCAAACAGATGACACTGTCAAAAATCTCTATGATCTCGAAAAACATGTACGATCCCAGAAAAAAGCATGACCCCGATGACACCGATGAGAAACCCTCCTCCGAAACATGAAAGCGTTGTGAATAAAACTTTCTCGAGAACTCTGAATCCCGAACATCGATCCGGTCATCTACCTTAAACAACTCTACTACTGAGACTGACTCCCCTTTGGAGACATCCTTACGAGGATAAACGGAAAATGAGTAAATTATAAAACGGAGGATTGAGTTCGGAAACTTTTCACGGAAGTCTTCGGGTGGAAACCACGAGGAAGTGATGAAGTCACTATTATAACGAACAAAAAAGTGCAAGCGCAAATGAAAGAACGAGTAAAACAGGTACGATGAGAATCCAAGAAACTCGAAGATACCCGCAGACTCACATTTACCCTCTGGTTTATCGAACATGCCAAAGAGGCAGAGAATCCCTATTTTGACATACTCGTCTATGAATGAGCCGAAAACAAACGTCTCAAAATAGCATATCTTCTAGAACTCTACTACTGAATAGGTAACAAGGAATTGAATAAATTGCGTAAATCCGGAATCGGGACACGCGTCATCGCACGATATCTCGAACCTATCATCAATGACATACTCACAAGACTCTGATGAGACGAACTCGTCATCACTCCTGCGGAGATTGGGAGGATGTTGTAAATAAGGGGTAGTTATCCCTTATTTGCAAGACTCTTTACTTCCCTGTTCCCTATTCTCACTTCTTTATTCAAGAAATCTTTTATCAAATCTTTTAACTTTTCTCTATCAGTAGGCTGGATGTATCAAATAACGGCAGCCAGCTTATTTTCTACCTTTTCTAGGTCAAATAGTCAATCCTTGGTGAAGAAATCTTTTGCAAAATATTCATCTGGTATATGATGTATTTCTTTGTATTCTATCGCCTTTACTCAAAACAATTCCAAGTAAATTACGTTTGTCATTTCTCAGTATATGTTTGAAAGTTCTTTTAAGTTTTTCTCTTTCAGTTCCTTCATAAAAGAAAGTTCTCAAATTGATTTCGTAAATTCATTTCTTGTCTCAATACTTCTTCATTTCCGAAAAACCAGTCTCAGAAACTCATCTTTTATATCAAAAATAAATCTCCTATACAAATCTCAACTGTCTCATTTCGTCAGAACGGCACAATATTCTCAGGCTCTGAGTGTGAGAATATAATCAATCTCTTTTGTTCAATAACTTTCTCTTTTTCATCATCTTCCTTTATTAATGGGAAGCTTTGAGGTTTGGGATTTTTCCCAAAGGTCAAAGCTTGGCTTATCATAAACATTTCTAGTATTTATTATTTCTTTCTGTTCATAATCTTTATTCTCTTTTAATCTTGCTAAATTCGAAACACTTTCCCACCATTCTCTAAATGGCTGAGAGCTTCAAGTTCTCGTCAAAGGATTCAATAATTTCCAGAGTCATTTCGCAGAAACCCCCGTTCCAAATCACTCTTCATCTATATCCAAATTATTCAAGTAAGTAAATAGTCACGACAACTGCCTCACCTCATCGTCACTATACTGTTTCGTCACCTCAATAGCCTTTACGATCATTTCATATCATTTTTTCATGGTTTTTTAAGTTAGTTACCTTAAGCTATCCCATTTTTTCAATTTACAATCCATAATGAAGTTGTATACAGGCATCCAAATCTGGAATAAGTGGCTCTTGTAATGATGTTTCGGGTTCACTCCAGATATATCATTTATGTTCGTCCGGATTTAATCTAATTCGTGGCTCTTCTACAAGTTGTTCCTCGAACATATGATATTCGAAATCGTATTCCGGATATCGAACATAAACAGTTCTACAATAGATCAGATTTCTTGCCTCTATGCTGGTTTCTTCTAATAATTCCCGTATCATAGCTGGATATATTTTTTCTCAACTTTTGGTTTTTCCAGCTGGAACTCAGTAGGTGTTTGGTTGTTTTTTATGATCTTGTCTCAACAATAAAAGTATCTTATTTTTATATTCGACAAAACAACTCACAATTACAAGTGGTGTTTCACTGAAATCTTCTGGTTTTTCAAGATACATCATAGATCTACAAGTTAATATAAACCTAGTTGAGTCCAAGTTCTTCCTTCACCTCCTCCCTCAAATCAATATGCAACTCTCGGAGCTGGATGTCGTCGACTCTTGCTGGGGCGTTCATCATGGTGTCCTCGGCTTTGCCGGACTTCGGGAAGGCGTAGACTTCGCGGATGTTGTCTTCGTTTTTGAGGATCATCATGAATCGGTCCATACCTATGGCGAATCCTCCGTGCGGAGGAGCTCCGTACTGGAAGGCTTCGTACATGGCTCAGAATTTTTCTTTGACTTCCTCTCGGGTTCTGCCTACTTTTTCGAATGCTTTGACGAGGGCTTCTATGTCATGGTTTCTGATGGATCCAGAAAGGATCTCGTATCCGTTGCAGGCGAGATCATATTGCACCGATTCTACTTCGAGAAGGTTTTCTTTTTCGAATGCTTTAATTCCTCATTTTGGCAGAGAGAATGGGTTGTGACCGAAATCTACTTTTCCAGTAATTTCATTTATTTCAAACATTGGGAAATCTTTTATCCAACAGAGAGCCAGGATATTTTTATCTTTGAGTCCGAGGAGTTCCGCGAGATGGATGCGGAATTTGCCCATGTATGAGAGTACCGTATCCTTGTCTCCCGCTCAGAAAAACACGACATCCCCTACTTTGAGCTCGACTTTTTCGACTATTTCTTCGAGATCACTTTCTGTGAAAAATTTATTGAGCGGTCCTTTGAGTCCATCTTCTTTCATCTGGAAATATCCAAGTCCTTTCGCACCGAATTTTTTCACGTAATCTTCGAAATTTTTCATCTGGGTTTTCGAGAAAATAGTGTCCCCATTTTCCACCTTGATAGCTTTGATTCGATTATTTATGGGATCAGCAGCGATACCGGAGAATATTTCATTACTTGATCGAGCGAATATATCGGCTACGTCCACAAGTTTCATCCCATATCGTAAATCCGGCTTATCCGAACCGTATGTTTCCATGGCCTCAGCATAACTCATGGAGTAGAATTTCCCATCCATAATAGTTTTGACTGAGAGTGATGCGACGGTATCAAAAATATAATCTTCTACCACAGCGAAAATATCATCCTGTTCGACGAAACTCATCTCGCAATCGATTTGATAAAATTCACATGCATGCCTATCGGCTCTCGGATCCTCATCACGGAAACATGGTGCGATCTGAAAGTACTTATCGATTCCTCCAACCATAAGGAGTTGTTTGTACTGTTGTGGGGCTTGTGGGAGCGCATAAAACTTACCCGGATGGAGACGGGATGGGATGAGGAAATCTCTCGCTCATTCTGGACTCGATACTGTGAAGATAGGGGTCTGGATATCGAGAAAATCACGGGACGTGAACCAATTCCTCGTATAATTGAGGAACTTGGATCGGAACATGACATTATCGAGAGGTCCTGATCGTCTGAGGTCTATGTATCGGTGTTTGTATCGCACCTCTTCATTGGCTTCAGTATAGTCGTTGATCTCAAAGGGCGGAGTTTTGGATTTGGCAAGAATCTCAGCTTTTTTGATGACCACTTCTATCCCTCCTGTTACGAGTTTGTCATTGGCCTGACCCTCTGGACGAGCTCTGATAACTCCTGTAAGTTTGACGACATATTCGCTCCGAAACGTATCGGCGATCGCCCATGCGGTCTTATCGTCCTCAGGATCGAAGACGGTCTGAGTGATTCCGTAACGGTCGCGCAGATCGATGAAGATAATACCACCGTGATCGCGACGATTCGCAACCCATCCGGAGAGGGTGACTTCTTGTCAGATATTGGATGTATTAAGTTGTCCGCAGGTATGAGATCGATACATAAAAAATTGATAGAAAATAGAATGTTCCGCCGGATTGTATAGAAAAATCGGGAAAAATCAAACAAAATTGCTTGCAAAAAAGCAGAAACGAATATACTTACTCGTAATATTTCCATTAATCCCCCTTTGTATGTTTGCATCATATCTGAGTAATCTCAAACACATCGGTCAAGATATCCTCCTCCTCTACCGCAATTTCATCCACTGGAACCTCTCCAAGATCCTCATCTACCTCTACGCCAATATCGCCGGGTTCATCCTCTCACTCCCCTTTCTCGGTATATTTATCTACCAATATATCACCGTTTACAGTTCACTTATGGTTGAGGCAGATATGCAAACCTTCATGATGGGACATTTCATAAGTGTCCTCATAAGCATGCTCCTCATCGTCATCGTCGTGACGATCTTTATCTGTGCGTATAGTTACAGTTATTTCCTCATGCAAAATGTCTATAAATCCTATCTCGCAGGCAAGAAACTCCCCTACAAGGATAATCTCTACTTCTCTTGGAAACATATTCGTGCCTACATTGGCATCCTCGGATGGATATCCCTCTATCTCCTCGGACCGATAGCTGTTTTCCTCGCATGAATGCTCATCATCGGGATCATTGCCGCATTCAATCCAGGACTTCCTCCTTTCATCTTGGGGAGTATAACTCTCGTGATTTCTATTGGTCTCTTCATCTGGTTTGTCGCACTTGCGATCCGTCTGGCTTTCGCGTATTTCGAGCTCTTATATAGTGAAAATATTGAAAAATCTAAAGTGTATATCGACAAAAGTCTCATTACGACGAAAGGGGAAATCTGGAAGATCATCTTCCTCATACTTCCGTTTTTCCTCCTTATTTGAGCATTTGCTGGACTCATCGGACGAGGAGACGCCTTCCTCGAGGCACACCCGATATATGAAACGATTTTTGTTATTTTCTCTTTCCTCGTACTCGAAGGTTTGACCTCTATGATCTACCTTTCGGTCTATCACATCCTCAAAAAATCCTAAAAAACACCAAATCTTCACACATCGTCATTGACTTACAAAAAAAGTATACTATCATTCCCGTGGTAATATTTTTTACCATTTCTATTTTTTAATATTTTTTATTATGATGCACGTGAAAAAAATTATGAGCACGACTGGATTGCTCCTTATATCCAGTATGATTCTTATCTCGAGTGTTGCTGCGGACAACACTACAACCAGTACAACTGGGGCCGATGGTACAACTACTTCTGTTACGACAAGTGGAGCAGATACATCAGTCACCACCACATCGACTACCACTGACACTTCTACTCCTTCAACAAATGAAGATGCTGAAGATGATAATTCAGATGCTTCGGCTCCAGTAGTAACTGAAGATCGCAATAATGACGGAGTAGTTGATGAGTTTGAGAAATGTGCCTTCGTCGAGAAGAAGCCAGAAACTGAATGCAATGCTGTAAAAGAGGAAATTAAAAAGAAAATGTGGGAAGAATACGGACAAGGAATGTATAATCCCAACGCATTCCAGAGGAATGAAAAAGGAGGAATTATGGTAAAAGAGATGTTCCAAATGAAAAAGAAAATGCAAGGAGAGATTAAAGATATGCGAAAAGATATGAAAGAACAGGTAAAAGAAAAGAAAGAGGAAATCAAACAGATGAGAAAGCATCTTTCTCAGAAACTTCAGGGACAACTCATGGCTGCTCTCGACAAAATCCCTGCTGAGAAAAAAGAAGCGAAGTTCAAAAAGATTCTCGCAAATGTTGAACGAGCGGTTGAAAAAGTCACTGCAAGTTCTATGAATGAAGAGAAAAAAGCTCATATGCTTGGACAACTCGCTGAGATTAAAACTATCGTGGAAGAAAAGCTCGCAGCCCTCTCATGAGGAACAACTGAAGAGAATATCCTCCAGGACGTCCTCGGTGACTAATCCCAAAGAAACTTCTACAACTAAAAAAACAGCACCGCAGTGCTGTTTTTTTAGTCTTCTCTCATAGAAGACGGGGTGGATACATTTTATTATACTCCGATAAATACTTTTGAATGTTTCTTCATCTTACGTCCAACTGCTACGATAAGGATACGAGATATCCACATCGCTGTGAAGAGCGAGAGGACGATACCGAGACCGAGCATAAGTCCGAATCCTTTGATGAGACTGATACCGAAGATATAGAGGACAACCGCACTCGTAAATGAGGTAATATGACTATCCCAGATAGCTGACCAGGATTTGCCAAATCCGATAGTGATGGACTTCTCCATATCGACTCCGAGGCGGAGCTCTTCTTTGGTCCGTTCAAATATGAGGATATTCGCATCAATCGCGAGCCCGATCGAGAGGATGACCCCGGCAATAGAGGCGAGTGTGAGGACGATCCCAAACATCTTGACAATCGCGAGGAGGAGGAGTCCATAGATCACGAGAGCTACCCCAGCCATGAGACCGGAAACACGATAGATGAGGACGAGGAATACGATGATAGCAAGAAGTCCGATGAGACCGGCAAGGATAATAACCCTGAGGGAATCCGCTCCGATTTTCGCATCGATGGTTCGTTCACTCGTGAGATAGATCGGCGCTGGGACGATACCGGTATTGATGTCGGTAGCGAGCTTCTTTGCACTCTCTGCCGTGTAGTTTCCAGTGATAACCGCTCGTCCATCCGGGATGACTGACTGGACGGTCGGAGCTGTGAGAAGTTGTCCTCCAACGAAGATAGCAATCTGTTTGCCCATGAGACGTTTAGTGAGTTCTGCGAAGATTTTCCCTCCTTCGGCATTGAAGAGGAGATCAACCTGTGGTGCGAATCCTTGCGAGAAACTTACGGAAGCCTTTGTAAGATATTGTTCATCGAGGACTTTCCCATCGGCTGTTTTCGCTGCCATCCATTCGCTCGGTTTCTGACTCACGAATACTGCCTCGTAATCATAGACAACTTCTGTATATTTTTCCATTTTTTTCACCGCATCAGCACCAGTTCCCGTTGTCACCTCACGTTCTTTTTCCGCTTTAGTTATACTCTTGATACGGACGATGGTATATCCTTTTTCTCCCTCGGTCATCTCAAGTTTATTATCTTTCCCGAGACTATATCCGGCTCATTTCTGAGTCTCCATAACCTTGGATATATATGGAGTTGTGACATTCTCCATCCCGGTCCATGTTACCTCGGCAGGGATTTTATCTTGAGTTCCTGTTCCAGAGAGGTATGAGATATTCTCATATTGATCTTTGTATCGATTCGCAATGGTTGCAAAAGGATACTTTCCTTCATTAATCTCCGTAGCAATCTTATCGGCGATATCAGTTCGTTCTTTTTTGTCCGCGTCAGATACGGTAGTTTTTTGTTCTTTGAACTCAAGACGAACAACTTTCCCGATAGTTTCTTTTGCTTTTGCAATATACTCATCATTTTTTGCTTTTTTCTCAGCATCATTGAGGGTTTCTCCATCGAAATTCTGTGTCGGAATCTGGACGATGATATGCTCTTCTCCTCCATAACTCGCCGTCTGGATGTTTGGCTCTGCCGTACCAAGTGAGTTCACACGCTTCTCGACAATAGATTTTAATCCTTCGATAACGTCTTTCGGCTGAAAAGCACCACCTCTTTTTTCCGCTTCTGCCATATCGATTTTGTAATCAAGCTCTACTCCACCATGGAGATCGAGACCGAGTTTATATTCTTGTACCGGGAATGGAGTCGTAAGACCAAATGTACTCCAAGGAAGCACATACGCTGCAGAAAAAACCGTAAGTAAAGTAACAACACTAAGACGCAGACCGAGTCATTTCATAAGAAAAATTATGTTAAGAGTTAATAGATGAGCGGGATTATATGAAAAAGAGGCATGTTTGCAAATTTTTTTGAGTTCCTTTGCAATTCTTACATTTTTGTATACAATGCGCGACATCTTTTATTTGTGATAATTTCTTTTTATGTCAAATACTGCTCCTGATTACGAGATAGTCATGGGTCTCGAAACCCATGTCCGTATCAAATCCGAAACCAAGATGTTTTGTAGCTGTCGCAATGCGGTCGAGCTCGCGGATGAGCCGAATATGCACGTGTGCGATTTTTGTATGGGATTCCCTGGAGCACTCCCCGTTTTGAATGAAAAAATAATCGATCTCGCCGTACGTGCGGGAATCGCGATGGGTTGTACGGTCAATGAATCATCCGTCTTTGATCGGAAGTCCTACTTCTATCCGGATCTCCCGGCAGGATACCAGATTACACAACTCTACCACCCGATCGTCGAACATGGGATGGTCCGAGCCATGGTCGGAGAGGAGGTGAAAGAGTTTCACATTCACCGTATGCACATCGAAACTGATGCCGGGAAACTCGTCCATGCGGGCAATAAAACCCTCTGCGATTACAACCGATCTGGAAGTCCGCTCATGGAGATCGTCACCGAACCCGATTTCCGCTCACGAGAAGATGTCATCGCCTATCTCGAAGAACTCCAGAAACTCATGCGCTGGTGCGGAGCATCGGACGCCGACATGGACAAGGGGCAACTCCGTTGCGACGTCAATATCTCCATCCGCAAGCCAGGTGAAACCATCCTCAACAATCGCGTCGAGATTAAAAACGTCAACTCTTTCTCCGCCATCGGACGCGCCATCGACAATGAATACAAGCGCCAAATCAAGATCGTCGAATCCGGCGGGACGGTCCCACAGGAGACACGCGGATGGGATGACGAAAAAGGCGTCAGCTCCTCTCAACGCTCCAAAGAAGATGCTATGGATTACCGATATTTCCCAGAACCCGATCTCCCGCCGCTCGTGATATCGGCAGATTTCATCGAGGCACGCAAAATCGGAGACCTCCCGATTGATCGACGTATCAAGTATGTCAATGAATACAAAATCCAGGTTGATGATGCCCGCATCCTCTCCGCCAATCGCGAACTTTCTGATTTCTACGAAGAAATTGTGAAGCTAACGAATGATCCAAAAAAATCGTGCTCGTACATCACCACCATTCTTTTCAGTCTTTTTGACACACATAGCGAACCCATCTCTTTTGAGAATCTCCGATTTTCTGCCAAGGAACTCGCTGAGGTAATCAATCTCACCAATAAGGACGAGCTTTCCAGTACTTCTTCCAAAATCGTCGTCGAAGAACTCTTCCTCCGTGGAGGACAAACAAACGCCATCGTCGATGCGAAAAATCTCCGACAAACCAACGATACTGGAGCTCTCGAAGCCATCGCCCAGAAAGTCCTCGCCGACAATCCGTCACAAGTTGCCGAGTACAAAGCCGGCAAAGAAAACCTCTTCGGATTCTTCGTCGGACAGTGTATGAAAGCCTCTGCCGGACAAGGAAATCCAAAGATGTTTACGGAGATTTTGAGGAAGTATTTATAGGAATTTATTAAATAACTACAACAAATTATGAACTGGATGGTAAAAAGTTTAAAAATTCTTCTATACTATACGGTCATAGTATCATTGATTTTTATTGTAGTAAAATATATATGAATACATTATATATTCGTTTGTTCTATTGAACAACCAAAAGATCTTGATTGTTTATGAACTTTTGTTTCTTCATATGTATTATCATTTTCAGTGATATTATTATTTCTCATAATAGACTGAATTTTATTTAAATCATACAGAAAAATAATTACATAGTTCGTATTTTTTCGATATAATATTATGACTCTTCATTTCTCATCCATCAACCTCGGATGTTCCAAAAACCTCGTCGATCTTGAGTTCATACTCGGCGGGATTTTGGATGGCAAGGAAAATGTACAATATTATGACGATCCGGAAGATCCGGAAGTTGAGTATGTCATCGTCAATACGTGTGGATTTCTTTCATCATCCCGCGAAGAATCCGAGGAAACCCTCACCTACTATGACTCTCTCGGAAAAAAACTCATCCTGACCGGATGTTATATCCCCGTAAAAGATAATGACTTTCTTGTCAATCTCAAAAATCTCCACGCGGTCGTGCCGTTTGAAAAATATCCGACAATAGGAGGACTTCTTTTTGATAAAAAAATCGGCATCAATCTTGACGCAGTCTCACGAGCAAAATGAGCTTTCATTTGGAAAGGCGATGAGATCCGTGCCTATATGAACGCGCCGTTTGGGTATGAATACCTCAAAATCGCAGAGGGATGCGACAATAATTGTACGTTTTGTATCATCCCGCAGATTCGCGGACGACAAACGTCTCGTGCGATTGAGGATATCCTCGCGGAAGTTCGAACCATGTTCGCAAATGGCATCCGAGAGATCCAGATTATCGCACAGGATACGACCCGATATGGGACGGATCTCTACGGAGAGCCACGGCTCTTCGAACTCATAGAATGAATCGAGAAAATTCCCGAGGATTTCAAATACCGACTGTACTACATGTACCCCGATATCCTCACGCTTGATAATATCGAACGCTTGAAGAGTTTCACAAAACTTCTCCCCTATTTTGACATCCCTTTCCAACACTCAAGCAGCAGGATCCTCCGACGGATGGGACGACACTATGACGAGGCTCATAGCGAGGCCCTTTTACAATCCATCCGCAAGCATTTCCCAGATGCCTTCATCCGTACGAGCTTCATCATCGGATTCCCGGGCGAAACCGATGCAGATTTCGAACACCTCCTCGATTTCATCCGTCGTCACGAATTCGAATCAGTCGGCGTTTTCCAATACCACGACGAACCGCTCGCCACGAGCTCCCGACTTGATAATAAAGTGCCAGATGTTATCGCACGAAGACGACTCAAAAAATTCGGCAAAGTCCAGGATAAAATCTATGCGAAACATGCCAAAAATGCCCAGAGCAAAACCCACACCGGGTACGTCATGGACCGCCAAAAAAATACCTACATCATCCGTCGTGAGATCCAAGCGCCGGAGGTGGACGAGTATGATCGAGTAAAAGCGTCCGCTATAGAATGAGGAAAAAAAGATTTGGAGATTGGAGAAGTAGTGTGGTATACACTGTAGTTTTATATCCTTAATCTTTGGGCTATGCAAAGCGAGAAAAATAAGGTGAATTCCGAAGGAAGAGAGTATCCCCTGGGGGACATCGAAACCAAAACCTGTACTCATTGTTCTGTTTCTTTCGATATCACTGACAAAGATCTTGAGTTTTATGAGAAAATTTCTCCGGTTTTTGGTGGTATGAAATACCCCATCCCATCCCCGACTCTGTGTCCCGATTGTCGGTTACAGAGAAAAATGCCATGGAGAAATGAGAAAAAACTCTATAAGAGGAAATGTGATTTTTCTTGAGATGATATCGTTTCGGTGTATTCGCCAGACAAGCCGTATAAGGCATATACATCAGATAAGTGGCTGAGTGATAAATGGGATCCGATGGATTATGGACAGGATTTTGATTTCACGAGACCATTTTTTGAGCAGTTCCATGATTTCTCAAAAAAAGTACCCAAACTCGCATTACATATAGATGTCTCGATGGAAAATTGTAATTATTGTAATTACTGAATGAATTCAAGTAATTGTTATATGTGCATTGCCGCTTCTTGGTCCCAGGAATGTCTCTATAGTAATCTCCCAGTAAAATCTCTATCCGATAATGATGGTGAGTTTAATATCTGAAATCAGCATTGTTATGAATGTATCCATTGTAATAATTGTTATGATTCTCAGTTTCTCCGGTACTCACAAGAATGTAAAAATTCTTATTTTCTACTTGATTGCAACAATTGTTCCAACTGTTTTTGATGTGTAAATCTGCAACATAAAGAATATTGTTTCTTCGGAGAACAGCTGACAAAAGAAGAATACGAAAGCAAGGTAAGTGGAATTATGTCTCATAATTCCCTGAGAGAAAAATATAGAAAAGAATACGAAAATTTTATCTTGTGATTCCCAAGAAAGAGTGTACGAAACACGAATTCTGAGGATTGTCTTTGAGATTACATACAACATAGCAAGAATTGTACTCATTGTTTCTCGCTTATTCAAGCGGAAAATTGTAAAGATACGGATTCCTCTGGAGTGCAAAGCTCCTATTTATATTCATGTTATTATGTCGGAAACTGAGCCAATTTTCTCTATGAGAATATCTGATTATCACAATCCACCAAAACAGTTTCTTGTGTGTTTTGAAGAATGTTAGAAAGTTGCTTTTATTGCGTCAATATGAGCGAGTGTTCCTATTGTTTCTGATGCACCTGACTCCGCAACAAATCCTACTGCATCCTCAATAAACAATATACCAAAGAGGAGTATGAAGAACTGATTCCAAAGATCATTGAACACATACAGGAGGCCTGAGAATGGTGAGAATTTTTCCCGAGCAACCTCAGTCCGTTTGGGTACAATGAAACGGTGGCACAAGAATATTTCCCTCTCGACAAAGAGAATGCGATACAAAAATGATTCAACTGGTCCGATTACGAACCTCCATTCCCTCGGGTTGAGAAAATTATCCCATCATCGAAATTGCCGGATGATATTACAAAAATCCCCGATGATATTCTGAATTGGGCGATCGAGTGCGAAGTAACCCAGAAACCATTCAGAATCATCAAACAGGAACTGGAATTTTATCGCAAACATAATATCCCAATTCCGAGACGACACCCAGATCAACGACATCTCGATAGGATGAACTTACGAAATCCGAGAAAGTTATTCGAGAGGAAGTGTGACAAGTGTGGAGTGGAGATGATGACAACCTATGCGCCGGAGAGACCGGAGATTGTATATTGTGAGGGATGTTATGAGAAGGAGGTGTATTAATTTTTAACTACTTATTCTGGAACTATGAAACTATCACAACCCACACTCTGGTATCTTTATGATTTTGCGAACTCCTTCGCTTCCATCGTAGTATTTTTCTATTTCCCTTTGTTGTTCATAGCAAAAGGTGGGTTTGAATTATGGATGTGAGTATCTTCTTCGATATCTACTTTAGTACTCATATTGATACTTCCAGGCATCGGAAGATATATCGACACTATTGGAAAGAGAATGCCATTTTTATTATGGGGTTCTATCAGTATGTCCGTGATACTCGTGGTTTTGGGGTACATGTTTTGAATAAGTGGCGAATTTAGTATGATTCAAAAAATTACCGTTATATCTCTGTATGGTTTATTTTTCCTCTTATACAACGGATCCGTTTCGATATATACATCACTTCTCAGATCCGTATCTCTTGATGAACATGCAGTGGCTACATCCGGCAAGGGTATGGCGCTCGGGCAATTATGAAATGTAATCGGACTGGCTGCCATGGGACCCATAATAAGCTCTGGAGCGATTATCTTATGACTTTCCGGTAAACCGGTGGCCTTCTTGCTGGGAGCGATAGCATCTTTGGTATTTGCTATACCGTTTTTCTTACAAGGTACAAATGGAACCGTTTTGGACGTAACGGAATTACAGGTCAGACCCTCTCTCTATAAAAAGATTTACAAAGAAAAACATATCTTTTACTTCCTCATAGGGATGATGCTCGTCTCAGATGCGATTCTCACTTTTCAGATATATGTGACAAGCTTCCTCAAGAAAACATATTTTATGGATGATCAGATGGCTGTATACGCTGGGATAGTCGGGCTCTTCTTCTGTCTCGTCGGATGACTTATATCACCATGGGTGGTGAAGAAACTAAAAAGTACTTTCCGAACTCTTATGTTCGCAGCCCTTTTTTACTCCATTTGTTTCTGAATCCTCTCCATTATCCCACCCATACAATCACTCGCACTTGTAACCATGGCCGTATCCGGAGTATTTTATGGACTCGTTTTTGCTTTATGAAGGGTCGTATATGCACAAATGACACCAAAAGACGAACAAACAAGCTACTTCAGCATATACGCGCTCTTCGAAAGGACCGCATCCATCATATGACCACTTCTCTGGACTGTCACTTTTCTTACTTTCAGTGTATTTTGAGGAGTTGTTGCCTACAGAGCATCCATTTTCATACTCGGTATCATCTCCCTCACAGGCTTTTTTGTACTAAAATATTACGTCAAGAAAATATAGATTTCGAGTAAATAGAGAAATTCGCTACCCTCCCAATACCCCCCTCCAAAACTCCCGATCATGGATCGCCTTCCACATCTCGTGGATCTCGGTCTTGACGCGCCAGATATCCTCGGGTGTGTAGTCAACCGGGACGAAAGCGTATTTTCCGTCCTTGCCTTCGACGAAATCAATGCCGAGTCCGGTAATCTGGTATTTTGGAGCGATACCGGTCGTATCGAGGTCGGCGAGGATCTTGTAGAAGAGAAGTTGGCGGAAATACTTGCCATCAGAATTGGCAGTATTTCCCTTTATTTCGTTAAGGCTCTTCGTACGTCCGGTTTTGTAATCGATAAGATAGACTTCGTCCGAATCAGGAATGATATATTCTATCTTGTCGATCTTCCCCGTGATCGGTACCTCATTATCGAGGAGGATATTGCGCGGTCGGAAATTGTACTCGAGTTCGGCGGGGAGACGGAGATTATTTGCATGGAGGGCATACCATCCACCGAGTCCGACGAGTCATTTCTCACGGAGACGATCCGTCTCGTCTGGCGTGAGGATCTCACGAGAGATGGATCTCGTGAATGTCTGTTCGAGGAAAGAGAGCGGTGGAATCTCAGAATTTTTCTTGTACTCGAGATAAAACATCTCAAGGGTTTTGTGGTAGACTTTCCCGAAGATGGTAAATTCATTGTCCTCGAATGGATAGCGAAAAATCGTGTCTCGGAGGAATCGCTTGGGATCATCGAGGAAGGTATTGAGATCAGATGGCGAGATGCGATAGGTTTTGAGGAATTCCTCAATATAGAGCCATTCCTCGTGTTCGAGCGCATCGATCCTGATGGGACTCTTGGCTTCATTGAGGATAAATTCGTGCAGATCCGCAACCTCAGTGATCGGACGATATGAGAGTCCGAGTTCCTCGACGAAGACCGATTGGATGCGGTTTTTGCCCTCTGATTCTTTTGGGAATGAGAGGAAAAGGTGTCGCTTCGCTCGAGTGAGGGCGACGAAGAAAAGACGTTTTTCTTCTTCCTCCGCTTCGATCGTGCCAAGAAGTCCGGTGATACTGGAACCCGCGACTGAGAGTGGGAGTTTGAGGATGTTGACGACTCGACGTCCTCACCAGTTGCCGTGGTAGAGCCCCGGGATACAGACAATGCCGTACTCAAGACCTTTTGACTGGTGGGCGGTCATAACCTGCACTCATCCTGCGGATGATTTGAGAATCTGGCGATGGAGTGGGAGGTGGTATTTTTCGTAGTATCCAATCTTGCGGAGGAAGGTCGCTGGTGAGAGGGATCGATCCTGCTCATTCCAGGTCTTGACCACCCCGAGGAGCGTATAAAAATCCTCGAGATCACTCCAGGTTCCGTTTTTTTCTATATACGATAGGAATCCTGTCTCTTCGCATACCCGTTTGAAAAAAATATGGAAACTCTCGCGAGCGAGTGACTGATTGAGAGAAAGAATCGTATCGCGGAAATACTCGAGTTCCATGCGATTTTGGAGTCCTACAGAATCAAGCGTATCATTATCACAGAGGATATCAAACATCCGGAGTTTGATTTTGCGCGTGTAATTGAGTTGGTACAGCGTCCGATTGAGTCTAAGAATATCGACCTTGTCGAGGTCAAATACTCCACTCCGGAGGAGTCCGATGAGTCCCGATTCATCGGCATGTGGGTCAGCGATGGTCGAGATGAGACTTATCGCGAGACGGATGAAATCGGAGTCCAGGATATTGGACTTGGCTCGACTTTCGACCGGTATATTATTGGCTTCGAGGAATCGTGTCCAATCCTCAACCTCTCGGTTCGTCCGGAGGATAATGGCAATTTCTTCGGGTGCGATACCATCCTCGAGGAACTTCCGAATACGGGAAAGAATGAGGCATTTTTCTTCTTCGAGAGAGTCGGGAGCGGTGAGATCAATCGTCCCCGTGTCCGGAGTGTGGGCATGGAGAGTCTTGTCGATAGTTGGGAGGTAGCGAGAGATTCGTCCTTCGTTGTGCGAAATACTCTCGGTCGCGAGATCGAGAATCGGCTGCGTTGAGCGGTAATTTTCGGTGAGGACGATGAACTTGGTATCTGCGTATTTCTGTGAAAAATGAAACATATTCTCGAGATTCGCCCCCTGGAATCGGTAGATGGATTGGTCGTCATCCCCGACGACGAGGATATTCGGGGACTCTCCCTCGGCGATAGATTCTATAATTCTATTCTGTGCATTGTTGGTATCTTGATATTCATCCAGCATGATGAACTGATACCTCTCCGCATACGAAGCTCTGAGATCAGCGTCTTCCGAGAAAACTTGTTCGACATACCGGATCATATCCGCGAAATCATAGACTCCTCGTTCCTGACACCGCATCTCATACCGAGTGAAAATATCTCGAAGTTCTTCGAGTTTTTTAATGTGTTTCTCTCCGTCCGCTTTTGCTTTCTCATATTTCTTCAATTTCGGATCGATCTCAGCGAGTGCCTCCTCGTAGAGTTTTTGTTGCCCCCTGATATGCTCGAGGAAATCCTCCGGACCGACTCATTCTTGTTTGAGTTTGGCGATACGGTCGCGAATAGTCGTGAGGTAATAGTATTTGCCATAATCAGACACGAGCACCTCGTAGTGTCCCGTATCGAGCAATGATTCAAGAATCTCGATCTGCTCGATCTCGTCGATCGGACGAGCTGCCCGAAAGGCGAGGAATTTCTCCGGTGCCGTCTGGATGACGTCGTTGCAAAACGAATGAATCGTCGAAACGGTCACCCGATACGCTTCTTGGCCGATAGTTTCGAGAAGCCGTTTCTTGATCGAGAGGACTCCCGCTTCCGTGAAGGTGGTGATCAGGATATTGTCCGCATCAATCCCCGATTGTCTCAGGAGATTCGCTGTCCGGAGCGCGATAATCTGCGTCTTCCCCGTCCCTGGTCCCGCGATAACCATCACTGGACCATAGATTGTATCCACCGCCGTACGTTGCGCAGGATTGAGACGATCATAGAGTGCAGGAAAGTTTTGTTCGGACATGAGTTCGGTGAAAAATTGATACTATCTGTAGTATAGGTATTTTCTAGGATTTACAAGCGAGAAATTACAACTTTCTTCGTAGGAGTCCCCACTCTCCCGGATTCTCCGGACAATTAATCCAGACATCGAAATGTCCACCGTGTGCAGACTCCCGCTCGTTGCCTTTGGGGTCGAGAATAGTCTCGATGCTGTATTCAAATGTGCGATCTGGGGCGATGATTTTGACCGGATCTTTGAGATCGAATCGATTCTTGACCTCGATGCGGGCGAGGCGTTTGTCCGCGTTGTATTCTCGGACGATTCAGAGGTATTCCTCTTCTTTGATTTCTCCATTTTTTTCGAACCATATTCCCATCTCTCCTGGATTCCCAACGAGGAATCCGGGTGTGTATCCACGATTGGAGATGGCAAACAACTCCTTGGCACATTCATCAGCATCATAACTTTCTCCTTTTTCTACCGCGTCAAGTGCCTCTCGATACCCACGACCGACCCCCGCGAGATAGTTGATGGTCTTACTTCGTCATTCTACTTTGAATGAAACAATTCCAGCATCGGCAAGCTCCTGGAGATACGAGACGAGACAGATGTCCCGAGAATTCATGATGTACGTCCCATATTCGTCTTCGTCAATCGGCAAGATATCCCCTTTACGTTCCCGTTCTTCGAGGTAAAACTCTCCCGTGAGTGGGATGTATTCCTCTGGGCGACCGGTCGAATCATAGAGATCAGCGTCCGAGACGTCCCGCTTGAAAACTTTGTATTCCCAGCGACATGAATGGGCGCAGGTCCCCTGATTGGGATCGCGGTGGGCGAAATAATTGGAGAGGAGACAGCGTCCAGAATATGCCATACAGATGGCACCGTGGACGAAAAATTCGAGCTCCATATCCGGACACTGTTCGTGAATCTCACGAACCTCTTTGAGTGAGAGTTCTCGCGAGAGGATAATTCGCTTGATGCCCATTTTCTGCCAGAATTTCACCTGTGCCCAGTTGGTATTATTCGCCTGCACACTGAGATGGATCTCCGCATCGGGATAGTTGGTCCGCACCATATCAATGAGTCCCGGATCACTCATGATGTACGCATCCGGCTTCAACGCATACATTTTCTCAAATGCCGCCATAAATGGCTTCAATTTCATATTGTGCGCGTAGATATTGGCCGTGAAGTAAATCTTCTTCCCCCGACTATGACAGTACTCAACCGCCTCCGCGAGATCTTCCCATGTGAACTGATTTTCTCGTGCTCTGAGCGAAAACATCGGAACCCCCGCATACACCGCATCCGCCCCATAGGCGATCGCATACTTCAACTTCTCCAGATTTCCCGCCGGAAACAGGAGTTCTAATTTTTTTGACATACTGATTTTTACATACGAAAATAATGACCGGAAGTATAGACAAAAAGGGGATTTTTGCAAAAGAAAGTACCTCATTTTTTGATTTTATTACCAAAATATGATAGTATACGAAAGTATTATGATTAAAATCCATAAAAATGTCAGAAAAATACACTCATCACGAACAAAAAACAAAGGAATCATCACCGGTTCGTATTATCGAGGCAACTCTCCATAAAGAAGCCTTTTGAAATAAAAATGCTGAAAAACTGAATGAAAAAGAAAGTATCCTCCTCTCGATAAAAGAACTTTCTCAAGTTTTTAGGATTGGAGAAAAAGAACTCAAAGAACAAATTGACCGAGAATCTGGATTCGACGAAAAAGTTGTATCAAACAAGGGTGCACGAGGAATCATGCAAGTACGTAAAATCGTCCTCGACGATATGCGGGGAGTTTATGATAGGAAATGACAACTCACACGTGGAAAAGGTATAGATGAGTATCTCGACTTTTTTAAAAAAATCCCTCCTTCAGTGATAAAAAGAATCGGATCTTACACGGCACGAGTCAGTATCCAGACGATACAGAAAATCTCTCCAGACGATCGAGTTGCCTACCAAAAAGCGATAAAAACACTCGAAAATAATCTCACCGATCCTCATGTCAATCTCATCATCGGGAGTATCTATCTCGCATTCCTCGCAGATAAGACCGAAAAACCCGCTGATATAAAAGCTATCGTAAAGAATATTAATCTTTCTAAAGTAAATAAGCTCCTCGTGGCGAAAGAAAAAACTCCAGTAGATAATAAAAAATTGGAGAGTTTTAAAAAGGCGGTCATACAAAATCCGGAAGTTCAGAAGAAATTCATCATGCTCGCCAGTTATAATGAGGGATCAGTGAGTAAAAACATGAAACACGGACATAATTATGCTACAGCCATTATGCTCGCATAAAAAAAGATTTCCTCTCGGAAATCTTTTTTATTGTATTTGATTTATTGAATCGTACCAGTTTGACTTACTCCTGTGGATGTCATTCAGGAAAGTGTAGTAAGTTCAGAAATATTATCCTGTACTTCACTGATGGCCTGTCCGGCCTTTTGGACAGATTCGGCTGTTTTTTGTACCTGTTGTACTTTTTGCTCACCCACCTGACGGATTGTATTAATGGTTTCGGTTGTTTTCTGAAGTGTGTCATTTGCCTGGGTGGCGATACTCCGTGCGGTCCCTATAGCACCAGAGGCATCCTTGATCTGGAGGAGTGTATCGGATGTCGAGTCTGCTCCCGACTTGAGATTGCGGATGATCGTATTGACGGACATCATGCCAAGCCTTTCTGCGATACTATCCATGAAATTAGGAGCGAGGAAGACACCAAGGATATAAAGCACTATTATGAGCACGATGCTCGCTAAGATTTTGCCAAACATATATGATTGGGGTAAGGAAAATAAAAAAATACTATTGGAAAAGGTCACTTACTGAGGTATCTTTTTTGAGGTCTTCTCGGAGTTTCACAATATCTGCGTCTTTGATCGCTTCTCATTTTCGTTGTTCTGCCACTGTTTTTTTAATCTGTTCTATAAACTGGGCCGGTTGACTCCCAAGTCCCATGATATTCATCTCCGCCTTGACGATTCATGATACCTGACATTGTGGACAGATAATCTCCATATTGAGACCATTCCCTGCCGTACCGAGGATATGGATATTCTGTTCGGTTGCCTGAGCCCCACATTCTTTGCAGGCAAAGTGTGCGAGAGTTGTTTCGACGATGTTTTTTATAATGAAGTAATTCATAAGAATGTTATTTTTTAAGAATATGAAAACATTGTATCCTGTTTTGTTATTTTATTCAAGCTTTCTCTTATATTTTCACTTGACAAAGAATGAAATATAAATATTTAAATATTTAGCACAATGAGTTCTTGTGTGCTAATTTTATCAAATTTCTAAAAAAGTCAAATCATTTTAGCAAAAAATACTTTCCTTGTATTACAAAACTAGTATATGTAAAAACAAAAAAATCCAGAAAAATTTCTCTTTTCCCCAACTTCCCCTTGACTTCCTCCATATTATTCATATACTGTAGGTAGCAATATACATAACTTTTAGTATATGAATAAAGAGTTGCTCCGCCTCCATAAAAGCTGAAAAACCGTCTTTAGTACAGACGATCTGGCGGCTTTTTTCTGAGTGGAATACAGTAAGATTAAACACAAGATTTCTTATTATGCCAAAACAGGAGATCTGACGAGGATATATCATGGTATCTATGTGCTCGACAGAGACTATAATCCCCTCGAACTTGCAGGTAAGATACTTCGTCCTTCGTATATCAGTCTCGATACCGTACTCCGACAAGAAGGGATAATCTTCCAGTATAGCGAAGAGATTAAGGTTATCTCCTACAAGACAACCAAACTCGAGATAGACGGACACAGTATAGATTTTCATTTCCTAAAAGAACGTGTACGAAATAATTCCGACGGTATAATCCATACCGGTCATATCTCCATAGCCACAAAAGAGCGTGCCTTTTTGGATAGTCTGTATCTCTACAAAGATATACATTTTGATAATCTGAGGCCCCTAGATTGGGGGAAATGCTTCAAACTCGTGGATATTTATAACTCACCTATTCTCAAAAAGCGTTTATATTCTTACTCTCGTGAATATGCTCAACATAACGAAACATAAAGAAGTACTCAATGGTATCCTCATAGATATCTACAGAAATACCGAGCTTGCACCGTATCTGGCTTTCAAGTGATGAACCGCGTGTATGTACTTTTATTGACTCGATCGCTTCTCTACCGATCTTGATTTCGATTTACTCGATGGATCGAAACTCGAACACGTGCAAACCCAAATAGAAAAGATCCTCAAAAAACATGGAACCATAAAGGACACATATCTGCGTGATAACACCATATTTTTCCTGCTTTCATACGGATTGCTCGATATGAATGTAAAAATAGAAATCTCCAGGAGAAATTATCCGAACGAATACGATATCATCAATTGGAAAGGATTCACCCTGAAAATTATGTCAAAACCCTACGTACTCGCTCACAAAATGGTAGCCCTCACCGATAGGACGAGACTGGCAAACAGAGATATCTACGATATATATTTTTTCTTATCCCATGGCTGGGAATGGTCCGAAGAGATTATACAACTCCGCACTGGGATGAGCTCAAAAGAATATATACAGAAAATGATAGCATTTCTCGAATCCAAAAGGAATGTGAACATACTCGACCACCTCGGAGAAGTGCTCCTCGATAATAAACAAAAATATTTTGTTAAAAATCATCTTTTGGACGAGTTGATAGTCCTACTGAAGAAGTACGGCTAATTTCTCAACTTCCCCTTGACATCCCCCACATAATAGACTACAATACCCAGGTTTCTTTATTCTTTATCTTTTCATATATGTTTACCTCTCAAAAAATACGAAGTATTGCAGGGTTTACATTGGTTGAGCTCTTGGTTGCTGTGTCCATACTGGCAACTATCAGTATCGTCGGATACGTATCGGCACATAGCTATATGATGAAGGCAAATAACTCTCGTCGTATCACGAGTATGGGTACGTTGAAATCGAGTTTGAATAATTATTATCAGATCAAGAAGGTATTGCCGGATCCGACGACCAATCGGGTCTATTATGATGAGAGAGGAACGTATGTGCATTCATCTACCGGATCATTTGGAGTATCGGGGCATGCGAGTCGGCACTGGTATTCTGAGGATTATGCGAATAATTTCGCATTTGATCCGGAGACCAAGCAGTTCTTCGGGTATGGGAAGCTCAGTGATAATTCAGCATTTGATATCGCGACGGCACTGTATGTCGATACGGGTATCTACAAGACCTATCTCGATGGGACGTACGATGGGGGGCGATTCCCTTCTCTTGTCAGGGCATACCATTCCTCCGATTTCGTAGTACAAGACTCGACGGAATTCTTGCCGTACAATCCGTTTGAGAGGAAAGTGACAGCGAAGATTGTGACGTATTCTGGAACGGTAGCTCCGGTTGTTTGGGTTGGAAGTATGGATGAGGCTTCGGGAACGTGTCCGCAGGTTTCTCCGGCTCTCTCACTCACGGGAGAACTCATGACGGGAGATTGTATCGGAGTGGGGACTGGTTCCCATGCTCTCTTGCATATCTCTGACGGTTCAGAGCTCTCGCTCGGGAGTACGGGGAGCGTAACAGTATTGGAGCTCAAGGATCTCCGATACAAGGACAGTGAAGATCCGGTCACGTCTGTATTATTGAAGCTCATCTCCGGAGAAGTCTGGAGTGAGGCTCCGAGACTCCGTAAGATTGATGAGAATGAGAGTGAGATGCAGATCTACACGACTACCGCTCTCGCAGCGGTTCGTGGGACCGTGTTCTGAGTGTCCATTGATGGTGCATGAGATACAGTGCTCTCACTCGCAGCCGGGAAGATCGATGTGGGACGAGTCCTTGAAGAAGACAATGGTGTCCCATTCATTACCAATCCATCTGTCACTTCTACAGGATTTACCGTGGATGATCATTTCATCCTCGGTGGAACTGGAGGATACATCCTCTCCGGGACGACATCATCCATGATTGTACCGGATGGTGGAAAGGCAATCAGTTTGACGGTATCGCCTCCAGTAAGTGGTGTATCAGAAGCTGCTGGTACCGGTACGATTGATTCGAGTACATTGCAACAGAAACTCCACTTCTTGCCGTTTGGGATGGGGTATGTGCCACAGGTTCTGTCTATCACAACCACAGGGGCAGTAAGTCCAACATCTCCTCGTACGCTCGTCATACGCAGTGAGAATCCATGAGCGGATTGGTATACTCTGTCATATGTTTCCAATCCTGATGGTGCATGAAGTATCCCTGTCCTTTCTTCACTCTCTACTATTCTTTCGGCAGGTCATGATATAACTTCCTTTTCGGGCAGTATCGATTCCCTCTCTCCGGTTGTTACTCTCTCGGGATCTTTCACCAATACCAAGGGGATTCTCATACTGTCTCTCTGCAAGAAACAATCAACCGATGTTGTCTGTAGTTTTCCACGCATACAGCGTCTCGAAGCGGGAGAGCTGGCCATTGAAAATTACAGTGATGCGATAAGGGTATTTGAATTGATGGGTGATGCAAACAAACGAATCGTCTGTCCTGACGGACAACGAAAGTTCGGTGAGTTTGGATGTCAGGACAAGGAACTCGTGGCATTCGCACCATACAATCACCAGTCCAGTCTCTCCGGATCACTCGGGATGTTCACGGGGACAAAAGGACAGAATCTGTTGGCGGGAGAAAATACATTTAATCCTGTAAATTATTCGGATAAATACGTACCGGATGTTGTAGATAGTTCTGGAGCATTTGCGAGTGCCTGAGGAACAAGTTGTTCTGCTTCTTATAACAAAGATGAAAGACTTACCAATCTCCAAACCAAACTCGGTATGTCATTCTTCGAAGACCACGGACTGTTCCGAGTTTCGCAGGCAGGAGTTCCTGGGACGAGAGGGGCATATGTAGATAATTGTGGGACGGATAGTTATCTGAAATATGATCTGTCTCCGTTAGGGCTGGGTGACAAGTTCGCGATTGAGGTGAGTGTGAGGGGGGCTGCGTTGAAAAGGACAGATAATACATCATATTATCTCTGGGATGATGGGACACCCGATGGGATAAGACTACTCTATACTTCATCCTATTCTGGTCCGAGATTGTTCTTGCAGAGTAAAATTAGTGGTGGGGCATTTGATTTGAATAATACATGTGTTTCGACTTCAACAGGAGCATATCGTTTTTGTACCGAGCTTGGGAAATTCCAGGACCTTCAGACGAACCAGTTCTCGACCATCCGTGCCGAGTTCCGACGTCTCACGGATGATCCGACGAAGACCCTAATCTCATTCTCCCTCGATGGACAACCCATCGGATCGATCAAGATCACCTATCGGAAATATTTCGGAGACAGTAAGATTATTATGTGAGCATATATTTCTGAAACTTCTTATTACGCCCAATGGAATGATATTATTGGTGGGGTGAGGATATCTCGGCTCAAATAATATCCATACCGTTCATTTTTCTTATATTGAAAAGGTAAGGAAATTATTCTCAAAAGAAACATTCGAATATCATTTACATAATGTGGTAATTCCTCTGATATTAGTAACAACAGGTATATGCATCTCCCTACATATGAGTGACAAATGTGCCAAATATCATCATTCCTCTGAAATAATCCCACTCACATAACCCGTCTTGAGCGCAAGCTCAGTATATAATTTATTCGTTACAATAACTGATTTCTTTTTTATTTTATCAAGATCTTTTGGGGATTCTATCACTATCAACTCTCCAGAAAAATCCCCTCTACTAACTAGTTTACTACCATTAAAATCTCAGTCAATATTAGAACTGAGGATATCGTTATTTATTACCACTCGTGAAGTAGTATATCGAGCTTGTAAAATATATATTTTCGAGTCTCTTATAGTGAATTCTATATCGACATCATTTTTTCAAAAAATTTGATAAATAGATTTAAACGTATCAATATATCACTGAAGTTCCTGTGGATCGATGTGAATATTTCCGAATTTTTCAAAACCTCAATTTCTATATTCAAAACTTTCTGGTGTCATCTTTCATGAAACCAAATCTTCATTTAATCATTCAAGCATTTCTATTATTATCTCATCTCATTGTACGAAAGCAACTCACGAATATTCTCATCGAATGAACTCCTGTATAATAACACCCGGTTTTACCGTTTTAAAGTTGGTATAATCATCAATTCACTCGCAAGGTGTTATTACCTGTTCTATATACTCAAAAACATTTTCCACATCCACATCCACAAAAGATTGGAAAATTCATGCAAAACTTTTTTGAGCCCCATCTTCTCATATATAATTACTTCGAACGACAACTTTTTCTCAAAGATTTTGCTTAAATTGAGATAGTATTTGTTCTTTTTTTCATTGTGTCATGATTTTTGTATCCAATTGTTGCAAAGCCTCCGTTTGTATGATAAATCATCTAGGTATATTTATACCATGATTTATAAGAATTGATAGATTATATGCTTTGTTGCCCGTAGTTCATGTACCACCAACTAATACTCCAATAAGATCTGTCACCTCAGGAGTATCTTCTGTTAATTTTCAGCATTCATTGGAACTTGCTTGATTGTAGTTTTTGAAAACTTTATCTAAAACTTGTTCTATTTTATCATCTCCTAAATTTTCTACAACTCCAAACTCCATCTTGTACATTCATAAGATATCATGTAAAAACATTTTTTTGGATGCTATATACTTGTCAATAATATTATCTATGTGTATCAATGCCATCATTCTTTTATAGAGTTCAGGATTTGCAACGAATCATACAGAAGTATGAGAAGCTGGAGCTCTTATATGATTCAATTGATTATTATCAAATGTTTTAAGAAATTCTTCATAGAATTCTTCTTCTCCATTAAAAAAATCTCTTAATAATTCAGCCCGTTCGTAACTTCAGGCATTATATCTATCAAGTGACACCAGAAGTTCATCATAAAAACTTCAAGATGATACTATGATAGATTCTTCCATACTTGGGTCAACATGTATCATATAGTTTGCTATTTTTTCAGCAAATTCCTTAATCAAAGCTCCATAAGCAAAAAATTCAATCTCTATGGAGAGATTTTGTTGAATCAATAATTTCAAATCATCTCATCCTGTATTTTCGTGATTCAAAATTTTCCGTATCCTATCATGAAACATATATTTCTTTTTTATTATCATCAAATATCTATCTGCAAATCACTTCATATCATTAAAATTTAAACTTTCCCTGTATTTTTTCATGATAAAAAACACGTCATCCAAGAATGGTACATTACCCTTTTTTCTTCCGCTTCGAATAATATCTTGAAGTTTTGGGACGATAAGATTATTTACTGCACCATACAAATATCTCGTATCTTCCGTGTCGAGGTAATCATATGGAAGTATGAGTCGTTTCCCAAAATCATGAGGATATTCAAGGATAGTACCATTTTCCATATATGCTGTATTATAAATTTATAAACTTAGGGAGGCTATCCATTTGCCATAAGGGGGACTGCAATTACGCAAAAAATCATCCTCATCATATTCTATACTTTCATCACGAAGTGGATCAGCTATCAAAAGCTTATTTCATCTATATCATACACAAGTACGCATATGTCTAATTCACCCGTTTATTGTACCGTTTATCAGTACATATTTTCATTTATTTAATTCTGAAATAATCAATGGAATATCAATCTTTACACCTTCCTTATATCGCATTACTCATTTTTTGGTCATATAATCAACAGCTTTATAATAATTGGAAACTAAGCCATCGTTTTCGTCTAGGCGTTCCATATAATTTTCAAAAAATACATCCATCTTTATATGATGGAGATCGATGAGTTTTATGATTTCAAATATAGGCACAGCCCCTCTCATTCTCCTTAAATTTGCTATCCAGTGTTTTTCGTCTGTCTCATTGGGTACATATCAAGATTTAAGACCCGATAGAGCCATAAGGAAACTGGAAATACCACAGCCTATGGCCGTGTGCTGCGAATAGTGAATATATGGCAATTCTTTATGTGATAAAATACCATTCACTTTATCAGGATATTCCTGTTCAGATGTTGTTATTTTGGTTACATGATCTAAATCATTGGGAGAATTATTAGGTTTCATATTGTTTTTAGGGGTTAAAAAACATTGTATATCTTTCTTAAGAAAATCAGCTTTTGAGGTAATAAATCGTGTAGCGGGGCATCCTCATTGGCATGTGCGAAATCGAGAACATGATTTACATTCTGTATTTTCTCCTCTATCAACTGCCTTGTTTTCTAAATATTCTATGAATATAAAATTATCCATATCATATCAGGTAGGAATATAAAATGATCTCGCACAGAGTTTTATACTTTTATCGGGAAATATAGTGAGTCATCCAAAAGGTATGGCACATCAAAAAATGGCATTTTCTTCATAAAAATCAGAAGTCATATATGATTTCACAAATGGATCTTCTGTCACAAATCTCTCTCAGAAGAGAGATTTTATATGATCCAAGATTTTCAATAGTTCATTCTGTTCCAGTAATAATTCTCTTTGTACGAGTGATGTGGGGCATAGACGATCAATTGAAATATAAAGATCTTCGTAATCCGGAAATTCTTGAAAGATTTCTTGTATGATCTTTATTTGTCAGAAAGCATCACTATTTCTACTTAACATCACTTTAAAGTACACCTTATATCACTTATTTACTAAATACTCCACATCTTGCGGTCTCTGCTCTATAATATCCGTGTTTAATTGTACAGATCTAACCTTGTCTCATAAGATTTCGAAATATTTTTCACATCCCGTGTACCAAAGATTATTCAGCAAAAGATTTACCTTACCAATGGCTTTTTGTGAAGCACAATACTGAAAAATCTCTTCAAGACTATCATATTTTTCATATAGCCATAAATCTCATCCTGTTAGAGATACTTCAAATATGAGTCATAATTCTTCGGTTTGTTTGATGAGATTATCAAAAAACTCTATAAATTTATCTGAGGGGATAAATTTTCCTGTTTTTTGCCCAAGATAACAATAGTCACAATCCATAATACAACTGTCAACCAGATGTATTTGTAATAAATAAGGGCTTCAGATTTTTATTTCCATATATTAAAACAAAAATGATAAATCAAAAAATATAAATGACTACTCCATTATGGAGTAGTCATTTAATTACTATTGTGAATCACATATTGAACAACAATTGTTCTTTACAACCACGATACGTATTTTCATAATATCGAAATTTAGAAAGTAAATAGTTGAAAAAATCAACTGTTTGGATTATACAAATATATATTTATAAGTCAAATTTAATTAAGAAGTAAAATATTGATATAATCAAAGCGACCACTTTTTACGGAAAAGAGAGTAAACTGTGTATACGAACAATATTTTCCTACATCATAAAAACTACTATCTCATCTCCCCGACAAACGTCACCATCTCTGTCCCATCCTTCTCAAACACGAGTTTCACTCCAGTGAGTTTGTCAAGTGTCGCTCCGGATCCTATTATCGTCCTCTGACCACGGATATTCTTGATACTGAGTGATGCATATCCACTCCCTGTCCGAGAAGTGATAGACACAAGCTGTGTCGGATTCTCTGCGATATCAGTGTCTTCTGGCAAGTCATAGTACCGGATGAGGAAAGACTCGAGTGGTACATCGTCCAATGTATTGTCAATTTTATAATTGCTAGTCAGACCGTTTTGAGGAAGCAAGATATCTACTTGCAATGCACCACTACCGACAAATTGTTCATCGGAAGTAGTTTTATTTTCATCCAGATTTACCGTCCCATATGTCCATGCTCCCGTGAAGGCAGTAGCTTTTCGTAATACCCCAGAATGAGACGCGAAATTATAATCCAAAGATACTCTATTTTTCTGCCCGTACCAGTCCTGATCAGTCATGAATCCCATCGATCCACTCTCAAACACTGCCTCATACGATCCGACTCATCATTTTTCGATAGACTCATCCAGTGATCGAATCATATCTCCGATATGTTCGCTCCTTTCCTTCGTATCCATCCCATCACTCAGCATCTTAAATGGGGTAATTGCTACAGTACTCACAATTGCTATGATTGTTACTGTGACCATGAGTTCGACGAGGGTAAAAGCCTTCTTTGCTCGAAGGCTCCGAAGTACAAGGACTGAGGTGTTGTGTTTCATATGTTTTTCAGTTGAGAATTTAGATTTTTAAAGCTTGATCTAACCTGCAAGATCATTAATCGTCACTGTCTTGGTAGGACTAATTCCTCCGTTTCCGTCCACAATATGGTAGGTAAAGCTATCATTTCATATATATCCAGGATTTGCCGTAAGAGTGAATTGTGTATTCGTATCCCATACGAATGATCCTCCTGCTCACACATGTAATGGTCCACTCTCGACCACGATCGTGAGTCCAGCATCAGCAGTCTCGACATCGGAGATATCGGGAGCGAGATCATAGGTGATACCCGGTGCTCCTGCTGCATCCCGTGTCACATCATTCGCAACTGGCAGAGTATTCACCGCAGCATCCACATCAACCGTTTGGGTTGTCGTGGTGACATTGCCGGCGGCGTCGGTGATGGTGTAGGTGATGGTGACAGTGAGTGGACCAGGTCCTGGGTTGACTGGGGCGACGAAATTGAAGGATTTGGTGCCGTAACTTGAGTTGTCGAATCCGGTGATAGAGGCTCCATTGTCGGCAGAGATAGAGATCGCGGAAGCGTCAGTAAACACATTGTTGTTGTCATTCATATCGATTGTCTTGGCGGTAGTGGATCCGCTGGCAACTCCGGCTCAGAAGTTCGGGAGATTGGTGAGTGTCGGTGCGATGGTATCGAGGGTGATAGTGTCACTGCCCGCATTACTGATATTCCCGGCAGCATCTCGTGTCCAAACGTAGACGGTCTTGAGTCCGTCTCCGCCACTGAGATTGAAAGTATTCGGTTCTGCAACGAAGTCTCCAAGTGCTGGAGTAGAACTACTCTCGGAGATATACCATCCGGTAGCTCCGACGTCGTCTGTGACACTGGCTGCGATATTCAAGTTCTTGGTATAAGCCGCTCCTGCTGCGAGCGAGAGAGTTGGAGTGGTTGGTGCGAGCGTGTCGATATTGTTGACCGTGATGGTTCTGTCTATGGTGTTTCATTGACCATCAGAAATCCTGATGGTACAGATATCAGATCCAGTTTGACCAGCATTTGGGGTGTAGGTGATATTGTCTCCGACGATGGCAAATACTCATTTAGTTCCTTGTACCTGTACGGTTGCTGTGAGCGTATCTCCATTAACATCAGTGGCAGTTAAGAGTACCTTCCAGTCGAATGTCTTGGAGGCATTGCCGATATCGGTTAAGTACGTGGAGTTGATAGCTTCAGGAGGAGCGTTCGGTTCTACCACATCATTGACTGTAATAGATACGACCTGATTCACTGTGGCTGTTCCATCGGTTACTGAATAGGTGAATGCATCTGCTCAGAAGTAGTTCGCCACAGGCGTGTAGGTGAAAGTTCCGTCGGCATTAACCGTGACAGCTCCGTGAGACGGATCGGCAACCTTGGCATACGTGAGAGGATTTCCATCGGCATCGGTAGCCGTGAGGGTTCCGTTTTTGACCGTATCCTCATTCATCGTAAATGTCGTGTAGGTTGGAACCGGAGGATTGTTGGCTGGAGGCACAAATGCTTCGGTGGTGGTCGTGAAGATATCACTGACTCCTCAGATGGTGAGGGTAGTATTGACGGCGGTAGAGTTCGCACCGCTTGATGTGTGGCGTACTTCTACAACATCTCCGTTATTGACGGTTCCGGCAGCAGCAGTCCATGCTCATCCATTGATTCTGTATTGTCATCCGGCTCAGGCTATAGTTATGGCGCTTGCGGAATCTATTCCGGCTACGGTGATCGGTGCTGATTGTATGAGCGTACTGAGTGCGACATTGTTTTGATCAACAAATGTGAAAGCATTTGGAGTGGTGTCTGGGGCAGCCGGTGCGACTCTCTGCACATCGACTCGTGAGATACGTACGGATCCGTGTTGGACATCGAGAGTGACGAGAGTTTGACCACCTCAGACTTCGTTGATGGTGACAACGTACGTTTGTGTTACTCCGACTGGTGGGACGGCGAGAGTAGCCGTGTTGATGATGAGTTGATTCTTGCTGGAATTGAGAACGAAATTATTGTTGTTGGCATATGGGGCTCCGTTCATGGTAACTCCGGCGATACCCGTTGCTAGAGCGATATCCACGATGAGGTCTCCAGTCATGAGATCGGGATGAGCTGCTGCTGGGAGGATAGTTTTGTCGATGACGACGATTCGATCATTTCTCTGGTCACGCAGAGCGATGACAGTGTATGATTTCACAGCTGGTTGAGTTGCTACCCAGACGAGGAATTCGTTGTACTGTTTAGACTGATTCTTGGTGAGAGGAGGAAGAGCGTCAGGATTTCTGTCCATGTCGAGAGCTGGCATGTAGGGTCGTGGTTTTCTGTTGGCCTTACTCTGTTCGAAGATTCGTTTCGATTCCTCGATTTTTTCCGTATCATCTCAGAGAAGAGGGACCCAACTTGGGATATTTCCATCAACTCCGACTGCGACGATATTTTCATTGGCGTCGGATCCTCCGATATCACTTCGACGTCGTATGTTCTGTCAGGAGATGTAGAGAGAGACATTCTCTGGGAGAGAGTAGCGGAGTTTGGCTTCGGTGAGGAGAGACTCGGTTGAGCTCGTACCGACACCGACTTCGAGAGAGGTTTTATCATTGAGTTTCTGTGTGAGGGATGCTTTTCCACCAAATCTAGAAACATCTCTGCCGTTTTCGTATCGAGTATCAACCTTGGTACTTTCGTAGTTGGCAGTGAGGCGGAGTTCACCTCCTTTCCATGGCTCAAGTCCGAGGGAAACACTTCCTCCCTGTTTTTTGCCTCCGGCAATACGACGTTTGTTGTTGTAGAGCTCGTAGAGAGTCGGTGTGTCGATGTAGAAGGTTTTGTCTTCGAGTTCTTTACTACTGGTTTTGCTCATGTATCCGTTGAGCTCGAGATACTTGAGGGTCTCTCGGTCGAGCTTGAGACGGTAGGTGGCTCCGAGGGAGTTCTGGGCCATGGTTTCACTTACTTCTCCGGAAGAGAACATGAAGTCAGTGAGTCTTCGGAAATGTTCGTAGGTAAGTTTGATGCGTTGATTTTCGGTGATCTTGTATCCGAGAGTAGAGAGGAATCGAGATTGTTTACTTCCGGCTTCGACATCGACGGCGATGGCGGTGTTTTCTCCGATCATATGAGAGAGGATTCCTTCGGCAGAAAATCCAGTAGAATCACTGAACTTCCCTTCGATGGAACCGTATCCTCGGGCATTATCGTAGAATGCGGATTGCTGTCAGATGGTTCCGGATGTGATTTCTTGTCCATTATCTCCTTTCATCATATCATCGAGAGGGGTTCCTCCGGGTTTTCTATTCTTGAGAGGACGACGGATGTTTGGATCGGTGTCGGATGATGGGTCATACATACTGGAATCATTCCGCATGGATTGTCTCATCTCGTTTTTGAGAAGCTGGAGGCGTTTCTTGGTCCCGACGTAGAGATTGAATTCTTCATCGAGATTATCGGATTGCATGGAATCCTTGATGCCGGACTGGTATCGTTCGGAGAGGATTTTGAGATTGGCGAGGTATGCCTCGGCAGTCTGGATCTCTGTGAGATTTGGACGTGAGGAGAGGACACCATTGATGGTATCGAGGATCTCATTGAGAGTCGTATTATTAGCATCTTTGAGCGAATTGAGCTCAAGACTTTCTGTGTCTTTTGGGAGAGTAGAGAGTCTGTTTTCTGTGTTTGCCATAGTATGGATATGTTTAAAAAAGATAAAAAATATTTTGGCTACTGAGCAATCTTACTATACTTTTTATTATTTTGCAAATATTTAGAGGGATTTAAATAGTTTTCTTACTTTTTTCTTGTATTTCTCGGATAAATCATTATATTTGCCACAGATATTTTATTTATTCTTATATCCTATGAAACTCGTTCGACTCCTTAGTGCAACCCTGCTCTTTATTTCGCTCGTATCCGTCGCAGATGCAAGCCTCTCGATTTCTCCTCTCAAACATGAACTCACCATCGAGGCTGGACAATCCAAATCCGAGATTATCAAGGTGACCAATAATTCTGACGCACCGATTACCCTCTACACGTCCAAAGAGGATTTCGTCGCGGGAGACGACACTGGGACTCCGACTTTCGTCAAACCTCAAGAACAGACTTCTGATGTGTACAGCCTCTCCAATTGGATCAGTATCGAAAATGGCAATATCACCCTCGCCAAAAATGAAACTCGCGAGGTACGATTTACCGTCAAAGTTCCAGCAAAATGAGAACCAGGAGGACATTATGGAGCGATTTTCTTCTCTCCTGGAGCACCGAGCGGAGCTCAAGTTGCGGTTGTACAACGACTCTGAGTCCTCGTCCTCATCAATGTCCCTGGCGATATCCAGATTGCCGGACAACTCTCCGGATGGCAGATCGGGAAGAAGGCTGAGAAAACATTTGCTGCACAAGATACCTTCGAGAGTTTCCCGATCGTATTCGAGACTAAATTCAAAAACGATGGAAATACTCACCTCAAACCGGTCGGGAAAATCGAGCTCATCGATGAGGATGGCGAAACCCTCAAGAGTATCGGGAAAGAAGCCATGGTCAGCCCTGCCGGAGCCTTCATCGGAGAGAAGATGGTTGATTATATCCCCGTCAATGACGGTCTCGGGAATGTCCTCCCGAAGTCCGAACGCCGCTTCGAATCGACCTGGGAAGGGTTCGGATATCCGGAACTCCAAGCAGATGGTACCAAAGTCGTCAAGTTCAAGAATCTCACCGACTACTATGCCGATCGTGCAGCCGAGAAGAAAGCCTTCCTCCAATTTTGGGAATCTATCCATACTCGTACAGTAAATAAGGTCATCACTGCTAATATCACCCTCTCATACGAAGGGAAAGATAAGGAAAAGAAGGAATTTCATGATACGAAAAAGTTTACTGTGGAATACGACGAGCAATACGTCGGGATGAATTATCTCGTTATCTTCATCATCCTCGCTCTGCTTGCTGGTATTGGGTACTATGTTTTCATTGCTGTCCCTGCGTCAAAAGAACGACTCAAGCGAGAGTTTATAAAGGAACTGAAGAATAAAAGAGATGTGGAGTAATCCTTAATCTTCTTGATATTTATGAAAAAATCACTCATCATACTCTCGGGAGTTATGGGAATATGCTCTTCGATATTCCTTGTTTTCGCGAACCAATCGGTAAATGTGAGCGCGATCGTCGGAGCGATCAATCATGCCCCTGTTATCCTATCTGTAACACCATCAAGCGATCCGAAACTTCTCGGCACAAACAAGATCCAGAACTATACCATCTATTTCCGGGATGATGAAAAAGATACCATCACCTATACCATCACTCCTGTGAGTGGTTATACCAACCCAATTAGTGGGACGATAAATCCAGCTGATTATGATGGAGCGGATGGAGCGTATATCAATTTCACCTACCTCTCTCCATCTGCTGTCCCGGCACCCAACCCGACAACCGTCACTGTTACTCTCAATGATGGATCCAATCTCGTGAACAAAGACATCAGATTGTATATCTACTAATTATGAATAAAAACTACAAAATCACCCTGCTTGTCCTCATCCTCATTTTCTGAGGACTTTTTCTCTTCTTCTGGAAGATTCGTGATTTTGATTTCGGATCTGATTTCAAGCGAGAATTTTTCGTGCGCAATCTCACCTGGCAGACCGATTTCCTCCCGAGTGTCCCATATAAGAAATGAGATATCCTCGAATTTACTTCGATTTTTTCTCTCACACATCCGAGAAATATCGGGCTCGATATATCTCTCATCAAATCCCTCATCGATATCGAACGTATCGAACTCGATGGCAAGACTGTTTCCGAAAAAGATCTCTCCGAGATTCATATCACCGAGTCTGCTCTCCTCAAGATCACCGGACGAGCCAAAAATATGAGCACTCCCGAGAGTGAGAAACAGGATATCTCCCCCACTCTCGTCACAAATACTGAAGTAGAGATAATAAAAGAAGTGACAGAGGAGGTAGATATCCCACCAGAGAAAGAACCGTCGAATCTTGTTTTCCATGGGACCAAGTACAATTCCAATATCAATAACCTCATCTCGATTACCGGATCCGGTCTTGAATCGATCGAGTTCGTCAATATCGGAGGCATCGGGTTCCGACCGGTACTCGGGAGCGGTACACTCTTCGTCCAAGTGGACCGAGATGTATTCGCGAGCGGTGAGTATTTCGTCTTCTTACAACTCCGGAACGGCAAGATCCTCACGAGGAATGAGAAGATCACTTTCGAACACTCTAATGCCCGGATCAATATCGCCAACATCACTCCAAAGAGTATCCGAAACGATGCCGAACGATTCGTCGTCATCCAGGGAAATGGGTTTGATAAGATTGTCTCCATCCAACTTTCCAATAATCTCATCCTCAAAAACGCTGAGTTTAATATCATTAATACTCACGTTGCAGGAGTCCGCATCCCAAAAGATCTCCCACCATGAGAATATTATTTCAACATCATGGATACCCAGTCGATCTACGAACTCCGAACCATGAGATTCACTATCACTAACTAATCTATTTTATGCGTAAAATTCTTGCCTCTATTCTCATATCCGTCCTCGTTTTCGGGACGATAAGCCCGGTCTTCTCAGCAAGCATCGAGAGAGACTTGAATGTAAAATTCAGCTCTGCGGGAGATGATACCTACACAACCAATCTCACGAATATCAGTCGGAACAACACCGATCTCACATTCCAATTTGTCGAGGTATCGAGTGGATGACCAGAAGAATATTCCCTCAATCTTCCTACGGGATTCACCTACCAATCCTCCAATACAACCGGCAACACATGTGCCAATTTTACCACCATCAATGCCGTCAATACCAATTTTCATTTCTCTTTTAACGGAGCTCCGAATTGTATCGCCAAGACCGAGTTTACCTATCGAGTAACCAATACGACTCCACTTGGCAGCAATCCCCTCTATCTCCTCGAAAAATCCGGCACTGCCTGGAGTATCGTTGCCAATCTCGATTTGGATATAGTCGGAACCAACTCTATCACGAGTGCTGTCGTCCAGGATCTCGATGCTGATGGATATATCGACGCCTACCTCCTCTCGTTTACAACCCTCACCGGAGTCAATGCCTGAGCACTTTCTGGACTAACTGTCGCAGGAGTGACGCCTGGTACAGCAACGGCAAGCGGATCAAATTGGATCCTCCCATTCACCGACGGGGTCCTCGCAACCGGACAACTCCCTCAAATCGGAGGAGTGTTCGATACCGTGACGATTGTAAATACGACCGTTGCAGAATCATTTCCGACGATGAACTGTACTGCATCAACCCGCATTTCGAATGGTCATTCTTATTCCATTCCTCTTTTTAACAATGCAACGACCACATCTGTTGTCAGTTCTGCAGTTGCCATCACCGGCGGGTCTATCACCTATACGCAAGTCTTCGCCTGCACGACCGCAGCCGTCACTGCCTCTGGTAGCGAAACCACAGGAACTCCGACCTGTAATGTCGGATATCAGGTCAGTGGAAGTTCCTGTGTAGCAATAGTATTGGCACCGAGTGGAGGCGGAGGAGGAGGTGGTTGAATATCTGCTGACTATTGTCCAACTGGAGATCTCTCTGGTAATCTCTATGATGGGAGATGTACCGCTCCCGTAACCGCAACCGGAACGACCAGTAATACCGGAATTCTCACGGTCCCAGTCGCAGACTGGATACCATCACCATCTTCTGGAGCTGATAATATCTCTGGAGGTACGCTCGATCTCCGATACTTCACCGACCTCACCGCCGCACATAATTACCTCAAGACCAAAATCACCACTCCGGCTGTTATAAAACTCGCCGACAGTTACAAAAATAAACTCACAATTCCCGATGTTCCGTATTATCTTTCGGTTGATAGGAGCCTCTACAGCGAATATAACCGTGTTATCAATGCCTATGTCCTCCTCTTCCTCCGGGTTCAAGATGCGGTGAATGGAAACAGATCTGAAATGGTCAAGTCCGAGGGTCGACAATCTGCCACGATTGTTATGTCGGGTGTCAGTCTTGCAAAAAATATCCTCGATCGCTATATCGTACGAGCTATCCTCCCTGCACAAAACATCACTATCTATCGCATCAGAAATCCTGTCCTTACCAAAGCGCTCGCCACCCTCGAAACCAAGGTCCTCGCCAAATTTGATCGCCTCCTCTCATCAGGGACCATCACCCAGACAGAGTATGAAACAGCTGTCCAAGCCTACAATGATTTCATCCTCCATCTCTCCCTCTATCGAGATTACGGCAGAACCAAACTCTCCAAGGATCGAGCTCTCGCTGCCATCAAGATATTCACTGGAGTTTATGCCAAACAGGTGATTGATACTGGAGATATTAGTCTCAGTAGTGAGCTCGCACAGAAGCAACAGGCCTATACTGAGGCAACCAAAAAGCTCGTCGGAGAGGTCTATACTTTCTCAAAGGATCTTGGAATCGGAGATAAAAATCAGGATGTCACCAATCTCCAGACCATCCTCAAATCGTACGGATACTTCGGAACCCTCTCTCCGACCGGATACTTCGGAACTCTCACAGCCAACTATCTCGCGAAATTCTCTACTGATATCCTCGGTATCAGTAATCCAAATGGACTCTTTAATTCCACAATCCGAAACGCGATTGTAAAAATAGAACTCAAATAATCAATGGCAACCAAAAAAGTTTATACCAACACGCTCGCACAGATCGCGGGGAAAGTTTCGACGGCGTTGATCTCGATATTTCTCATCAAGATCCTCACGAACTACCTCGATGTCGCGGGATATGGACTCTACTCCAAGGTCTACAACTACCTCTCGATTTTCTCGGTGATCGCCGATCTCGGGCTCTATACGATCACCGTCCGGGAGATCTCCGAGCACAAATGAGACCATACGAAAGTGCAGAGTATCGTGGGGAATATCCTGACACTCCGGACGTTTTTCGGGGTCTGCATCATCTTCCTCTCACTCGCCATCGGATTCTTTTTGCCGGGATATAATTCGCCCCTAGCACTCGTGGGGATACTCATCACCGGAGTTTTCACCCTCTTTGGACTCATGAATAGCTCGGTTATGTCCCTCCTCCAGGCTCATCTCAAAACGGAGTTTTCGTTCGTCTCGATCACTGCCGGTAAGGTCGTCAATTTCCTCGCGATGCTCCTCGTCGTGTTCATCCTCATCCCAAAAGGGATTATGTCCGCGAGTCCCGAGATGCAGTTCTGGGGTTTCGTCGGGGTCCTCGTAGCGGGACTCCTGGGTAATATCGTCATGACCGGACTCCTCTATTTTTATGCCAATAAGATTGAAAAAATACGGTTCCGATATGACCGGGAATACATGAAACATATCCTCCGGATATCGCTCCCCTATGGGATCGCTCTCTTCCTCAATGTCATCTATTTTAAGGTCGACATCATCCTCCTCTCGGTTCTCGAACCTCGCACATTCGCCGATATCTCGATCGCCCTCTATTCCGTCCCGATGAAGATCGTCGAAGTGGGGATGATGTTTGGGACACTGTTCCTCAACTCTATGCTCCCCCTCTTCACCGAAGCGATCAAAAACAGCCCTCACCCCCAACCCCTCTCCCAGGGGGAGAGGGGAGATAATATGGAACTCCACTGATATGTCACCAAAGCCTATAAAATCCTTCTCATCTTCGGGGTCGGTATCGCCGCGTTCCTCTTCGTCAATGCCGGATCGGTCATCGGACTGCTCGCGAGCCGCGAATATATCGAGCATACCAAGTACCTCTATACCTCGCTCGATGCCATGCAGATTGTCGTTTTCATATTCCTCTTCTATTTCCTCTCTTCCCTCTTCACCTACCTCCTCATCGCCCACGACGAACAGAAAAAACTTTTGAAAATCAATCTCATCATCACCGTCGTCAATCTCGTCGGGAATCTCGCACTCATTCCCTTCTATTCTTTCGTCGGATCGGCCTGGGTTACACTCACCTGTCAGATTCTCCTCCTCATCCAGACCTATCGTGCCACCCGGCACATGGTACACTTTAATTTCCTCCCGAGCTTCACCGCCGGAGTTCTCATCTTCGCTCTCCTTGCGAGCGGACTCAATATCCTCCTCTCACACGTTCTCCATCTTGGAACCCTCCTCTCGCTCCTTATCTCCGCCACCACCTTTGGGGTCATCTATCTCGGCGGGATCGGCGGGGTTTGGTACATCAAAAAACTCCCGAGGATTCGGGAGTAATGGGATGAGATTACATTACAATTACACACTTACAATCTCTTCTTTTTTGTCTTCTTTCTTGCCACTAAGTTCTGATAGTATTCATTCTATCTCGATAATAAAGGCTTTGAAATTATTCATATCCCCTCGGAGATTGATGAAAATAAAGAGGATAGTCAAGAAAGCTGAACCGGCGAGGATATAAGCCGGATGAAGAAGGGTACCCGAGAGGGCAAGACCGGCGAGGAAATAGAGTCCGATGATACTGAAATAAATGAGGACATATACGAAGAGGAAAAGTCCAAGGAGAAATGCATTGGGGATGATTTTTTTGCTGACGACTACGTGGATAGAAGAGAAGATAAATCGGGTTTCGATCTTGTAGATGGCGTAGTTGTAGAGGGCGAAAACAAGCCGGTAGAGAGCTATCGCCCCGACTTTAATGAACTCGAAAAGTTTGGTGAAAAGTCCGTTAAAAACCGCATTGGTGAGGTTATTACGAACTGCCTGCACGATGAGTGCGAGCACCGCGATGATGAGGATGTTTTGAAGTCCGATGTCCTTAATACCCCCCATAACTCCATCGGTCAGTCGTCCGAGAAAGAGAGTATCCATGGCAACTTTGCCAAATGCCTCAGAACTCGAGGTTCCGAGGACATCCGCCCGGAGGAGTGCTGCATTCCCGAAGATATATGAATAATAGACTCCAATGGTCATGGATATGAAACCGACCGAATAGCGGAAAAAGACATTTTTGAGGAATCGATACTTCCTCGTGATGACACGTACTCGCTCCTGTACGAGCTCGGAAATCGGACGGAAATTTTTCTGATCAAGATCAAGGAGGTCGAGTCGCTTTTCGTGAGAGAGTCGATTACGGTAGGCGATAATCATAAGATAGATATGAATCATCCGAAATATCTCTTTGCCTCCTATCTTGGATTTGTTGCGGATATAGAAGTACGTGAGGAAAATAACGAGCAAATTATTGCGTTTCTTTGGGAGCTCGTAGATGCGGAAGAGAATACTATTCATCTTAATCGCATCAGTATCCTTGAGATCCTTCATTCCCTCGATATTTTTTTTGAAATCATCAAGGAAGATGAGATACTTGAGGCGGTAATCATCAAATAGATCATCATTATCCTTCTCGAGAAAGCTCTTGAGTTGTCGGATGAAATCATCGAGGAGGATATCCTCCCGCGTATCGTCTCCGAGGAGCATTTCGATAATATGAAAAAGTTTATTTTCCCTGATAGTCGAGTGAATGAATCGTTGGATGTAATAGGTAATCATTTTTGTATTTTTATTAGATAACTTTCATTAGTGTACCCTATTTTGAAAAAATTTGCAAAAAAATGGAAGAATAAAAAAACAAAAGCCGGCAAAATCGCCGGCTCCCTATCCCCTCCCTTTTTTCATCTGGGCTGTCTCACTTCAACGCAATGTTGATAAACAAGGCTATATACCCCCTCTATGGATACTGGTCCTTTTTCTATCCTAATAATCTTGGCTGTTTCGATAACCATACTGCACTCATCCGTGTTAAAATCGTACAATTCACGGAGTCTCGCATGGATAAAATCTTCACTTTTCCCTTGGATCTGAAAACCATAAGCGACCGATGTGCCATTTGCATAATTTTGGCACCTGGTTGGCGGATGTATTACCATCTGCTGTTCACTCGGTACACTTGCCGCGGAAATACCAAAAGCACAAACAAGAAAAAGCAAACCTCCCCACAATAAAACACGCATGTTTTTCATGAGTACCCCTCTTTTTTATTTGTATCTGCCAATAATAGACCATTCCACTATCAGCATAGATCGGATGTTAACGGTGATTATGATTTTGTCAAATTTATTTTTATTTACTCAAAAACTATGGATTTATTTTGCAAAAATTAAGAAACCTATATACTCATCATCAAATCTAACTTTTAACCAGTCACACTCTATGTGAAATCTTGCTTTTCTCTTCCTCTATCTTCTCCTCTCATTCCTCCTCACTTTCGTACTCATCCCCCCATATATCCGATTTCTTCGCACTCACAAGCTCGGCAAACAAATTCGCGAAGAGGCACTCATGGGTAAGGCGACCGAATTCGCCAAACTCCACAAAAACAAAACCGGAACTCCAGTAATGGGCGCTGGTATAATCCTCCTCTCGATTTTCTCACTCGTCGCCATTTCCATAATCGTCCAATTTTTTGCATCCGATATCCAAAACATCTTCGGTGTCAGTGTGAAATACAGCCTCTGGAATAGAAATGAAACTTATCTTGCTCTCTTTACACTCGCAAGTGTCGGACTCATCGGACTTGTGGATGACTATCTCAATGTGCGTGGGATCGGCAGAACCAAAGGTCTCTCTGCACGGGTTAAAATGATCCTCCTGACAATATTCGCCGGACTCTGAGCCTACTGGTTCTATGTCAAACTCGGACATACCAGTCTTCGTATCCCTTTCCTCGGGACACTCGAGATCGGACTCCTCTATATCCCTCTTTTTATATTCATCATCATCGCCATGGCCAATGCGGTCAATATCACCGATGGACTCGACGGACTCGCCGGCGGACTCCTCCTCTTCAACTACGTCGTTTATGCCTTCATCACCTATAATCAGAGCCTCTTCATCCTCTCGGCAGTTTGTATGCTCATCGTCGGAGCCCTCATCGCCTTTCTCTGGTTCAATATCAAACCCGCCCAATTCTACATGGGCGACATCGGCTCACTCGCCCTCGGCGCCAATCTCGGTATCATCGCCATGATGACCGACACACTCATCGTCCTCGTCATCATTTCCGGTATCTACATCCTCGAGATCTGCTCCGTCATCATCCAACTCACCTCCAAGAAATTGCGAAATGGGAAAAAAGTATTCCGCATCGCTCCTTTTCACCATCATCTCGAAGCTACTGGCTGGAGTGAAGAGACGGTCGTCATGCGCTTCTGGCTCATCGGGATGATCCTCTCCAGCGTCGGACTCGTCGTCAGTTTCGTGATGCAATAATTCCCCTCATTTTTATTTGACTTTTTAGATTTTCTGAATATAGATTATGTATCAAATAATTTATATTCTATTTTTCACATATGTCCACTACTAAAGGATGAGAACTTACTGTAGAAGTTTTATTAGCAGAGGTCAGAACTCCTCGTCCATGAGAAGAAGGTGATCTCGAGGCTCCTATTTTGGCGGAAAAAACTGCTCAATCGGTTGAGAATGTTACTAGTAAACAAAATAAAACCGCTCCAGCCCATACAAAGCCATGAAAATATGACGAACTTATTCAGGATCTCTGAGGAGATTTTATCAATATCTGGAATTGTTATAAAGACATAGTCTCAGTTGTTACAGAAAAAGGATTGAATTTTTATGCTCTCAATCCAACCACCAAAAAATATCTCCCAATACCATGACTCCAATGAATAATGCATAGACTCCCTGGTATAATTATCAGTATTGATCAGATGGTTTCTGGTCATCCGTTCGTCATCGAGTATGTTGATGCAAAAAAAGGAAGGTGGGTTTCAGTTTTTGATATAACCACAAAAAAGGTGACTCATCTCATAAAGATGGAAGTTCCCGGACAGATAAAGTTCGAGTGAGATATGATCCGAGTATGAAGAAATGGACAAGAAGAAATGTATTTCTTTTATAAAGATGGGATTTTTTATACCTTTGATACAAAATCGTATTATGGATATGGAGCACTCCTCTCTGGTCTTATGAGAAAAGTAACAAAAAGTTCAACAAAAAAGAAGTCCATCCCACATGACTATGAGAATGCCAAAAAATATCTCATAGCCACAACGACACCAGTCGTGGTGAAATAGTCTTTTGTATCTATAAACATAGCTTTCTTGAATTATGCCGAAACTCGGATGAAAACTCCGGAATAAAACTGACTCTCTAAATACACGGGAGAGTTTTTTTGGAACCCCGGAGGATGTGTTTGGATTCCAAGAGGATGTCGCCGATATGACACAAGAGATCCTCCTTGGTTGAAGTGAGGCTGTAGATATATCAGAATGAAGGGAAGATGACGCTGATTATTGAGAAAGCATAGATAATGTAGGTATATATTTTAATGAGATGGGAAGAACTCCTCTTCTCACACAAGATGAGGAGAGGGAGCTTGGAATAAGTATCCATCGCTTCATGCAATTAGAAAAATCGCTTTTCCGAAAAGTGCTCAATGGAACCCTTATGTTTTCACCAAACAAAAAAACAGAAGAACTCATAACTGATGCACGAATCATTGCAAAAGACATAGGGAAGAGTGATAAAGATTTTGAGAAAATCCTCTCAAAAAGAAGAGAATTCTTCAAAAGACTGAAAAATTGAGAAATAGAACTCATAATGGATAGTGAGAAAAAAGATATGTTCTCAAAAATACGAACACGATGAGAAATAGCGATTGAAAAACTCACGACTGCCAATCTCAGACTCGTCGTCTCAATTGCAAAAAGTTATATCAAGCGAAACAGGGGAAATTTTCTGTTATTGGATATCATTCAAGCATGAAACATATGACTCATGAAGGCAGTGAGGAAATTTAATCCAACAAAATTTGATAACAAATTCTCCACCCTGGCAAGCTCATGGATACGGCAATCAGTCGATATATCGATACGAAATACGGGGCATATGATACGAATCGCTGCACACGAAACTGAAAATATACGGGAACTTCGAAAAATTCAAGTAGCATTCCACAAAGAATTCCTCAGATACCCAACTTCTGAGGAATTGGCGAAGTATCTTGAAGTAAGTGAAGAAGAGATCGAAGAAAGACTCACGATGATGTATCGGACATCTCCATCAGATCTCGACCGTCCTATTGGGAAAAATGAGGAAAATACACTCCTGGATTTCCAAACAGATGCCAATATTTCTCAAGCTGGAGATAAGATGGATAATGATGTGCTCGGAAAAGTATTGCGCCTCCTCTCAGGAGAACTCACTCCCCGAGAAGATCAGGTTATACGACTCCGATTCTGAATCGATGAGAAACGGGATTATACCCTCAATGAAATCTGAAAAGCATCCAATGTATCACGAGAATACATACGACAAATACAAGAAAAGGCACTGAGAAAACTAAGACTAAAAATGCGAAGAGACAAAATAAAATACGAGGATTTTATGAGCTAAAAACTTATCAATATTTCCGTCATTTTCTTTTGACTTTCTATCCTTTCCGAATATAGATTGTACGCTTATTTTAATTTACACGGATTTTCCCCGAAAAAATGCCACCACCTGGATATAACTCCTGAATGAGAAATACCATCACGCCAGACCTACCATCCAATGTTCCACTTCATTGTCGGAAAAATGTACGGATGGTATCAAAGTCTGGCTTATTTGGTGAACCGACTTATGCCTATGATTGAGAGGATGGACTCGAAAGGCGCTTCTGCTTAAAGCCAACCGGTTGAATACATCACTTTCCATCGGCGGTCCCATCAAAAAATACACCCAAAAAGGTTGTAGAAGTTGTGCAAGAAAAAGTACAAGAAATACAAGAACTTCCGCCGATTCCTATTTACCAAGCACTCACAAAACCACCCGAGAAAAAAATACAAGAAATGCCTTCTGTTGCTTCTTTTTTAGATCAATTCCCTCCGGGGTGGAGAGGGGGTGTAGAACGAGAGCGTGATCAGTGAGAACTCGGCGAGCTCGGAATCGTCTACCGATGCAAAAAAACGAAAGGGTGGCTCAGATGCAGATTCATCATACTTCACGACGGTCAGGTTGTGAATCTCGGAGTGCTGGCGAGTGGGAAAAGTAAACATGCTCAGGAGGTCAATACACTCCCATCCCGAGAGGAAGCACAGGCGAAAATCAAAAAATTCCTCGAAGAACCGCCACCGCCAGAACCAGTAGCTCCAACTGGAGAAGCTCCTGTCAAGAGATGACCCGGAAGACCGAAGATAGTGCGAGAGATTTATCACGATCCAGCCAATCCTCCAATACCAAAGAAGCGTGGCAGACGAACTAAAGCAGAGACAATACGTCGGGAACGAGCAGCAAAACGGGCTGAGAGAAAATTGAAAAAATCTGAGCAGGCTATTCCAGCGCCTCAAAAAATTATCCATCCTGAACCAGTGGTAGGAACAAAGAAAATACGAACTAAAAAATCAAAAGTCCTTGATAAGATGCGAGAAAAAGAATTGTCAGAAGCTATACAATTATTGATAGACGAGGAAAATACGCTCTTCCAGAAAGTGATGGACGACATTCTCTTATTTTCACCAAATGAAAAGGTAGAATGAATCATAAAAGAGGCTAAAATCCTTCGAGAACAAAAGAAATGAAACGATGATGAGTTTGAAGTTGTCGCCTCTTTACAGAGAGACTTCTTTAAAGGTGTGAGAAACTGAGAAATAGAACTCCAAATGAGCGAAGAACAAAAAATACGTTTCTTGGAAATACGGAAAAAAGGAGAAGAAAGCAGAAAAGAATTTGTAAAATACAATCTCAAACGTGTTGAAACTATCGCATACAAGATCCATAGACAACTCTCATGAGAAGGACATCTCCAACTCGCCGATCTTATCCAGGAATGAAATATAGGACTCATAAAGATGGCAGAAAAATACAATCCCAAAAAATGAAGATTTTCCACATATGCTTCATGGAAGATATGAAGTGCTATAAAAGATGCCATCCGAGAACAAAATAACACCATACATATATGAGTTGGTGCAATAAGAGATAGGCGAAAACTTAATGTAAAACGAGAAGAACTCACGAGAAAGTTCTGAAGAGAGCCGACTTATGGAGAGTTGGCGGAAAGTTTGGGATGGAGTATGAAAAGGGTACTCAGAACAATGACTCATCATTGATCCACTGTAAGTTTAGAAACTCCCATAGGAAACGAAAATACCGTTCTCTGAGATCTTATAGAAAGTAAAAATACAAGGGGACCATGAGATAATATTAATGAGACTGAATGAGAGGCGGGAATAAATACTATACTGGGTCATCTGGATCCCCGAGAAGAAAAAGCTATCAGGCTCCAATACTGAATCGGAGTTGATGAACCTCTCTCTCTCTAGAGGAAATCTGAAAGATATTCGGTCTATGAGCGGCACGTATGTCACAGATAACAACCGGAGCGATAAAGAAATTGCGAAGACTGATAGAAAAAAATGGTCTCAATATGGAGAATTTTTTGGATCATTTTTCTTCGCCAAAACCATTAAAAGTGAAAAATGAAGAACTACAAGAAGATAAGATACTGATAACCCCATCGGAAGTTTGATTACCTCCTCCTCCAATTCCCCATATTCTTATCCAAACGGTCCGCGAGAAGAGTGATATGCAACCTGTAACTCCAGAGGTATGAGGAGAAGCTGTAGATGGCGACTCACATCATGAGACATGGGAAGAGACATGGAAACGATTGCAAGCGAAGCCCATCCCTCAGCCATCCTGACATACCATTGGGACCGCCTACAGACCGAGCTCTACGGATATACTCAGGATGTTTCCTGAAGATTGGAGATGAGGTGCGGAGCGAGTGCGAAACACGAGTCTTGATGCATTTGGACACGTCTATATTTGCACCAGAACCGGCGGAAGACTCAAGCGAGTTTTTATCGTCCTCCACACAACAAACGAAGCTGTCGATCTTGATATCCAAGCGAGAGGAGTGAATGCTCTCGGCGATATCCGTTCTCAGCTCCCGAGTATAGAAAGAGTGTATAACCTTCGAGCAAAACAAAAGCGGAAAACAACCGAGCAAGTTCAAGAGAAAGTGAAAGAAAAAACAGAAAGAATCATTTCTGTGAAACCACCAGCACAACCAAAACCACCGCAACCGATCCGGTCACCAAGAATCGAGCTACCAAAAGTCAAACGGCCAAAACCAATTGAGCCAACAAAATCAGTGGTTCCTAGAAAGAAAAGGACTGGTGATTTCGTCGATGAAGAAACACTCACAGAAGAGGAGGAGTTATTATGAGGATTAAGTGATCCGGATGATGATATACTTGATAATGATCGCGAGGAAGAAGGTGAGCCCCTCGTGAGTAGAACTGATAAAAATTATGAAACAAGTATAGATGTGACGAATATCTATCTGCGAGAGATGGGACAATATGAACTCCTCACACCGGAAGAAGAAGTAGTGTGGGCAAGCATAGTTCAGGACTACGTACAAGAAGAGATAGCATTGTTTCAAGAAGTCATAAATGGCACCATCATACTCTCCTGATGACATAAATGGCTCGAAAAAGTTCGAACAAGCATCTGAAAAATGCTCGAAAAAGACCCAAACTGGGATATCACTAAGTACAATCCCCCAAGACTTACACTCTTTGCTCATATCCATCAGGGGAAAATTACCATGACCAATCTGGATCTCGAGAGAGGTAAGAAATTCTCGATGCTCCGAAAAAAAGAACGAGAAGCGGCAAATGTCATGATTACTTCCAATCTCCGACTCGTCGTGTCAATTGCAAAAAAATATATGTGACAAGGACTCACTCTCCAGGACCTCATCCAAGAAGGGAATGCTGGTCTTATACGAGCAATACAAAAGTTCCAACCATGAGAAGGAAATAAATTCAGTACATATGCAAGCTGGTGGATCCGGCAAGCCATCACTCGTGCCATCCTTGATAAGACCCGCACGATACGTCTCCCAGTACATTTCCTTGAGCTCAGAAGCCAGTTCTTCAAGGCATTTTACGCACTCAGCAAGGAGCTGGGTCGCGAGCCGACCTTCATTGAAATTTCTGAAAAAAGTGGACTGCCAATTGATAAGATCATCACCATTCAGGAAGCATCCCGAGATGCTATTTCTCTAGAAAATCCTGTAGGGGATGATGATGCTACCCTATGAGACTTCATAGAAAACGAAAAAACTGCACAACCATGAGAAAAGGTTGAGAAAGATAATCTCATGGAAAAACTCTACAGCAAATTCTTGAGCAAATTAACTCCAAGACAAGAAAGGGTTATACGGCTTCGATTCTGAATCGGAGAGAAACAAGAATACACCTTGGAAGAAATTTGAGCTATGAAAGAGTTTAATCGAACAAGAGAGCGTATACGACAAATAGAGAAAGTGGCCATGAAGAGACTCAGACATTTTACCCGATGACTCGATAAAGAGGATTTTCTTGATTTATAAAATACCTTTACTGGAACTTCCCCATACAGACAAAATACTCCTCGAAACTCCGATCTCGGCAGGCCTTGGGTTTGGTGCGGGAGAGAGTTTTGTAGCGCGTTTTGATGGGACCGATGAGATCATCCACATCCTCTCCGACGAAGACTTTGAGGACGAGAGTTCCTCACTTTTTGAGGAAAATATCGGCAATATCGAGGATGGCGAGGTTGAGCTCGACGGATCGATACTGATCGACTCACTTATGACCGGTGGTGGACGGAGCAATATCGGATGTTATACAGTCTGCCTGTACAATCCCATGTCATTTCAGAAATTCAATAATCGGCTCTGTAACAAACACGTCTCATTGAAATACATGGACATTTGGATATCAAAGTCCCACGATTTTTTGGATATCGATCCCCACGATGACCCCTGTCGGACCGACCTCTTTTGCCAGAACCTGGAGCCAACTCCCAGGCGCACTCGCGATATCGATGACGGTCATCCCAGGCTTGATGATCGTATATGTTTCCTGAATCTCGAGGAGTTTGAAAGCACTTCGCGCCCGGTACCCGAGGCGCTTCGCTTCATAAAAATACTCATCACGAACGATGTATGGAGTTTTACCTGACTTTTTTTTCTTCACTGGCACGTTTATCGCCTTTGGAGCTGATTGTTTCTCAGAGATTTTTTGCAGTTTACTGAGACGTCTCGTGCGAGATCGTCTTTTTATGATTGACATAGTTTGGTAAATTATTAGAATACCCTCATATTTCTTTTTACCTTATACAAAAATGTCCGAAACGCAACACGAAATGGAGAAAATCTCACAAATTATCCAGACTGGACAGTCTTTCCTCGTCGTCGCCCACAAGAGTGTCGATGCCGATGCCTATGGATCGAGTATGGCGATGTATTTTTATCTCAAAAATCTCGGTAAATACGTGGAAGTAGTGAATGAGCTCCCACCAACCCTTCTCTTTTCTTTCCTCTGAGTCCATAATCTCGTACAATCAGAAATCAAAGAAGTAAAATTTGATGCAATTCTCATCTGTGATTGTGGAGATATCAATCGTATCGGTAAACCCCTCGAAGATTATCCGGATATTTTCACAAATACGCCCATCATCAATATCGATCATCATACAAGCAATCCCCTCTTCGGAAGTCAGAATATTGTCGATACCGAGGCAAGTTCCACCTGTGAGATAATCTATGACCTTCTCAAAAAATCAAATGCAAAAATCGACAAACACATCGCGACCCTCCTCCTCTTCGGGATCATCCGCGATACCAATTGTTTCCGAAACAGCATCCGTCCCGAAACATTTGCCATAACTGGCGAGCTCGTCGCTCTCGGGGCTGACTATGATCAGGTTATATTCGAGACGTACCGTCGAGAGAAACTCAACTACCTCGAACTCTATGGTCACATTCTTTCGAATCTCATCATCCTCAAATGAGGGAAAATCATCGGTGGAGTCATCACACAAGCACTTTTCAAACAATACAGCATCCTCGAGAGCGAGTTCGGTCCCCAATTCATCAACGAAACCCTCGCTGCGATTGATGGTACTGACTTTGTTTTCCTTATCAAAGAAACCGAATCAGGAGAAAATAAACTCGGTTTGCGAGCACGAACCGACGAATGTAATGTATCAAAAATAGCCCAACAATTCGGTGGGGGCTGACATATCCGAGCTTCTGGAGCAACGACGATGTTATCGGTTGAAGAGATTATAAAAACACTGGATTCTTTATAGTTTAGTCGATATACACATACGTCCCACGGATTTTATCTGATCCGATGAGGTCGATATCCTCGATGCGACAGACGAATATGGGAAGTTTTTCGTCTTTGGCGAGGGCGATGGCGGACTGGTCCATGATGCGGAGTCATTTCTGGAGGGCTTCGGTGATGGAGATAGTGTCATATCGTTTGGCATCCGGATATTTCGCAGGGTCCTTGTCGTAAACTCCATCCACCTTGGTCCCCTTGACCATGAAGTCACAGTGAAGCTCGAGAGCTCGGAGCACAGCAGCAGAGTCGGTTGTAAAATACGGGTTCCCAGTTCCGGCAACCGCGACGACGATGCGTTTTTCTCGGAGGTGTTTGAGGGCACGACGGTAGATAAAGAGCTCTGCCACTTTGGCGATCTCAATGGCAGACATAATCCGGACACTCTGTCCGGCTTTTTCGATGGCGTTCCCGAGAGCAATCCCATTGATAACGGTTGCAAGCATCCCCATATAATCAGCAGCCGTTCGGTCAAGTCCCTTGGCAGCACCCGATACTCCTCGGAAGATATTCCCTCCTCCGATGACGATAATAATCTCGATGTCTTTTTCTTGAGATAATATAACAATCTTCTTCGCGAGATTATCGATAAATACCGTATCGATCCCATGATCTCCCGTTCATTGGAGGGCTTCTCCGGAGAGTTTGAGGAGGATACGTTTCGGTACTGGGAGCTGTTTCATAAAAAAATGTGGTATTAGAGACTAAAAATCCAGAGTAGTACACTGAGGACGAGCAAGAAACTCACGGCAATAATGAGAGCCAAATTGATCGAACTCCCCTTCATGATGCGCTTCTCGAGTTTCTTTACTTTTTTGTCGAGTTCCTGTTTCTCTTCTTCATTGTGTTTCTTGGCACTCTCAAGCAGGAGAGTGGCCTTCTTGTACTCGATCATCGAGATCGAGTTCTTGAGCTCTGCTTCGGCTTGTCCGATGCGATATGAGAGCTCTTGGATGAGGGTATCCTTACGATTGATCGCCTGTTGAGCGTCATCGAAAAGTTGTTTGTAATCCACTACCACCGGTCGTCGTGTGAAGTGGGAATCATCCTCATGACCCGTCGAAACCACCTGTCCATCGGCATCGAGAACCATGTAATTTTCCTGAAGTCCCCCATTTTGGAGGATATGAATATCTTCGTCATTGATATAAACTTTCTTCCCCACCCGCTTGTGGCGCACTTTCCCAGCACGCATATACCGGTCTACCGTGCGAGTCGAACAACCCAGGATTTTTGCAGCTTCATTTCGATCAATCGTATAGGACATATATTGAATAAAAAAACAGTATTTTTGGTAGTATACGGAAATACTGTTTTTTTCAAAAATTTTTTGTATTGATCCACTCATTTTCGAATCTGTTCACGAAATAAAAATACAAGAATCTACGTTTTTTTTATTTGACATTTTCGGATTTTTTTCTATTATCAATAAGTAAACAGAAACCAAAATAAATAACATATTTTTACACGGAGGCGTGTCATGCAAAATGAAAAATCTGATCATATTGCTCTTCTTTCTACTATTCTTCCAGTTGTCATGAGACTTTTGTGCCAAGGAATTGCAGTAATTTTCATCGCTTCTACAGTGGTCACCATAATAATAGATGTTTGGGGAATAAATCAATGGCTCTCTATTATTCTCTTTTTCTCTATCTCTACCTGTTTTGTTTTTGTCGCACCTGAGATGAAGAATACAATAAAAGAGTTCAAGGGAAAATTTTCCTATATAAAAGGTAAACTCGGACATTAAGAGGAGAGAAAAATGAGTCCAAAAAGGAGGACTCAAAAAAAGGACCTAGTTAAATCTGGGCCTTTTTTATTTGTGATAAATCGAGATTTTTGATAAAGTATTTCTTTACAAAATACCAACCCTTTTCCCGAAAGTTTTCACGATATCCCGAACCTGATTATCGTCAAGATGTGGATTCATCGTTCAAAACAAAGCATGTTTTTTATCGGCTTCTCGTTTAAAATGGCTATCACTTCCTATTGTGAGAATGAGATTATATTCTCTTTTGACATGGAGGATCGCGTGAACCCAGGTCTTATCCGCGAGTGCATTGATCTCAACCGCATTCACTCACTGATCCACCAACCGTCCAATTTGTTCACGGAATGTATGCGTATCATGAAAAGTAAAATTGGGATGTGCGAGCGAAATAATTGCATCCGAATCAAGAGTTTTTATATACTCTCTCACAGTTGGTACATATATACTCTTCTCCTTATCTGGAGCAGCTACCCATGACATATCCCTTTCCCTCCAGAGACATCGTTCAAGAAAAGATTGTTGTGTCACATCTTTTCAGAGGAAATTCTCGGCAGTTTCCCTATTTCTCGGATTCTTCCAGATAAACTCTGCGAGATGGGTAATACTGAGTTTGCGAGGCGAGATTCATTGAACCAAATAATAATCAAGGAAGTCATCCACAGAAATGATAAATCCATTGCCTTGGAGAGTCTCAATCCGGGACAGAATCTTCTTTACTCGTCATCATCTCGTTTTATTGAGAATATCTCGAGTTGCCTGACTGAAGTGATCTGAGTAAGTAGTAAGATGAATCGGTTTACCCTCAAATAAAATACCCGTTTCCACCCCATCGACACTCGCAATGTGATGCTCTCGAGCGAGCGCCGTAAATGCTCCATTGATCCGATCATGATCCGTACACACCGCCATCCCAATCCCCTGCTCCCGAGCCAACTCCACAATCTCCTCCGGCGTTTTCCGACCATCAGAGAGTGTCGAATGAAAGTGAAGATCTGCAATGTGGGGAGTTTTCATGGGAGGATTATGAGTTTATAAACATTCTTTTACTCTTTTTTCAAGCTCTTTTTGTATCTGATTCCAATTATAATTATCTGTAAGCATTCTCACTCAGTCAATATTGATATCCGCGAAATATATCAATGATTTTAAAAGTTGAGGTTTTGCAATAATCTCTCCATATTTGTCTTTGAAATCCTTAATAAGAAGATCGAGTTCAATAGTTCGTAGGATATAAGCAATATCTATATAATCCTTAATCGTAGCGCGATGTTGTATGGCAGCAAGTTTCATAACACCTATATCACGAACGGATGCTATATTAAAATAAGGTGTCTCGATCAATGGCTCAAGCATCGGACGTTTGAGGACAAAAAAGCTCATTTTGATAGCATCAACCGTAATCCACAGAGTATTTTCCGCTTCCAAGATATTTTCGACTTGCCTACCAGGGAAATGATTCTGACAAAAAGAAAAAAGCTCTCACGGATCAAAATCTTCACCAGTAAAAAAATCGAAATCTTCACTTTCTCGATGTCCAAAGATAAGCGATAATGCCGTCCCCCCAGCAAGATAAAATCCCCGAGCACGAAATACCTCAAGATTCGGCAAAATATCAAGCCGATCCTTACTTAAAACTTCTTGTAGGTGTAGGATTATTGATTTGCTCATAGAGAGAAGGTGGTGGTGAAGAATTTTTGATATCAAATATAACTGACCAGAAATTATGACTTTTTGGGTCTATCATCGGTTTTTTTTGTTTAAAATATTTCTTCAGATTAGAAAGTCCGACATATTTAATGTCTTCGGAGTCCCCAAATGAGAGCGTGCGCTCAAGCACAATCGGACTCTCCTTTGTGAGCTTCACAACATCATACTCCCAGAGGAGTTTCGTGAGATGTTTTGGTGGGTTTTTCATATGTATATAATTATTATACCAGTATATTATATGGTTTTTTTGTGAGATGCAAAGGAAATTCTCATAATCAAAAAATACAAAAAATTACAAATTAACTATATTTTTACACTGAGGATAATTTTCACAACCCAGAAATACATTACCCTTATTAGAGCCATGCTTTGCAATGCGTTTTAATAATTTTCCTCAACACTTATCGCATTTAATTTCTTCTTCATCGGATTCCATATCATCCCCTATTTCCTTTCAAGTGAACTCAGCAACATATCATTCAAGTGAAGATTTATCCCAAATGGTAATACCATTGCGTTCTGCAAAAACTCTTGCATCAGACGTAAGATGTGAAGTTGTTACATATATTCATTTTGCATCAATATCGAAATCACTAATTGCTCACAAAAACTCACGGAGATTTGGTTCAGAAACTTTAAACTTATTCCATTTTTTACACTGTATCAGATATTTTCGTCAATCAAGACTCGCTTCTATATCTATTCATCAATCCTTAGTACCAAGTCCAATTTTTGTCTTAAATCCATTTTTTTGCAATACAAACGTGATAAATTCTTCAAATTCTCGCCAATGTAACTTTTGCATATCTTCAATGCGCTTAATCGCCATCCATTTTTTATTCCGTCGATTTTCAAAAAAAGAGCTTAAAAAATAAATTAGTGCCCAACCTCAAAATATTAATGATCAGGAAATAATAAAAAATAATACTTGATGTTGTTGATAAAATATCTTAATTTGCAATAAAATATTATAAATAACTCATACTACAAATAAGCCTAAAAATATCATCAATGTCTCAAATTCACTATTTTTTCGTGCCATAACAACAAGTAAATATTAAATCGGGGCATGGATTCTCTCAAAAGCGAAGTAATTCGAGTGCAAATCGAGTACCGGAGCGAACCGTACGACTGTACGGAGAGTGAGGAAACGGAGATTTAAGCTCGAAGAACGAGTTTTTCAGAGAATCCTCTATATATCCAAATTCGCAACCTGCTTGGCGCGAGACTGGATGAAGCGTTTGCGTGGTGGGACATCTTCGCCCATGAGGATTTTGAAGACTTCGTCGGCTTTTTCGGCATCTTGGATGCGGACTCGGTACATCTTGCGGGTTTGTTGATCCATGGTTGTCTCCCAGAGTTGCTCTGGATTCATCTCCCCGAGACCCTTGTACCGTTGAATACCCTCGGAAGTAACTCCTTCGGTTTCCATGATTTGAAATTTTTCTTCGTCAGAATACACATACCAGGTATTTTTTCCTTTGGAGAGCTTGTAGAGTGGTGGCTGAGCGATATAGATGTGTCCGTTATCGACGAGCGGTCGGAGATATCGGTAGAAGAATGTGAGGAGGAGGGTACGAATATGTGCTCCATCCACGTCGGCATCCGTCATGATAATGATGCGGTGATAACGAAGTCTGTTGAGGTCGAAAGTCTCTCCAATCGAAGTCCCAATCGCGATAATGAGGTTCTTGATTTCCCCATTGGCGAAAATCTTGTCGAGTCGAGCTTGTTCGGTATTGAGGATCTTTCCCTTGAGTGGGAGAATCGCTTGCGTTTCACGATCTCGTCCCTGTTTCGCGGAACCCCCCGCAGAGTCTCCCTCGACGATATAGAGCTCGGATTTAGATGGGTCCTTACTGGAACAATCAGCAAGTTTCCCTGGGAGGGTCATCCCCTCGAGGGCTCATTTACGAATGATGGTATCACGAGCCGATCGTGCTGCGAGACGTGCTCGAAAAGCGAGGAGACATTTTTCGATCATCGCCTTGGCAGTGCGAGGATTCTCTTGGAGGAAATCATAGAGCGCTTCGGAAAAAACTTTATCAGTAATACCACGAACCTCGGTATTCCCGAGTTTGGATTTGGTTTGTCCCTCAAATTGCGGTTCTGCAACTTTGACAGAGAGGATTGCAGTAATCCCTTCGATCATATCCTCATTCCCGAGATTAGCATCTTTTTCTTTAAGGATATCTTGTTCACGAGCGTACTTGTTGACGGTACGAGTGAGAGCGGTTCGGAATCCCACGAGATGGGTTCCTCCTTCTGGCGTATGGATATTATTAACGAACGTGGTAATTTTCTCAGAATAATCATCTTTCTTGTACTGCATCGCAATCTCGACATTCACCCCCTCAAGGTTTTTATCCACGTAGAAAATCTCTCCAAGCGTATCATCATTGCGATTGAGGTGGGTCACATATGAGCGGATTCCTCATTCGAAATAGAAACGATATCTATCACCTGTTCTCTCATCAAGAATCGTGATAGTTATACCCTTAGTGAGATATGCTTGCTGACGGAGACGAGTAAGGATGGTGGCATAATCAAAAACGGTAACAGAAAACATCGTGTCATCCGGCCAAAAACGTACGAGCGTCCCATGTTTATCAGACTTACCAATCTCTTTCACATCCGCATCAGGGACTCCGCGTTTATAGGATTGTCCATACATTTTCCCTTCTTTAAAAACCGTTGCTTCGAAATTATTAGAGAGAGCATTAACGACCGATGCCCCAACCCCATGGAGACCTCCAGATACCTTATACCCACTCTCAGCTCCTCCGAATTTCCCTCCGGCATGAAGGACGGTCATAACCGTCTCGAGTGCGGATTTACCCGTCTTTGGATGGATATCAACCGGGATCCCACGACCATTATCCTCAACGGAAACAGAATTGTCCTCATGGAGAGTGACGGTGATATGCGACGCGTATCCTGCCATCGCCTCATCGATCGAGTTATCGACGATCTCCCACACAAGGTGATGGAGACCACGCTCATCGGTCGAACCGATATACATACCGGGACGTTTTCGGACGGGCTCTAGCCCTTCGAGGATTTGGATATTACTGGAGTCGTAAGAAGTTGCAGACATAAAAAAATAGGGGTTATAGAAAAATCAAGCGGATTATATGAAAAAAGCGAGGAAAGTAAAGCCGAAAGTAGGGTTTTTCTTGGAAAATATCAGTTCAGTTTGACTTTCTAATATTTCGTATAAAATCAAATTCGGCAAATAGGTGTAATTCTTTTACTTTGGTACACTGTACCAAAGGATACAGGAGTAAAATCATGGCACTTTTTCCGAAAGGCTCGCAAACCCGCGTTGAGGTTGTTAACAGCGTTTCCATCAATAAAGGAACGCATCGTGGACTTCATCATGAACTCTGCTTTCAGCAGTGCATCTACCATTTCAGCGTTGATGGTGCTGAAAAGGGATACCGCTTCATTTGGAGGCGTGATAACAAACTTCTCGGCCATAGAGGACAGGCGAGGATTCCTGATGTATGGGATATCCTGCAACTCCTCAATTTGGCAGTGAAAGCTGGATGGCTCGACGAGTCAGAAATCGCCTCCATTGGTCGTTAAGTAACACCTTACCAGTATGTTCTGCCTATTTGCCACGCAGTAAGGTCAACAATTCCTCTCTCGCGAGAAGATGTTGTTGATTGTCTCACAAGTAGAATCCCCGTCGCAGTCGCGATGGGGATTTATTTTTTCTTTTTCTTCAAAATTTTTACAAGCAATACAAGTATGGATATTACGAGAAGTCACACAATATTGAGGTTCTCCCATATTACCCTTACTATCCCAGAAAAATAGGAGTCTCACTCATTTGAAGATCATGCAATACTATGAGAGGTTATATCTCATCATCAAAATTCAAGTCATCATCCCCGTCTCGAATATTCTTTGCTTTCTGGCATATCATCAAGACTTGAGTGAACCTCCGTATATTCTTCTTCTTTGGATGTTTGGGGTAACGAATTTGATTGAGAACCTTCTGTTACTGTATTGGATATATTTTTAGAACCAAATTCTATTCCACCTTTATGACCAAAATTCAAACCGCTATATACTCAAAAAGCAACAATAAATACGAAACAAAATGAAAGAGCAACGCTCCAGAAAGGAGTCTGTATAATCGAAGTGAATCTCTGATAGAACCCCTTTTTTCCGTACAATTCATCATATTTTAATAAAAGTTCTTTTTTGAGGGTATCTCGAAAATCCTCATCCATCTCAACTCACTCCTTCTTCTTTGTTTGCAGAGCCTGAATAATATCAAGATATACTTTTTCACTATCATCAAGAACTTCTCATTGTTCGATTTTTTCAATAATGTGTTGTATTTTTTCGAAGTCTATTGGGTTTTTCATATTATGAAATGAGGAGGGCAATAAATAAAGCTATCAGGTTCATGGAATTTTTTATAATCTCGATTCACCGAGCGAATGACATCTTGGCTCAGGATTCTCAGATTCAGATTATTTTGGCGATATCGACAAACGATAATTCTTCAAAGATCCTGAGAGTGATTATTTCTTGGGTTTTTATCGGGAGTTTAGAGAGTGCCAGCATGACTTTTTCGAGATGTATCTCCATATCTATCTCATCCCCATGATTTTCCTCACATATCACACAATCCTCATAGTCCTCTACTGCCTCATACTGCTCATCTTTACGATAGTAGTCTATGAGGGTATTGAAAGTAATAGTATAGAGCCAGGTTGAGATCTTCCCTTTACTCTCATCATATTTGTTTATATTTCTGAGAGCTTTGAAAAATACCTGAGAAACAAGGTCTTCTGAAATAATGGAATCATTTACTCGATGAAAAATGTAACTATATAACTTCGGAAAAAACTCTTCATAGATGTCAGCAAAATCTGCCTTTGTCATCATACGTAAATTATTGATATGATGCAAATTATACCCATCTATGAAGAGTTTCAAAATTTAATTTATATTTTCAATTTCTTTCTTGCTTTTATGAATTTGATTACTCCAAATATTAAACCTATAATAAATAAAGAAATTACTACAATTACATATTGCATTGAAATTCATGAACTTTCCATATCTCATTTTAAACTATTATTTACCATAGTACTTCAAAAATTAAGTCATCCCATTTTACTTGATCCACGAACCATTTCACTAGATTTACTCGCTCAAAACGAATCGAGAGTTGAATATACTTCGGGCATTCCTCCTTGCGTCATAACTGGCTCAGCACTGCCATAAATCCCATTGTAATCCTTTCATTCTACTTCATAGACTGGAACCTTGTGGGTCTCGACCTGTCCGGAGGTATTTCTCACTGTATCATCGATGGCGATGAATGATGTGAATTCTGACATTATGGCATATTTGAGGCCCAGTGCCGTCACCTCTTCTTCGAGCTTTGGATTGGGAGTGAAAATATTATTCTTATAGATTTCATTCATCTTCTGCCGTGCCCAGTATGCAGCGATACTCGAGTTTTCCTTTTCTTCATTTTTAAAATTCATTTTGATAATTTGAGAATACGACTGGTTTCATCTTTTTGCTGTTATTTTTATATTTCTCTCTTTATCAAGAGAATTCAGAAATCCTCCCGCACTATATTTCCCATAGACATACAGTGGCTGACCAGCATAGAGATCTGCAAATTTTTCTGGAAGCACTTCTGAAATGGCGAGTCCGTCCCAATCTATCTTGATATCTGTCAAAACCGGGGAGGCAAAATTTGTATAAAATTCATCTACTTTTTCATCAGCATTATCTTCTCCGAGCACATACGTCGCCTTTCCATTTCCACTTTCTGCCATTTTATCAATCAGATACCTATTTGCTGCAGCATCCACTCCGAGCATAAATAATCTATTGGCTCCAAGTCCCGTTTGAATAGTTTTGAGTATTTCAGATTCATTCCCGACATCCCCATCGGTCATCCCAAGGATGATCCTCATCCTGTCACCATGATCTCCACTATCTTTCAAGGCTTCCATAAAAGGCTCTTGCATCATCGTCCCACCTCCAGCCTGGAGATTATCCACATACTGTAGCCCTTCTTTCTTTGCTGCATCATCAGCCGTTCTGGATGTTGGAAAAAGGGTAAATACGAAAGTATTGAAATTATAGACATTGAAACTGTCGTTTGGTCCGAGATTGGAAATCGCTTTTTTCATCGCTTTTTTGACTATCTCAATCGGTCGCCCCTGCATGGATCCGGATGTATCGAGGACGAATACTATCTCCTTATTTCTGATTTCTGATGCCTTGGGTGATTTCTGAGGTTCGGCTATGAGAGCAAAATATCCGTCTTTTTCACCTACCAATTTATGTGTCAGAAATCCGATCTGAGGAACATCAGAAGCTACATTGTACATGAAGGAAAAGTCCTTGTTTGGGATTTCATTCGCATTTTTTAATGTAATTTCCGCCTCCGTGTCACTGATTTTTTTCACATTCACATCATGAGAATTACTTTTCAGTCACTTAATATTCACCCCTGCTGCGATATGGAGGCGTAGATCTATCGTGTGTCATTCACGATATCCAGCGGGGATGCTCGGACTCTCGATATTTGCAGCGTCCGTCACACTTGCCGGATTATATCTCGGTCCCACGACCATTGGGAAGACGAAAGTATATTGACCGTTATCATATTTTAAAATTTCAAAATACGATATCTTAATCTTAATGCTATCTCCTGGCATGATATTTGCCACTTTTTGTGTGAAGATATTCGGTCTTTCTTGATTCAGGAGTGCCGCGGTTTGGCCATTTCTTTTCGCTTCCTCATATTTCCTCTCCGCTTCTTTGCGGGTATCTATTTTCCCGATAATCTTCTTGTCGCCTATCTGCATCTCCATGCTATCCACACTCGCGTCATGTGGGAGTGGGAAATTATAAATAGCTTCGATGGGTTTGGTATACGGATTCCGGAACTCTTGCGTAACATAGGTCCGAGAGACGAAACCAGAAATCCGAGAATCGACTGTGGTATGTTTCAGTGGCAATGAAACGGATTGTCCCGCATCTTCATGAGAAAAAGCATTCGGATCAGTCTCTCCACCAGTTATAGTAATGAGTTCCCCCTGAGTGATTTGCTCAAAAGAAATGTCTTTATTCTGAGTATGTAATTCTGCAAAAAGGATATTTGGAGTTCCAAATACGAGAAGTAAAAATAGAGAAAGGAGTTTTTTTACCCCAAGAGTACTTGTTTCACTGCGCACCCCAAGGACATTTGTTTTATTGCTCATAAAAAAGATAATTAGATAGATAAAAAAAATTAAGCATTAGAAAGAATTTTTGTAAGAATCCATTGCACAATAGAATTTGCAAGGAATATGACCACAAGGCCAATAGTTACCTGAATAATAATACTTTTTCCTTTTTTTACCTTATCATCCTCTCCTCCTGCTGTCAGGATAAGGAATCCACCATAAACACCATAGATTACTGCAATAATACCGAGAAAAAACATAATATTTCCCACGATATTTTGGACCGCCACATCAGCTGAATCCGGAGTCCCCTTAATCTTCTCGCTAATCTTTTCTCAACCAAACATACTCGCACCATCTGCGAAAGTCTGCTCCAGAGAAGTAAGGGTTGCAAGAGAAATAAAACCAACCTTCCTAATAACTGTTTTCATAAATAAAAAAATTAATAGATAAATGTGAAACCATATGTATTTTTATTTTGGCTTCTATAGGGTTATACGCAGGAGGTAAAAAATCGTCACAAAAATAATAAAAAATGGAAACGGGACTTTGATCCGTTTCCATTTTTCCAAAAATTACAATAGGGTATCTTTTTTATTCCTTATAAATAGTTTGTACAATCGTCTGTACAACCTTGCTATTTGGATTGGATGATTCAATCATAACGGAATCTTTATCGTTGAGGAGTATATACACTGTCCCGGTAGCCGGATCGGTATAGGTTCAGTTCCCTGCCTCAGCAAGTTTCCCTATAATCTTGTTGGCGTAGAAATATACACGTACATCGCTGTCCGAAAGTGACTCTGCTCCTGTTCCGGTTGAGATACCGACGGAGTGATTCGCGCCGTTTTGTGCACCAAAGGCCTGATAGTAACTATTTTTCGGCATACTGAAGCCATAATGATAGGTACTATTTGTATAGGTGGCCACCGTTGGATCAACCTGCCCACTTGCGGATTCAGTTACTGAAGATTCGGGAATATCCCCGGATAATACCGCTCCAGTATTCGTATCCTCTCGATCGGTCATATATTTTGGAATTGGTCCGACATCTTCAATTCCACTATCCACCTCCGCACCAGTCTCAGTCGGAACCACCATCTCAGTTGATTTAGATCCTTCCTCGCGACATGCCCCAACATAGGCAACACGGACATTTGCAATCTTCTCTGCCGTGCAACTATTGGTATACGTCACGCCATCCTTTCCACATACTGGATAACTCTCCGAAGAACAAATAGACGCCTGATTGGCATCTGGGTCAATCTTCTGGGTTGTATCTTTTTTGTAGAATGCGAGAAAAAGTACGAGGACAATAAGTCCTACGATGAGGATCTTGAGCCACATATCAAAGGAAACATTCTTCTGAACGGGCATTGATTTTTTCTGTTTCATAATGAAAATGATTAGGAATACCACAGAGAAGTGTATGGAAAATTCGGGAAATGTAAAGTTTCAGTATTCTACTTACTCGACAATCTATATACCCCATCCCAGTCTCAAACAACAGGATTTAACTCAAATGATTTGATGCGTTCAATAAAAATAGTCGCAACCGGATCCTGGAGTTGTACATTAAGAGAGAAATAATTCCGTGCCACCTCCCAATCCTGATTAAAATATGCAACAAGAGCTCGTTCATGATTGGCGATAATAGATTCATACCGACTTATATGCTTGTTTTCTTTAAAATCCAGGAGCTCATATATGATAGTTGCCACACTCTTCCCTTTTACTGAAATTTTATCGAGCTTCCGGAGGATGAAATAATCCGAAACCCTCTCTGCCGTTTCTTCTGAAAGGATAATATTGGTATGATATATCTTATTAACTCACTCCAATCTGGATGCAAGATTCACAGAATCACCAATAATCGTATAATCAGAAAAATTAGCATCCCCGATATTCCCCACTATTACCTCTCCCGTCGTTATACCAAAACGAACATTCAAAGGTATATATATATTGTCTTCTTGAAAAGTTTCCATCTGTTCATGAAGAGCTTTTTGTATCAAGAGGGCGGTTGTGCATGTGGCAAGCGGATGATTCTCATTTTTCAGTGGCGCTCACCAAAAGGCGAGAACCGCATCCCCTATGTATTTATTGATAGTACCACGGTTTTCCAAAATCACACCATTAACGATATGGAAGAATTTATTGAGTACACGAACCAATGCCTCTGAACTAATTCATTCCGATATACTTGTAAAGCCTTCTATATCAGAAAATAGTACGGTTATTTCCCGTTTTTCTGATGCGGTAATATCAGATATGTCTTTCTGAAGGAGTTCATTGATAATGGAACGATCTACGTGTCGAGAGAAAATTCGCTCGATACGCCTCTTATCCCGAAATGTTCGGAAAATTTGATAGGAATAGACTCACAAATATGGGAAAAAAACTGCAAAAAAGAGAGTAATATAATCAACATACCATCCGCGAAAAAAGAAGAAAAAATCAAGAACAATAATGAGAATGCTCATTATCAAGAAGACTATCGATCCCAAGAAAATAGTACGAATAGAAAAAAAGAGGAAAACACATACTATTATCAATACCACAAATAATATGGTAGACTTTTGGTCATCCAACACTCGCACTGCCCCTTTGCTCAAGAGAGTTGCTACCTCATTGGCCACTATCTCAACCCCTGGAGTGACATTTGCATCAGAGACGGGTGTCTTGTAGGTATCTCAGAGACTTTCATCATAATCACCAATAAGCACAATCTTGCCAGAGACATCAACTTTTTTTCCATGATAATCTTCCCAAATTCCATTATAGGCCTTATAAAAAGAAACCACCCTGTATCTATCATATGGACGAGAATTATAATTGATGAGTATTTTTTTATCAGCCAAAGGAGCATTGATGGTGGTGAATTTTTTGGCAATCCCAAGAGGAAAAGAGTCCAACCCTCCCATAACTGGGATAAACGAACGAATCACTCCATCAGCGTCCGGAAAGGCATTTGCATAGCCAACTGTCGACACCGACTCATAGATATCAAATGGTTTTTTATCAACATCGAGAATTGCTCCAGTAAGAGAAACTCTTAAAACCGATGGAAGTACTACATTATTATACTGTTTCATGACACCGGCAAAATCAGTATCGATAGTCGAAATATAGCCAGTGTCCGATATAGTTTGATGGTAATTATCAAAAAGGACATCTACCTGCTCTGTACGAAGTCCAGAAAGTTTTTGTATAATATCCCAGTCAACTTTCTCAGGACGTTCCTTGGAAGTGAAAAAATAATCAAATGCCACCACCTTTGGGTTGTGCGACTCAATTTCTCTCAAAAGTCACTCATAATAGCTCCGACTCCATGATCACTGTTGTCCAAAATACTCTATTGTTTTTTTATCAACTCAGACAATAATAATATCATCTCGTACTTGCTCATATCGAAGTGACTGCATTTCAAAAAAATCGTACACTCCTCATTTAATGATCTGAAATATAGGGGAAAAATGCAGTAAAAAAACTCCTCCAAAAGATAAAAGGATAATCACGCCAAGAGCCTTGTAGGATATTTTCATAAAATAATATCTTTATTGTTTCTTGCTATCCGAGTCTTTTGCGGTGGCGAGAGAATAACCGGTTGATTTCTCCGCAAGCTTTTCTGCTTCGGTCTTGGCTTCATAAGACCGAATAACGGCAATGTCTTTTTTGGGTGATCGTGCCATAAGATGAGAATAAAAAAGGATACACTTCTGGTAATGAGTATATTCTTTTTATTATTTTGTAAATAGTTTTTAGAGAATACGAACAAATACGTACGTTAGAACCGACAAAAAAAGGCATCAGCAATATGGTTACTGACACCTCTTTTGATTGAAATTCTTTATGGCTCCCCGGGGCGGATTCGAACCGACGACCAATTGGTTAACAGCCAACTGCTCTACCACTGAGCTACCGAGGAACATACCTTTCTCCGAAAGAAAGCCCGCGTATATTATGGAAAAAGATGGGAATGTCAAAAAAAATTATAAAAAAGCCCCACTAAACTCAGCGGGGCTCTCTCGATGGTACGCGATACTCCACAACTTAACAATAAGTATGAATATCTGCCTGTTATTTATTTTTTTGTTTTTTGGCGGTATAATCATCAAAAACTTCGCCACCCAATTTTAACACTTCAGAGAGCATATCCTGAGACTGTGCAACTCTCGTCTTGGAATCTTCCGTGGCACCTGAGCATGCATCAAGCCAGAATGTCTTCGAGGCTTCTTCATTACTATTTGCTCCGGCCGCCTTGAGTTTCTCCGAGATTTTTTGATACGGTGATTCCGTATCGTAATACTCTTTGGTTACATAATACGGGACAAAGGCGAATGGGTTTTCGAAAATCGAAGGATTGCACGCCCAGATTGCTTGTCGTTTTGCAAACCGTGCGTGATCCAGGGCGGTCATTCCCCTTTTATCCTTTTTGTTAATATTGTTACGAACCAATGGGTCCCGAAGTAATTCATTCACTACCCGAGCATATCCCAAAGTCGCAGCTGCCATCAGGGGTGTTTGTCCAGATTCATTTTCCTGAATGAGTGATTCAGGGTTGGATTCACGTAACGCGAGTACATGATAGGCAGCTATTGTCTCCTCACTTCTGAAACTTTCTATCTTGCCTGTTGTTTCGCCAATCACATACATCTTATCTGCCAATTTCTTGAGGAGATTCCAGCAGTCATCCTTAGATTTTGGCAAAGGCCTTTTTGCCTCCTTGCTCCCGTCATCCATGCAAGATAGGAAAATAGCCTTCTCAACTTCTTCGGGTGCTGTATTGGCTGCAACATCCATGACGATATCAAGAGAACTGTTTACAGTTTCGCAATTTTGACTGGATAGCCTTGAACCAAGAACTTTTTCCGATGCAGTGATGCAGGCTTTTACTGAAGGAATACCATTCTTCCGTAACTCAAATGTGGTCTTATAGAGTAAGCCTAAATGCCTACATTCCTCGACCGACATCGAGGCAAAAGAAGAATTGTAATTGAAAAACGAAAGTAATAGAACTGCAAGTAAACATTTTTTCATTGGAAATATCCTTTTTTTTGTTTTTGCCATTCATATTTTTACCTTGATTGGTATCAAAGCCCCACTAAACTCAGCGGGGCTCTCTCGATATAGGACTCCTCCTTATTAAAGCCCTGGTTTGTATTTTCATAAAAAAACTTTCTTCCCATTCTTGAGTTGAGCCTTCGCGTCAGAGAACTTCCCAACCATGCCCATAAACGTTGGTCTAAAGGCGAGGAGGAAAAGTGTGAAAGCAGCGAAAACAAACGCTATTGCATTCACCTTGCTTTTCCCCCACATCTCCATAGCAACCAATGCAACTCCAAGGATGGAGCCAAAAGCAACCATGATAGAGAGTAAGGAATTCCTGATAATCTGGAAAATGATGGCATTAAGCCCCAATGTATTCGATTGAGTCTTTATATACCCCAACCCCCTCAGTGTTCTCATCATCTCTGGTAGCACCAGAAAGAACAAGAGTGCAGGGATGCCAGCAAGTTCGATGGCGCCGGCGAGGAACTCTATACCCCATCCACTCATCCCACCTTCCAGGACCTCCAAGATAAGACATCCAAATCCATAGGACAGAATTACGGCTATCACCAGCAGTGCCAACAGTTCTATGAAGTACTGATGGGTAATAGGGTTGGAATCCGATACACTGGACTGTCTCTTTTTGTCTGCAAACTCATCACTCGAAAAGACAAGTTGATGCATCGCATATCCGAGGAGTGCAAAAACAGCAACCCTGAGTATCGCCAAAATAGTGTCAATGGTGTAGAAGAAATCAACAACTTTGTTTCGGATCATCTGGATCCAGTTTTTATTTTTCATGTCCTTCCTCCTCGGGGAATGTGAAACCAAGATATTTTGTGACTCTGTCAATGAAAGCGAAAAAATCGATAGACTTTTCGCATACTACCACCAATATATCGTCCATAATCCCCTCCTCTATGTGTTTGAACTTCTGAATGTGTTTGTGTTTAGTTTCGATAATATCGAAAGAGTTAGTATTGTCAAATTTTTGCGACTATTTTCCTTTTTTGTCGATCTGCTCTATGAGATAGAGTGCCTCCCCTATGGTGAGATTCTTGTCGGGTTGGAAGTAACGTTCTCCGAAATTGTCGCGCCATTTGAAGTCATATCGGAGTCGGAGGGTGGTTATGATGTCCTTATAAGCACCAGACTCATCAATCCATTTTTTATCGGTATTGACGATGAGAGAAGGATCAAGGACATCAAGAACGAGTCGGGCAAAATTCCCGCGGGTCATTTTGATGTAGTCATCAATCGAAGAGATAATGGATTCGGAGTTGCGTATCTGTGTAGCAATCTGATTCTTGAGAGCCTTATCTGATCACGCTCGAAGGAATGTGTACGCGAGATAATTTCGCACCATCTCCTTGGCTTGCTTGCCGATAATTTCACGTTCCTGAAGAACATATCCAGACTGGAGACGATGAATTCATTTTTTGAGAGCGCTGATAACCTCGGTGAAATAAGTATAACTTTTATCAATCCTATTCGGATTACGAATATTGATATCAGTGGCTGTTTTTGCGAGGGTTTTTCCTGTTTCTTTCTTTATAACCACGAGGCTCACCGGCATGAAATCAAGCGGAACGATATTGGCGATAAGGACTCCTCGGTAGGTATCATCATACGTGAATGTGAGCTCCTCGACAACCTCTCCGGCAGAGCATTTTCTCACTTTTCGCTGAGATACATTACAAAACTTCGCCTTGCCAGTCAGAGACTTGAGAATATAGGTGCCATAATACGGGATATCGATTTGATTCGACCCATATTTGGTACGGAATACTACTGCCATCAACTTCTCTTGAGCGAGCAAGAGCGATGGATTTACAAGTATCGCCGCCTGAGTCGGTGCTCGCATCTCTGTCGCTTTGTACAAATTCACATTGGTCGTGAGGAATATCTTCTTCCCAATCTTAAAACTTATACCATACTTCCCAACCTTGAGTCCGGAGATTTTAAATTCACGAGTCCCGTTCTCGATGGCAATAACGATATCCGGAAAGAGTCGAACTCCTTTGTTGTCATAGCTGAGGACGAGTCCGTCTCCCGGGAGACTTCCCGTAAATGGTTTTCCGTTTTCTGTGACCGTAATACGCGCAGTATAGGTCTTCCCTACTTCTATATTATTGCCCGGTATTCAGAGACTCACCGAGAGGGCGCGTCTTTTGAAAAATTCATCTGTTTCCTCCTCCAGTATCTGTTCGCGAGTCTTGATGGAGCGTTGCTCAATTTTTGGTGCTGTCTTGGTTTTCTGTTGCAGATTTTCTATCGTAGTGAATTCCCCATTACTCTCGAGGAAGGCAATCGGATCAATCGTATTCGCCGTGAGATAATCTCGACAAAGTCATTGATCAACAATGGTCATAGGATTTTTGCCTTTTGCACAAGTCACATAATAATATGGATGAGCCTGATCGGTTGTATCAATTTGAAAATGGAGATGATTCCCATAGGAATTTCCCGTATTCCCAACTTCTCCTATTGTCGTTCCCACTTTAATCGGTCACCGAGTGGTAGTAATTTTGGAAAGATGGGCGTAATTGGAATAAATATACGTCCCATTAGCGAGGCGATGTTTGATGGAGACAGTATTTCACCATCCATTCTGCCAAGAAGCAGAAATGACTTCCCCATCTCCAATCGAGCGGACCGGTGTCCCTTGAGATGTCGCGATATCAACCCCCTGGTGACTCCCGAATCAGACATCCCAACCGTATGTATAGGTCGAACCATAGAGTACCGAATAGATACGTCTGTAAGATGTATCTGTTTTGTACTTGGGATAATCTGCCTTCTCGATCCTCGGCATCGTCATCTTACAATCTCCCCCGAGCATCCCCCACACAGAAAACCGACACGACGGCTTCGCGATCATATCAAACGGGTACACGAAACTCCCCGCAGAGACAATCTCGGCAGAGAGGAGGAAAATTGCGAATGTAAGAAAAAGTTTTTTCATGAAAATTTTGAATTTAATTCGCTAAAAAGTGGAGATGTATATGCATCACTTCCTGTCCCTCATTTTCTCCAGTACGCCCCTCAATCATTTTCCCGACATTGAACTCGAGTCTGTATCTCGGGATTTTCATCCGATTTCCGAGATCACGAGCAAGGAGTACAAGTCCAGCGATCAGATTACCATCAGTATCCTCCATATGGGCCACAGACTCGATATGTCGTTTGGGGATCAGGAGCATATGGACACGAGCCTTCGGATGGATGTCATTGATAACCAGATACTCCGCATCCTCATATATCAGAGTCGTTGGGATTTCATGGTTGATGATAGAACAAAAAAGGCACATAAGGTTTGATAATTTAGAAAATAAACTTACCTCGCATTCGCATACTTAAACGGAGCTTCGGCAAAGGCCGCGTAGATGTAGGTTGCACCACTTATGTTATGATCATAAGCAGCATTGATAGATGCTCATCTAAATTTAAATCAATTTGAAAGAATATCAATTTCAGCTGGCGAGCCTTCTATATTAGGAGATTGTGCTTGTAAATATGGACTTATTTGATTGTACGTTCAGCGTTCTGTGTCATATATATGCCAAACACCCCCCGTAACTGATACGGTATCTATTTTCTTTGACATTATCCATCTCGGTCTAAATCCTGTGTATACAAAAACCCCGTCGTTACTTCCATTTCCGGTGTAAGTTCAGAACTTAGAATAGCCTGGAACCGAATGGAAAACGTAGGCGATATATTTCTTGGCACTTTCATTTTGATAATTCAGTGCCGATGGTTTGAACACACTCGTTGTCGGTGCCCCATTTCCGGAGTTGGGATTAATAGAACCGGTATTATTGAGAAATAAACTATTTTGCCATCCAGTATAACCAGAAATTGATTGTGGCCATGCCCAACCGGCTTGCACTGTCCAAGAATAAGCAGAATCTCGTCCTTTTTCTATGATAAATTCTGGAGTCTGGGACAATCCATGTGCAACCGTTGCCCCATTTACACCATTCCCTGTATAACTCACGATACTGAACCCAGCTGTCGGATTTGCAGAAACCTGACTCGGAATAGTTCAAGCGGTATTTGCCACAGCAGTTCATCCAGCTTTCCAGTTCCATGCGACATAACCCCATCCATTTTGATTTGTGTCTCCTCAAACTAGAGATGGCGAAAGATTAAAGCCGTTATTTAAGAATGGTCAAAAATATTGTGTATTATCTAGCTCATTAGTTGTTGAACTAGATGAGATAAATTTACCTGCTCAGCGAACAGAATCAAATAAATCATGACCATTACCACTTGATCTGCTTTTTAGCCATACAAAATCTGGCTGAAAAGACAGTCAAATAATTTGATTGTTTAATAAACCATTTCCTGTCCATGTAAGTACATCAAAATACTGTTTCGGATTCACGATAGTTGGAGTTGGAAGATTGGCGGTGGAGAGGGCTTTGAAGCCGGTTGGTGGTTGGAATTTGAAGTATCCGCCAGCATCTGGATAGTTCGTAAGTCCAGATTGTCATCATTGTCAGAAATTGGCTGTCCATATTCCAGATTGATATCATCATAGTATTGGCATCCAAGTTGATCCTGTTGCCAAAATAGTTGCCGGTAAAGTTCCTGTACTTGGGTCACCTGTCTGCCAAGTATTATTCTTGGAAAACCATATTTTTCCCGTATCAGCATCCAGTGCAATCCCAATAATATCACCGGTTGTATATGAATTACCCCATGCACCAGCAGATGATGATAAATATAAAAATGCTCTACCATCATAACTAGCTCAGTTATTGACCGCTGCTGAAATTGAAGGTCCAGAATTTGAAGCATATCAGGATAATCTAAGCGGAGTAGCTGCAAATCAAATATGTGATGCTCAAACACCATAAGTAGAAGTTAATTTTCCTTCAAAATACCATTTACCCGTTGATACACCAATTGTCCCAAGAATTTGAGCAAAATCGGTTCCACCGCCCGTGGTTGATAAATTACCCTTATTGGAATTCAATGTACCATATTCTGTATAACGATTCAACGGATTCAACGTCGCAAAATTATTCAACGGTGTGTCAATGACCTGATTAAGTGTTGGATCAGTAATTCAGTTTGTATTCCAGTAATTTCCATTTCCAGAACTATCTTTCCCGAGTCCTACATTGCTTCCAGCAGTCAATGCACCACTTGAGAAATCCAGGTGAAACCCATTAGTTCCATACGTTCCGGTATATTGTTTCGGAAGCCACTGATTGGTTGTTGGGTCCGTGTATCCGAAAGATGTCGGATCGAGGGCACCGGAATCAACGAAGTTGACGTCGGCGAGGTAGCCATTAAAGTGATAAAAAATAGAACCATTTGCTGTACTTGATCATACATAACTAAGGGTCGGGGTATTAAACTGCGTATCGTAATTTTGAACAGGATATGTAGGAGAAATAAAATTTGTTATTTCAGAACCATTTACATATAATTTTACATTATTGGCTGCTTGAGTGGTATCCACAGAAACAACTATATGATACCATGCGGAAGGATCTCTGAATACCTGACTTGTTGTAAGACTTATTTTTGTTATACCAGAAGCAACGTCAGTAAGAAAAATATTATCCCCCGCTTCAAAGCGAAGAAGAAAATAACTTCCAGCATTGTACGATCAAAATGGACTAATATAAACTCATTGTCATGATTTCTTCACCCATCCACTCCATGTCCATTTTTTCCTATTCCCCGCCACACTCGGAGTCCGACTCAAATACTGAGCACTTGCACTATCAAACATCAGTGAGTTAGAGATATTGTAGGAGGTGGCAGGAGGTGGAGGTGGAGCAGAGGCAGATCAGCCGAGGTAGTTGGTGATGATGGAGGCTCAGAGGGAAGTTATGTTGGTTGCACCGGTAGTAGTGAGGACATTTGAGATATTGGAATTAGAGGAGATGACAGAACCGGAGTAGGCAGTCTGGAGATTGGTGGTGAAGAGGGTGATCTGTCATGAGTCGTTGTTGATTGGGAGTGATCAGGAAGAATAGATGAGAGTCGGAGTGAAAGCGATTCAACCTGAGTTGGTTTGTCCGTGATAGAGGAGTTTACCAGAAAGAGTGGTAACATCGATGCTGGATCAAACTGTACCTGTGGAAGTCGTGAGAGATGGAGTGGCTATGACATAGACGGTAGAACCAGTGACCGTTTTCGCTACCATGCCATTGTAGTTTCCTTTGATGTAGGTGATAGTCGGATTTCCGGAAGCTGCGAAGGCTTGTGGGATGAAATTATTGAGTGCAATACGATCTCATTCCCAGTTGGAGGAGAGTTCATAGGTATTGCCGTAGGCAGACTTGGAGTAGGTGTATTCTCGGGAAGGAGCAAGAGGATCAGTGGGTTTCTTGGAAAGTTTGGAACCATTGGATGAGAGGATGTTGATGAGAGTGTCTCAGACGGTTCATTGGTACCAGAGGGATCATCCTGAGTAAGTGACAGTGAAAGAATTATCGGGATTGGGATAACTTCCGGTTTTGATGTAGGAGGTATCGAAAGCTTGGGAGAGATTGGCAAGATCAGAGGCTCGAGAAGAATCTCGAGCGGAAGATTGGAATCCATTGAAGGCTGTGAAGGCGATGGCTCAGAGGATAGCGATGATCGTGATGGTGACGATGAGTTCGACGAGGGTGAAACCGGATTTGCGTCCTTTGATTCGTTCTCATTTACCCCCTTTGATTCCCCCTAAAATAGGGGGAATGTTGGAGGGATTACAGAGATGTTTCTCAGAAACGTCTGTATGGAGGTTTTTAATTGAATGCATAAAATCAAAATATTGAAAATATTGCGTGGATTATACACAAATAATTACAAATTCCAATTTACAAATCGCTTTTTTTGTATACATTGGTCGTATATTCATTTCTATTATAAAAACTCGTGAAATACCACCTCAAGACCTTTGGCTGTCAGATGAACTATGCTGACAGTGAAAAAATCCATATGATCCTCTTGCAATCAGGACTCCAGAAATCGTTCGAACCAAAAGATGCGGATATTATTATCCTCAATACCTGCAGTGTGCGACAGAAGTGAGTAGACAAGGTCTACGGATATATCCGAGAGATCAGACGAGAAGCGAAAAAATCAGGCAAGAATCTCATCGTCGGAGTGACTGGGTGTATGGTCCGCAAAACCGGACTCCTGCAGAAATACTACGAAGCGGAACGGAAAAGGAAGCTGCCGAAAGGTATTGAGAGAATCTGAGAAAAATCTAAAGTTATTTCATATCTATTTAATAGTGATGATAAAATCTTTGGGGTTACCAATGTCATTGATTTCGTCATCCGGATTGAAGAAATCGGATACATCACCAAGATCCTGTCGATTATAACCGGGAAATCGATCGGAAATGATGAAAAATTTGATGAATACCTCCGTCTCAAGCAGTCGCAAGAAAATCCTGGTTCTGCCAATATCATCATCCAGACGGGATGCGATAACTTCTGTAGTTACTGCATCGTCCCTCATACCCGCGGACGGGAGATATCCCGGCCCCAGTCCGACATCCTTGCGGAAATCCGCGAAGTCGTCGCAAAGTGAACGAAGGAAGTAACGCTCCTCGGACAGAATGTGAATAGCTATGGCAAGGAAACTAGGCAAAAACTCTGGAACAGCGAGACAATGAAATGGTGAGCGAGCGAAGAAAAAACGCCCTTCAGAGAACTCTTGGAAAAAATCAATACGATTGAGTGACTCGATCGTATTCGCTTCACTTCATCGAATCCCCATGACATGACACCGGACATCCTCTCGGCTCATTTCGAGCTCCCACGAATGTGCCACTACCTCCACTTCGCACTCCAATCCGGATCGGATGAAATCCTCAAGCGGATGAACCGCAAACATACATTTGCTGATTTCAAAGCACAGGTGGATTATCTCCGATCTCGAGATCCCCTCTTCGCCATCTCAACCGATATTATCGTCGGATTCCCGGGTGAAACCGAAGAACAGTTCCAAGAAACGGTCGAAGCTTTCCGGCAGTGCGAATTTGATTTCGCCTATATCGCCCGATACTCACCCCGCAAATGAACCTACTCGGCAGATCATCTCATAGATGATGTGCCATCAAAGGAAAAAGCCCGACGCTGGGATATCCTCAATACCCTCCTCTACGAATCCGTAGCAAAACGAAGTGATCTCATGATCGGACGGACCGAAGAAATCCTCATCAGTGGACCAGGAAGAATCGGGGAACTTGTCGGAAGGACGAGGAATTTCAAAGAGGTACGAATATCACAAGATCCAGATATCTCCATCGGAGATATCGTAAGTGTGAAAATAACGGAGCGAGATGGGTGGATACTGAGATGAGAGAGAATTTAATAAGGGGCTGCTGGGGGCGTAAAATTGCTCGTCCAGCGAGCGATTCATTTGGAAATACGAAGTTCGTCGATAAATCCATTCAATTTATATCAATCAGTTCTCGTTCAAATATAGAGAGGATAGGAATTTGACTGCATGATTTTTGTTCCTATATCTGCAGATTGGACCAGAGTACCATCCAAATATAAACTGACTATATTATTTTTCCGAACCAGGGCTATATGGTGCCAAGTAAGAGTAGTAGGAAGGGAACTTGTCGCTAAATATTGCCAAGTACTATCCGTAAAATATAAACGAGTTTCCAGATAAGAAGAATTCTGGATATGAATATCTATCCCCACTGTTGACCAGGAAGATTGATCCCCTTTAAATATGATATATTTATAACCAGTTACGTCATTAAATAATACCCACGTATCCACGGTGAAATCACCACTTCCAAAACTCCAATCAGTATTGTTGGGTATGGTGAGATAATCATCTACTCCATCGAAATTCAGAGATGAATTCCCAAATTTTGCGGGGATGATTTTATGTTTTATATCACCGTATCCCGTGATAGTCTTGGGGGTTGTTTCACTATCAGTAAAGACAGTAGATCAATCTGTTGTGTTCGAATGAATGAGTAACTTCGTATAGCTATCCGCGGTATACCGAGTGGTGGATGGTGTGAAATTACTCGTCCAACGAGCGATTCATTTGGAGACACGGAATTCATCAAGAAAGCCCTTAAAATCAGTTACTCCGGGTGCACGACCAATCATTAAAGGGGATGTAAGATTCGGAAATGTGGCTGTATTTGTAGCTGTTGCAATAGATACCCCATCACGATAAATTGTCCATGTATTTCAACTTCTCGTTATTGCAACATTATACCATTTATTAGACTGCCATCCAGTTATATTTCATTGCTTCAGAGATGTGGGGAAAAGATAGGTATCTATGCCTATAATAGCATTAAATACAACTCATTGTGTAGTATTGAAATACATATAAAAACCATTATTACTATCTTGACTTGATCCAATCCAAGCATTTTCACGAGTTATATCAAAATTAACCCAGAAATCAATAGTAAAATCTCCTGTTCCAAAATTCCAATCCTCACTGTCAGCAAGACTGAGATAATCCCCTGTTCCATCAAAGGATACAGAGCTCCCGCCCAGTGGCGAATTGGCTTCATGATGAGCTCCACTAAAAGCCGTGATCGTTTGATTATTTGGGGAGCTATCCAATATACTCGCTCATCCATACATCTCATTTGAGTGAATGAGAAGTTTGGTATAATTTACACAATTTACTCAGTCAGATTCGTATCAACTCGCACATACCATTGGTGGCGGAGGTGCCGAAGCACTCGTTCCAGGTACAACCGTACTGGAGCCAGGGATAGTCTTGAGTCCATTGGTGATGGGGGCATTGGTCCAGACTGTGGTATCGGGGATGAGACTATTAATACCCCCAGTGGCTGAGAAATTTCCTTTGACAAAGACATACCCGGTACTCGTCTCGGCGTAGGCCTGATCTATGAAATTCATAGCTGTTGGAAGATTGGAAGAATCCTCGAGGAAACTACTGACTTGATATTTCCTCTCAGTTGGGAAGTAAGAGTAAGAGTAGGGATAGTCGGTGGTGGTGGTAATGTCTTTGGAATAGACTTTGAGAGAATTGAGGAGAGTGTTGTTGATTGCTCAGTAGTATCCAGTCATGGTGAAGGTACTTCCGGTGATGACGATATTGTATCCGGTAGATGTCTCTGAGGTATTGATGAGTCTCCCAGCTGCCATGTTGATATCAAATCATTGAGCGATGGTACTGACGTTCGTTATACGTTTCCCATCTCTGGCATCTTTCTGGTACCCAGAAAATGCCATGAATCAAAAGGTGCCAAGGATAGCAAGAATCGTGATGACGACGATGAGTTCGACGAGAGTGAATCATTTGAGATTTTTGGTGTGGAGCATACGATAAAATTGATAATAACTACAGACAAGTATATCGTAATTTTTTATAAATTCAAATCTAAAAAACTTCCGGATTTCCGGAAGTTTTTTAGATTCTTATTTTGCAACTTTCTGGAGACTATACTGCTCCAAGAATCGTGAAAGAAGGGGTGGTGGGTTGATGAGGGCTCGATTGGAATAATTGATAACAACTCCAACATTGAGGGCCGTATACCCATCCTCTCATCGAACATAGGATCGATTGTTAACAAGATCCGATGTATCCCCATAGAAACTTCCATCTACCGCGAGACGATCTGGTACAGCAGTACCATCACTCTTGATCGATCAAGCAAGCGTCACATACACTCCGGCAATAGTATCGACGCTATGATGTACGATGATATTCCCATTTTTGACCACCCATGCGAAACTCGCATCTTTGTTCGCATATGTGACATCTGCATTAATAAACAGATTTCCATTCTCGATGATAATCGTACGAACACCCGCAAGATTCATGTCCCCACCGATAGTCACATTCGCATTTTTGAATACTCGAACCGCTTCGGTATCGGAGAACTTCTCAGATTTACTCATCAGCTCTCCGAGATTGGCAATATATACATCCGGTAATGTCATCATAGACGAAGCAAGGGAAGATCGCTGAATATTTGATTGCTCTCTATCTGCTCCAGATCATATGATCGTATTCATCTGAGTATCACCAGCGAGAGATCGAGTACTGCTTGAGAGGCCGAAACTTGCATCGGTACTGACCGTAGTGGTTGTGAAATTCCCATTCGCGAGATTATTCATAAAATTATGCACGACCATATCAACACTATATCCAACAGGTCCAGCTATGAATGCGTTTCATCCGGCAGTATTGGCGATGAGTGGCTTGGTAACGCGGATACGGAATGGGGAGGTGAGATACTGGAGACTCGCATAAAATCCATTGGCAGGAGAAGAGCTCGTATCACGATAAGCAATAGCGGGATTACTTACAAAAGAATCAGTCTTCCCACGGAAATTCTGCAATTCATTTCATTCAAATAACGGGAGAATACTTGAATATATTCTCTGATTATACACAATATTCACAAGATTCCCTGAAGCATCATAGGTGCGATGATCCTCAAAAAGTATTGATCCTCCTACACCCTTGTCATTAATTAACTTAGGAATCGTTGATCCTTCTATGAAAGGGGAATTATTTGTAATCGTGGCGGTTTTATTTTGGAGGTACATTGGAATATTCGATCGGAATGCAATAATGTCATTCGGAGAAAACACCGGAACTCCATCTCCGATAATCAAGTGATAATCGAGGATATTTACTGGAGAACTTCCTGGTGTTGTGATGGTGAGATCTCACGGCAGAGTTGCGCCAGGATTAGTGGTAGTGACGGTACAGTCAATGCACCAAGATGCCGGCGTATCACATGTTTCATACTGCCCATCTCTATTCGGTCGCTCGACAATACCATTCCCACAATAACTACTGGAACCTGGTATTGTTGTAACTCCTCATGATGGAGGAGTTGTTCCGCCTCATGGAGGGGTTCATCCACCACCTCATCCTCATCATCCTCATCCTCCACCACCTCATCCTCCACCTCAGCCTGGATTAATCGGATTACAACTCGCATCACATCCTCCAGTTCACCATCCAGCATGACTCGCATCGGCTGAATCACAGTTTTCGTGACCAGCATCAAGTACTCCGTCTCCACACCAAGCGGCCTGGATATTGAGACATTCTGGCTGTTCAAATCTCACAGTATTACTGAGGATATAATCTGGGGTAATAGTATAATTGGTTGGGAGTGGGAGCATGACATTCGGAGCAACCGGCAAAGTAACGCCGACGGTCCAAGAAGTACCGGCTCCGAGCCAGGATGCAACATCCCGATATGCATTAACAAATACAAATTGCGCAATAATGTCATTTCTCGTTGCAGGCAATGAAACAATTCGACAGAGATCGGACGGTCACTTGGCAACGGAAACAACCGTATTGATGGCGGGTGTTGTCTTGTTGGCAGGAACAGCTATGGAAGGGTATATCCAACTATTCATATTTCCACAATTGAGATTACCAGACGGATTGTATATGCCTATCCTCGTTGTCTGATTCGGATCGGACATAGTTGGGCTCGTGACCGGTTGCAATTGAGCAAATGTAGTGTAAGTAAACTCATCTCGTGGCTGGAACGGCACATTGAAATACTCTCTAACTGTCGTGTTGTCTCCGGCACACTGCGCTCACACAGAAAGTGAAGCATTATTCACGATATTGAAAGCATGGACATCAAAAATACCGAAAAGCAGTGTAAGTCACGTGATAAAGAGGAGTATTATTTTATTCATTGGGCGTTATATTTAAGATCTACCGACGGATGTGTGACAGGAAAATAACGGAACAATCCGAACGCGATTATAGCCAATAATAGCAAAATACCAAGAGGAAAGAGAATTTTTTTCATACAATCTCAATAAAGTTACATAATTAATGTCATCCTGGAGCATTTCCGCCTCCTCAGGCCCCAGTCGATGTACTCGAGCTTGAACTACCTGATGGATTTGGACTACTATCACCAGGTCATCCTCCACTTATCTGATGGATGAGTGCTGCAGTAGGATTGAGACCTCCGACATCCTGTGTTGTGAGAACCTCTGGAGTATCAAGTACCGTACTGTAGGCAACATCTACTGTTGGTACATTTTCGACCTGCTGAGTTGCCCCAGCGAGACTGAAGAGTGGATAGACGATACCATGGAGACGATTGAGACAGACGTTTCCGGCGATCATCGCACGACCTTCGAATACTTTGGTTTCCTTTCATGGTTGTGTCTGAAGTCCTGAGACTCCAAGATCGATTATATTCCCGGATACGAGATATTTTGTGTACTGATCCATAGTAATCATATTTCCCGGCTTATTTGTCGCGAGGAAGGCATTGAGTTTATCGAGTTGGTGCTTGATTCATTTGCTCTCGGAAGTATTTTTGAGTGTTGCCTCGATAATCTGTTTCTTGTATCCTGGGTCGGTAATCTCGACTTTTTTGGAGCTCATCATCACTGATCCGTCATATGTGTCGGTACGGTGGAGTCCTCATTTTGGTGTTGCGAAACATGAGATGGTCATCTCCTGTCCAGGAAAAAGTGTAGAAGTCTGAACAGCGTCGAACTTCTCTCATTTTTCCATCTTAAATTGATTTTCATTTGTTTTGCCGGTGATACCGAGTTTACTTGCGAGACGATACTCTGCACGGATAACATCGGGAGTTCGGACATTCTTGTCGACATATTTTTGCGTATATTCCTGTGCGGCACGAGAACGTTGATTCCCATACATATAACTCGTCCATGATTCCATATGTCCCTTATCTTTGAGAAGTTTGGTTGCGAGTCATTTGTATTTTCCTTTTTTCATAGTATTGAGACTCTTTTCCACAGCTGCGAAATCCTGACGAGACAAATCTTGGATAAGTTTCTGGAATTGTGGCTCTTTACTGTGTCCGATAAAATAAAGCATATCAGGAATATCTTTATCGGTAAGTTTTTCTTTGATAGAACGGAGATTTTTTACCTTCTCTCATTTTTGTGCAGTTTTTGTCACCTCGACAGGAGAACCAATCTTGGCAGTCGAATCGCCAAAAGTAAGTTCATAAGCATCTCACGTATTTGTGAAGTGAATACTCTGTTGTTTGTTGGATGTGAAGATATATTTGTTGATTGCGAGATCAACCTCGAGAGGTGATACGACTGGAACGAGTTCATCATCACCAGATAATCGAATCTCTGTTGGTATCTTATATATCCATTTACCATCTTTTTTGATTTCCTCAATACCGATACTTGAGAGTGTTTTTTTGTCTATTGATTTTTTGGTTGCATCGAGTTCTGCCTTGTTATAATCGGAAGTCTCTGTTTTTTTCGTCTTGACGGAAACCTCTTCTCGGTGTGCTCAGATAAAGAGAGGACTGATAGCCCCTGACCAATCCGATCATTGATTTTTGAATCCCTCACCGATGATATAGGATTGGATGAGTACCTTTTGGACTTGTTCAAATCCTTTTAGAGTACTCGTATCAACTCCGGCAGATTTTGCTGCTCGCAGAGCAGTATCGAGAGCTGTTTTGAGTTCTGGGCGAGAGATATCTGACATATTATCGGGAGTAAGTTTCATAACTTCTCAGGCATACTTGAGGATATTTTTCTTGTATTCTACGACGGTCTCTTTACCGAAGTTGATACTGAGTCGACGTCCCATAAATGCCTCTTTGATCCAGGAGAGGACAGAATTGGCCTTGTCTCCGAGATTGTTTTCCGGATCTCTTTGGAGCTCCCTAATAAGATTTTCCTTTGTTACTGCATGTTTTTCATGTCCAACAGTTACTATTCCACCGCTTGCAATGAGGACAATCGCTGTCCCAAGCGCTCCAAGGATATTGTGCATCAAAGGTGTTACCTTGCTAGCATCTTCCACTTTAACTTCGAGGGGCTTCCCATCATTTGCTTGAACTCTTGAGAGAACATTTTTCACAAAAACATCTGTTTTACCCATGAGAAGAGCATCGAGTCCGGCATTCCCATTATCGGTTGTCTGTCGGATGAAGTCAACGGACACACGAAGTGCTTCTTGGAATTTTTTCACCGCCTCTTTCGGTTCGTTCCAGTTTGGATTTTCTCCAACTATCCGATTATACACAGTATCAAGACTCTTTCCTCCTTCACTTGCATGAGAAAGCGCCTTTTTAAGTTTCTTTTCTGTGACAAAGTCACGTGTTTCATTATCGATAACATAATCTCCGTCGAGATTCGCAAGGAGGTCGAGATGATTTTTATCGTCAATGAGCTTAACCGTTTCTTTTTTCGTATCTTTTTTTACTTCTCATTTTGCCTCCTCATTTCCTACAGTGGCTTTTTCATACTCTTTAAACCACTTGTTTTTCAGTTTCATAAGACCCTTCTTATCGAGTCCGAAAACACTAGAATCTTCTTGTATAGCAGTATCAATGAGTGAAAAAAGTTCCGTCTTGTTGATCTCATTATTCATCCTCACTTCTGCGAGGAGTTCATCGAGCTTCTTAAATTCCTCACTATCGAAACTCTTGGACTTAATAGCGGCGAGGAGTTCCTTTGCCTCTTCTATTTTGGTCTTCTGAACAACTTCTTGTGAAGCTGATGATTCAAGATTATTATTATTCGAACTCATAAGATGAAAGATAAAAAAATACATTACTTTTCTATCATATCATAAATATTTTTTAAATGCAAAAAATCGAGGCAATAAATAAAAAAGAGGTCTCCGAAGAAACCTCTTTTTTATATCAGAAATATAATTATGCCTTTCGTTTTCTTATGGCAACAAGTCCAGCGGCGATGAGGAGCGTAAGAATAACGAGAATAGTTGATTCTGGTCATGTCTTAACTGTCGTCATCTTTTTTGGCTCTGGAGTCGGAGTTGGCTGAACCGTCTCAACGGGCGTAACTACAGCAGTCGCAACATCTGCTGTATATGCCACACACTCAGTATGAGATTCTTTTATTCCTTCATTACCATCCGCGTCGACATTATGATAATTAAGTGGGAATTTGAGAACTCCAACCACTTCCCCTCCTGCTTTATCAGTAGATGTGAGGGTATAAGATGCCCCAAGATCTCCTTCGATAAATCGAACGGTCTTCCCAGCATCGAGCATAAACTCCTGTTTACCAGTCCCGGTAGCAGAATCGGTCCAGATAACTGCAGAACCGAACTTCCAGAAAGATTCAGGATCGAGCGGATTGGCAGTGAATACAGTCCCAGAAGACAGAGCCACCATCTCAGGCATTGTCTGCTCATCCTTATAGATAATCTGTTCATTCTGATTTTTATTGGTCCAAGAATCGAATAATCCAGTAATCTGTCAACCTGGAGCAACTTTGTCTCCCGTGAAACAAAGGTCACACGATTGCGATGTAAAATATTCGGCAGTACAAGCGGTTTCTTTATACTCTCCAGCTGCAGCAAAAACAGCCGAAGTACTCATAAGGAGCAGGGCTCCAGAGATAAGAATCTTAGTATTCATAGTGGGAAATGAATAAAGAAATAAGGTGTCGTAACAAAGGGATTGTAGGCGTTTTCTATTTTTTGTCAAAAAAATCTTTCTTTAAAAAGGAAAATAGATATAATCTCACAGGTTTTGGACTCCTCAAGTCTTTGAACTTTTTAAAAATCTTTAATTTATATTTTCCACTTTTATGCTCCACACTCTCGAATCTGACCTCCTAAAGGCAGAACAACACCTCCATGACGAATTCGCCAAGCTCCAGGTTGGGCGAGCCAATCCTGCCATCGTCGAAGGTATCACGGTTATGGCATACGGATCGGCTCAACCGCTCCGCAATGTCGCATCTGTTTCTATTATGGACGCACAGACTATCTCTATCCAGCCATGGGATAAGAGTACGCTCCGTGAGATATCCAAAGCGATCAATGATGCCAATATTGGGCTCAATCCACAGGATAATGGCGAATCTGTACTTGTGCGCATCCCCGCACTCACCGAGGAACGTCGTCGCGACCTCGTAAAGATCGCGAAGAAACTTGCCGAAGATGGCAAGATTGCGGTCCGCAATATTCGTCAGGACTACCTCAAAAAAATCAAAAATCAGGACGATAGTGTTGGTGAAGACATCGTCAAGCAACAAGAAAACGAACTCCAAAAGAAAATCGATGAAGAAATCGTGAAAATCGACAAAATGACAAAGCATAAAGAAGAGGAAATAATGAAAGTATAATTATGACCGAAATCTCCACCATCGCTGATCGTATCTTAACGGAACTTGCTCGTCATCCAGAAATCACCACCAAGGAGCAGTTTCACACATTTAAGAACGACATCTATGCGCATTACAAACTCCCTCGGGCCATCCCGGGGATTGTTTTGATTGATCGGTATAATATCCTCATAAGCGAAGGTATTTTGACGTATGAACCGCGGATCTGGAAACTCCTGCGCAAAAGAGCCGTCCGGAGTCTGTCGGGCGTTTCGATCATCTCCATCCTCACGAAACCATGGGGCTGTCCGGGGAAATGTGTGTACTGTCCGAGTTACGAATGACTTCCTAAAAGTTATGTCCCACACGAACCCGCAGTGATGCGTGCGGAACTCAATGAATTTGATGCGATGCGACAGGTCTGGAACCGTCTGCGTTCTCTCGAGATCACAGGACACCGGACCGAGAAATGCGATGCTCGTATCATCGGAGGGACATGGAGTGTGTATCCTCTCGCCTATCAGGAGGAATATATGAAAGACCTCTACGATGCCTTCACAACATATCCTGAGCTTCGGAAAAATCTTATCTCAACCGCAACGAGTGGAGAAAAATTCGCGAGTTTCGAGATATATCCCGATTTCGTCGTCCATAAATCTGCAACCCTTGAAGAAGCCAAAAAACGCAATGAAACAGCGGAGTGTCGAGTGATCGGCATCGCCATCGAAACTCGACCGGACGTCATCGATGAGGAGGAAATAACGAGGCTCCGAAGATATGGAGTGACCCGAGTTGAGATCGGGTATCAATCCACTGATGATGAAATCAATAAGATCAGCAAAAGATGACACGGGAACATAGAATCGATCAGGGCCACCCGTCTCCTCAAAGATGCAGGATTCAAGGTTGTCGCCCATATGATGCCCAATCTCCTCGGGAGCACGCCAGAGAAGGATCTCGCAAGTCTGCGAGAAGTCTTCGACAATACCGACTTCCGTCCCGATGAGCTCAAAATCTATCCGATGATGGTCACACCTCATACCGAGCTTGAAGGCATCTGGCGAGATGGAGGATTCCAGTCCTACGACGACGAAACACTCGTCGATCTCATGGCAAAGATGCAAGGCATCATCCCCGAGTATGTCCGACTCAATCGGATGTATCGCGATATCCCCTCCAGCGAGATCCTCGCCGGCTCCCACCTCGCTAATCTCCGCCAGGTCACTGACCAGAAGATGCAAGAAATGGGTCTCGTGCGACGAGATATCTCCGCTCGAGAGATCCGAGAAAAGGGCAACAATCCAACCAAAGCTGTACTCGACATCACCGAATACGAAGCAAGTGACGGGACCGAGTATTTCCTCCAGTGGATCGATCCGATTGATCGGACACTCTTTTCGTTATTGCGACTCAGGATAACGAATAATAACAATTTACTCTGAAAATCTGAACCACTTGCAATTATTCGTGAACTTCATACTTTCGGTGATCAATTGAGAGTCGGAGAAAAATCCGATGGGAGTGGTCAACATATGGGATTCGGCAGACGACTCGTCTCCCATGCCGAACAGATCGTACGGGAAAAATATCCAAACATCACAAAAATCGCCATTATCTCCGGGGTCGGAGTGCGCGAGTATTACCGCAAACTCGGGTATGAGCTCGAGGGGGAATATATGGTGAAGAATATAGAAAAAGGCTCTTAAGAGCCTTTTTTGTGAGTATTTATTGCAGCACTTTTTTCTAGAGAGATATCCTTGGCTCCAGAGAAAGATATGAGAATCTTTGTACCTTTTTGTGCCACAGTAAATAATTGCTGAGCATAGAGACCTGGTATGCGGACACACCCATGAGAAAGTGGTGTTCCATTTGTATTTCCTGTATGGATAAAGAAACCATCTTTGATATTCAATGCATATGACATTGGCGCATTTTCAAATTTGCGCGAAGACTTATTTATCTCTTTATATTGAACAAAATATAATCATTCTGGGGTTAATACTCCTCATGAAAGCATTTCTCAATTTTTCCCCATTTTTGGTCATGACTTTTTCCCAGGAGAGGCATGTGTTGCAAGTTGTAATATACCAGCATCGTAGTATGCAAGAGCGTATTTACCAGTTTTTCCTCATTTTACGACGAAAATATAAGGATCACTGATACGATCTTGTGATACTTTGAGATCTGGATTATTGCTAATGAAAGTTTGTATATCTTTCGGAAAAATACTCTTGAGATCATCAAAAACAAGTGGGATTTTTAATTCATCGATTTCTGTATAGGTAAGATTTGAGGGCTTCTTATATTTTTCTTTCAGATGCGGATTGTATTGAGCGATGATCTGTTCTGCTTGGTTTTGGCCGAGGAGATTCGAAAGAGTCGGGGATATCCCCTTTCTCGCGAGTGGTGATTTTATAAGTGCCTTAGTATCTATCGTCACTACTTCAGGAATAGGTTCTTTTTTAGGTATTTCGATTACTTGTGTCGGGGATATTTTTTGTCCCTCGAATGGTATCGAATACTGATAATTAAAACATGTATCACAGATTCTCTCAGCTGTTGTATTGCGAAGTTCAGAAACCGAACGTGGCCCAACACATACTATTTCTGATTGAGGCGTCAGTGCCACTCACATGGAAAAAAGAGATGATACGAAAAGATTTTTCATACAATAAAAAAAAGATATTACTCTGTAATATAAGGAAAAACTGTTTTTTGTAAAATAATTTTTACTTTACCGTCACACTTTTGGCAAGATTCCTCGGTTTATCGATATTCCTACCAAGGAGGTCAGCAGTATGGTATGCGACAATCTGACCGGCGACGGCGGTGAGGAATGGTTGGAGTTCCTCGAGGGTCTCTGGGATGAGGATATTCCAGGTGGCAGAATCGGTTGGTTTGTCGGAGATGACGAGGATTTTCCCATCCCTCGCCCGCACCTCCTGGACGGATGAGAGGTTTTTCTCGTAGAGGAAATCTGATGGCATGAAGATAATAGAGGGGAAATCCGCATCCACGAGCGCGAGCGAGCCATGCTTGAGCTCTCCGCTCGGGAGTGCCTGGGAGTTGAGGTAGGAGATTTCTTTGAACTTGAGGCTCGACTCATAGGCGATGGCGAGCTCGAGATGTCGTCCGAGGAAGAAGAACTGTTTGTAATCCTTGATATTGGCGACAATATCTCGAATCTTCGTGGAATCCTTGAGGAACTCCTCTATTTTCTCTGGTATGTGTTGGAGCTCCTGGATGATTTGTCGGTACTTTTGTCGCGGGAGATTGCCATTCTTTTCTCCGAAATAGAGTGCGAGGAGGAGGATCGTGCATATCTGAGCAGTAAATGCCTTGGTAGAGGCAACTCCGACCTCTGTCCCCGCTCTTGTGAAGAGTCCGAAATCAGTGAGTCGGGAGATCGTCGATCCGACGACATTGACGATACCGAATGTTTTGGCTCATTTGGACCGGAGATACTTGAGCGGTTCGATAGAGTCGGCTGTCTCTCCTGATTGAGAGATGAAAACATAGAGTGTTTTTGGATCTACTTTGATATTCTTGTACTCAAACTCACTCGCGACCTCGACTCGTGACTCCATACCTGCGAGATCCTCGAACCAGTAGGTCCCGAGCCATCCGGCATGATAGCTCGTCCCGCACGCGACGAAGGTAATTTTTTCAAAATCATGTTTGTCGAGCTCCTCAAAGGCAGAGGCGGTGAGAACAGTATTTTCGAAATCGATTCTCCCACGGAACACATCTCGGAGGACTTTCGGCTGTTCGAAGATTTCTTTGAGCATAAAGTGTTTGTAGTCTCATTTCTCGGCCTTGAGGCTCGCAACATCGATTTTCTCAGCGGGTTTGGAGATGAGCTGTCCCTCGGATTTAATGGTATAGTCCCCATCCTTGATATACACGAGATCTCCGTCATCGAGGAAAATCACATCATCCACGATCCCGGCGAGTGCTTGTGTATCCGATGAAAAATAAAATTCGGACTTGTCCGGAGTATACCCGAAAACGAGTGGACTCCCATATTTGACTCCGATAATCTCATCAGGATGATTCTTGGAGATAAACAAGAATGCATAGGCTCCCTCAAGAGTCGGCAAGATTTTTTCGACCGTTGTGAGGAGATTTCATTCCCATTGATCCTCGATGAGTTTCGCCACCACCTCGGAGTCCGTTTCTCCGTAGAAACGATATCATTTCGCCAATAATGCATCTTTGAGTTCTCGATAATTTTCGATAATCCCATTGTGCACGAGATAGATGTGCTCATTTGCCGAATAATGCGGGTGACAATTCTCCTCCGTCACGCCCCCATGCGTCGCCCAACGAGTATGGGCTATCCCATACGAAAAAACCTCATCTCACCCGAGAATACTCGCGGTCTTCTCACTCAGATTCGAAACCTTCCCGACCGATTTGACGAGTATGAGATTCTCATCCCTCCCCACGACAAATCCCGACGAGTCATACCCACGATATTCCAACTTCTCCAATCCATGGAGGAGCTTATTGGTCGCGTTTTTGTTCCCGATGTATCCAAAGATTCCGCACATAGTTTTGGGGGTTTATGGTGTAAAATACATGACAAATCTATATCTAGTTATGCGGATACAGATTCGTATTATTTAAAAGATGAAATAGATCTGCTCGAACAGCCGCCGCCGTTTTCATCACACCCGCTCCAGGTGACTCAATAACATGAGGATTACATTCTTCTGGAGTTCTCTGACTCGTATGGATAAGTATCTTGTTGGCAGTTCCTTTGAGAACACCAAATTCACTTTTTCTTGAGACAAATTGGAGACTGACTTTCATCTGCAGATTCCCATCTTCCGATACTTTATAAGAGGCAATATATCGTGGAACATTTCCTTTTTCTCATTCTTGTCGAACTCTTGTTTCGAATATTTCATCTTCCTGCTTGATAGCCTCAAGAAATTCTTGTGCTGATAAATCTTTGTATTTTTCGGCATCTACCATTCATTCAAGGATGATATCTTCTTTTTCTACATGAATCCCTGCAGATCTCAGGAGAATCATAAGTTTCTTCCTTACATCTTCTCCAGATAGATCATCGAGTGGATGGGGCTCGGTATAGCCTTTTTCTCTTGCTTCTTTTACAATTGTAGAAAATAATTTTTCTCATCTTTCCAGTTCCGAACAAACATAGGAAAGGGTTCCTGAAAAAGTTCCAACAACAGAGAGTACTTCTTCTGAAAGCCCATGTGCCTCTTGGAGATATGGGACAGCCGATGCTCAGGCCATTACGGATGTATTGTAGCGATATCGGGAGGTATCTGAAGCAATGGATCGAAATGACTCCATCGAGCTCACAAGAGGATTTTTATTAGCGGTGACAATCTTATTTGTAGTCTTTTTTATTATTTCCTGATGAAAATGGGTCATTTTCTCTCCTTCTGCCGTAACATCGACAAAAACTACCTCTCACTCGAGTCCAGATTTTTTCACGGCTTCGAGAATTTCACCATGGGTTGAGTAGGGGATGGTGAGCTCTGGAGTGAAAAGTCCACCAGCATTGAGGCTATATGAACGAGAATTTGCGAGTCCTACAATCCTCGTAGGATTAAGATGTCATTTATTATCCATATCACACTCTCTCACTTGTTTTATGAGCTCCTGTCAAACTTTGCCTGTAGATCCGATGATGAAAAGATTCTGAAAAGCCATACAATAAAGATGTATTAAAAAAATAATTGAAACTTACTCTATCACTCAAATAACCTCTATCTCGACCAATGCTCCTCTCGGTAACTTACTCACCTCGACTGTACTTCTCGCTGGACAGTGAGGAAAATAACTCCCATAAATTTCATTCACAACTCCGAAATCACTGATATCTTGCAAAAAAATCGTTGTTTTCACCACATTTTCATATCCCATTCAGGCCTGTGATAAGACGGCACCAATATTTTTACAAACTCGATGAACTTCTTTTTCCACTCATCCAGTTACCATCTCCATGGTATCTGGATCGAGTCCAATCTGCCCAGAACAAAAAAGTAGATTTCCTGTCTTGATAGCCTGGCTATAGGGTCCTATTGCCTTTGGGGCACTATCTGTTGCTATTTTTTCCATATGTATAAAAAATTATATAAGGAGATCAAAATAAATACTGTTATTTGTTATGTCCTCGAAATGCACTCAGGCTTTTTTGAGGCGTTCAAATAATATAATGAAATTTTCTGGGACATTTGTCTGAAGTCAGACAAGTGCTGGAGCTCTGTCTTTATTGGATTTTTTGAGATATTCGAATCTCGTCATATCATCATGTTCTCAGAGGAAATTGAGGAACTCCTTGAGGGCTCCGGGTCTCTGTGGAAATGAAACGATGATGTGTTTTTTGAGGCCATCATACCTGAGGCTCCGCTCTTTAATCTCTGGCAGTCTATCAAAATCGAAGTTCGATCCACTGAGTATCAGTACAACATTTCTGCCCTTCATTCTTCTTTTTATCTCCTCATCTTTCAATATATCAATTGACAGTGCTCAGGCTGGTTCTATGACGACTCACTCTTCTTTGAGACATTCGAGCATAGTAGAACAAACTCGATCCTCAGGACTCAAAAAAACCTCCAATCAATAATTTTTAGCGATTTCAAATCCCTTATCTCAAACCTTCTTCACTGCTGCCCCATCCACAAAAGTATCTATCTTATGGAGACTTCTATTTTCTCCGACCAACAATGAGTGCTTCATGGAAGCAGCTCACTCTGGCTCCACTCAGATAACTTTCGTCTCTGGAGAAAGTTCGGTAAATACACTGATGAGTCCACTCACGAGTCACCCTCATCAGATGGGAGTTATCACATAATCTATATCCCCATCAAACTGTTCAAGTATCTCTAATCCAATGGTCGCCTGTCCTACTATCACCCGCTCATCATCAAAAGGATGAACGAAAACAGCTTTTTTCTCATGTTCAAAAACCTTCGCTGATGCCAATGCCTCATCGAAAGAGTCTCAAACAAGCACCACCTGTACATATTCTCATCCAAATTGTTTCGTTTTGTATACTTTCTGCTCTGGGGTGGTAAGTGGCATGAAAATAGTCCCATGTATTTTGAGTTCTCGACACGTCAGTGCCACTCACTGGGCATGATTCCCGGCACTCGCACACACCACTCACTGCTGTTTCTCTTCTTCATTTAATGAATATATAAGGTTGAAGGCTCATCGTATCTTGTATGATCTCACCATCTGCATATCTTCTCGTTTGAGATAAATATTGGCTCCGTATTCTTTCGAGAGTCTATGGGAATATTCGAGGGGCGTCGTTTTTATGAAGTTATGAAAAGATTTTTTTGCCTGCTTTACAGCTTCTATATTGATCATGAATGCGTGAATGAGTTTTTATAAAACTCATAGAGAATAGCTTTTTTGTCTGTGTTGTCAAATTTATCCATTCACATTCATGAGATTCCCGCTCTCGTACCGACGGAGTCATCGGTAGAAGGTAAAAATTCAAAGCGAGAGAAAGAAGATAGTAGCAAGTACGATGTACAGGAATTTCATAGGATCAAACTCTTGGACGAGTTCATATGGGAAGAAAAAGGCATAATAAACAGGCATGACTGTGAGGAAGAGTATCTTCAAAAAGCTTCATTCATAGATTTTCGGAGGGTAGTGGGTCGGTCAGAGCATGAGTTCAAACATCGCTCTCGAGAGTTCTCTGGAGCTCCCCATATAAAATGCGAGTGATTGGAAAAGTATCATAAATCCGAGGAAAATGAATGCTCAAAAAAGCGAAAGAATAAGGATTTTTGCAATAAATAAGAGACTTGCTCATTTTATGAAGAACAATATTCAGATTCAAAAGAATAAATCTCACAAGGCATATATTTTGAAACTATTGACGAGCATAAGTATGAGTTCGTTTTTGGGGAGGAGGAGATAAGAATCAAGTTTCCCGTCCATAATGTTTTCGGCAATTTCCTGATACCCACCAAAAAACACATGTACATAACTGAAAACAAATAGGAGAACGGAATAGAGGATGACATAATCATTGAGATCCATTCATCCGATCTTTCAAAGTTTGTCGAAAAAGAATATCCATATCACGATGGTAATCGTGTCACTAATCATCATTCAAACTGCCTGAGTAACGAGCGACCATCGATACTCAAGAACTCTGAGTAGATTGAGCTTCCAGAATTGTAATATTATTCCTATCATAGTTATCCTCAGTTAATAATAAGTCTCTTGCTTGCTTGGTGATACATAAAGTAGCATATCCCAATATAGATACTAGACCAGAGAATCTCCATCCCGAGATAGTGCAAAAACGAGTGTAATTCAAATCTCACAAAAATAAGTCCAGCCGTATATCCCGTATAGGCAAAAGGCGAGGCGAAAATAATCTGCTGGAAAATCATCGGGAAAAACGGTATAGGGAGAATATTTCCTGCGAAGAGTCTATCAATAGCCGAGTAGATAGTCCGAAAGCCATCACTGTCTTCTATAAACAAAGCAGTCAGCCCTACCATCATATATCCGAAAAAACTTATAAGCATAGCTCCAACGACAAGAATAGTTCCGCCCAATATCCCAAAAACACTCGTATGAATGGATCCGAGTAAGAAATATCATACAACAAGTCAGATCGCAAGAGATATCCCAATATTGTAAATGAATCTTGAAAAATGCTCGTTGAATTTATAGGTTACATAGGAGATAGGATTCAAGAGATATGCCACTATCTTTCATCATTGGACATCAGCGTTAATTTCTTGAGTAATCCTCGGCTTCGAGACAACGAGCGCCTGCACGAATATAAGAGCCCAGCTCAATTCTTCGAGAGTATATCATCCAATCGCATTTCAAGTTCCACCAACACTATAGATGGCTTTGTAGAGGAAGACAATAATAACAACTCTCAAAATGTAGGTGATATTGATCCCGAGAATATCATAAAAATACACACTGTAACTCCTGTATGCGATGAGGAAAAGTTGTATATTTTTACTGAGTGCTTTCATAAATTTTCATTAGATTCCCACCTCCGCGGGAATGACAGAAGTATTAATAAAATTCTTTGATAATATCCTCGATTGGCGGATCCTCGATGGTTATATCTTCCACATTGTATCCGTCCGTCAGGAGCTCGAAAGTTTTTTCAAGATTTTCTTTGGAATTGGGGATTTCGAATTCCACAAATGTACCTTTCTGCTTGAGAATTTTCATAAAATCAAACGGTTTGAATGCATCATCCAAACTCTCAAATTTTACCCGTATTTTTTTCACCTTGATATAATTCCTCCTGAGTTCCTTGATATTGCCGTCATAGAGGATCTTCCCATGATTGATAATGACGATTCTTTTACAGATATTCTCCACATCGCCGAGATCATGTGAGGTGAGAAAGATAGTCGTATTCTCAATTTTATTTACTTCGTTGATAATATCTCGGAGTCGCTGCTTGGCGATCATATCGAGACCGATGGTCGGCTCGTCGAGGAAGATAATCTGAGGACTATGGATGAGACTCGCGACCACCTCACACCGCATTCGCTGACCGAGTGAGAGCTTCCGAACTTGCTTGTCGATGAGGTCCTCTATTTCGAATTTGCCTATCAAATATTTCAGTCTTTCCTCGAGTGTATCGCTCGGCACATCGAACATCTTTCCGAAGAGCTCAAATGTATCGCGAGGAGTCAGATGATACCAGAGTCTCGAAATCTGACCAAAAACCGCACCGATACGGTACACGAGCTTCTTACGATTCCGCGTCGGATTGAGCCCGACGACACTGATCATCCCCGATGTCGGTGTGAGTATCCCCGTCAACATCTTGATAGTCGTCGATTTCCCCGCTCCATTCGGCCCGAGGAAAGCTATTTTCTCTCATTTCTGAATCTCGAGATTGATACCATCGACCGCGACAAATTCCGTATATTCCGGCTTGAAAAGAGATTTGAGTTTATTCGTAAATCCAGGTTTCTTGACCTCCAGTTTGAAAACCTTGGAGAGGTTTTTGATTTCGATGATTTTGGTCATATGTTTTATCGGTTAATGTTACCCCTGACCCCTAAAATAGGGGGATTGTTTTGATTATATATTTTTTGGTAAAGAAAGAAACTGAAAAAGTGAAGAAAAACTAAAAACTCGTCTGAAGATCCAATATTGCCTATCTTATCCTCAAGGAATATCATCTTAAAATTTCTTCATATCACAAAGATTCAGCAATTTTTCTAGAGGCAATATTTTCTTCTCAGACACGGTATTGCGGGATTAAATTTCTTTCAAGGATTTCATGCGACACATCATTTGCAAGAATTTTTCAATATCATTTTCATTTCTGATCAGATCTGACCAGTATTCATATATGTGCGATTTTATCTTTTTCATTATCTACCACATAATTGCAAACTGCCACCATCTCACCTCACTCAAAATATCAATAAAATTCCTGGAAAGGTTCACTAAATTCCATAAAAACTTCATCAATATCCTTATCTTCACATTTTTTCATAAAATCAGCATATAATTCAATTTCATCTTTATTTATACGACGAACTTGAGGATTTTTTGGTTTTAATTGTTCCCTCGAAAATAGATAAGAAGTTAGAATTATTCACGTGTGTTTCTTTTCTCAATCATATATTTTTTGTATCACGGAATGTAATTTATCATTATCGATTCAATGCTTATCAATAATTTCTATTATTTCTTTTTTACACTGTTCTTGAACGGATATTATTGTTTTTCAGCCTCAGTAAGTAAGAATATAAATTTCTTTACTGTCGGCTAAATTTGGTGAATGTGAAATAACCTTAATTCAATCTCATTGAAAATCACTATCATCACATCATAAATAATCTCACCAAACATTATTTATTATTGAGATTTGATTAGGCTTATCCATATATTTTTTATTTAAAATAATTATACCTTCAGATCCCACTCTGCATAAAATTGCTTTAGAAATTGTTCCATAAAGACATGACGGCCTTGGGCGAGATTCTTGGCGGTCTCGGTATTAAGTAAATCTTTCAGCTTTAGTAACTTCTCATAAAAATGAGATAAAGAACTCGGTGAATGATTATTTTTATAAGATTCTTCGACTGACACCTCCATATAATTAATGGTAGGATCATGAATCGCACGCTTAGTTTTTCATCCATATGAAAATGTCCGAGCTATTGCAATCGCTCCTATTGCCTCCAGCCTATCAGCATCCTCGACAATTGCAAGCTCTGGAGACATGACGAAATCCTGAGTTCTCATGAGACTTTTTCCGAACCCTACATTTTCTATTACAAAAAATACTTTTTCAATTCTCTCAATATCAAGTCATTGCTCAAGGAAAAATTTTTCAAGTAAAATTTTCTTATCTCCGTATTGTTCTTTTGTGCAAAATTTCCTATCAAAAGATTCGTGAAGCAAAGCCCCGAGCTCAATAACTAAAGGATCTCCAATCTTTTCTTCTTTATAGATCTTCTGTGCAAGTTTCCAAACGCGTTCAATATGATAAAAATCATGCGCACTACAAAGTCATTCAAGCTCAGTTTTAACAAGCTGAGCAGTATTATTGATAATAGGATTCATAAAAATTTTAGTTAGAAAAGTATAATTACGAGTAAAAGAAACTCTAAAAAGTGAAGAAAAACTAAATCAATCCATAAAATTCCTTCAATCCCTTCTCTGCGAGCGTGCAAGTATCTTTCATTTCATATCAAAGAAGCTCAACTCACTTCATTACGTCCTCTGTATTTTGAGCCTCTACTTCGATGAAAGTGGGAATTCCCGGAAAATCATCAATATCAAAAACTATAGTATCTAATTGGTATGAAATTCTTTTTTTGCGAGAATCTGCGAATTTCTGAAATCAGATATTTTCAAGAATAATCCCCATATTTTCATATTCTTTGAATTCCACTTCATATTCCATATTTGATTTCATTGTGGTATTTTCTTGTCGTATTTTGAAGGTCAAAATATTCTTATTTCATTTTTTTCTCAGTCTAATCTTTCTATTCTCTTGATTCACATAAAAATCATTTTCAATATCTCAATCAAAAATGAGTTTTGCTCAGAGTTTTTCTAATTTTGAAATAATTGCTTCTTTATCTATTTCTAGTATTTTTACCTCTATTTCTTGCATAAATGTTTAATTAGAAAATCAAAAAATAATCTTCAACGCGACTTTATTTCTCCTTCTGAATCTGAATCAATTCTTGGTGGCTCCGATAATCTCCCATTTGTACAACCAAAATCTGAAATAGAGATTTTTGAATGGGATTTTTTTCCATCAGAAATATCTTTCTTCATTTTCCGAGTCTTCTACTTCACAAGATACACCCACCCAATTTCAACTTCCTAGAGCCAAAGATATTCAGAATTCATTGTATATTTTGATCATAGGAAAAAGTTATGGATAGGATATTTTGGAGTATATCGATTACATCAAAGAAAAAAACTGAAAAAGTGAAGAAAAACTAAAAACTCGTCTGCAGATCCAACATTGTCTTGTACTCTCCTCCGAGATTACTGAGTTCCTCATGATTTCATCTCTCGATAATCTGTCCATCTTTTATGACGATAATCTCGTCCGCTTCTTTGACCGTCTGGAGTCTGTGAGCTATGATGATAACGGTTTTGCCTACGAAGAGATTATGGAGTGCCTCGGTTATGGCCTGTTCTGAGATACTGTCGAGAGCACTCGTCGGCTCATCGAGGAGGATAATCCCTGGATTTTTGAGCATGATTTTCGCGATTGCGAGGCGTTGCTTCTGTCCACCGGAGAGCTTGATCCCTTTCTCTCATATCTCCGTTTCGAATCACTTCTCAAATTCGAGGATGAATTCACATTTCGCATTTTTGATCACCTCATCCAGTTGCTCTGATGTTGGTGTGTAATCAAGTGCATACGTGAGATTCTCTATGATACTTCCATCAAATACGGATGGCTCTTGGGTGAGGTATCCGATATGGCGATAATAGGATTTGAGAGAAATCTCAGAGAGGCGTTGTCCATCGATAACAATCTCTCCGCTATTCGCCCGAATATACCCAGCTATGAGCTTGATCAGTGTACTTTTTCCTCATCCACTCGCTCATACAAAGGCATATTTTTTCCCTCAGTGGAGTTTGAGTGAGAAGTCCTTGAAAACACTTCATCCTCCGTCATAGGCAAAAGAAATATTCTCAAAAACTATCTCTCCCGACTTGTATTCAAATTTTGGAGCATTAAAATTTTCAGTATATCTCGGGATGGATTCGAAGGTATCCAAGAGCTTTTCGATATGAATATAGTGCATAAAAATATCTCTGAAATATCCACGAATACTCCAAGAGTACTTTCCTAAAATATCAAGGAGCCAGAGGAATAGGGCGAAATTTGCAATGGTATAATTTCCAGAAATGACTCAAGCTCAAATAACCACAAAAATAATTATCCTGAAACTACTCAAAACAACAAAAGACCCGGTTTGCCACATATTTTTTATAAGATCTCATTTTACCCACAAATTCATCATGGTATCATGCAATTCTGAGATATCATTTATCTCTTTCTTAGATTTATCATTTTGTAAGATTTCAAATTTGGACATCAATATTTTTGTCCTTTTGCCATCACGAAGTATCTCAAACTCTTTTGATTGTTTTCTCATGCCAGTAAGATAGGCAATTCATTTTGAGAAAAATAAGATGACTATAAAAAATAGCACAACGAAACCAATGAAATAATATATATTTGGTACTTTTATCGCTACCAAGATAAATATATACACTATCGCAAATAGTTCGACTATGAGTCCTGTTATCAAATTTAAACTCGCATACCAAGAACTAATTCATGTGAAAATGATATTACTCATTTTCCCGGTTCCAAAGGCTTCTACCTTTGTATTATCAAGATGTATATATTCTCATAGATATTTCTCATTCAGTCATTTGGAGATATTAAAAGACTGCAAGTCATTAATAGAATCAAGGAGCAGTGAATTTAAAACATTGAAAAATAAAAACCCGATAGTTATTCATATCCAAAAATAAAGATTCTCTACATTTTTCATCTCCACAGCTGAAATCACCATGGATCCTGCATAAATAAGGAAAACACTCTGAAATCCGTCATAGGCTTCCATTACAAAATGTACCCAAAACCATCATTTTGAGTATTTAATGGGTTCGAGGAGTGTTTTTATCTTGTTGATGAGGGTTTTCATAATGTTTTGTTTGTTAGTTTTTAAGTTACCCCCAACCCCTAAAATAGGGGAGCTATTTTATTCCTCCTCTATTTTAGGGGAGGCTCGAGTGAGATAATTACGAGTATATGAAATATTTCAAAGAAAGAAACTGAAAAAGTGAAGAAAAAACGAGACACCCTTGCGTAGTGTGTATTATTACAGCAATCAGAATAAAAAGAGTGGTATAATTCATTTTTCTCAGACCAAAATATCATCCAAGACGAGGAATGAGTCGTCTTTTATTTTTGAAATTTGTTTGAAATTCTTGTTTTCTCATCATATCTCAAATATTTTATCATGTATTACAAAATCTCATATTTTACTGAAAATAATATTATTATTACTATTTTGAATGGCGTTGACAAAAAAAGTTTCCCTTATAGATCAGATCTTTATCTCTTTTTGAAGATTTGAATTTATGGCAAAAAACATATTTGTATTATCAAGGTATATCTTTGAGGTATTTTTCATGATATTGTATCAGGAAATATCCTTCAGTAAAAATCTGATAAGTCATCATTTTTCAAGAATTTCAAGATAGGTATTTACCGTCTTATTGTCTATCTCAAGAGTTTTTGAAATTTTATTTGAGTTAATTTCCCCGGGCTCGATTACTGATAGATAATTAAGAATTTTTTTAAAATAAATAAGATTCTCTGTTTTGATATTGTGATAATTGGCTATATCGTCATATATTGTTTTATTTATTGTTTCAAGTATTTTGGAATTGTCTTTTTTGGTTTCATTTACATAATAAGGATAGTACCCATTTTCTAAATATTCTTTGAAATATTTCACTATGGGCATATTTGGAATGGTCTGAGAAATTTGCAGATAATTGGAAAGGATCTCATCCAGACTATATTTGGGTAGATTTTTTGAATATTTATAATTTACAAACTCCCGAAAAGAGAATCCATGAAGATAATATAGTCTTGCCCTTCTTGAAAGATCATAATTTCAGCCTTTTAAATCTATGCTTGAACTTCAAGAGAAAACAATCTTCAAATCTGGTATACTGTCAAAAATATTTTTTAATTCTTGCTCCCAATTTTTATACTTATGTATTTCGTCAATGATAAGCAATTTTCAATCATATTCTCTTTTGAATTTTAAAGCAAAATCGAATAATTTATTCTCCAAAAAATATATATTATCAGCGGAAATATACAAAGAATTCGATAAATCATTCCGAGAAAGATACTGAATCAAAATAGTAGACTTTCCCACTCATCTTGGTCAGATAACTCATATAAGTCTTTCTCCAAAATCTATTTGCTCGTACAACTCTCTAGTAAAAGGGAAAATATTATCCAAAAGATTTTTTTGTATCTCAAAAAATGTTCTCATATATCTATAATTAGAATGTATTCCAAATAATTATATGTTTTTTTGGAATAGAGTCAAATTTATTTGGTTGAAAGTGAAGAAAATCTAAAAAATTCGCCCGCAACTCCAGTATCTTTGCGTATTTTCCACCTAATTTCATGAGTTTTTTAAGAGTTCCTTAAAATTCTCGAATGCCAGCTTTCTTTGAGAAATCTGATTCTTTATGTCAGATGGAAGCTCAGCGAAAGTCTCATCATAGCCATCAGGGATAAATATTACATCCCATCAAAATCCATTTTTTCAAGCTGGTTTATAAGATATTTTTCATTTTACTTCTCATTTTGCGATATAGGTATTTTCTCAATCATGCATTGCAATATAACAAATTGCCACAGCATCCCTGTTTTCAAAATTTTCAAACATCTTCAGAATCCCCTCGATTTTTACCGTCGATTCGAACCATTTTATGAGAGCCCCGGGCAGTCCGTTCCAAGAAACAAATTCCAATCAACTATCCTCGACGATCACATTCGCTCCGGCCTTTTTGTACGCCTCTATCGCCTTGTGTCGGATCAATTCCTCCACATTGGTTGTCTGGATCTCATCGAGCTCCACATTGATCTGACCCATCGGGAAGCCAAGAATCTCAGAAGCCTCTCTGAGCTTACCAGCATTGGAAGTTGCAAATTTTAGGTGTTGCATGGTTTGATAGGTTAATAATTTTTAAAAGTTCCTTCGTCAGTCTAAACTCCTACACCGTCCCATCCCACAGTCGACTCTCCTCGTATCATTCAGCCCTTTTGGCATCATTCCAGATTTTCTTGGCTTCTTCGTGGGTTGGCTTGCGGTTCTCGAGGAGGAAGCTCTTCCGTCAGGACATCTTGCGGTAGATGGATTCGTAAACTCGATCTTTTTGGATCTTGCCCTCATCTTGGAGTTTGTCCATGAGGACGAGGAAATCCCAGTAGACATCTCCGAGTTCCTTGGTGAGCTCTTCATAGTCTCATTTTTCGTATTCTTCGGTGATTTCGGCAAGTTCGCTTGCGAAGTTCGCTATCATCCGAGATGAATCGACCATCTCATAAAATGGATCAAGTTGAGCATTGAGAGCGATGAGCTCGTCGAGTTTGGATTTATACATGGGGGAATAAGGTTAAATGGGGAATTATTTAATTTCTATTGTTTTTCTTGTCTTGTCTTTCAATAAAACTTCCATATGATTTTCGTCTGTCCATTTTATATAATCCCGGTATTGCCCATCCATATAAGAATAGTCTATTATTCCATCTTCAATTAATTTGGTTTTTTTCGTTAAAATATCAGTTATCAGTAAATAAGATTTCTTATCAGTTACTAATCAATCTATTATCCATCCAGGTCACATATCTTCATAGTTTTGAAATTTTATAGCTTTTGTATATCCTTTATTAAAGATAACATCTCATTCTCAACCAACTCAATCTTCTTCCTGATTTGTTTTAATATAATCAAAAACTGGGGTATATTTTTTTGTTTTTAAATTAAATGCGTAATTTTTACCATAATTGTATCAAACTGAATCTGCTCAGAAGGTATAAATAAAAACATTCTCATCGGTTACCCCAGAAATTTCTGCCCGAAAATACGGACCGGAACCGAAACTCTCACTATTAAGCACTGTTTTTGATTTGTTCTGACAATCATAGGTGTACAAAAATACCGATCTGGCTACCGCGTCATTATCCATTTTCAAATCATGAACAAGATACCAGAGTTTTCCTGCGGTTTTCAAGAAATTGGAAGTTTGCAAAAAACTTTCAGAATTGGTTCATGAAACCTCCAATCATTGTATATAATTTCCATCTGACAATAAACATGCTTTTTCTTTGGAGAGAGATCACTTATCTACGGCGGAATCATCAACTTTATTCCCCGATTGATTGTTTGAGGGGCTTGGATTCTCTGTTTTTAAGCTTCCAGAATCTGTATTTTTCTGAATTACTGAAGAATTTATTGCTACTGGAACGCTCGCCGAAGTACCTCCAGTTTGTACGATTTGTTCAGATTGCCTTACTGACTCAATGAATTCTTGATTTTTTCAACAAGAAACAAGAAACAAAGAAAAGAACACGGTGACCAAAATGGGATTTTTCATAAAAAATGAGGGTAAAAATTAAGATGCGATGATTATATGGAATTTTTACAAGAAAGAAAGCAATATTTTTTATTCTCCCCTCACCACCCCACTCTGCAGGTCGACCATAGCAGCATACTCTCAGTCCTGAGCGAGGAGTTCGTCGTGGGTGCCTTGCTCGAGAACCTGTCATTGTTGTCCGAGGACGAGGATATTGTCGGCTTCTTTGACAGTCTGGAGGCGGTGGGCGACGATGACGACGGTCTTGCCTTGGAAGAGTTCGCGGAGCGCTTCGGTGATGTGGACCTCGGAGAAGGAATCGAGCGCGCTGGTCGGTTCGTCGAGGACGAGGATCTCGGGGTTGCGGAGGAATATCCGGGCGATGGCGAGACGTTGGCGTTCTCATCCGGAGAGTCGGACTCACTTCTCTCCGATGAGCGTATCGAGTCAGTATGGGAGTCGGTCCAAGAAATCACATTTCGCGTGTGCGAGTGCGACCAAGAGATCCTGATCGGAAGGGATATCGGATATCCCGAGGATCATATTTTCACGAATCGTCCCGTCGAAAACGGAGGGCTCCTGCGAGAGGTACCCAACGTGTGGGAAATACGAATCGAGTCGGAGTCCAAAGAGATTTTGTCCATCGATGTGCACCTCTCACTCGGTTGGTTCGAGGAGTCCGAGGAGGATCTTCACAATCGTACTCTTCCCTGCTCCACTCCGCCCGACCAGAGCGATTTTCTTCCCTCACTCGAAACGCGCGGAGAAATGTTTCACTGCATCCATAGAGCTCTCCGGGTACACATAACTCACATTCTGGAATACGATATCGCCTTTCCCAGACTGGAATACGTCCCCATTATGCAGTCGCTCCATATCTTGAAAACGATCGAAAAAATTCCAAAGTCTCGCAACATACGTATAGTTCTCGGTGAGTGTCTGATACTGATCGAGGATGCTCTGGAAAAATTGATTCATAATAGCGAAAACGAGACCGAATGCTACGATATCCCCGGCGCTCGCGGAACCGCGAGCGATATTGTACCCGATAAAGATAATAACAACGATCCGAAAAATTTCCAAAATATACCGAGTTCACCAAAATACCCAGACGATTTTCCACTCTATATCATGCGTTGTCTGGAGAATAGTTTTCGAAATACCCATGAAGAGGGATTTTTCTTGTTCCTGACCTCCGGTCAGGAGGATAGTCTGTTTCTCCATCGTCATACGTGCCATGATACGGTTCGACTCCTCCATAAGTTCCTGACGCTTCTTGAAGAACGGCTGTGTCGTTTTTTGTTTCCTGATGACCAAGAATCCGACCACCACCATATATCCGAACACAAATGGGAGTGCTCCTGCCGAGGTAAATCCGATATACACGATCCCTATAAGGAGGAAAAAGAAATTCAAAAGAAGATCAGTAATAAAGGCGGTGATGAACGTCCCCCAGTTCGTCACTCCCGCCTGGATGATCGTCAACCGCTTCCCGATGCCCGCATGGAGCGAGGCGGTATCATCGATAAGGAAAAGTTTGCGCGTAATCTCGCCATATATACCGAACATCATCGTATGCCGAATAATCGCCGCCGTAGAGTACCGGGCATGGATGAAGAGGAGGCTCGCAGAAATAACGATCGTCACGATGAGTGGAACCGACGCCACGATAAGTGTCTCGAGAGACGATTTCGCAAGCGCAAGATTGGTAATCTTGGCGATGGTTCCCGCTGAAACAAAAACCGAAACAGTAATCATGGTCCGGAACAAGATATGAAACCAAAGCGGTTTCTTAACGTATTTGACCGGATCGAGGACTCGTTTAAAAAAGGCAATATATTCGTCAGTAGTGGAGATTTTTGGCATAAAAAATATTGGAAAAATATGAATCAGGAGAGTATATGAAAAAATAATGTTTTGTGAAATCAGATTTTTGTAAAAATCCCCAAACCTTTGACAAATCCTCAAAAATCTTTTGACTTATAAAAATATTAAGTATACTCATTCATACTTAGTATACTTAATCATACATTTATGGATAAACAAGAATGCAATGCATTGAACAAGAAGTGCGGTGTGAAGATGCATACGACGGTAACGGTTGGGACCAAATGACAGGTGGTAATTCCGCAGGAAGTGAGAGAAATGCTGGGTATCAATCCTGGTGATACTCTGATGGTGGTGACAAAACACGGAAAGGCCGTTGGGATGGTGAAGATGGATGATGTGGACGAGCTTATGGAATATATCAAAGCTGAACAAAAGAATTAAAATTTTATTAGAATTTAACCTTAAATAAATTATGCGCAGTGAAACAAGTACTCCTGGGGTACGCAGTAAAACAAGTGCCCTTGGGGTAAAAAATAAAATTATTTCTCTCTCCCTTATTTCGACTCTCCTCCTCACCTCTTGTGGCACCCCGGCAGTGGAGGTACAGAAAGAGATTGTCAAAAAACCGGTGAGCACCGAGGTGATCAAAAAGGGTGTTTTCGGTGAGAGGATTCGTCTGGTTGGGAAAATCGCGCCGGTTATGGAGACTCCGGTATCCGCTCAGGTGAGCGGAATCATCAAGAAAATCAATGCCGATGTCGGACAGAAAGTACGTGCCGGGGATGTTTTGGCGAGTATCGATCTCAGCTCCTCGACGTATGGGACGAGCTTCAATAATGCCAATATTGCGTACAATAATTCGCTTGGGGTTCTCAATTATACCGAAGAGTCCATCAAAAACGACCTCGAGGCGACTCGTGTCCAGCTCGTAAATGCAAAAGTCACGAAAGACAACACCTATCTCACCACCGCGAAACAACTCGAGATCGCCCAGACGCAACTCGCGAATATCAAGACAAGTCGTGCCAATACTCAGAGTACGACATCCGAGAGCTTAAAAAACGCGGTACTCCTCGTCAATAATGCCCACACGAATCTCGATAATTTCGAGAAAAATTCACAAAATAGCTTGAGTTCCATCTACGAAAATCTCAAAGTCGCACTATCAAGCGCCTGAGTGAATCTTGATGCTTCGATTACTCAAGCGGATATGATTTTATGAGTGACTGACAGGAATAAAAATGCCAATGATGCGTATGAAATCTATCTCAGTGCCAAAAATTCGAGCCTCAAGACAGATGCCGAGAATAGTTTCCGTGAAGTGAAGAATGCTTTCGATAGCATCCAATATGGAAATTATAACTCAAGTGAGAGCTCTATCGAGAGGAAAACAAATGATATTCTAGGTGTCCTCGCAAAAGATATCGCTCTCTACGAAGAGCTCGTGTCTGTCCTCAATAATTCTATCACCTCATCGAGTTTCACACAAACACAGCTTGATGGACTCGGTTTGAATGTGGCAAAATATCAAGGTCTCCTCCTCCAATCTCAGAGCCAGATGACGACGTTGAAAAATACTCTCGCAACAACCCAAACGTCTATCGAGACCAATAGGACTTCCCTCGAGAATGCGCTCGATATCGCTAACACGCAACTTGAGAATATCAAAGCCGGGAATACCTCACAGCTCGATAGTCTCAGTGGGAATGAGACACTGACTCAAACACAACTCGAAAACACGATTGCGACTGTAAAACAAGCACGTGATGGGGTCGATAACGCTGTCAAAATCGCTCAAGCGAATTACGACTCTATTTCTGCTAAACTCGCCTCTCAGAGAATCCAAGCAAGATCACAAGCTGACCAAGCCAAATGAGGAAAAGATCTCGCAGCTGTTGCGCTCAATAACACCTCTATAATCGCTCCTTTTAACGGAGTCATAACCGCGAAGAATATCGAAATCGGATCCCTCATCAATCCCGGAGCTCCCGCATTTACGATCGGGACCGACGATAATCTCAAGGTAAAACTCGAGGTATCGAGCGACGATCTCGCGAGTTTCAAAATCGGAGGAAATGTGGAAGTGCTTTCCAAGGGGAAAACACTCAGTGGAATCATTTCCAACATCTCGCCAAGTCCAGACGCTCAGACCAAACTCTACAAAACAGAGGTGAGTTTCGTAGTGAATCCCGGATCTATCCTGACCATTGGGGATTTCGTCGATGTATATTTGAACAAACAAATGTGAAACGATATCGTTATTTCGGTTCCACTCTCCAGTGTCATCACCCTCGATGCCGGACGATACGGAGTATATAGTGTAAACAAAGATGATACCGTCAAACTCAATTATGTCGTGCTCGGCAAGAAAAACACCACCTCCGTCGAGATCATCTCCGGACTCGAAGAATGAATGGAATTCGTCGTCGAAGGAGCATTGGGACTCAATGAGGGGGATACAGTTGAGAAAGTTGGGGAATAGGGTTTTTATAATTTCTAAATTTTAGAGCATGAAACACAAAGCCACCGAATGAAAATATTTGCGCGAATTGCAATTTGATACGAATCTGAATACATCAGGTTTCGCCTTTTGGACGGACAAATTGAGGGTCGTATCGCTCATGACGATTATGGTTGTCGTGGGTGGGATTATCGCACTCACAAGCCTCCCGTTGGAATCCCAACCGGAAGTCGTGCTCGGAATCGGGGCGGTGACGACGGTGATGCCGGGAGCGAGTCCTGAGACCATGGAGGATCTCGTGACCAAGAAGCTCGAGAAAGAGATTAGTAAGATCAAATGAATCGACAAAATGACCTCAACTTCGAGGAATTCTCTCTCTTCGATTGTCGTGCAATTTAAGGCGGGAGAAGATGTGGATTCGGTAATACGAGAGCTCAAAGACAGTGTTGATACGGCACAAAAAGATCTCCCGACCGATGCGAATGATCCTATCGTAAAAGAAATTTCGATCTCAGATACACCTTTTTGGACATTTACTATTGCTGGGAATTATAATGGATTCAAGCTCAGAAAATATGCCCAAACGATAAAAGATGAGCTCGAATGAATGGATGGAGTATCTGAGACAAGAATCAGTGGTGGATCAGAAGAAGAATTCGAGGTTGCATATGATCCAAAAAAACTCGAACAACTCTGAATCACTATAACTGATGCGGACAATGCTCTCAAAGCAAATAATGTCTCTTTCCCGATAGGTGATATCAATATCGACAATTATAAGCACACTTTAAATGTAGATACGAGATACTACAATATCGGAGAAATAGAAGAGATTATCGTATCAAAATCCGGTGAAACAGGGATTATTAAGATTAAAGACATTGCAAAAGTGCAACTCGTTGCCAAGAAAAAAACAAGTCTCGCACGAGTGTCAATCGATGGGAAAAAACCGGAAGATGCTATGACTGTTTCGGTTATCAAAAAATCTGGAGGATCTATAGTAGATCTCTATGAGAAGGGGCTTGCAAAGATGGAGGAGCTCAAATGAAAGGATATTCCGGGCGATATAACAATACTGACAACCTACTCGATGGCAGATAGGATCAAACTCGATATCGAGGGACTTACGCATGATTTTTTGATTACCATATTTCTCGTACTTGCAGTACTCTTCACTTTCCTCGGACTCAAACTCTCGCTTGTTCCAACCCTGACCATACCGATCGTATTCTTTTTTACCTTTATTTTTATGAAGGCGTTTGGATTGACACTCAACTTCCTCTCACTCTTCGCTCTCGTCCTCTCACTCTGACTCCTCGTTGATGACGCCGTGCTCATCGTAGAAGCATTTCATAAATATCACGGGACTGGTAAATTTACCGGTCGCGAAGCTATACTGCTCGTACTCAGGGACTATAAATGGGTCGATACATCAACAACCCTTGTTATTGTCTGTTTCTTTGCTTCGATGATGTTTATGACGGGGATCATCGGGAAATTCCTTTTCTCACTCCCTTTTGTGATCACGATCGTCCTCCTTGGGTCACTTCTCTCTTCACTCACTATCGTACCGGCACTTATTCTTTTTATGACGGGACGAGATTGTAAGGATGTTCCTTGAGAGAATAAAGACTGTAAAGGATGATTACTTCACAGAATCATAGATCTCAAACCGCTTCTTTCCCTCAATCCACTCATCGATCTCTATGAAAGAGGCCTCAAGTATGTGCTTTTTTCAAAAACAAGAATGATTGTTTTTATGGTAAGTATCCTCCTCCTCTTTGCTGTTGCTGTTTCACTCCCGGCAACCGGACTCCTTAAGTCTGAGTTCTTCCCGGCAACGGATGAAGATCTCATCGGGATCAATATAGAATGAGAGGCGGGACAGAGACTCGAAATCACCTCCAAACAGGCCGAAGAAGTAGAAAAAATCCTCGAATGAGAAAAAGAAATAGAGAGCTACTCGACTATAATCGGATGACAAACATCATTTGGAAATAAAGCCATGGGATGATGAAGTTTCTCATCTGATAATCTTGCCTGAGTAACCATCAATCTTGTAAAAAAAGAATACGGAAGACAAGAGAAGAGTATGGATATCGCAGCACGACTCAGGACAAAGGTCAAAAATATTAAAATCCCGGGAGTAAAAATCACTATCGAAGAAATGAAATCCTGACCTCCAACAGGAGCAGATCTTGAGATCCAGATTGCCGGAGAGGACTTTACTATCCTTGATAAAATACTTGCTGATCTGAAACCGATTATGAGTTCGATCCCAGGGGCAATTAATATCTCGACTTCCAGACAAGCAGTCCCTTTTGAGTACCTCATAGAGTTCGACAACAACAAGCTCGCTCTCAATAATCTCACCGTCCCTCAGGTTGCAGCATTCCTCCGAGAAGCGGTTGACGGACTCGAGACGACCAAGATTTTCAGAGGAGCGGACGAGATCGTGGTGCGTACAAGGATGGCAAACGACGAAGTAAAAACTATGGACCAGATCAAGAATCTCAAGATCAAGAATAATAAATGACAACTCGTATTCCTCGGGGATGTGATAAATGAACGCCTCAATAAAACCGTTTCTTCTATCTCGAGAATCGACCAAAAAAGAATCGTCTCCATCATGGCCGGAGCTGATAAATCTACCAATTCGACCCAACTTCTTGCCGACTTCAATGCTGAGATTGCCAAGAGAGGATATGAACTCCCGAAAGGATATGAATTTATCATTTGAGGAACCAACGAAGAAAATGCCAAATCTATAAAATCTCTCATGGTTGCAATGCTCTTCGGACTCGTCTGAGTCCTCCTCATCATGGTACTCCAATTCAACTCCTACAAAGAAGCTTTTATCTCCGTCATTCCGATCCCGCTTGCACTTATCGGAGTATTTATCGGAATGACCCTCACTGGCCAGACTCTCTCATTCCCAACTCTTATCTGATTCGTTGCGCTCTTTGGGATGGTGTCCAACCACTCGATCTACCTCATCGACAAGATCAATCTCAATAGAAGTGCTTGAGTCGAATTCGAAGACTCTATCCGGGACGCCTGTGTGACCCGTTTCGAACCGGTTCTCCTCACCTCTCTTACAACCATCATGGGATTCGTCCCACTCGCCTTCACAACATCAGTCTGGGCATCCCTCGCTCAAGCCCTCGTCTTCGGACTTATGACCGCCGGGATCCTCAAGATGTTCGTCGTGCCGGTGTGTTATAAGTTGATTGTGCGGAAGTAATTTTTGAAAGAAAAATCCTGCAGTTACGTAGTAATTATATACACTCACCAATAAAATTCATGAAAAACTTTTTTACCATCAAGAAACTCATGTCGGTTCTCGTCATCGCTGGGATTGGGTATTCTATCTACAGCTACTATTTTAATTCTACCGCCAAGACGACCACCATCACCAAAGAATACACCGTCGCGACTGGATCAATCGAGAATGCCATCAAGGTCACCGGTAAGGCATCACTCGTGGATGAGCAGAAGCTCAAATTTAATCAGGTTGGGAAAGTGACAAAGGTATATTTCAAAGATGGTGCCAAGGTCAAAAAAGACCAACTCATCGCCGAACTCGATAAGGAAGATATCAATAATACCATCAAACAGGCAGAATTATCCCTCAATGATGCTCAAATCAAACTCACTGATCTCTTGAATGGTGCAGAATACAAAGATATCCTCAATGCCGAAAACTCTGTCACCACTGCCGAGAATAAAATCCTGACACTCGGGAATGATCTCGATAATCTCGGACGTGACAGGGAAAATAAATCAAAGGATTATGACAATCAGATCACTCAGAAGAAAAATGATATCGCGAGCAATATCAATGATGTGAGGAACAAACAACAGCAACTCGTCAATCTTAAAAACGAGCTCATTACCCTCGAGCGCTCGGAAGAAAAATGACTCATCGATTCTGATGTCGATCTCACCAAGACAGTAAGTGATGCATATACAAACGCCAAAAAGCAGATCATAGACCTCGAGAATGCCCTCTATGATGTGGATGAAATCATCGGAGTCAGCGATGCGAACAGAAGTAAAAACGATGCGTACGAGATATACATCGGAGCTAAAAATTCAAGTCTCAAAACTCAAGCGGAGAATGACTGGAGAACTACCAATTCGATCTTTTTGGATTCCAAAACCGCTTATAGTTCACTCAATTCCACCTCGCAGAGTTCTGAGGAAATTCTTGGCTTTTTAAATAAACTCCTGACGAGTTATGATTCACTCATCGATCTCGGCAAAAACGGTCAAGAGATGATGAATGCGAGTATCACATCTTCGAGTTTCTCGCAGAGCGATATCGACAGCAAAGCTACCACTTTTAGCTCGATCACGAGTACCGCTCAATCCAACTACAACACGATCAAATCGACCATCGCAAGCATCCAAAAACTCACCGATCCGGCTCTCAAAAAGGCCCAGAGTACCAATACGATCAATGCCAAAAAACAATCCATCACCGATGCGGAATTTACTCTGAGTAAACTCACCAATGATACGGCGACGAAGTTACAAAACGATCTCGACAAACTCTACTCGGACAAAGAGTATGCAATGAGTAATTATGACGCGCAAATCAAACAAAAAAATCTCGACATCGAAAGTGCGAAAAGTAATCTCGAGTATACCAAAGAGAGTTTGAAAGTTCTGAGGGCATGAGCGACGGCTGTAGAAGTATCAACGGCGAGAAATAACGTCGCAAAACAGAAGTTGGCACTCGATAATGCTCGCAAAAATCTCGACAAATACGAGCTCACCGCCCCATTTGACGGAACCATCAGGAAGATAGACTTCAAAGTCGGAGACAATCTCACCGCCGACGAACAGAAATTTATCTACGTGGAAAATCCGAATCTCGTCGAGATATCTGCTACGCTCGATCAGCTGGATATCGTGAAAATCTCACTCAATCAACAAGCAAAGATTATATTCGACTCGTATCCAAACAAGGAATTTGTCGGAACCGTGAGCGAAAAAGATTCTACTCCTGCCGAGACTTCTGGTGTAACCTCATATACCATCACTATCACGCTCGATAAATGAAATGCCGAGATTTATAGCTCGATGACTGCCAAGGTCAATATCCTCGTCGAGAGCAAAAAGAATATTATGATTATTCCTACTTCCTATATAGAGGAAACGTCCGGCACAAAATACGTGCTCGTCAAAGACAAAGGGCAGGAAGTGAAAAAAGAGGTCACAACGGGCTTAACAGATGATACGAACATAGAAATCACCGAGGGACTCGATATAGGAGATATCATCCTCAAGAAAATCACCTCCGCAGTCAAATCCGGCACTTCAAGTCTCTTGCCAGGGGGATGAACGAGGAGAACGAACGGAACATCGGGTGGCGACAGTACGAGTTGAGCTCCGAGAAATTAACGTATCTTGGAATAATTTAATCCAAACGAAATGATAAAAAACGTCATCAAAATGACCGGAATCAAAAAAGTCTACCACGTCGGAGATGAGGATTTGGAAGTGCTCAAATGAGTTGATTTCGAGCTCAATAAGTGAGAATTCGTCTCTATCATGGGAGAGAGTGGGAGTGGAAAGTCCACGCTCATGAACATCATCGGGATGCTCGATAATCCAACCGGTGGTACGTATTTTTTCAATGGGATCGATATCTCGCAGGCAACAGATGACGAGCAGGCACTCCTCAGGCGAGAAAACATCGGATTTATCTTCCAGAGTTACAATCTCCTCCCAAAGACTCCTGCGATCAAACAGGTTATGCTCCCACTCATTTACCAGTGAGTGAGTGCAAAACTCAGGAAACAATTAGCGATAGATGCGCTCATCAAGGTCGGTCTCGGGGACAAGATTTATTCTCTCCCCAATGAGATGTCCGGAGGACAACAGCAACGTGTCGCAATAGCACGAGCCATCGTCACTGATCCCCTCCTCATCCTCGGAGACGAACCAACTGGGGCACTTGATAGCAAAACCGGAAACGATGTCATGGAGATACTTGCACAACTCCACAAAGAATGAAAAACCATTCTCATCATCACCCACTCCGCCGAAGTCAATAAATACGCCAAGAGACACATTTTCATGAAAGACGGAGTCATCAGTCATGCCACGATGAAGCTGGATACATCGGTATCTGTTTAGTTAATAATTCCCACAAAAATGGCATTCAGCGAATACCTCTCGTCAGCGATAACCGCGATACTCAGCAACAAGATGCGATCAGCCTTGAGTATGCTCGGTATTATCATCGGGGTTTTCTCGATCATCACGATGCTCGCCATAGGACAAGGGACCTCATCATCCATCGTGGATCGATTCAATAGTATGGGGGCTAATCTCATCACCGTTTCACCCGGGAGATCCAATGCCTCAAGAGTCGGAGAGATACAATGAGGTTGATCGACAAAAGATCTTATCGACGATAACTTCGTCGCATTCATCGCCAATATCCCGGGAGTCAAAAGGGTTTCTCCAAATGTCACAACGTCCCGCCAATTCATCTACGAAACCTACAATACCAATGCGAGCATCGTCGGTGTAGAGAGCTTGTATAGTGAGATCAAGGGGATCGCTATCGCAGATGGCAGATTCATCAACGATGATGACGTAGCTCAAAACAAAAAAGTGGCGGTTATCGGCAATACCATAGCCACAGATGCCTTCTGATCCGGTACCACTGCCGATCCGGTTGGGAAAGAAATAAAACTCGAAAACGGCATCTATACCGTCATCGGCACGCTCCAGGACAATTCGCAGGCAAACAGACGAGTCTTCCTCCCATTAACGACCGTGATGAATAAAATCGTCGGAACGCATTATTATTCGAGTGTGGATATCGAGGTTGATGACCCGACCAAGACTGATATCTATAGCGCGTACATCAATGATGAGCTCCTCAAATATACCAAGACTGCACCGACTGATGATGCACCATTTTCTATCAGCTCCATGTCGGAGATGCTCAGTTCCATCACGGCTGTTACCGGTACCATGACGATGTTCCTCGCCGGAGTTGCGACCATTTCCCTTCTCGTCGGAGGGATCGGAGTCATGAATATCATGCTCGTATCGGTGACCGAGCGAACCCGAGAAATCGGTATCCGCAAGGCCATCGGAGCCACCAAGACCGATATCCTCATGCAGTTCCTTATAGAGGCGCTCATCATCAGTATTGTCGCCTGACTCATCGGAATCGCGCTGAGTTTCGGGATAGTCAATGCGATCAGGAATATACTGACCGCCGTCATTACCACCAACTCCATACTCCTCGCCTTCGGGAGCGTCGTCCTCATCGGGATTGTTTTCGGGATCCTCCCTGCGAGGAAAGCCGCAAGTCTCAAACCGATTGATGCCCTCCGATTTGAATAAATTTGAATAAAAATGAAAAATGAATATACCTACGCTATTATCTTTTCATTTTTCATCTATGAACTTCATACAGAAACTTATTTTCGCTGGCGAGATCCCCTATTTCTCAGTCCTCAAAAACATCCTCAGATTCGTGCCTTTTCTTTGAATTCTTATTCTATTGTATCCAAAATATTATGTAGAAATTTGAGATCTTGGTTGGTATTGTCTGTTGTTTATAGTATTTTCTCGACCACTTTCAGATATACTGCCAAAACTTGGGATTCTGAAAAAATTCGTAGCCTTAAGAAAAGAAATTTGAATAATTTCTTGAATTTTTATTGTCGCACACTGACTTTGATTTTTCCTCGCCTCAAAGATATCAGTATTTACTGGATTATCATCAGGTGATTATTATAATCTCACCAATCTTTTTGGTTGGGGGATGATCGGGATGTACATCGGGATCATCCTCACGATTACCTCCAATAAATTCAGCAAAAAACTCCTCGGTCGCAACTGGAAACCACTCCAGAGATTCACCTATCTTTTTTTCATCTTCGGAGCCATACATATCGCCTTCGTTGATCCAGAAAAAATCCTCCCGCTCTCGATAGTGGTCGGAACTTGGGCGGTGTTATGGATTCTTGCGTGGAAGAAGGTAGTTTTGTTAAAATAATCCCTTATCCCCTCCTTGCCAGAAAAAAACTCACTCTGGTTTCAGAATTCTTTCTATTTGTGGAAGTAAATTCGCTCTTAGTTTCAGTGCTGATTCATGAGATGCATCTTTTTTTACTTCAAGAGAAGTAATTTGCTTCTCCAATTCGGGTGAATTAAATAACATCTCTGCGATTACAAGATCAAATTGTTGTTCTGGAAAAGTATTTATCAGACAGTTTTCTTCTAATAGATTCATCTGTATGGCCCTAAAAGGTTCTGATGATAAATCTCCAATATCAACACCTACATAATCAATCCCCGTCCTATCTCTCGTCGCATGGAGGAACCTCCCCAACCAAGGTCGATAGAGATATTCAAAATATTTTGATTCAGCATTTCCTCCGCTCGCACCACATCCGAGATCCAAAATCTTTTTGCCCGATGTTTCATACTCCAAAAGTTTCAGAACTCTCTGCCACGTCCTGTCCAGTTTAGAAAAAACTGGATTTAAACCCCTGGGCGTATCATAAGTTTTTACATATTGCATTGAACCTTTTGATATTTCCCTATCAACATACCAGACTGATTCATGGCTATTACTATTTATGACTCATTCTATTATATCGTCTCTATGAATAATTTTCATTGGATTGGAAGTTGTTTTATTAAAATTTCACGGGTTTAATATATTTGTGAGGGTTTATTTTTTTAATTTTTATTTCTTACAAAGAAATATAATTACATATTATATTTTGTCAAATAAATTTGACAAAAATTAGTATTTTACTATAAATAGAAACAATGATTCTAATTTTTAATTTTATATCCAATGTGAATCGAAGAAACAAGAGAAAATACGGAATGATGAGAAATTAAATTTTTTATCAATCCGAACTGATACATTCCTAGTGCCGTTATTACAATTTTTGAAAAAGATTGAGGTATTTATGCTCGTTATCCGTCATGAAGGACGCAAGAAATCGACAGAGAAAATCCTGAAAAATGGTTAAATATTTTAAGAAGAAGTAATCCAATAATGGAAAATCCTTGGAGAGATAAAATCTGAAGCAATGAATATGCCTTCGCGTTTTCAGAAAAAGAATTTATAATTGGACCCCCTTCTTATGTTGTTGCAATACTCAAAAGAAGATTAGTTGAAAATATCTTGAGTAAGAAAGATAAAGAACTTATAACTGAATTTATTGCTAATAGTGGGACTGTTGAGGATAAAAAATAAAAGAAGTTTAAAAAAACTTCTTTTATTTTTTATCTCACCACCCTCCTCACACTCTCAGAGAGTCTCGTAAAGCATTCGTAGGTGATGGTTTCGGATCGTTTCGCGAGCTCATAGACATTATTCTCTACGCCTTGTTCATCGGAAATGATAGTAACGATATCTCCAGTGGTGATATCGATATCGGTCACATCGACGACCGTGAGATTCATGCAGACTCGTCAGAGGATTGGGAGCGAGTGTCACCGGTAGGAATACGCGTAATTATTGCTGAGTTTCCTGGAGAGTCCCTCGTAGTAGCCGACTGGGACGATACCGATGGTCATATCTCGCAGGGCAGCGAATGTCCGATTGTAGCTCACCGTATCTCATTTCCGAATAATCTTCTTAAGGATGAGGTGCGATTCGAATCGGAGGGCGAGTCGTAAATCCTGTCATTTGGGATATTGTTCATCATCCATCCCGAGTGGATTGACTCCATAGAGTCCGATCCCGAGTCGGAGTGCATTAAAATTTGAGCCCGAGAATTTCAGACTCCCCGCAGATGCAGAGATATGCTTGTATTTCATATTCCATCCAGCTTTTTCGATGAGTCCTATCCCCTGCTTGAATTTCTCAATCTGTGATTCTGAGTACGTATTGTCCGATTCATCCGCGGATGCGAGATGGGTACAGACTCACTCGAGGATAATATTTTTGTATTTCGCGATTTCATCGAGTATCTCGGGGAGTTGTTCAATATACATCCCTTGTCGTGCCATCCCAGTATCGAGCTTGAGGTGGATTCTCGCCTTTTGACCAATCCTCCCGAGCTCACGAACTGTGTCAATATCGTAGACCACGAGCGTGATGAAAGAAAAATCCATATTCCGAAGATTGACCGGGAGGGTATATCCGATAAGAAGAATCGGTGTGTTGTTTACCTCTCGCACCTGAAGCGCTTCGAAATAACTATCGACCGCAATATAGTCGAGTTTCACATCCTGTAGGATTGTGGCAACCTGCACTATCCCATGCCCATAGGCATTGGATTTAAGCACGGGGAAAACAGCATACCCGGGATTAAGCTCCTGAAATATTCGGAGATTATGGAGAATCGCCTCATGACTCACAGAAATAACATTGAGCGTCTCAAATGGCGTCTCAAGTTTCTTTTTGAATGAGAGGAAGCGAGAAAAAATAGACATAGGTTACCCTTCGTAGGTTACGTAATTATTCGGCGTCTCATAGAGTTTGATACTCCTCAGTTTGAGGACTTTACCATACACTCATTCGAACTCCGGAGCGAGTCGGTCAAATATCCACTTGGCAATATTCTCCGCCGTCGGGATGAAATTCACTTCTGTGTATTTGAAGGATTCTTTTTTGATGAGATCAAGTACGACATCGCCTCGGCATCCCATGTACCCATGGTCAAGCTCGCCATCGATGAATGTTTTGATGATTTTTTTGATATCCCCAAAATCAATCACCATCCCCTCATCGCTCGCTCCAGTCTCCTCAATAATATCACCCTCAACGGTGATCTCCGCACGATACCGGTGCCCGTGGATATTGCGACACTGACTCGTATGATTCGGGATCCGGTGCCCCATATCCCATTCGATGATTCGTGTGATTTGCATGATGTTTGAGTTTTAGAGAGTAGAAATGAGACTTCTTTTGATATCGATGGTATTTCCCTGGATTTTCACTACGCTTTTCTGAGAGTGGTCGAGAGAATGAATGAGACCTGAGAAAAAATTCATAATTCAGAATGGGGATTTTTTGGAAGAATGATAGAGATAATCGAGAGAATCATCGAGTTTCTGGAGGACATCCTGTCGAGAAACAGTATCTTCGAGAGCTTGGAGATATTCCTCCTTGGAGGTTCGGAGTCGTCTCGGGAGGATATCATCTATATCCTGGATTTCTTCTATTTCATCCATTTTCTGAAAGATTTCCCGTATCTCATCACTATCCAGATTTTCTCACGCGACTATATGCTCGGCTGTATTCAGAGGAATCAATCATCTCTCAACGAGGGCTTTGAGATAGGCGAGCTTCTTATCCTTGTCGATTTTTTCCAGCAATTTCTTCTTTTCTTTCGAAAATTCTAACGTCCGGACAAGCTCCTCTTTTACTTCCTGCTCGGTTTTTTCGCGATTTTTTTCAGGACCAAAATTTTGCTTTTCGATAGACATAATAGACGAATTAAAAATGTAAAATTACTTAAAATAATATCAAACTCCTGCCAGTACGGTGACGAAAAGTCCCAATAAAATATCTTTCTTTTCGGGAGTCTCTTTCAAGAAGAAATAGGCCAGTGTTATCGATAGAGTAGAGCAGAAAAATCAGAACAATGTCAACATGATAACTCCATACTCTTTCAAAAGGAAAATATCTATGAAATACGAGGTAAATCAAAATACATAAGCCGAAGATCTGTATTTTATGATGTTTGTATTAATTTTCTTAAATTCTCCGAATTCTTTCAGAAAAAGGATCACGAAAAATATTATAACGACATAGTATACCTGATAGAGTATGACAAATTCCAGACTTGTTATAGTTTTTAAGATGTATATCGAGATGAGGAATTCCATCGTCTTAAATACCTCATGGAGAATAATCTTAGAAAAATTTTTGGGTATTACATGATTTTTGAAATCTATCGAAAAAATGGTTGTCAGTATGATCGCTCAAACACAGATGAGGAAAGATACTAAAGACGCATCCTTGAAAAATAAAAATCCCAAGATGACCACTATAAAGCTATTTATCTTAAAATACGGGAGGAGGGTTGAGAGTTTTTCGTTTTTGTAGAGGTATTGTCAGATATTATTACTCAATACAAAGAAAATAGTCGTCAATACAAATCCTCCCAATATAATCGGATCAAGAAATAATCAAAAATGGAAATCAAAGATAAAACTCAGAATCACAACTACGGGAAGAGATAATAACTCAGCGGCAAATTGAAATACCATCGGTTTAATACTCGAAATCGATAGTGCCTTCTTATAGAAGATATCCGCTATGCTATCGAGAAAAGTATTGATTATCGCCCAAAGCATGTGATGAAAAGAAAATTACAGTAATATAAATTAAATCCCCACCAACTCCGAAACGACCTTCATCTTCGCCTCGATTCGCGCATTCATAATCCGAGCGCCTTCCTGGAGCTTCGCCTCGATGAATCCGGGATCCTTGAGGAGTTGCTCGCGTCGTTCGTGGTATGGTCGAAGTGCTGATAGAAGAATCTCGAGAAGATCAGCTTTGGCGTGGCCGTAGCCATACCCGGTTCCGCGGAGGTATCGCTCGCGCATGACCGCGAGGCGGTCAGCGCTGGCGAATATTTTCGCGAGGGCGAAAATATTGCAGGTCTCGGGATCCTTCGGATCATCGAGCCCTTTGGAGTCAGTCACGATAGTGGCAATCTTTTTCTTCAGCGTTTTCTCGTCATCAAATACGCCGATAAAATTACCATACGATTTGCTCATCTTCCGACCATCGAGTCCCGGTAGAGTTGCCACAGATTCCTCGATATACTCGCGAGGTTCTTTGAAAACCTCTGACTTGTACGTCTTATTGAATGCTCGAGCGATATCACGCGTCATCTCTAGATGCTGTTTCTGATCTCGTCCGACCGGCACGATATCCGTATCATACGCCAATATATCCGCCGCCATAAGAATTGGATAGTTGAAGACTGCCATATTGAGATCTATCCCCTTCGCCTCAGCATCCTTGAGGGAATGAGCTCGGAGCATGAGAGAATAGGGCGTCACGGCATTCAGAACCCAGTTGAGCCGGGGAATGAGTGGGATATCTGATTGTCGGAAAATCGTGATATCAGTATCGTGTCCGTAGACCGAAAAATAATTGAGTGCGACCTCGGCAGTCTGAGCGCGGAGCTTCGCTCCGTCCTTGACGCTCGTCAAGGCATGGAGATCGGCGATGAATATCGCCGCATCATTCCCCTCGGCAAGCCGACCAAACGGCAGTACCGCTCCGACGAGATTCCCGAGGTGAATCGACGACCCCGTCGGCTTCACACCGGTGAGGATTTTCTTTTGCGTAAGTGTTTTCATAAATTAGATATTTTAGAATATAAAGGGATTATATAGAGAAAGTATGTTTTGTGAAATTTTTTATGATCTGATAATATGGATACAAAAAAATCTTCCCGTTTCCGGAAAGATTTTTGAGTTTTTATTGTGCTATTTGTATCCTAAGCACACACCAAAACCAATCTCCCGGAGATTCCAGTAGACCAATGTGTGTGAGTAGTGCGAAGAATTATCATACAATATGTTTGTAAGTAACTGAGTGTGATTATATGGATTTTTGGGGAATGTCAAAATTTATTTCTTCCTCATCCGCTTCTCGAGTCGGAAAATATCGTTGTCGTAGACGGATTCCATCTCGGCTTTGTAGTAGTTGTTGAACTCGGGGGATTTGACTATCTTGTCGGCTATTTTTTCTTTTAAATCTCAGTCGATCTCGGCACAGGACATATTTTTCTCGATTTCTTTCATGGTCATTCGAATGGCTTTTTTGCTGATGTGGGATATCCGCTCGAGCGTGTTGGTTTTGGATTCGTTGAGGGTCTTGGTGATGGATTCGACGATCTTCTGAGAGATAATTTCATTCACGGTGTCGATATTGTAGCGGAGTATCTTCTTGGACCCGAGGGTTCGCGCTCGCATGATCTTTTCGTTTTGTTTCTTGCGAATCTCGAAGAGTTCGACGAGTTTTTTCTTGTCGAGCGTCTCTCGATTGAGTTTACTCGGAAGTGTTTGGATATTTTTAGTAAGTTTGGCGAGTTCTTCGGGGGTGATGGATGAGATATTGAGTACCTTGTAGGCATTCCCCGTCTTGTTCCTATTTTTCCTCACTTTCGACTGAAGGACGAGGACATCGGTGATGTTAATGAGGCGCTTCGGTCACATATCACCGAGCGTATTCTTGGTCGGATGATAGTGGGTAATACCCGCACACGCACTGATTTTTATATCAAAATCCCGAATTTTATAGATATTGGAATGGAGCGTCTGGAACACTTTTTTGACGAAACTTTCCGAATTCTTTTTGTTCACATCGATGAGACAGAGAAACCATTCATCTCATCCGAAATAATTGGAGAGGAGGTATTTAATTCACTGAGCCCGGAGCTCTTCTCTGAGGATCTTCCCAAATTTGAGAATAGACTCGGCCCCGGTCTGATGTCCGTAGGTTTCGTTGAGCGTTTTGAGATTATTCATGTCAAAAATAATCATCGAGAGCTCTTTATGCTTCTTGATTTTGAGATTATCCAGCGTACTCGCGAGCTCCTTATCGAACCCGTAACGCGTCAGGGAACGTGACTTAATATCGATCTCCTGCTCTATCTTCCGGAACCGGTCAAATGTCTCCATCACTCGATCTTCATTCTTGATGATATCCTCGATAAAATTCATAAACTGTGCGAAGAGTACAAGCGTATCTTCGACGATTATTCTTTTTAGGACGGGGTCTATTTTGTCCAAAAATGCCATCCTTTGGACACTCTTGGTCATACTCGTGAGAATCTGATCAAGAGTATCGTTTTGGATATTGATATGCTTGATAATCTCTCGCACATCCTGAAGGAAGCTAAAATCTTTCTCGAGAAAAACCTCATCGTACTGCCGACTTTTGTACTTTTCAGCCAATTTGGACAGATAGAGTTTAATCGCATAAAACTGCAGTTTTATGTCCTTTTTTTTGGATTTTGGTGGAGTCATGGATGGATTCGTTGATTGGTAATTGCCAAGAGTGTAACGATTTTGGATGGATTATCAAGTTTGATTTCATCCTCTCTACTTCTTGAGTTCTTCATCGGGTTTACTTGATACTTTAAATATCCACTCTATATTACAGGAACAATTGTAAAAAGATCTGCGTAAGACTTTTCAAAAAAAATTTACATTTTTGTATAAAAGTAGGACTATTGTCTATTTCGACAATGGATACCTTCTTCTGTATTTTCTGATCTCATTCTTTATTATCCTGTTCTATATATGGTATTTTCTGTATTTTTTGTTCTTTTTCCTGACCACCAAAGGAGGTGGTAATAGCTCATTTCAGTTCCAAAAACGACCGATAATCATGGATGTCGAGTCATGTATTATTTTCTCGTATATAGGGAATGGCCATATTGAGTTCTTTTATCATCGCATTATATCACACGGTCGCGAAACTCATATTCGATCATTCGGCACTCTTAAGTGTCTCTATACCTATATTAAGTTGGTACTTGTTATTTTTCCGATGATGTTCGATTTCATAGAGAGTGAGTCCTTTGATTCCATTACTTCCATCAAATATATTCCTATACGCCATCAAGGTTAACTCATTAGCATAGCCCGTCAGCCAATCATACAGAATTCATTTTCAATATACATTGTTATATGAGATTTCATCGAACCAAAAAGGAATATCAAGTCATATATATTCCTCTTTATTGAGGAGATTATTTCTTATATGAGATATGGTATTTTGGTATTTACATACCATATCTTCCTTGTTTGTATTCCATTCAGGTAGAGTCCATGGCTCTATATCGAGACGGATTCATACAAATCTCTCATTCTTTCACACGGAACTCTGATAGTTATTAAACCACTGCACGATATCGGTAAGTCATTTTTGCTCGGATTCAAATATCCATCGAGGATTTCCATCTAATAAATATACTTCTACTCCGGATTTTTTCAGATAAGAAATAAATTCTTTATAACTGTCTTTTGATCTAGATATATCAAATTGGATATAAATCCTGTTAAAATTATTGGCTTGCAGGTTTCTCATAATTTCTTCCCTCCTATCGATATTTGTATTGTCCCAAATCCAAGTTCACTGATTATACGCTTGTGCACAGGAAACAAAAAGTATATTCACGAGTACAACAAAGAGTATTTTTTTCATAGTATAATATATTTATTGGGCACAACGGAAGCTTATGGTAGTATTACTATCATTTGATTCATTTGAATCCAACCGGGTAGAATATATACCAGGGAGATTCCCATCTTGCCAACGGCCTCCGCGGGCAAATATATTATTTACTACTCACATAGAATAGTATACCTGTCACATTCCCTGTGAAGAATTGTAGCTCGTACTCGGTCAATGTTTGGATCTCAGTGTACTGTCTATTGTATTCCATTCATCTACATCATCTCATTTCGTTCAAAACACACTCATCCCGAGATTAAAATACTCACCATTGAGAGTATTGGCTTTGTTTACATGCTCCCAGATATTCCCGGCCATATCATGCAAAATGGTTCCATTTGAGAGCTTGTTTTGCCGTTTATCATTACACGTAGTTCTCGTGGCAGAGAGATTTGGATTGTCCGCTACTCAGATGGCAGGTTCTGTATTCACATCAACATCACAATCGAGTGGTGTTGCTGTCGATCCATTATTCCCCCGATAGAGTCATCCACTTCAGACAACTCCACTACTCCAGTTAACTGCCTGAGACTCGATATTCCTCGCTATCGTCATCCATTCATTATTGGTGATGAGATGATATCCGGATCAAAGTAATTTACACGAATCTATCGCTTGCTGCTGAGTGACCCATTTTATCGGAAATCTCCCACTCATAGAGACGGGTATTTTTCAGGCTACATAATTTGAAGATGTATCCCCCCATGAAAGAGCATCAGTATAGGTCATTTCATATTTTGCTACACAAAATCCGGGCTGCATAAATACTGGATTCCCGGGAACCGGGATAAATCCGGTTGCACAAGAGGATGGTTCGGAAAAATTGTATTTCTTGGTCGATAACATCTGTACTCATCCTCAGAGTTCTATCCCACTTCATGCTATGACCGTAGTATTATTCATATATACCTTGAAAATAGTTCCACTATTTGTTCCAAACAAATCTACCGGAGAGGCAAGACTGGTCTGTAGGGGAACATTATTCGCATCTAACAATATTCAGAGGACATTTCCCGTTACTTTTGGATATTTTTTGGTATAATCCACAGCAGCATATACTTGAGTCGCAGAGATATCTCATAAAGCAATATCGGTATTTCATTCCATAAACCCCATAATCTGATATTTACTCTTCGTAGAATTCACTCTATAGGTATATTTGGTTTTATCGATAGGATCCAAAGGGGTCGGGCTCATATGAATAAGATTACTCGCAGTATCTCCAAAATATCCCTGATATCAAACGATAGTTCCACTCACCATGAGTGTTACAGGATTTTCTGGCTCTGGATATACCCCTAACTTCAGAATATATGCATCTAATCCAGTTCTCATATTCACCATATCGGAAACTCTCGCACTATCCCTCGCATCTACGAGATAATTCTGGAAGCTCATAAACCCAATAGTTCAGAGAATAACAAGAATTGTAATAACGACGATAAGTTCAACGAGTGTAAAACCAGATGAATGTATTTTTCTAAAATAAGGTTTTTTCATAGGAAATTAAAAAGGACTATAAATTAAAACAATGTAATTGTAGTACATTTTTCTTATAAACAAAATATTTATTCCAAAAAATGATATTATCAAATTTATTCATTTTTATCCTTGTTTTTTCAATTCTTCATCGAGCTTGCTCGAGACTTGGAGTGCCCGATCGAGGAAGTCCTGCCCGATATATGCCTTGATTTTATTGAATTCTGTCTCAAAATCATCGGATCGTCATTCTTGAACCATGGATCCAACAGATTTGAAATACTGCTGAATATCTCCAAGAATCTCTTTTTTGTAGATATTGTTGTGCATTTGCATATCGGTATAGAGACTCGCCTCCTGATTGAGGAATCGAGCGAGGATGAAGAGTTGCATCCGAGAAATCGGCGTAGCGATCCGCATAATCTCGGCAAGATTGATGCCCCGCTTTTCGAGAACATGTCCGAGCATAAGACTCATAATATGAGTCGTCGATTGGACAATCGCCACGAGCTCGTCGTGTTTGTGTGACGGGAGCTCGATGAGATTCGCTCCATCTTCTCGCCAGAGATTTGAGATACAATCCCACTTTTCTCAAGCTTGCACCGGATCGAAAGCGATATTTTGATTCTGGAGCGAAGTGGTCCAGGGACCGAACATCGGATGGGTCGCGACCACTTCTCCGCGCGTATACTTCCGGAGGGCTTCAGTCGCCTCAGTCTTGATGCCCGTGAAGTCCATCACGAGCCGATTATCCGGGATCAGTGGGATGAGACGCTCTATCGTGCTCACCGTATGACGAATGCTCACGGAGAATATAATCACATCCCCGAGTTTCACGGCTTCTTCCGGAGTGATTTCGGTGGTTCTCGAAGCGATGATGACTGTGAGTCATTTTCCTTCAAAATAGCGTTTCCAGAGCTGTCCAAACTTGGAAGTTCCGCCGATTAAAACAATTTTGAGATTTTTCATGAATTTGTGTGTATTAAAAATAATTTACATTCCCGAAGGCATATCGTATATAGTTCCCGTCACTCAGAGTGATTCCTACCCCTATCATCCCGGTCAGAGCGAAAATATCCTGAACAGGATAATTGTCTCGTATTTTTAAGAAGACATATATCCCCTGTCTCTCAAATATCGGCGGACTCGACTCGAAATCAAAAAACTGCGGATAGTTCTCTCGGATATACTCCACGAATGCGAGTCGTTGGGTGGACCAGAAATCATAAACCCTGTTTTGGAATGTATCTATTTGCTCAAGATCCGAGAGGAGATGGACGGCGAGACCATCAAGCACTTTGGAGAATCCAGCTTTTTTGAGGATGACAGTTTTTTTGATATTTTCTGAGAAAAGGGTATTTGTAGACCATATCCAACCGATTCGTATCCCCGTCGCTCCGAGCGTTTTGGAGAGAGATTCGAGGAATATAATCCTCTCAAGTATCTCGGTATGTTGGAAAATCTTCGCAAATAGACCTCGCGATTCCTCCACTCGGAGGATCCCAACATAGACATTATCCATGAGGAAAATCGCATTTTTATCGGTATCCGAAATATATTTCAAAACCTCAAACAAACGCTCAGCATCGATTTTATTGCCCGTCGGATTTCAAACGGACGTGATGTAGTAGATATGAACCGTGTCGTCACAATACTCCAGAACCTGAGCCTGAGTGAAGAAAAAATTATCTATTGTGGGCTTACATATCCGTATCACATTCTCATTTCAAAACATACTTTCGGCGATTTTCACATTGGCCATGAAACTGGCTTCCGGATAGATGAATCGTATCTTTTTGTCGGGATAGATACTCTTAATAGTATCAAGAATACTCACAAATCCATCCGTCGCGCCATAGGTCGGGATGATCTCGTTGCTGAGATTTTTTTGTCCACCAGAGAAATCATAGTAGAGTTTCATGTAGTTGTACAGGGTACTTCTAAGCTCACCGCTCCCCTGTCCGGTCATATCATACCCAGAGAGATTTCATGCATCTATTTTCTGGAGAGTCTTGTTGACGAGAGTTTCCCAGATTTCTTTCAATTCTCCGAAATATGCCACATCCCCGATCGCGAGTATTTTACAGAAATCTTCACTTCCCAGTTTTTTCAGAACCTCATTAGCCAACTGTCCAATAATAGTACTTCGTCTAATCTCATTGACGAATTTTTGTTTGAGCTCTTGGTTCTGGAAAAGTTCTCACAGGAGATCTTTTCTATTTATGGTTTGTTTGGAAAATTTCGAGAGAAGTTCCTGAGTGATATTTTGATGCATGGTATATATGATAATAGATTATACGATTTCCTTCTCAATTTCCAACGCATACTCATGTATGCGATTCCAGACATCTACCACGAACTCCTCATTCATCCCATACTCCCTCGCGAGCTGCTTCTTGGACTCGAGAACCTCTTGCCATCTCCCCGGCTGGAGCGGTAGAATATTATTTTGCTTTTTGTATACTCATACTTCTTTGATGACATCGAATCTCTGCGAGAGGAGGTGTATTATTTCCGCATCGATAGTGTCGATTTGCTCTCTGAATTGTGTAAGTGGGTTCATATTGGGTGGTGATTATGGGAAAATAAAATAATTTTGAATTTGAAAAACTATATTCATTGAATTTGATATTTCTATCGCCTACTCCTATCAAGCAAATAGAGATCCATGAGATCAATGGCGGTCATGGCCTCAACGACTGGGACAACGCGAGGGAGTATACACGGATCATGTCTTCCAGTGATCGCGAAATCGACCGCATTACCATGGATATCTACGGTTTTTTGGGCAGAATATATACTCGATGTCGGCTTGACGGCAACCCGGAAAACAACATCTTCTCCGGTTGTTATCCCTCCAAGTATTCCACCATATTTATTATTTTCTGAGCAAATTTTTCAGTCTCTGTTTTTAAATCCCTCATTATAGGTTTTCCCGGTTATTTCTGTTACGCCGAATCCGGCACCGTATTCAAATCCGAGAACTCCACCAATAGAAAGCATAGAATTGGCGAGTCGAGACTTGATTTTATCGAAGACGGGTTCTCATAATCAATGAGGGACATTTTGAGCGACACACTCGATAATTCATCAAACAGTATTCCCCTCGTTTCGTGCGTGTTCCACATATTCGATCATTTTTCCATACGCTCATCTATCTGCCGTTCTGAGTTTATTTTGTTCTATATAATCAAAATCCCTGTTTTTCACTTCATATTCCGCGATTTTCTGAGTATAGGCAATGATTTTTATTCAGAGCTTTTCTCGGAGAAACTGCTTCGCAATCGCTCCGGCGATAACCCGAGAAAGGGTTTCTCTCCCACTACTCCTTCATCCGCCGCGATAGTCACGTATCCCATATTTGAGATGATACGTCAGATCAGCATGATTAGGCCGGAAAAGATCTTTGATATTACTATAGTCTTTTGATTTTTGATTCGCATTTCTCACCATTATGGTAATCGGATGTCCAGTGGTTTTTCATTCAAAAAGTCCAGACAATACCTCGAAATTCTCATCATCTTCTTTCCTCTGGGTAGTGATATCACTCTGCCCCGGCTTCCTCCGGGCCAGTTCTGCTCTGATATTATCAAGATCCACAAGGAATCATGACGGACACCCATCGATAACAACACCGAGTGCTTCTCCGTGAGATTCTCCGAACGTTGTTATCCGGAATAATTGTCAATGTGAGTTCATGGTATAATACGTTAAAAAATTAAGATTGTGTTATTTTCCCGAGATCTTCCCAGAAGTTCGGATAGGTCTTGGATACACATCCGGGATTCAGAATATCCAGATTTCAGATGTAGGTATTCAAAACACCGAAACACATGGCGATGCGGTGATCGTTATATGTCTCAATATCCACCAATTTCTCGTTTCAGAGATACTCCCCGATTGTAATACTTTTTTCATCACTTTCAACCTGAACTCAAATTTTCCTGAGCTCATCCCTCATGGCATCGATTCTTTTGCATTCCTTCAGGTTCAATGTCTCGAGTCATGAGATGATTGTATTTCCTGGGAGGAAGATGCTCATAACCATGAAGCTCATACTCACATCCGGCATATTATTGAAGTTGATCTCAAAATTTCTATGTGTATCGAGATGAATATTTTTCAGACCTGGAGATTTCAGAGTAGTTATCTTTCCATCGGATGTATATTCAAGTCCGAATATCTTCATAACATCCAGAAATTTATAATCTCACTGCTTGGAAGTGTTTCCGATATTATCTATCATAATTTCTCATCCATGGAGTGCATTGTAAAGGGCAAAATAAGACAGGGCCGAGGCATCTCATTCTATATCGATATCTATCGGTCGATATTTTTGAGGTTTCACCTTGAATACTTTATAAGTATCATTTTCAACCTCTACTCCAAACTTAGCCATCTCATTGAGGGTAATATCAATATATGGCTTACTCACAAGGTCTCCTATTACCTCTATAGTCAGTCCATTTTTGAGCAGTGGTGCGATTTGCAATATAGCAGTGAAATACTGCGAAGAGGAATTTCATTTCATTTTTACAAGAGTATTTTGAGTTTCCTCTCATCATTTGATAACTATAGGCAGGAGTCCATCATTTGTTTTCACTACAACTCAGAGTTGTTCCACACCATCTACGAGATCTTTTATCGGGCGTTGTTTCATTCTCTCATCTCCAGTAATGATAATATCCCCATGAGTATTCAGAGCTGCCAACGCTGTTAGAAATCTAGTAGACGTTCAAGAATTTCATAAAAATAATTCTTTCCCATCTCATCTAATCCTCGAGAGTCATCACTCGATAAACAATATCCCATCTTCTTGTTGCACAGATATGCTGAGTGTTTTCAACGCGTTAACCATATGGACTGTGTCATCCGAGGTCAGAAATCACCTCAATGTGGATTTTCATTCAGCAAGACTGGCCAGTATGAGATCCCTATTTGTTATGGACTTCGATCCCGGGAGAGTAATGGTTTTCATAATGAAAAAGTAAGTGAGTATAATATACTCTTTATATAAAATTCAGTAAAGAAAAAAACGGAAAAAGTAAAGAAAAAATTAAAAACCTCACATCAATATAATTTTTTTCTTGATTACTGCCTCCAATTCCTTGTCTACTCATGACAAAAGTCTATATGGAGCATATTCTTCTGGATCTTTCTTTAAGTTATCTTTGAGTTTGTTCGCATAAGCATATCTGAGTTCTGCATTTATATTAATTTTGGCTACTCATAGAGATATGACCTTTTTGATTATCACATCATCTATGAAAGATCCTCCATGAATCATAAGTGGCACATCTGGATGACTTTTATTCATTTCCTCTAGTACATCATATCGAATCTCTTTTACATCTTTTTTTCACCCACTCTGTGTTCCTATGGCAACACAGAGCAGATCCGGATTAACCTCCTGTATGAATTTCTGAGCAAAATCAATATCTGTTACATGGATAGATTTCTCATTATTTTCATAATATACAATAGGGACTACCTCCATAACTCATTCTAAAATTGCATCATATGTATTCGTTAATTTTCTTGCTTTTTTACTCAGCTCTATTATCTCATCCAAGCTCTTATCTTTGCCAAACTCAGCGCTTATACTATCATATCAAGCCTGTAAACACCTCTCCATAAAGGCAAAATCATTTCATCTATCAAGATGGAGTATGTAATCGACACCATATGTTTTTGATAAACTCTTACACATATCACTCAGTAATTCTGGAGTTATATGTTCAGCCTCTCATCTGGATGTCTCAATGAAAACTGGATAATTATATTCACTGGATTTTTTAAAAATAGCCTGCAACAACTCTAAAGAGCTGACATTAAAAGCGGGCATTGCTTTTTGATTCTTAAATATGTTTTGTAGAATATTTTTCTTGGACATGGGTAATAAGATTATAAAGTAAAATTATTTATCTCCTCTCTACTTGGCACGGCTGTCATATTTCATCTCTTGAGACAGTGGAGTCATGCAACTTTATTGGCAAATTGTATACAGCCCTCTACATTCCACCCTTGTAATAATCACCAGGAAAAGGCTCATCTATAAACATCTCAGGCTCCATTTGTATCGATAGCCCGTATTTGCAGGGCTTCAAACTTTTTCACACTTTTCCCATCAAATACATAACTCCCATTTCATCAATCAGTGACAATAAATAAATGTCATATATGTTTATAAAGTTTTTTGAGGCCACATTCAAAATTAGATCCTTTCTTTAGCTTATCTACCGTCTCTATCGGGAAAATGGGGATATATGAATTTTTAACCATATACATTACTTCTGGAGAAAAATCATTCGATGGATCAACTATTATTTTTGTTTTTGGTTTTTTATGCTTCAAAATAAAATCAAACGCTTTTTTTTCTGTTCTATCAAATAGAATAATGTCAGCTTCTTGTATGAGAGATATCGGGATTTCTTGAATCTGTTTATTATTAATAGTATCTTTGAGTATCGTTCTTGTTCATGATTGCTCATCTATGAGAATAGTATTGAGCTTGGTAGAATAATCATATATCAGTCGATGTTTAATTCCATAGAGATCAAACTGCTTTATGGCATATTCTGCCAATGAATCATATCACACGGTTCACACAATAGTTGTTTCGCATCAGAAATTCCTCAGCAATTTTAAAGCCACTGGCACAGGTCATCAAAGAGAAATAAGCGAATCATTGCTTTGATGTTTCTGTCATACAGTTATCTCTCAATTAATGACATACGTTTTATCCAAAACGATTTCTCCTATTCAAAGTATTTTCATATTTATTTGATTAAGGTATATAAATTCATGATGAATTGCTTGGTTTTTTCTTTTCATATACATGGATCTGTGAGACTCAATCATTTTTGTATGTTTTCAGAAAAATCTTGCCTTCAGTCGTATAGATAGCTCTCAACCATAAATCATTTTACGAAGCCTCTTAATTCCTGATCATCGCTTACTGCATACATAACTTCTTGCATTATATCAATTTGTTTTTCAAATTGTTTTCTGGAATTATCGTGATTTGTATCTATTATAATTCAAGGATACATTATGTTTCTTTTTTTGTTTTCAAAGTATGCCTTTTTTATACTTTCCAAATCATAATTTGATCAATTTATTCATCATCTCAAAATTGAGTGACAGTACTTATTTCAAGTAGTTTCATATGCATCATCTCATATAACATAAACACTCGGATTTATTCAAGATTGAACAGAGTTTACCATAGTGGTGATATCTCCAGAGGTTGGGTTTTTAAATCATATTGGGAAGTCCAATCCAGAAGCTACCTCTCTATGAAATTGATTTTCACTACTCCTGGCTCAGATGGCAAAATAGGAATACACATCTCATATATGCTCTATAAGTTGGGGATGGAGGAGCTCGTCTGCTATGGGCAGAGAATATTTTTCGATGATATTAATTGCTATTTTTCTCGCATCCTCTATCCCCGCTATAAGATCTGGCTCCTCTCATGGTCGAGAATTCTGCAATCACTTCCATCCTCAGACCGTTCTTGGCTTCCCGGTATAAAATCTCATAACAATCTTGATTTTATCTTCCACCTCCTTTTGTATCTCACTTAGAAATGTAGCATATTCATACAAGCTCTCTTCAAAATCCGCACTACACGGACCAATAATAAGTATTTTTTTGTTACTTTTCCCAGTAATAATATCATTGAGTTCTTGTTGAGATGTATGTATGGTGTTTTTCGCACTTTCACTCAATGGGAGTTTTTGTGTAAGAGTCTCTTTTGAGAGAAGTGTTCAGATTTTCTTTTTCATAGGGTTTATGTGAGTAAGAAATAAGATATTAAAAAAGAGCTATTTTTTCTAAAATAGCTCTTTTTTTGGATTTTTTTACGAAGCAAAAAACTATTTTAGAAATAGAGTTCTAAAATAATAAAAGAAAAAGTTTTTTGCAGGAGTTCTCATGTAAATATACTTACAACAAGTAATAATACTATTCTTAGTATATGGATTTTTTTTGTTTGTCAAAAAAAACGTACATACTTAATCGCTTTACATTAAAATAAATAGTCTCATATAAATTGGAATATCTCTCATCATGATTGGATTCTTCAGGAAATTGATCCATCTGATTTTGTATGAATATTATCACAATTTTCCACTTCTTTTCATCAGACGATATATATAATCTCATCACCCACGAAAGGATGCCATACTCATCAAACAAGCACACTTCCAGCAAGAACTCCGTTTGGTTGGGTGTGAATATAGCCACAATTTTCCACTTCTTTTCATCAAATGGTATATATAATTTCATCACCTATAAAAGGATATACTCTTCATTCAAATTGTACTTTTCCAGCAAGAGTTCCATTTGGTTGTGTGTGGGTATTATGACAATCCTCAATAGCTTTTCATCAAATTTTATCCAAAATCTTGTTGTCTTTGAAAGGATATCATCGTCATCAAGCCATTGCAGTTCCAGCAAGAGTTCAATCTGGTCACGTATGAACATCATAAAAGAACTGTATTTCTTGCCCTTTGAAATTCCCAAAATTATCATCTTGTAGCATCTTAATCAATGTGTCTGTATCTACTCATCTATTTCTCAAATGTATTTTCTCCGAATCAAAAACAAAATCATCCTTTCTTATAAAAGAATCCAGATTATGGATAACAAATTCGGATGCTTGTGTATATGAAATACAATTCATGTGAACAATTCTTTCAAGTTTTGAATGTATATTGTAAGCAATATTCTTTATCTCATCCATATCTTCCCCTCTCACTTCCTGAGAAGTATTAATATTATTGGTCAACATAAAATATAAGTAATTAAAAAGTAAAAAGACTTATTTTGATCGTATGATGTGTTTGATATTCTTCGCATCTATTTTATCACCTCCGCTCCACATTTCGTATCATTTTCGAGCTTGCTCTACAACCATATCTATTCAATCGCAAATCATGATGTCTGGATGATGCACTCTCACATATTCACTCATCGGAGTTCCGGGATAGTTCATATCGTATACCACATCAAAGTAGAGAGTGATTTTATCAAAAACCTTCTTGAGTTCATCTTCTCTGATTGGGTATTTTGCAAGATGGGATTTGAATCAAAAAGGGAGTGTATTAATGAGGATGCCCTTCTCATCAATATATTCCGATATATGAGATTTTTCATCGTATTGTATATCATATTCAACCATTTTAATTGAAAAACAATTCTTCAGAACTTCTCTCGCCTCTTTACTATTAAAATGATTTACCAAATTTATCATCGTTTGGTCAGTTCTATTAAAAATAGTAATATCATGAATTCATAATTGTAGTAATGCGGCAATTGCAGCCCTTGCAGCTCAACCTGCTCACAAAACATATCATTTCTTTATGCTATTCACTTTTTCTCATAGTGCATCCATGACAGGATTCAATACTCAATACATATCCGTATTATATCATCTTACTTCTCAATCTTTTTTCGCTATAGTATTGACAGCTCCCACTAATCTGGCAGACTCATCCAAAAGTCATAAATCGGATAATATATTAAATATTTCAATTTTATAGGGCATAGTGATATTGGCTCATAGGATTTTCTTCTCACTTCGTATGTATTCAAAAATCTCTCCCAAGTCTCGGTTTTCTTTTGTCATCTTAAATAACGTGTACAAAAATGGATTATTATTCAGATATGATGAATATGTGTGCATAAAAGGACTCAGACTTCCTGATATCTGATCTCATCCAATAAGAAGAACTACCTTCTGGGCAAAATCGGTTTTTAGAAATTCTGTAAAACTCCCAAGATCATTCCCGGTCTTTGAAAATCTCTCTATAACTCGTCATAAATTCTCTTCTGTATCCGCAATATAGGGATCTAATGTAAGATGATTATCCATGGATATATAGTTAAAAAATTAAATTATAAAGATCTTTGTAGTATATCTGTCATGGAGCAGATGCTCCATTGAGACTTCCAAAAGTCAGAAGTCATCATTTCCCCGGAATCTGGACTCTTGTCTCCATTCAAAGCTCTCACATGGAGATAAAGATATAATCCTTATCTAGATAATTCTCTTTAAAATAATCACATAATTCATACACTCTTTTTACATCATCTTTATTATTTGGCATGAGAGCCATTTTATAAACCTGTGGATCATATTTGCTCATATCTTTTATAATTTTTTGTAAATCTTGTGGATCAGGAGTTTTTTCAAAATTATGATAAGAAAGTATGAGTTTTGTATTGTCTCATAACTTCTTTTTCAGATTTCAGATCTCTTGTCAGTTTATGAGTTCATAATCCACATAATTCACTCACAAGTCTGCATATTTGGACAATATCTCAAGACTCGCTAAGCTATCATCAGTAAATTTTCCTCATTCTTTCGAAGTTCTATTGGTCAGTATTATCTGCTTATGAATGCGAGGAATAATGTCATGTAATCTATCGAGTTCATCCAAGAAATCCATCCTCAGCTCGACATACTTAATTTCATTACTGGTATTGATAGTATTTATCTGATTATCTATGGTATCATCGTAATTGATAATTGGAACACAAACATTTCCATAATTCATTTTGTCCTCGATTTGTTTCATCGTCTGTTCTATTGATTCATTATTTGTAACTTTAAAATCATAGAATCTTTCATACATATCTTTTCTTTTTTCATAAATTTCCCTTAATTCATCAATAACATTTTTTCAGGTAAGAGAGTTTCTCGTACTTCATTCAGACTGATCTTTTTGTATTCTTTTTTGTATTTTCTCAATATCCGAGTAAACATAAATCAGTTTATAATTATTTTTGAGAATCAAATTTTGATTTCTCTCAAAAATAATCGTTCATCAACCAAGAGATATAACACTATCATCATGGTTACTTTCCAGAACTTCCCTGAGGCATTCATATTCTCTCTCTCGAAATTCATCCCATCATTTTTTTTCTATATACGTTTGAATTTCCTCTCCTATTTTTTTATTGATATATTCGTCTAAATCTACAAAAACCTTATCTAATTTTTGAGATAATAACCTTCAAATACTTGATTTCCCTGTTCATCTCATGCCATAGATGATAATATTTTTTTTCATAGTGATATAAATTATGATATAAAATAAAGAAACTCGTTGTAGGCTTTTTCCAGATCTTTTCTGTCAACTTCAATGAAATGAATATTTCAAATATTTTGTAATAAGGTAAATTTCACTTTTTGTGTATTATTCTTCTTGTCGTTCAGCATCATCTTATTGATTTCATCAAATCTGGAATCTTTCAGTGTATATTTTCTGATGATCTTTATTATAAAAGTATTGATCCAATTCATCAGGCTTTCATCAAGATATCAGAGATTATGCGACACTATATTTGCGAAAATGATTCCATATCAAACACATACCCCATGGGGAAGCTTATAATTATTCAGACTCTCTATGGCATGACCAAATGTATGTCAGTAATTCAGTTTTTTCCTCTCTCATTTTTCTTCTTCATCTCTCATCACAACATCCGCTTTGATACGGATATTTGAGAATAATACCTCGTCAGGTACTTCTTTGAGAGAAATCATCGAATCGAAAAGTGTACAGAAGGAATCAAAATGTTTTTCGCTATCCAGCAATGCGTGTTTCAGTCATTCAAAATATCATGATACTATCTGGAGTTCCGGTAATGTCTGAAGATAATCCTTATTTACAAGAACGACTTTCGGCTGATTGAAGGCTCCTATAATATTTTTGATTCCTGCATAATCTACACCGGTTTTTCCTCATACACTTGAATCCAGTATGGAGAGAAGGGTTGTCGGAATCTGGATGAAATTTACCCCCCTCTTGTACATCGAAGCAAGGAATCCTCATAAATCTCATACCACACCTCACCCAAAACAGATAATCAGGTCATTTCTATTAAATTTTATACTATTGAGATAATCGATAACACCGAGAACAGTGTTGATATTTTTATTTTTTTCTCAAGCCTTGAAAACATACTTGTAATATTGCGCATTCTCTGCATCTTTAAGATGTCCAAATAACTCTTTTCCATGAAATTTCCAAACGGTATTTTCCGTAAGAAATAACACCTTTTTAATAGCATTTTCTTGTACGAATTTCTCAATTTCCTGAGAAACATCCGGAGTAAATACGATCTTGTATGATCTATCTTTGGATGTGTCGAGTTTTATGGCGAGTTCCATACTGTAAAGAAGTTATTTAATTAAACTGATTAGGATCGAATAGACTGAATTTGCTCTCATACGAATTGAAACCCCCTCTTCTTAAACATGCTTCTAAAGTGGGCAACATATTCATGGGTCACCGATATCTGTATTGCACTTTCTAAAATATTCATAATTCTCTTAAAATTTGGAGTTGAAAATTTCATTATATCATGGTGACTTACATGCAAATCTACGATATGTGAAAAGGTTTTTAATGGATCGTTTCCATTTTTTCATAACTTATCAAAAAACTCTCTTATTATAAATTCTGTTGGGGTATTATGAAAAATCATATCCTGTACAGTATTGCTAGGAGTTTTCCACTGATCAATAAGAGCTTCGCGAATAATATTGGCATGCTGAGTTTCTCCTATAAATACAAGAAGGAAGTGTGCAAGTCATTGAATAATCGCCATTTTTGTATCATGTTCTTCACGCGAAGTTTCAATAATACGAATTCCTTGGTTTTCCGCATTATCTAATATAATTCTTCCTGGCTCCGAGATATGTCCGGCCGTTGCAACAGATAAATCACCCACTGCATTCGGTCCGAAAAGAAAATGAAGGTTATGGGTACCATTTGGCGATGTGCTCATCACGCCTGCGAGATTTACTATATCTTCAGAATGTACTCACTCTTCCAGGAGTGAGGCAATTTTATATCTGGTGGATGCTATGGGCACCACTACGGCATGATGCTGTTTATGAGTTTTTTCAAATAATCCACGCTTTTGAATATCGGTTGCATGCTGTCCTCCTTTGCCGTGTATTGTTATCATAATATTATTAATTATCGCAATATATATCATAATTCCTTTTCGATTCTCTCTCTTATTTCAAAATACATCTTATTAATCTCTTCATTTGTCAGTGTTCTTTCAATGGATCTAAAGATGATTTTGATAGTAAGTGACTTGTTTGTTTTTCCGAATTTCTCATCATTCTCAAAAATATCAATGATTTTTACCTCTTCTATAAGATCTTTTCAAACATCTCTAATAATTCATGTAATAGCAAAATAATCTGATTCAGTATCTCTTGTTAGTTCCAATTCTCATGATTTTTTCTCTTCCTCAGTATCTTTTATAAAACTATCCTTTGGAACTATCATAGAGACGTCCTTATAAACTGGAGGATAGCTACTAATTTCTTTGTATGGTTCAAAATTCCCCCATTGTTTTGTAATCCTTGCATCATTACTCCAAAATACTCTAATATCATGAATTCACTTGAGCATCATAGCCAACCTTTCAATTCAAAAACCAAAGGCCCATCAATTATATACGTCTGGATCTAATCATAATTTTTCCAAAACAGTTGGATGAACAACTCAGGCACCAAGCACCTCTAGCCATTTTCACTTAAATTCAACCTCAACCTCCAGACTATCAGTCGTATAAGGAAAGGTGTCAGAATTAAATCTATAATTAATTTCGGTTCAGAATAATACTTTAATGGTATTTCATAAAACCTCCTTTAGGGTATCCTGATTGATAATTTCTTTACTTTTCTCGCAAATTCTTAATCAGTCTATTTGATGAAAACATTCATGATGAGTCGTATCGAGCTCATCAACACGATAAACCTTTCACCAGGACAATGCCTTAATTTCTCAAGACTCAAGTAACTGCTCTTTTCATCCCTGCTCCATGAGATAATAGTACCACATCACCGATGTATGAGGGCGTAATAAAACACTATTCTTTTTATTATCTGATTTCTCTAAAAAATAAGTATGCGAGGGCTTCCTAGCAACATGATTTTCTGGAAAATTAAATAAATCGAAGGTTTCCCATTCTTTTACTATCTCGGGAGATTTTGGATGAGCATAGTTTTTATAAAAATCTGAATGTATAATTTTTTCCACGATCATATTAATTGGATGTCATTCTTGCTCCGAAAGATCAGGCATGCGTAAAACCTTCATAATTCTATTATAATATGCCTTTTCTTTCTCTGAAAGAGTTTTGTCTTCTGTTTTTCAATTTAAAAATGTCATCCATTCTGACGTATCTCAAGACACGTTTCTCATCATGGAATTATGAGACAATATATCAGAAGTTTTTCAAGAAGTATCTTTAAATAGATCATTACTTGCACGAGTTGTAACAGTATCTCAAGACACTCCTCCGTCTTCGGTGAGTAAAGATTTTTTTACCATATGTTAAAAGTTAGAAATTAATAGTCTTATAATATATTTTTGATCAAAGAAAAAAACTGAAAAAGTAAAGAAAAAGATTGATTTTAAATCAAGCTATGCTCGGTTCTTTTTTCAAGCCTCAGCATTGTCGCTATTATTTCATCACTCAATGATGTGATTTTGGTAATTAAACCATCAAAATATATATCATCAGTTCAAAGATTCATAATTACTGCTCGGAAACATGATTTTCCATCAATTTCTGTATCAGATAGATAAAAATCTCCATCAATTAAGAGCTTTTGTTTGAGGAGTTTATTGAAATCATTAATAGATTTTTCACTCTGAATAAGGGGTGATTTTGGATTATATCGAAAGCAAAGAAGATTGAGTCCTGGTTTTCCCATAAGTTCAAAATGACTATTTTCTCATAATTTCTCTTCAAGAGACTGGGTCTTATTGATTAATTCTTCCATAATATTACCATATTCCTCTTTTCCAAAGTGCATAATGGACATCCAGAGTTGCAATAATCCGGCCGTTCCTCGGGATCATTCAATGGTATAACTTCCATGATTTTCATTCTCAGTATCCTCAGGGAGTACATAAGGGGCAGATTGTTTAATGTATCAAAGTGATTCCTGGTCTTTAAAAATAATTCCTCCACAACCATAGTTTGTATAGAGCATTTTATGCCCGTCAATCGTGACAGAATCAGCCTGATTGATTCACTGAAAAAGTTTTCATTTTATTGTATCATTCGTTAAAAATCCCCCACCATGTGCGGCATCAACATGTACATAAAATTCCTTTCCATTTGGTCCATTTTTTGCTACTCGCATAATATCATCTATATTATGCACATTTCATTTTTCAGTGGTTCCTGCAGTAATAGATATTCCTATAACCAATTCTTTATTGTTCTCGGCCTCCTGAATCATCTCTTCAAGACGATGAGTATCTAGGGTTGTATGAGATCCTTTTATACAGGGAATGATTCTCACTTGATCACTCCCAATTCCTATATATCCAGCCAATTTTTCTATAGAGTAATGAGCATCCTCTCAAACAAAGATAACAAAGTCTTCGTAATCAGTATTATTATCTTTATTATAAGCCCTCAAGGCCTTATGTACCCCATGTTTTTCTACTCATGGGAGGAGTCGGTTTCGTGCAACAAGCATAGCTGTATGATTTGCATTTGTTCCTCCCGATACAATGGCTCAACCAGATTTCATAATATCATACCCTATAAGATCAGCCAAAAAACTAATAACCTGATTTTCCATCTGCGTAAAAACAGGCGCTACTTCATGGGCAATCATATTCTGATTAAGAACATTCGCGATAACTCCTGCTGCAAGAGCTATTCGATTTAGGGCAGGAAGCATGTGTCCCATATAACTTGGCGATCCAGGATTGATACCCATTTCATATGTATCAAAAAAGAGTCTCATTACATCGTTTACTGACTTTCCAGTTTCAGGAAATTTTCACCTTGCGTAGGTGTTTTTTATATCAGCGAGAGCATGATCAAAGCCAAATGTTGCCTTTGGATGAGTTCCATCTTCAGAATTATTATCCATAATAATCCCTACCGACTCACTAACCCCAGCTATTAATATACCCACAGTTTCTTTTTGATTTTCTTTATTAATAAAAAAATCCCTATTATGTACAATATTTCATGGATATTTTTTTTGTGGCTTTTTATTTTTGAGTTTTTCCAAAGGAGTGATACAGGTCTTTTCTAAAAAATTATGTGCTTCCATATATAAAAAAGTTAATCAATTAAAAGCACGACACTTATACCCTTCCACCCAAAGAAAAAAACGGAAAAAATCAAGAAATTTTTTCGAGACAGCTCGAGTTTGTTCTATTTAAAGACATAATCGTTCGTTAAAAAAATCCCCAAAATTTCTTTGGGGACGAGATATTTTCTTATATTATATTACCTCTCTGATCTTAGATTAGAGAGGTAATATAATAAAAAATTTAAAATTATTTTAGCGAGAGAATCCGAATCAATTCATCCCGAAGTATTTCGAAACCATTTTCACTCATGATAGACTCAGGATGGAATTGAAATCAAGAAATATTTCCATCGCGCAGAAATGGGACAAGTTCACGAACATAGGTAAATCCATCAAAACCATCATCTACCGGACAGAATGAATTGTAAAATCCAAGCTTCTCTGACCTTCAGAAAAAATCAATTTCTTGTTGTTCTCATTGCATAGGAGTATATAATTTTTCAACTTCCATCCCCATTTCTCGAGCGACGGATTGATGTCCAAGGCAAACTCCGAGAATATTCCTCTTGCTTGCAAAAAGCTCGTTCGTATGCGATGCGAGTGTTTTCATCTTCGGGTCATTCATATCATTGATATCCCCCGGTCCAGGACCGATGACGACGATGTCAGATGTGTCCGATACTGGATTGAAATCAAGTGTATCGATAACACAAACATTCATGCCCATTCTCGTCATCATACGTCCGAGTGTTTTGGCGAATTCATCGTCATTGTTAATGATAGTAACGGTTTTTCATTTGAGTATTTCGACCGTATCGATATTCGTCTGATCACGAAAATGAAATCTTGAAAGGTGGTCATTTCTCTGAGCGAGCGCTTCCATAATCTCATCCTGTTTCAAAATTTCACTCACATCAGGCGTTTTTGTCGTTGTTCCAGTAAGAGCTGCCTGCATACCGCCCGTTTTGAGTCTGATTTCTTGGGCTTCACTCATCGGATCAGAATCCCTCGTGATTCCCGCTCCAGCCTGGATCGTCACAGTACCATCTCATCTGAAATGTGCCGTACGGATTGTGATAGCTGTATCGAGATGGCCATCAGGAGTTAATATTCCTATCTCTCATCCATAATACCCACGTGAAGTAGATTCATATTTAGCTATCAGACTCACTGCAGACTTTATTGGTCATCCTGTCAGAGTGGGTGCATGGAGCGTGGCTCGAAGCGTGTCCAAAAGCTCTTTGTTTTTATCTCTTTTTCCAATAATCTTGTACTCAGTATGTATCACGGCACCGTTTTGATGAAGGAACGGTCATTCGATTCGACCTCATTCCTCACATATGGCCTCCATCATCTTAAGTTCTTCATCAAGGACATGGAAGAGTTCTTTTGTTTCTTTGAGATCAGCGATGAATGTAAGGAGTCGTTCTTTGAGATCGGAAATATCCCCCTTCCTCATCGTACCGGCAATTGGATTCATCGTCACTTCATCATCCGTTATGCCGAGATGTTGCTCGGGAGTCAGTGAGACAAAATAATTTTCTCCTCCATCACTGAATAAGACCGTCATATATTGTCACTTTTGTTTAAGACAGTTCCGGAATGCCGACTCAACATCTTCCTCTGAAAAATCTTTGATTTTCCCGACATACGGTTGCGAAAGAATCATCTGGCAAATATTCCCTCCGGCAATTTCTTTGTTTTGTATTTCCCTCACTTTCCGAGCAAAAGATTCATCATCCAACATGGGTTGTATCGACTTCTCGAGCACAATAGGCTTGTCAGAGAGAATGGCCTCTATTTGCTCTCTTGTGAGTGTCATCATTTCCTCAACTTCGATCGCAAGAATTGGTTCATCACCATGAGCCTCAAAGCCCCGTTCACGAATCGTGCGAAACGGCACCATGAATAATATAGTCGATACTTTTTGATTATAGAAATCTTGCAATTCTGCAAGGGTCTCAAATCTATGAAGATGGCCTTCATAGCGGGTCATTACTCCATCTTTTTCGATGATGGCAAACGGATTATTTTTAGACATAGTAAATGAAATTAAAGTTAAATAAAAAATCCCCGAAAGAATTTCTTTCGGGGATTTTTGCGAACATATTCGATAAAATACCTATCCGAAAGAAGAAAAAGGAGTCCACCAAGAAATGAGAATAATTGTTTGCATAGTATTTATAAAAATTTTTACATTAAATATTTGTGTATACTTTGTCCTCCATATTGGAGAACTCTATTTCCACGACTCACTGTCGTGACCGATATTCCTAATTCCCCTGCGATATCTCGCTGACTTTTGCCAGCCTTGAGAAGGCGGAGTATAGTAATACGATCGGCGATATCCGTGAGTTCTCCTGGAGTCAAGAGGTCTTCGAGGATTTCAGACAGATCTTTCTGGTCTTTGATTCGCCAGAGTATATTGGTGATAGTTTCTATAGATTCTTTAGGTTGCATGATACGGTGTATTATTAAAGTAATACAGTGATTATATAAATTTTGAGAAATATTGCAAATAAAAATAAATAATTCTTACCCTACCTTCTTCAAAATCTTCTTCCTCGCCTCTTCGTCAAGCCGTCCAAGTGGGAGTGCGAGGCGCTCGAGGAGGAGTTTGGTCGAAGTGGTAATCCGAACCTTCTCGAACATGATATCATAGAAAATCTCATCGAAGAGAGGGCTGAAAAATTCATAGAGTCCAGCAATATCATCCTGTCCTATGAACTCCTCCTGAGCAACCTGCTTAATGAGCTTTTTGGCCATCTCTTCTTTCTCAGTCCTGAGGAGAGAGAGGATTTTTTGGCGGTAGTCTTCTTGATTGAAATTTTCCATAATAGGTAAATACATTTAAAAAAATAAAAAAGCTGAGATTACGAGAGTAATCTCCTTAGTTCTGCGATATTCTTGATGTAAGCATACCGAGCCTCAAATGGAATGCTATCGGTATATTCTTCGAAAATTGGGAGATACACTTCCCTCTTTTCTCGTTTGAATCTCTCCTGCCTCTCTACTGAGAGTCCATGAATCGTCTCGAGATTGTCGATACAATCGATAAGTTTCACAAACAAAACACGCCAATTATACTCCGAATATCGGCGAAATAGAATGAAATAATCACTCTTGGCGAATTTTTCACCCATCTCATCCACCCCCGTCATCCCCTCCACGATACAGGATATATGCTCCCCGAATCGCATCCGAATCTCTCCGAGCGTAACCGCTCCGTCTTCTATAATGTCATGCAAGAGAGCTCCGGCAAGTATTGCCTCGTCATATATCCCTGCATCCAGACATTTTTGGAACATGCGATATGAATGCATAAACACCTCCTCTCCCGTCTTGCGGAATTTTCACTGGAGCTGTTCCCGTACGAACTCAATAGCAGGTGCAAGCCTACGCTCATGGATCTTTGTTCCGATATATCGGATCGGATGAATTGGTGCATTCATAAAATTTGGGGTATTAAAAAAGAAACACCGGGATAATAGCCGATGTTTCTAAGAAAAAAACTGAAAAAGTTAGGAAAAAAGATTAAGTAGTCTACATAGAAATTTTTTTAGTTACTTCTTTTAATCTTTCTACTAACTCTATGGTTACATCTAATTCTCATACCTGAATAGATCTCTGGATAAGCCCCCTTGCTCATCAGATGGCCTCTTGGCTTCAAACTTCGATAAGTTCAATGTATAAATTGAGTATTTTATCAAAAGAATAGCAGATATCTCTTTCTGACACCGGATATCCTCAAAAATCTTCAGAATAATCCTCTTCTGGATTATATGGCCTTTTTTCTTTATCTATGGCAGCATAGAGCTCATCCTCACGTTTCTTGATAAACTGCAAAAACTGATTTGTATCTTCAGTATTTCACTTTTGTAAGGGCTCTTTTAATGGCTTAGGATTTAAAATAGGAAACAACTTACTGTATAAATATCAACTGATTTTCCCATCTTCTTTGAGTTTTTCAATAAAATAGAGAACTTGCTTGATAACTTCCCCATTTCATGTAGCGACAAGCTTTTCACATAGATGGATACTATTAGATGAATTACTTCACCTATCTTTATTCTCTTCTTTTAGGTACTCATAAAAACAAGAGGATATTTTCTCGATAGCCGGTGGATCTCAGGTGGGAATGAGTTTAATATATAAATCACAAGCTCCATATAAATACCGGTCCTTTTCATATTTATGAGCATGTATGATTACCTGATTGATTGCCTCGGAACATCCATGAATCGATAATCACACATATGCATCGAGTACATCAGACTCGTCAAATTCATTTTTACATCTTCATAAGAAACCAAAAACAGCTTTCATGTGAGATTGATTTCATGATTCTATGAGATGTATATATATTTCATAAGCCGCTCGTATCTCTCATTTTTCCTCTAATTTCAAAGCAAAATGTTTTATATAATCTATAATTTCCTGATTTCAAGTTTTAATAAGCAATAAACATCTTAAATATAGTTCAAAATCTTTTTTTTCGGTGCGTTCTAATTGTATATTATTTTTTATTACATAATCAATTACTTCTTTATTTCAAGTTTTAATGAGTTCAATATATAAAGGCATTATCCATATAAAATCATATTCTTTAGCTATATTAAAAACATATTCGATTTCTCAAATTTGAATAAGTTCAATAAATATCTGAAATTTTTTTGTATTATTTTTCTTATTTTCCTTCAGGAATTTTATGGCAAATTTTTTTGCATAATCAATTACTTTTTTATTTCAAGTTTTAATGAGTTCAATATATATCTCATGTAACTCCCTAAAAAGATATATGTATCTACTTACCCTATTATATAATTCTGCCTTTCTTGATCAGAAAGACTCATTTTTTCATTTTTTACAAGATTTATCGTCTCCTAATAAGCATTCCAACGCATCTTCTTGTTTTTTTATAGATGATAGAATTTCTTGAATGATTTTCTTATTTTTTGTTTCAAAAAGATAATTTAGTGCATATTTTATTCATAACAAACCAACTTTATTTAAACATATTTTAGTAATTTTTTCATTTCATAGATATATGAATTTATAATAAAATTTATCTATAAAATCTCAAGTAATCTTATTTACGAAACAGTCTAAAAAATCATTTTCCTCAAAATTTATTCTTTTTTGAAATTCTATAAATTTAGGTAATTTTTTAATGATTTCTTCTTTATCCCAATTTTTCACTATTCCCACATATTTCATTTTTATTTTCTCCATTTGCTCATTTAACCTTCATCCTCATTCCAACTTATATAAAATCTCCAATCCCATAAAGAACCCCTCCCCGAACATATCGTCATTTTCAAGAAGTCAATTCAGAAGATTCTCGAGTTCTTTCCGCTTCCCATTTCTCACAAGTTCTTCCCCATAGAAAAGTACTACTGGCTTAAATTCTCTCCATTTATTCCAATCCTGTTCATTATCATTTCGTACACTGCAGATTTGTTCATTTCCATTTGATTGCCCAGCAAGATATCGTGCAAGAAAGAACTCATAAAAGGAATTATGAATAAAATCATAACCTCATTTATCTGATTTCTTGAAAATACTCAAGGTTTGTAAATCTTGATCTTCTATTTCGATGGCTTCCGCACTTCAATTCGAGTGTATATTATATGCTACTTCTCATAAATATGCCAAATTATTCGTTAAGTCTCTTTTTGATAACTTCGTTCACTTCTGATCATTATGCTTCACAAGAATCATCCGACTCATACTCTCGTAGAGATCTGCCTTGCTTTGTATATTTTCGAGACTCTTGATTCAGAAATTTTCATATTCTTCTTTCTTCGTCTCGCCGATACTTGCGAGTATATAAGCGAAACTCAGGAGGAGGGGATTTCATTGTATCTCGGTATAAAGATTCATGGACTTAAGTTGCGTTTTAACTTCTTGCATTTTCACCTCATCCTCTCAGAATCGAGACTTGAGAAATTCCTCCATATCCATAGGATCGAGATGGAGAGTGATAAATTCGGGATTTTCGTCGGTATATTCCGTTTTGCGAGCGGTTATGAAACAGGATATAGCAGGATTCTTGAGTTGCTCCTTGATAAATTGTTTGTGAGAATCGTAAGATATCTCATCAATAGCATCAATACAAACGATGGTGCCATTCTTTTTGGCCTCTTTGAAGATATTCTCTATTTCTTTCCGAGAATAATTTTTCTCAGAAAAATCTTTCCCCTCGAAAAATATAATTTTTTTGTTCACATCTCGGACGAATTTCTTGACTACTTCCGCCATAACGAAACTCTTTCCGTTTCCAACATGAGCCGGGAGGACGAATTTCCTGCTAGTTTTTCCTTCCTGAGTGGGCAGATTGATATCGAAGAGTTGATCGAGGGGGACATATCTTTTATGGTATTTTTTTTCCTTTCAATCCTGAGATCAAGATGGTTGATTCTCTTGTTGCTTATCTTCTTCCATGAAATATATCTGTCTCTCGAGAACCGGTCAGGCCTGATCTCCGTAGAGGATATGCTCGAGGGAGTTGTTTTGGATGGATTGGGCTTTTTGGAGAGCATCGAATTTATACTCTGTAGCATCTCTCGAATCTGTCGGGACCCTTAATACCGGAACATCTTTTTTTCATGATTCATCTTTTTTGGAAGTGAGTTCAAAATCATAAGAAATAAAACCGGTTTCTTCGAAAAACTCTGTTGCTAGTGTCATGGAGGGGTCTTTAGATACTCCTGCCTTACTAAAGGCATCAACATAAGATCTATTGGAAACAATAACAATGGTATCTATTTCAGATAGAGTGGTCGTAGCAAGGCGAGAGAGGGTATTTCCAAGAATACGCATTAATCTTGCCTGATTGTCGATAAATTCTTCGTTTTTATTCGATTTTGGAAGATGAGTTCGGAGGGAGTGGACTCATGGAAATTGCTTTTTTAAACTTTTTTCTGTGGTAATCATTCGGGTTTCCGTATGCTTCGCTCAAGATGGATCGACCCAATCATGATCACAGAGAATTAATGTATTTTGTGGGTGGGAGAATATGCGCGTAAGGGACTTTTGTAATCAGGGAGAGATATCTTTAAAATCTGAAAATACCTTAATTTCCTTACTCAATTTTTTAATCATATCCTCTTCTTCTTCAGACATTGCCTTTTTTGCATTTTTTCTCGCAAGGAGAGGGCGATATGTGAGATAATCCTTATTTTTTATATACGGATAATGACGGACGAGACAGATTTTTATCCTCCTTGGAGTTTCTGGAGACTGCTCAATAGTACGCTCTTTTCCGCCATCCAATCCCTTCTGTGTCCTCTCTCTGGTTGTCTCCATGAGTGATCATGTAGAAATAGTCCCAGATGGAAGCTTCTTGTCATCTTGAGTGAGGATTTCTTCGGGAGTGGGGGTATTTTTGGTCATGATACAATAAAAGAGATTCTACGAATCTCTTTTATTGTATCAGAAAATCTTCTTTTATGCAACATTTAGTCCCTCTTCATTTGCACCGAATGTGTCCATAGGACTGAGATTATGTTGAATACTGGTCTTTGTCCCAGAAACATCCAGAGAATGAACTTTTTCAAGATATTCGAGGTAGAGAAAGGCGTGATTCGGTTCAAATTCAGCTTTTTCTCCTTTTATAAAATTATCTTTTATTGCCAAGAGGAGCTCTCATGGTGTCAATGTTTCTCATTTTTCAATTTCATTCGGATCAAATGTTAAAGATGCGATGGATGGCACTCTTACTCGGTATGTCACCAAGATATTTCATCTGCCGTGCGTTCATGGGATTTTATTTGAAGCTATTTTCTTATGTTTGAATAATCTGTCCGATTCAGAGAGCGAATCTGGAACAAAAGATCACTCTTCCCGCAGTTCCTTGATACAGGCTTCCAGATATTCATATCATGCACCTACATGACCTCATGGCACCTCCCACACTCCAGGATGACTTTTACCAGAGGCTCTTTTGGTAATTATAATATTCCCCTGATTATCTTCCAATATAAACATAACAACCCTACCGAGGATGGTGCGTTCTACTGATTCTGGGAGAGAACCATAATCTATACAATCTTTTCGAAATTCACTCGCCCACCACCCATCTTTGTTTCTATATGGTATATCCTCCTCATCAACCAAGATGAGTGGCTCAACCTTACTTCCTAACTTCTCAAGCTCTGCTTCTATGGTTTTCCCATCCAATATGTTCATAGCATTTCGCACGTATCGTGCCTGGATTTCTGGCACTTGAGCACGGAGATGCTGAAAAAAAGTATCCGCATCCATACTACTCGCATCGATTCATGATGTGATGACAAGGTCCTTTAGGCGGGGTGTATTGCTCATATGGATATATATTCAAGAATAAGTGTTTCGGAGTATATGAGATTATTTACTGAAAAAAATGGAAAAAGTTAGGAAAAAGTTATTTGGGTGGGGATTCCTAAAATTGAACATTTAATATATTAAATACTTACGGAATCAGATATAATTTTTTATTAAGTTTTTTAAATTTTTTTGAATATATCATATAGTCACCTACATATCATTTTCTCCAACATTTCTTAGCAAGAGTAGAACTTCTATTTACAAGAGTAGAACTTCTATTTACAAGAGTAGAACTTCTATTTACAAGAGTAGAACTTCTATTTACAAGAGTAGAACTTCTATTTACAAGAGTAGAACTTCTATTTATAGACTCAATATCTAGAAAATCTACTAATACTTCAGAAATTATACCAGCTTCATAAAAATCTCTTTTTTTTGAAAAAGTATCCATTAATTCAAATAATCAATCAATAGCTTTTTCATTTCATGATTTAATTATTTGCTCACATATCTTTTCAGCTTTATGTGACCTATCGGCTTCAATATTTTCTACGTACCATTTAGCACTATTTAAAATTTCATTCACTGCATCATCATTTCATATTTTAATCAATTCAAGATATATGTATCTTGCGTTTCATCAGTTTTTTTCTAATTTAATAGCAAACTCTAAAGCTCAATCTATTGCTTCTTTATATCATATTTTTATTAATTCAACATATATTAACATTGTAGCATGATACTTTTCATGATTATTAAATCTGTCGTTTTCTGAAATTTTTTCTGATTTTTCTCAAATAATTTTTTTAATAAACTCAAAAGCTCAATTAATAGCTTTTTCATTTTTTATTTTAATTAATTGAGCATATATTTTTCATGCAATATGAAATTCTTTATCCTCCAAAAGTATGTCTATAAAATCAAAAGCTCAATTAATAGCTCCTTCATTTTCTATTTTAATTAATTCACATAATAAGAATCAAGCAAGATTAAATTTATTTTTATTAATCAATTTTTTGTATCAATTAATAGCATAATTAATAGATTTTTCTTCTCAAGATTCAACTAATACTATATAAATATCTAAAACTTCTTTAAAATTTTCTACTTCAAATAATTTATCTGCACACTTAAACACAAACTCCTTATTTATTTTATTTCAGATTTCCATTATTAATTCCGATATATGTGTTTCATTTTTTGTTAATAAATTATCGCAATATCCTATTGCTCAATCTATATATTCTTTTTTTCATATTTTAACTAATTCTATATGTATATGGGAAACGTAGTAATCATACCCCTTACTCATTCAATTCATACTTAAAGATTCAACAAATTTCAATGCTTTTTCATTTCATGATTTAATTAAAGGCACAAGAGTGTATAAAAATTCAGATATTTTTTCCTGTTCTACAAGAGTCTGAATTCATTTTATTGCAAAATCAATAGCTTTTTCATTTCATGATTCTAAAAAAGTATTATATAAATTAAGCATTGTACTTTCACAACAATAACCATTGTAATAAGATTCATCGTCATCATAATAAAATTTTTCTATTATTTCAGCAAAAGTTATGATTGAATTAATGGCATTTGCACTTCATAATTTAATAATATCTCTATAATCAACACTTCCATCTAAGCTACGATGTCCAAATCAATTTATTTTATTAAAAAATACATCAATATATTCATTTTCTCAGAAATTAATTCTCTTCTGAAATTCCTGAAATAACATTAGTTTACTTAAACTCTTTTTTTTATCCCACTTTTTAATTTGTTCTAAATATTTACCTTTTATTTTTAATAGGCCATTATTTAATTCTCCATCTTGTTCTATTCTATATAAAATCTCCAGCCCCATAAAAAATCCTTCACCAAAAATATCATCATTTTTGAGGAGTCAACTCAATAAAGCTTCCAGCTCGTTCCACTTCTCAAGCTTTGCAAGTCCTTCGCCATAGAAAAGTATGACTGGCTTGAATCCCCTCCATTCATTCCAATTATCATCATTATCATCTCTCATTTTATATATCTCCTCATTCCCATTTGATTGCCCAGTAAGATATCTCGCAAGGAAAAATTCATAAAAGGATTCATGGATGAATTGATAACTTCAGGTGTCGGATCTCTTGAACAGGACACTCAATTTCTGCAGATATTCGTCGGAGATATCCAAACTGTCTCATTTGAACAAACTATAAGCATTTTTTCAGAGATTCTCCATTGCTAAATTGAGTTCTTCTTTTGATGATGAATTTCATTTGGACTCAAAGTGTTCAGAGATTATAAGTCTGCTGATATTCTCATACAGATCGGTTTTATTTCATATATCCTCAAGGCTTTTTATTCAAAGCTTCTCGTATTTCTTTTTTGTTTTTTCATCCAAATTTGCCAGTATGCAGACGAAACTCAAAAGAAGTGGATTTCATTGTATCTCACCATACAGATTCATGAATGTGAGCTTCTTTTGCACTGTTTTCATCTTCTTTTCATCGTCTCAGAAGCGAGACTGAAGAAATTCCTCCATATCCATGGGGTCGAGATGGAGCGTGATAAATCCGGGATTCTCATCAGCATATTCTGTTTTCCTAGCGGTTACGAAACACTGCCCCTTAAATGCTCGCAAAAGTTCCTTCACGACTTTCTTGTTTCTTTCATCATTAATCTCATCGATGGCATCAATACAGATGATAGTTTGAGTTTCTTCGGCTTGTTTGAATAGATTCTCTATTTTTTCTCGAGAATAATTTTTCTGAGAAAAATCCCTCCCTTCGAAGAATCTGATCTGTCTATTGACGTCTCAGACAAGCCTCTTAACTACCTCAGATATGAGGAAACTCTTCCCGTTTCCGACATGGGCCGGGAGGACAAATTTTCCACTATTTCTTCCTTCCTGAGTAAGTAGATTGGTATCGAAGAGCTGATCAATCGAGATATACCGTTTGCTGTATTTTTTTTCTTTCCTCTCTCCTTGTTCCGAGAACCTTTCTGACTGTTCCATTTTTTCCTCTTCCATGAAATATACCCTCCTCTCAAGATTTGGTCAGGCCTGATCTTGATAGAGGATTTTTTCGAGGGAACGATCTTGAATTTCTCTAGTCTTCTTAAAAGCAAGAACCTTCTGCTCAGCCTGTTCTATAGATATAGGATCTGTTTTAAATATTTTTTTCTTAAGTTTGTCGGAATATATATATTTGCCCTCGTAAGAAATAACTCCCACATTTTCAAGCTGATAAACAGCATCCTTCATAGATATACTTATCTGTTTGTTTGCAAAGTTAAAGGCATTTGCATAGGATCTATTGGAAACGATAACGATAGTATCTATATCAGACGGAAGAGTTGTGGCAATCTGAGAAAGGGTATCAGAGAGGGCCTGCCCCAATACTAACTGATTATCTATAAGCTCCTCATCTTTATTCGATTTTGGGAGGGATTTCCGGAGGGAATGCACTCATGGAAATTGCATCTTTAAACTTTTTTCCGTAGTAACCATTCGAGTTTCTCTATGTTTCTCTCAGAATTCGACCCATTCATGATCACATACAACCAGTGTCTTTTGTGGATGAGTAAATATCTGTGTGAGGGATCGCTGTAATCTGGTAGGAATCATTTTAAAATCTGAAAATACTTCGACTTTTTTGCTAAGATTTTTAAGATCCTCTTCCTCCTGATCGGACATTTCTTCCTTGTTGTTCTTTTTCTCACGAAGAGGGTGATACGCGAGATAATCTTCATTCTCTACATATGGATAATGACGAACGAGGTATATCCGTATCTTTCTTGGGGCCTCTGGAGACTTCTCAACTTTTCATTCTCCTCATAAATCTATTACCCCTTGCACTTCCTCTTTATTTTTTTCCACAATTTTTCATACCAAAATACCCTTCTCTCATATACCTTTCAGTTCCTGAGTAGAGTCTTCTTCTGGGGTATTTAGTATTTTCACCATAAAACAAAGAGGGTTATCCTTTTTATTTTATCAGAAAATCTCGTTTTATGCAACATTTATACCTTACGTATCACTCCAATCTTGAGATCGGTCTGACCGAGTTTGAGATAAAAGGATCCAAGTTCTCATTTGCAGACGAGCGGTAATTCTTTCCCGGTCTTCTTTTCGAGGAATCGAACAAGTGGGATGACGATCTTCCCAAGCATTTCATTTTTACTCTTCATATAGCTCGAGAGTGGAAAAGTGGTATTCTCTACATCTTCACCAATCCGATCGATGAGGATATTTATAATGTCAGTAAGGGTTGTTTGGGAGGGTACATCAGCGGAAGTAAGCCTTTCATTATTGAAGTAAATTTTACGCGCAATAGAATCAAATAAAATCCCCTCTCTCGGTTCATTTAATATATCATTATAATCTCACATATGAGATGTTCCGGTGTTGTCAATATATCGAACCTGCCCCTTTGGCATAAAAACAGAGAATTGCTCAGCCTGCACATCTTGTTCTACTTGTATGCCCGATACATTTTCGCCATCTATGGCAGAAAAATAATCAATGTTCATCTTCGGATAATACTCTTTCATCTCATCACAAGTGTGCATGAGTGTCTCTCGACTCATTCCATGCTTGAGGATTACGAGATACCCTCACCCGAGTTTTCATGAATACGTTGGCAATATTCCAACCATCTCTTCAGGATTCTTTTTTGTCTGTTGGAATGTACGTAAAAATTCGGTTGCGAAATGCGTCTGTGGTTCGATGATCGAGAGGAGCTCACGCAAATGGTTCACATGTTCGATAAATCCCTCTACAAGAGCATTATTATATCCAGATCGGAATAATTCATAAAATAGTCTAATAGTCCCGAGATTCAGGATCCCAATCGAATCAGTGAGATGTGCGTATGGTGAAAATTGATCGAGGAGATTTTTGTAGTAAAGGTTTTTCGTAGGAATATGTGAAAAAACATTCTCCTGAATGAATTCTGAAAGTGCATTGGTATTGCGAATATCAGCTTCTTTGAAATGTTCGATTTTAAAAGTCTCTGATAGGGTCCCCGTAAAAACGAGGGCATATTCAAAAGGGATCTCAAATGATCCTTTGCATGCCGGATCGAAATCCTCAAATCAAGCAAGATGCGCGGGAATATCCGCAACCTGCTCAGGAGAAAATGTCTCAGAAGGTGTCTCAAGGGTATAGAGTGCAGGAGTGGATATACCATACAGTGTGTGCATGATAGTCTGTCAGAGAGTACGCCCCTTTCTGAGAATAAGTTCCCACTGCCAGGCACGACGGAAGATGGCTTCTTTTTCTTGAGAAGACATGAAGCGTTCGTGATCATGCAAAAGAGCCTGATCAATCTCACCAACAATGAGCGAAAAGGCTGTTGTAAGAACGGTGGTCATAGTCCCTGTGAATCCAAGTGAATGACCTTTTCAGACTTCAGAAAGGATAGAAATCGAATACCCCTTCCGGATTCATTTCTCAGAAAGAAAATCCTGAATAGGTGAAAAAATACGGTCAATTTCTTTAAAAATAATCGATGCTGGAATGGATTCAAAACCGCGCTCCTCTGAGGCATACATGACAATGTCTTCAAAAACTATTTTTTTATCGCTTCGTTCTTTCAGTCCCACATAACACCGAATCGGGAGACATGACTTGAGGATAAGTTGATCCACCCCTGTCGATCTTGGTCACCACGGCATCGAGAAACATCCGCTCGCCACGAGATCGCTTTTTGCGAAAAAATCCTTATACACTTCTGGAAATTGTTTTTGGAGTTGGGTACTATTCATGTGTGACATATCAAAGTAAATAATGGCGTTTAGTATATTGAAAAGCTCACAGAAGCAAATTTTTTCTTCACACCAAGAGAGTTTTTATTTTTTCTCAACTTTTTCCATTTTTTTCTTTTGGATCTCAGATATTATCCCCCTGTCTCGATCGAACCAGATATCCAACATATCCAATACGGATACTCTCTCGATAGACAAACAGAAGTTTTCGCGGATATCCCGCACATGTTCATTAACATCTCTATCTCTCAAAAAATGAGGTAGAAAAAACAAAAAAATGGAGGTAATAGTATGTGGGAACTTCTCGTTCTTGGGGCTGGACTGGCTGCTTTATGCAAATCTGACAAATGCCCAAAATGCAACGGTTCCGGAGAAATGGAGCATCATTGGGCAGAATCAAGTAATATGGTTACTTGTGATATCTGTCATGGTACTGGCAAGGCGAAATTCGTCAAGGAGGTCAATGGTACTAAATACTACAAATCCGTAAGCTAAAATCAAAAATGTATTTCAAAAATCAGGAAGTACTCAAAACAAGCCGATAATGGCAAGGAGACATGACATGGGTAAAATGATTAAAGTATTTGTTTGTGATTCTGATGGGAATGGTTTGCCCGGCGAAAAGGTCAATCTCTATGATGAAGACTATGAGAGGACCAATAGCCAGGGATACGTCACCCTCTTCACTGACAAAAGTAACATTTCCGTCTACGTGAATGGCAATGAGATCTACGACGGCGAAACGAGCCGGTGCCCGAAGATCCTCAGCTATGAGGTACGGTAACCATTTCAAACTCAAACCCAAACATAACCCCGAGAACTCTCCAGTATCATCCCAAGGAGATGATTGCTCGACGAGTCTCTACAAACCGAAATCCCCGCTTAGGAAGCGGGGATTTTTCGTTTTTCGCGTACATTCTCCCAACTTCCCCTTGATTTCCTCAGATAATATACTACAATACCCAGGTTTCTTTATTCTTTATCTTTTCATATATGTTTACCTCTCAAAAAATACGAAGTATTGCAGGGTTTACATTGGTTGAGCTCTTGGTTGCTGTGTCCATCCTCGCAACTATCAGTATCGTCGGATACGTATCGGCACATAGCTATATGATGAAGGCAAATAACTCTCGTCGTATCACGAGTATGGGTACGT
>Ga0074195_1000123_pt1 | contig 185511 bp, 178 predicted proteins | sample EPASupsiteHSE623_FD_64525 | JGI IMG/M metagenome (GOLD analysis project Ga0074195, IMG submission 64525) | Bioremediated contaminated groundwater from EPA Superfund site, New Mexico - Sample HSE6-23 | ecosystem: Environmental > Aquatic > Deep subsurface > Groundwater > Contaminated ... | reverse complement strand
AAAGAAAGAAGGGCAAAAGAGACCAAAAAGCCAGCCCGCCAAAAACCGAACAGAACTATTCAGGCTTGAAATTTCTTTCATAAATCTTTTATCCAAATCAGTCAAAAATGTGGATAGGCCCGCGTGATTCACCGTCCAGCCAAACCCCAAAGCCAGCATAAGAAGCACCACGCCAAGCGCTGATTTAACAAAAATGAGCAAAAGTGCTGCCAGGCTCATCAAAAAAATACCGGCCTTTAATGTCGGCACCCTTCCTTTTTTATCCGCGTGTAATCCTCCAAAGGCCTCTCCGAAAATACCCGCCAGGCTCGTCGCGGCTAACGTCATCGAAATAAAAAGCTGGCTCATCTTTAAATGCAGGGAGAAATAAACGCCCAGCCACTGTCGCACGCCCTGATACAACATACTGACAAAGAAAATATAAACAAAGGCTTTTAAGATCGCAGGTTCTCTAAACGCCTCCAGATATCGGCTGCGCGTATCTGTTTTTCCGGCAAGGGTATGAGGGAAGTGCCAGGCTGTTAAGCCTGCCACCACCAAACCAAAAACCCCTGGGATAAAAAACATGGCGCGCCAGGGAACGAGGCCGCTCAAAAAAAGGCCGCTCAAGTCCGCGACAAATGTCGCGCTGAAAAAAAACCCTATCGCCTTGCCGCGCCTTGCCTCATGAGCGCGATCCGCGATATAAATCAAAACAAGCGGGGTCGTCGCCGCAGCAAAGATGCCAACCAAAAATCTAAAGACAAAGAGCGCTACATGATTCGGCGCCAGGGCCGATAAAAAATTAAAACAAGAAAACAAAACAAGGCTTGCAACCGCAATATGCTTATTATCAAACCTGCGCGTTAAGGGGCCGTACAACAATGCCAAAAAACCATAGGGCAGCATATACGCCCAATTGATCCGGCCCACAACAAATTCAGAAACGCCAAAATCCTTCGCAATCGCAGGGACGATCGCCGAAATCGAACCAACGTTAAACGCGATACAGAATCCCTGAAGACACAATATGAAAAAATCAATCTTCTTAATAAAAACCCCAACCTTAAAATTTCCAATTACCAAATCCCGATTTCCCTGCCTACCGGTAGGCAGGCAATTAAAATCTCAAATCCTAATGACTTAAGTTATTTTAATTAATTGGTCATTGGTGATTGGATATTGGTCATTCAATGCTAAGCATTGGCTTCTTTCTCAATCACTCTCTTAAAAATCTCTAAATTCTCTTTCGAATGCTTATTAATAAATCCTTCAACCTCACCATCATTAAACTTGGCTTTTGCATCCATCGAAAAATGCTGGATCCAGGTTAAAAGCACGCCATCCGGCGCCGGTGTATAAAGCCAGATGATCTTCATGTACTGAAATGGAAATTTAGGATCCAGGCGTTCCGCGTACGCGAAGAAATTCTCTTTAAAAAGAAGCCGAAAAGACTGCCATGAACGCCCTTCATCATCAGTCAGCTGAAAAACGATCCTATTGCCCTCTTTTTTAACGACTTTCGCTTCTTTGTATTCACCGCCGAAAAGCTCTGTCCAGCGGGGAATATCGTTAGAGATATCAAAAATCTTCTCATAAGGCGCTTTGATTATTATCGAATTACACGTGTGACCCATACCAACCTCCTTAAATTTGTCTATAAAATGGTTCCTTTTCCTTGCAAATTTAATCCCGAAGTCTACTCTGATAATTTCTTGCCCCGTATGCGCTGGGTAAGAAATTATAGAGTGTCTAGACAAGGGACGATATTTAGTTTCATCAACTATTCATCCAATATTGCCACAACTCTCGCCCAGCCGGCACCCACATCTTTAATCTTCACGGGAAGGCACGAAACAGTAAAGCCAAATGGTTTTGGAATTGCCCCAAGGTTGCCGAGACGCTCCATATGGCAATACTCACGTTTACGGCCTATAAAATGACACGGCCAGATCTTCGATTTATCTTTTGTCGATAAAAATTCATTGAACATTTCAAAACACGGCCGATCTAATCCGATCGTATCAATACCGATCATTTTCACACCCTGATCCAGGATAAATTCGAGCGCGTCCGGCATCATGCCGACGTATTTATTTACATAATCAGGCGTGCCAAGCATCTTATCACCTCGCGTATAGATCAATACGATATCGCGGGATTTCAGTTTATAGGAGATGCGACCCAGGGCTTTTACAACTTCGTCTTTTGTAATGTTTTGAGGATATTTCAAATGGGTGAAGTCAAGGACAACTCCGGGGCCATAACACCATTCAAGAGGAACATCGGCGATCATCCGCGCCGGCTGCCCCTCACAGGTGCTTCCGTAATGAAACGGCGCATCAACGTGCGTGCCCATGTGGACTGAGGCGTGAACAATCTCCAATGACAGCATCTCACCGTCAGGGACTTCATCGGGCCTGGCCACACGCTCCCCTTTTAAGAAACGCTTCTTCCCTTCAGGCTGCTTCGACATGACAACGTCATTGAAATGCTCAACCCCCGCGCTGTGCGTGATGCGGTCAATGGTAGCCGCGTGCGTTTCAATAAGCGTATCGTCAATAGGCAAACTTAAATCAATAATCCTCATGACAACCTTTTACTTTTTGCTATCGATGACGTTTGCGATTTGATCTAATGTATGGGTCTTAGCAACCTCTTTTTCCTGAATTTTCACGCCGAACTCTTTCTGAAGCGCGATACAGATCTCGACCATTTCCGTCGAGTCAACGCCCAGGCTCTGCTCTAAGGTCATGCCTTCTTTGAGCTCTTCAGGTTTTACTTTAAGAAGTTTGACAATGACGTCTTTGACTTTTGTTTTTGTATCCATTCCCACAACCTCCTTGATTTTGCCACTATAATGGTATTTTTACCTCTCAAAATCAATCCCGAAGTCTACTCTGATAATTTCTTGCCCCGTATGCGCTGGGTAAGAAATTATAGAGTGCATCGACAAGGGATCTTTCCTTTATGTTACTATGCTTTTTCCATCACCAGGACCGCGTTGATGCCTCCGCGACCGCGGGAAATCACCAGAGAATGCTTGATCTCATACTCCCTGGCTTTATCCCTGATAATATTTAAACCAGCGCATTCCGGATCAAGATCTTTTAAGTTCAATGTTGGCGGCACAAGGCCATGTTGCATGGCGAGTACAGTCACGACCATATCCACAGCCCCTGAAGCGCCTAAAAGATTTCCAAATATTGTTTTGGGCGCGCTCGCCGGAATCACTGTTGCGCGTTCTTTAAAAACTTCTCTGATGGCGCGGACCTCGCTGACATCTCCTTCAAGCGTTGCGGCTGCGTCTAAAGAAATATAATCAATGTCCTTATATGTTAGACCCGCGTCTTCTAAGGCCATGCGGATGGCGCGCGCTAATTCTTTACCGTCCGGATTAGCCTTAATTCTATCCACCCCGTCGCATGATGTGCCATAGCCTGTGATAAATCCCAGGATCTCTTTATTTCTTTTTTTAGCCCTCTCGGGACTTTCTAAAATCATGATCGCAGCACCCTCTCCAACGACAAAACCATCTCTTTTTTTATCAAACGGTTTATACGCTTCTTCAGGAGGTTCATTGGTCTTGGATATTTCGCCGCTTGTATTACAACAAAGAAGACCATAAGGAGACATCGGCGCTTCCATGCCGCCGGCCAGGATAAAATCAAGCTTACCTTTTGCCAAAACCCTGATCGCATGCCCTATAGCCATCAAAGAACTTGCGCGGTCTGAAACAATCGTTTTGGAATATCCTTTAATACCATAATAAATGGACACCTGTCCCTGAGGAGCTGCTGGAAACCAGGCTGAGGCCATATAAGGGCTTACCCCTTCACGGCCTTCCAGGTAAAGATCACGAAGTTCTGTTTCACCATACAACCAGCCACCGAGGGCATTACCCATAAAAATACCGATGCGGTTTAAATTCTCCTGAGTTAGATCAATAGACGCGTCTTTTAAAGCCATCTCCGAAGCGATCAGCGCCATATGAGAAAATGGATCGATCTTCTGCAAGAGCCTTGAAGAGACGTGTGAAAAAGCGTCAAGTTCGTGGACTTGGCCTCCAATATGAGACGGATAAAGCGATGAATCATACCGGTCGATATTTTTAATGGCTGAACGGCCTGCTTTTATGTTGGCCCAAAACACTTTCTTATCCAACCCGCAAGGGGCCACAATTCCGATACCTGTAATAGCAATTTTATTCTTATTCATTTACCGGCCCTCCCCAAGACGCTTCATAACAACAGATGAATGAATGCCGGAAAAACCGCTGCTTGTTTTTAAGATCATATCGACCTTTTTTGATAAAGCCTTGTTAGGAATATAATTTAAATCGCACTGGGGATCCCTGACCTCCTGATTGATCGTCGGAGGAAGAAGGTTTCTCTTGAATATCATGGATCCGACAACCATCTCGACCGCGTTCGCGGCTGCCAAAGGATGCCCGATCATGGATTTCATGGAACTGATGGGAACCTTATACGCCAGATCGCCAAAGACGATCTTGTAAGCATTGCTTTCAAAAATATCGTTCATGCGCGTCGAAGAACCATGCGCGCTGATATAATCAATATCTTTTGGGGCAACTGCCGCATCTTCCAAGGCAAGTTTAATGCATTCCGCCATAGCCAGCCCATCTGCCGGTAAATCCGTCATATGAAAAGCATTATTGCAGGTCCCGTAACCGATGATCTCACAATAAATCTGGGCCCCGCGCTTTATCGCGTGGTTCAATTCCTCCATCACCAGGATGCCGCACCCTTCAGAAAGAACAAACCCGTCGCGCTTATTATCAAAAGGACGCGATGCTTTTTCAGGTTCATCATTTCTTGCTGACAAAACGCTGACCACGTCAAACGCTCCGAACGTGATCGGCGTTAGCGGCGCCTCCGCAGCGCCTGCGATCATCACATCCATATCTCCGGCCTGGATCGTCTCATAACAAAATCCGACGGAGTCCGTTCCCGCGGTACATCCTGTGGAAATCGTATTGCAAATTCCGTTTAAGTGATACCTGGCTGTCAGTTCGCTCGAGGGCGTATTGAACATAGAGGCATCATAGAGGTAAGGACGCACCAGCCGCGGGTCTATGGGGTTGCGCCCATTATCCGTTACAAGCGCGAATTCTTCTTCCATATATTTTGTGCCGCAAATGGCATTTGCCAGGCTCACGCCGACCCTTTGTCTGTTGATTTTTGAAAAATCCAACCCAGCGTCCTTGATCGCCATATCCGCAGACACAACCGCGAACTGAACATAACGATCCATGCGCTCCGCTTCATCTTCATTCAGCCCCAGCTCAAAGGGATTAAATTCTTTTGAATAAGCGGCGATACGCGTTCGAAACATCGAAACATCGAACATATCAACCCGACGAACAGCCGAGACACCGCCTGTCATCGCTTTCCAACAATTGTCTTTACCGATCCCATTGGGAGAAATAACTCCCAGGCCGGTCACCACCACACGTCGTTTCATTATGAAACCTCTTTCTAATTTTTCGTTTCACGTATCACGTCTCATGTATCACGTCTTTATTTTTTGACGTGTGACACATGACCTGTGACGTGCAACATTTTTATCTTTTTTCTTCCTTCCTCGTCACTTTAAAAATAATATTACCACCGTCCGGGCACGTCGGCGTACTCAAAGAATCCGGATTTTCCTCAAAAGGGAATTTAGCGCCAAAGTTCAAAGCAAAAAGCACGGGGAACATCATGTGATACGCAGCCCCGCAAAATCCTTCGGGCGTCTTTAAGCCCTTAACTTCTATCTTGTCTCCAAGCTTATAATTATAAAAACACTTGCCGGAGACCTCTTTCACTTCGATCTCCATTGTTTTTGGATTTGGCCCCTTAGGCTCTGCAGGCTTTGGCTTTGAAATCACTTTCCCCTCTTCATCGATCAACTCGGTCAAGAATTCGACTTTCTTTCCGTCAGGACAGGTGGTTTTAAGCGAAAGCATATTGTCCATAAAAGGAAACTCAGCCCCGAATGTCAAGGCATACATGCATGGAAAAATAGAATGCATCGCCCCCTGGCAGAAATCTTTGGCCGGATGCGTAAAATCCTCAAAAATAAATTGATCCCCCACTTCATAACCATGATAACAATATCCTTCTTTTTTCAACACTGTCAGGCGAAGCCGTGGAAATTTCACGCGTGTTTTTTTGACGATCTTTCTCAATTCACTCATGCTTGGTTTTTTTTCATCCATATCTTAAACTCCTTTAATTCTCACCGTAAATAATGAAATGCTTTTAAGTGACATGGCTACCTTAACCTATGTCCTCATTTATACAAAATCCCCGGGTTTCAATTTCGTTGTTTTTTCCATTTCCGCCAGGACCTGCTCAACAGTCAAAAATTTCCTGGAGGACTCAACTAAATGGACCAACTCTGCTGCCCGATTGTTGAGCCTTGCGTCGATATTCGAAAGCTTCGCCTGATTGGCGATCTCGCCATTGATAAAATCAATCTCTGAAGGCCGAGCGCGACGGATACTTTGCAAAATCGATCCATAAAGAGGCTCTTTACTTAAATGCGTCATGATCCCGGAATAAATCGGCGCTGCTTCATCCAAAGACATCTGAGTCAGCCCTTTTAATTTTTCAACATCAAAATCCGGCATATTCACAAGCTTGATCCCGATGTTTTCAACCACATCAAACCCCTCCTTAAGCAAACGAAGGGCAAGTTTGCATACTTCGATATTGGCGTATGCCTCCTGCATGCTCAATCCCAAAATTGCCGGAAGACAATTGCTGAAATTAACAAAAATCTTCGTCCATTTCATTTCTGAAATATTCTCGACTTCCACAGATGTAAACGTGATCTTCAGAAATTCAACAACCTCTTTGACTTTTTCATCATTAGGCCCGAACGGGCGGCCTATCAGCCAATTTCCTTCAAAATTATGGACAACTTTATTAGAAGGTTCATATGTCGCGCCAAACATAACAATACTTGAAATAATATTCTCTTTGTTCAACATCATGCTCAACAGCTTATCGGCACGAACGCCGTTTTGAGTCGTTAAGATTAAAGATTGGCTCAAATAATCCCTGGATTTATCCACCGCATCGCGAAGATCCTGGGTTTTAACAGTAAGAATAGCCAGGTCGACTTTCTCTTCAAGGCGGGGCTTGATATCGAAATAAACCATAGAATGGCCGCGGACTCCATCGATAATAAAACCGTCTTTTTCAACGGCTTTTTTTTGTTCAAGCCTTCCCACCGTAATGACCGCGATCCCCTTGGCCTTTAAATAGGCTGCTACCAGTCCGCCGATCGCTCCCATTCCAATAACTGCGACTTTCATTAAACGCTCTCCATATATCTTTTTAAATGCGCCAGGATCGCTTCAATATTCTTGTCATGTAATCGCTTAAATACGAGAGGCCATAAAATCTTATTCAAAATACCCCTGATACGCGCCTGCATAACATATGTCACCTTGACGCCACGCGGTTCAGGCGTGCAACTTACGGTTTCAGAGCCTTCAAACATCCCGTTTAAAAATTTCCGTGTTATGCGCGCGTTATCAAGAACCGTGATCTCAACATCCCACGAAGGCGCGCAAGGCAAGAGCACTTTCTGGCGATAGCGCGTGCCGACCTTAAGCGGCCCTGGGCATTCTCTCTCGAACTTCATCAGAGAATTTTTTGGCCACCAGGAAGCTTCTCCCCACACCTGCGCTTCCCGCTGCGTTACTCCCAAAGAAGCTTGAATAGTAATAGTATGCCTGTTTTCCACGTTTCTTATTTCGCCGAATTTCCGTTTTTATTCGGAAGATTGTATTTTTTGTAATTAAACCCGACATCATCCAAAAGCTTGATCATCAGCGAGTAAAACTGCATGGGCACCTCGGAGAACATGGCGCGCATAAGATCTTCTTCTTCAACAGACCTGGAGGACCGTTCTTTAGCGTTCTCTTCAGCCTTTTTCGAAGCAGTCACTTCAGTCATATGTCTGTGAAAAATCGGCATTTTAGAAAGCATCTTCTTGAACTTTTCTTCCGTCGTCTTCTCCCACGTCATTGTAAATAAATCAGACATAAAGATCTCCTTTAGTCGCAGCTGCCTCAAATTTAGAAATGTTGGCCATAAAATCTTTAATACAGAGCTTTGCCAATTGATGATACCGGCCGCCCATAATACGATGGATGCGATGAGGCCTTGAGAAAAACTCACGCATGCACCAGGACCCAAGCCGACCCACTTCTTCAATCGACAGATGTTTTGTCGGCACCACCGGATGTTGAAAATCCCATTTTTTAAGATCAATCGCCTTGGGATTCAGAAGGCCTTCTTTAACAAGCTTCATCCATAAAGGCGAACCCGGAACAGGCGTGACAAACTGAAGAGCAAAAACATCAGGATCAACCTCGTCAGCAAAAGCAAAACGACGCTTAATCTCCTCTTCGGTGTCGTCTTCAAAACCCATCATAAATGTCCCGATAGTCGCTATGTCATTGCGTCTGAGTGCATCAACAGTTCTTTTAATCTGAGAGACCGTTACACCTTTGCCGATCTTGGAAAGTTCGACGTCATCACCCACTTCGATGCCCACCAGCCCCATGAACATGCCGGCTTTTTTCATAAGCGGAATAAGGTCTTCCTGTTTTGCCCAATCATCCGCACGGCCTAAAATAACCCAGTTGATCTCAATATTTTTCTTTAAAATCCCTTCACAGACACCCTTGACCATCTCGGGATTAACATTAAAAGCGTCATCCTGAAAAACAATTGTTTTAACACCGAACTTTTTCGTCAACAGGTCAAGCTCGTCGACAATTCGTCCTGCCGAATGCGAACGCCAGGAAACAAAATCTTTAGGATAACGCGGATCATACTGGCTCCATTCGTAGCAAAAAGAACAACCGCCCGGACAACCGCGGCTTGTAAAAAGTTCACAAAAATTCGTCCAATACGTATGATTGACATATTTTTCCATGGGGAATAAATCGTAAGCCGGTAATGGAAGAATATCGATATCTTTGATCAATTCCCTGTGAGGTCCAACAACCGGCACGCCTTTTTGACGAGAAGCAAGGCCGGGTATTTTAGAAAAATCAGCCTGTCCCGCCTGCGAGGCCGAAGGCGCATCCAGATTTTTAAGCAATTCCTCGAGTGTCAACTCTCCTTCGCCAATCAAAATAAAATCAATGGCGGGATTTTCCTCGAGTGTTTCTTTATAAAGCGCCGAATACCACAAACCGCCTACTGCAACCAACGTCGAAGGGCTCACCTCTTTAACCAATGCCGCGGTCTTATTGAAATGCCATATGACAGCCAGGCCGCCGGTTGAATGCAGGATATCTCCAAGGACAACCATGTCAGGCTTTAATTCCTTTACCTTTGCCTTAACGTCGTCATACGTCAAATCAAGGGCCCTGGCGTCTAATACATGAGGCTCACCGACATTTTTTTCCCTGATATAAGCGGCCAGCTGCGCGTAAAATTGATTGGCAGCCTTATTCACACCATGAGTCGCCCATCCTCCGATAGGAGGCATAATAAAAAGTACTTTTTTCATAATTTTCTCCTTAAACGCTGAACCAAGAAGCAACCAGAGTTTTGCCACCCGGCGTTAAATCTATGTTCACATGCTTGACTTGAGTCAACTCACACAGGCCTTCCTTGCCGAGCTCACGGCCAAAACCACTCTGCTTATAACCTCCAAAAGGCGCTTCATTATAAAAACCGCCGAATGTATTCACCCACACTGTTCCAACGCGAAGTTGTCTTGAAACAGTCGCGGCCTTTTCTAAATCCTTTGTCCAGACCATAGCCGCCAAACCATAAGGCGTATCATTAGCCACGCGCACCGCGTCTTTCGCATCTTTGACTTTGATCACGGTCAGAACAGGTCCGAAAATCTCTTCACGCGCGATTCTTGAATCATTCTTTGCATCAGCAAAAATCGTCGGTTCGACATAAAAGCCTTTTTTAAAAGGCGAAGCGCCGCCGCAGACAAGCTTGGCTTCTTTTTTTCCGATTTCGATATAATTAAGAATAGTCTTTTTTTGCTTTTCATTGATCACAGGGCCGATATCAGTTGACGGATCGCAAGGATCGCCGACTTTTAATTTTTTAGTCTTTGAAACCAGAAGATCGACGAATTTATCATAGACGGACTCTTCAACCAGGAGCCGGGATCCTGCCACACACATCTGGCCCTGGTTCATAAAAATCGCGCACAATGATCCATGCACCGCGGTTTCTAAGTCACAGTCTTTTAAAACAATATTCGGCGACTTTCCGCCAAGCTCAAGCGTAAGCTTTTTCAAATTACCCGCAGCTGCGCGCATCACATCACGCCCGACTTCTGTTGAACCTGTAAATGAAACCATGTCAACAAGATCAGAAGAAGCCAATCCATGACCTATTGTTGCGCCATCACCGGTTACAATATTAACAACGCCTTTAGGCAATTCCGCTTTTTCAAAAATTTTAGCCAGCTCCAGAGAACTCAACGATGCTTCTTTGGAAGGCTTAAAAACAACGGTATTGCCCAAGACGATGCTGGAAGCAATTTTCCACGCAGCCATAAGAAACGGATAATTCCACGGCGTGATAGCCCCAACAACTCCCACAGGTTCGCGAAGTGTATAACTCATGGCAGGCGCCGGGACCGAGATAGTTTCTCCTTTAACTTCACTCACCGCACCCGCAAAATATTCATATGCGTTAGCCGCCACGGGAATATCAATAAATGTCGTCTGTTTTAATGTCTTACCCGTATCTTCAGTTTCTATCCTGGATATTTCATACGCGGACTCGCGGATAAGATTTGCAATTTTAACAAGAAAAGAACTGCGCTCAGGCCCGGTCATGCGCGGCCACTCTCCTTCGTCATAAGCAACCCGGGCAGATTGAATCGCGCGCTCTAAGTCTTTTGCTGTCGCCCTCGGAAACGCTGCTATTTTCTCTTCCGTAGCAGGATTGATGCTCTCCAAGGTCGCGCTGTTTTCAGCATCGCAAAATTTTCCGTCGATATACATTTTGTAGTTATTCATAAAAATACTCCCAATGAATAATTAACAACTGTGATTGTTTTTTTAACTGTTCATTGTTCATTTTTAATTGTTAATTGCTTTTATTCCACCGGCACCGCGGTCCATAAATCAAACAACCTGTTAAACGGCACGTACCATCTTGAAATCTTCGCGAAATCACCCTTGAGTTTCAATTTTTTCTGCGTGGTAGCGGCAAAAGGATCAAGTTTCCTGTTAAATATGGCTCTCCAATACTCAAGCTTTCCTGAAATCACAAACTCCGCCTCAGAAGCAGAATGTGAATAATCTTTAATCCCGCCGCCGCTAAAATTAAAACAATAGGTCTGCCCGGTTTCATCCAACACAACGGCAAGTTTTGTTTCAAGCGCAGACTCTAAGGCCAGTTTCTTGAATTTTTCATCGCCATTAACGATGCTAACAATTTCTTTGATCTGGTCTTCTGAAAAAAGACCGAATTTTTTTCCTGGTTGCCCGATGTTCTGAGCCGAAAGACCGGCTTTGATGCTTGCCCCATCGCCTTTTGCAAAAAGCGTTTTTAAACAGGCGATCTTAACTGCTTCTTCCAATGTCTGAACGAGAAAAAAAGCATCTTTAAGCGTCGCGCCGATCGCCACAACACCATGATTCTTCAAAACAACGATGTTGCTCTGCTTTAAAGCCTCAACAACCGGGGCTATATCGGTAATGGTGGGAGTTTTTTGCTCAATAACAGGAATATCGCCTAAGGTTAAGCGCGTTTCAAATGTGTCAAAACTGATCTTTTCATTTACGGCAAAATAACCATTCGTAAATGTCGGGTGCACATGCACAACGGCGCGAGCGTCAAAATTCTTATAGACCGCCACATGAAAAACCGTCTCAGATGACGGCGTAAAATTCTTTTCTAAAGGTCTGCCTTCCAAATCAACGCTGCAAATATCTTCCTTCTTTAACATTCCAAGGCACGTGGCGCGGCCAGTGATCAAAACAATATTTTCCGAGGCACGAACGCTTAAATTCCCGGACAGGCCCCCGGAAAGATCTTTATCCCAGACCAATTTTCCTGTTTCAATAATCTGATCGACTAAATGTTCCATTTTTTACCCCTCAATCAATGTCTTGGATACTTCTTCAAAAAGCGGCACATAGGTCTTAAGCGAAGACGCTGTCACTTTTTTATTTCCTATTTTTAATAAAGATGCCTGCTTTGAAACTGACGGTGTTTTAGCTTTAAAAAGATAGACAGGAATCTTATGTTCCCGCGCCAGGAGAGCGGCGATCAGAGAACCTGTACGGCAAAGTATGGAATCTTTCGAAACCGCGTGCGTAAAGATAAAAACTTTACTCACCAGGCCCTGCTTCATGCAAAACCCCAGCATATTGTCACAGATCAAAACAGGTGTGATCTTTTTTTTCAAAAGCACGGACGCCACCGCATTCATTCCCTCAAGCCCGGGCCGAAGCTCCGCCACAAAAACTTTCTTTTCTTCCAAAGTTTCATAAAACGAAACGTCAGGGTTGCCAAAAATCAGAGGGATCTTATTATTAATTTGCATCGACGTTAATATGTTGTGTCACCAGGTTATTTTCCACGACATCAAACCCGGGATAAAACGCGACCGCGCCGCGCGGCGCTAATCGCTTGCCCTCAAACGTCAGGATCTCATCATCCCCTCTCATCTCGATCGGAATGTCACGACCTTCTGCGATCTTTTTTGAAGGCTGGGCCAGGACGTAAAAAGGAATTTTGAAATGCTTTGCGAGCATGGCGATCTGATACGTGCCGATCTTATTGGCGAAATCACCGTTTTTAGCAGACCGGTCAGAACCGACGATGACACACGTGACATCGCCATCACTCATAAGTTTGGCAACGGCATTGTCCGGCACAAGCGTCACATCCAGGCCGGATTTTTTGAGTTCCCAAGCAGTCAGGCGCGACCCTTGAAAATAAGGCCGTGTTTCTGTCGCAAAAAACTTCACCCGCTTTTTCTGCAACCTGCAAAATTCACCGATCAGGCTCATTTCGCCTGAAACATGGCAGTGTGTCAAAACAACATCGCCGTCTTTAAGAAGCGTTGCGGCCTGGCGGGCCCTTTCATATCGTTTCTGACGGATGCCTTTCTCAAGAAACCCCTCCACCATCCTGATAAAATCATCTTTAAAATTCGGACTCGCAGAAACTTTTTGGGCAAACCCCAGCATCATAGACGTTACTTCTTCAAAAGGAAATGTCGGGCGGCTTTGATTAAAGGCCAAAGCCACTTTTTTTAAAATCCCCAGGAGTTCTTCTGTGGATGTCGCCTTTGAATTCTTAAGTTCGAGGATAAATGTGTAACAAACAGTCAAAAACTGGCCAAAGGCGCGTGTCTTCATATCCACAACTGCCCGGATCGCCTGCTTATAATTCTTTACCTTTATAGTAACGACTTTCTTCGGGACAAGCGTCTCATCCAGAATATAAAGCGTTGTGCCTTTTAAACGAACCGGCCAGAATAATATAGATTCTTTCATTTTTTTATGTTCCTTAACCTTCTATTTCTTCGCTAATGCGACAACAGCATCCAGACAGATCTTGATCAGTTTGGCTTCGGCATCATAATAATCTGGATTCATAAACCCGAGTTCCCCTGTGATCATGTTATCGCTGACCGCAGAAATTGATGCGGCCTTCACCCCGTTGATCTGGGCGATCGTCATCATAGCGCTTGAAACCATGTCAGCGGCAATCGCGCCTTCTTTTCTTGCTTTTTCAACAACTTCACGCGTCTCACGCAACAATGCGTCCGTTGTCCATATAAGGCCTTTTTTGACCTTTACATCTTCTTTTGCGGCCTGATTTTCCAATACTTCAATCAAGCCCTTATCTGTAACAGTCTTAAAATCGCGATCCACGTAATAAGGCGTCACGCCATCACCGCGGATAACCCCAGTTGCCAATACAATATCTCCCACTTTAATATTTTCATCCATGGCCCCGCAAGAACCGCACCGAATAATATTTTCAACTTTTCCGGCGCAAAGGATCTCAGCGATGATCGCGGAGTCAGGAGAAAACCGGCCGCCATTACCCACGGCGATCTTGACCCCCTCATAGGTGCCCGTATAAACCGCATATTCAAAAAAAGAAAAACATTTAACAGGTTTTTCCAAAAATTCAAGTATCGCGTCGCGCCGCTCCGCAGGCCCGGGAATAATTGCGTATTTACCAAAATCACCTGGCCTCACCTGAACCATACCTAATAGATCCTGCCCCGTCATGTGAATGTCTTTTTTCATCTGCATAGCCATAACAAATCTCCTTTTTTTAATGAGCGCATCATTTACAAAATTCTTTTTTTGTAAATGATTTGCGCGAATTAATCCCGCACCTTTACCTTATTTATAATTTTTAATTTGGTGAAGGTGTGGGATAAGTTCAGACACAATCCTCTCTCAAATCAACTCGTGGATTGATCTTTTAAAAGTGTTTTATCCACTTTCCCAACCCTTGTTTTCGGCAGCTGATCAATAAAAACAAAAGCATGCGGCAATTTAAAATGTGCCAGGTGCTCTCGGCAGAATTGACGCAGGTCCTTATCCGAAATACTTTCTCCCTCTTTTAAAACAACAAACGCCTTAACAGATTCCCCGCGAAGGGCGTCTGCCACACCCACAACCGCCGCCTCTTTAACAAGCGGATGCTTATGAAGCACCTCTTCAATTTCAGGCGGGAAAACAAGCTGGCCTGAAACTTTGATCATATCTTTTTTGCGGCCCGCGATGTAATACATTCCTTCATTATCTTTGCGCGCCAGATCACCCGTGTGAAACCAGCCGTCTTTCAACACCTCAGCCGTCATCCCGGGGTCTTTATAGTACCCTTCCATAACCACCCAGCTTTTCAAAATTATCTCGCCCACTTCTCCCGGTGCCACGTCCTTGCCGTCATCATCCACAAGCCTAACATCAATCCAGGGAGCCGGACGGCCGATAGACTCGATCCTGTCGCTGCCCATAGGAATCACAAGATTCGGCGCATTTGTTTCTGTCAGGCCCCAGCCGTTCAAAAGCTTGGCATTCGGGCAATACGTTTTAAATCTTCGAAGTGCCTCCGGAGAATTCGGGGCGCCAAAAACATTGACCCAGCGGATGCTCGATAAATCAAATTTTTCAAATTCTTTTAAATGCAGGAGTGCGTAATACATCGACGGGACCATATGAAAACAGGTTACTTTATACTTTTCTACTAATTTTAAAAACTCGACCGGGATAAACCGTTCCATCAAAACCAAAGTGATCCCGTAAAAAATACAATTCTGGATATAGACCAACCCTCCGGCGTGAGAAAACGGGAGCGCGGAAAGCTTAACATCCTTCGCCGATAAATCAACAAAAAACTCCATGGCCGCAGGAGATGCCGTCAAATGACGGTAATTCAACAAAACCCCTTTAGGCCGGCCTGTTGAACCGGATGTATAAAGGATCAGGGATTTATCCGAATCTTTCATCTCAACCGCAGGGGCGCTTGTTGCGCTGTTTTTAAGAAAATCATTAAAAGAAAGAAAACCTTCTTTGGACGCACCGACAATAATAATATCTTTTAAAAGAAGAACTTTTGTTTTTAAAACGTCAAAAGCAATATCCTCCTTAAAAGCAGCGATGAGAAACTTTGTTTCTGAATGATTCAGACACGCCTGAAGCTCGTCGTTCTTCAGCATGAAGTCTAAAGGTATGACCGTCGCACCTATGGAAAAAAGCGCGAGATACGAATAGATATACTCAGGCCTGTTGGGAAGAAAAAGAGCTACTCTGTCCTGCTTTTTAACCCCGCTTGAAATCAAATTATTGGCCAATTTAAAAACGATGTCTTTCAGCTCTGAAAATGATACGGCAACGTCTTCGAAAACAACGGCGGGCTTTTCAGGATAAGCGCTGGCTTGTTTCTCCAGTAAATCACGAATCACATTAGACATAATCTTCCCTTAGTTTACCTTAATAAGAGTTTATCGATGAATCTGGATCCTTCTTCGCTAAAGCAAAAAACGCTTTAGCTACGCAGGATAACCCTAGGATAAAAAACTAAACACTCCATCTTCGCTCTTTATCATTTCATTATTGTTTAGCTTCGATGGATGGCCTTAAATAGTTCATAGCGGTTGGCCAAACAATAGTAAAATTTTACTATTCAAATTTAATTATGTCAAGATAAATTATATTCAGGAATTAACAAGAACTTAACTTGATGCGGAATAAAGAGTTATGACTTATGCGGCCATTCTGGGATAGAAATTCTTTGTTCTTCTAATTCAGCTGCTATGTTCTGGATAAACTTCTTTTCAGCTTGTAAAAGCTCTAAATTATGGTCTACAATTGATTTTAAATGATAGGATGCCTTGGCTTTTAGCTCTTCAGCCAGCTGACGGAGCCCTTCTTCGACCTTTGACAAGAGCCGCACGCGGCCTTTAAGGCGATGCATGGCGATATCCGTCGGCAAATACGGAAGAAAATAAAGAGCCATGTCCAGGCTGAAATTCGGCCTCTGCGTTGTAACGATACTTTTAGCTAAAAGCTGCTGAAATCGTTTATCGCCCTTAGGCGTCAGGCTGTAAATCATTTTTTCAGGGCGATGCGCCTGAGCGCTTACGATTTTCTGGACAAAACCTTTTTTTTCAAGCAGTGTCAACGTGTAATAAATGGATTCCACTTCCAAGGCGGCAAATGTACTAATGACCTCTTTGATCTGTTTTTTTATTTCATATCCATGCCGGGGTTTATCTTTTAAAAGCCCCAGAATGATCAATTCCTGCTCAACTTTCATGGATCTCCTCAAATGGGCCCATGTTCCGGAATTTGGCGTAACGATTTTTTAAAAGCTCTTCCGTAGAAAGTTTTAAAAGCTCGATAAAATATTTTTTAACGACGGCCTTGACATTCATGGCCGCGGTTTGAGGATCCGTATGCGCTCCGCCTAACGGCTCCTTGATCACTTCATCGATAACGCCGAATTTTAAAAGATCCGCTGCTGTAAGCTTTAAGGCCTCTGCCGCTTCCGGCGCTTTAATGCTGTTTTTCCAAAGAATCGCCGCACACCCTTCAGGTGAAATAACGGAATAATAAGCATTTTCCATAACGCAGACCCTGTCTGTTACGCCTATGCCTAAAGCACCGCCGGAGCCGCCTTCTCCGATAACCACAGCCACCATCGGGGTTTTGATCGACATCATCATTTTTAGATTCCATGCGATAGCCTGAGCTTGTCCCCGCTCTTCAGCGCCGATCCCCGGGTACGCCCCAGGGGTATCGATGAATATCAAAACAGGCAGCTGGAATTTTTGCGCCATTTCCATAAGGCGCAGCGCCTTTCGATACCCTTCAGGATGCGCGCATCCAAAAGTCCTCATCAGGTTCTCTTTTGTATCCCGTCCTTTTTGTTGCCCCATAACCAAGACTTTTTGGCCATCCAGACGTGCAAGGCCCGCGACGATAGCTTTATCATCACGAAAACTTCTATCACCGTGAAGTTCAATAAAATCCGTAAGGATGAGCTGGATGTAATCCAGCGTATACGGCCTGCTTGGATGCCGTGAAATCTGAACGCGCTGCCAGGAGTTAAGCTTGCCATAAACGTCTTTGCGCAGATGCTCAAGCTTCTCTTCCAAACGCCTGATCTCACCCGAGAGATCAATTTTTTTATCCGATGTAAATTTTTTAAGCTCGTTGATCTTTTTCTGGAGCTCTAAAATGGGTTTCTCAAATTCCAATCCAACCATAACTTTTCCTTTAGTTAACTCATTCATTCTGCACGTTAAATCGCTCTTAATCAATAATCGTTACTTCAGTTCCAACAGGCAAAAGCGCGTACACCTCTTCGACTTCATTATTCAGCATGCGCACGCATCCGGCGGTAGCTTGCGAACCGATGGACTCCGGCAACGTCGTACCATGAATCCCGTAACCGGGAATATTAAAACCCAGCCAACGCGTCCCTAAAATATTATCAGGGCTTCCCGCGGCAATGACTTTCCCTTCATGAGACCAATCCGGATTCACAAGCTTGTTAACGATCTTAAACGTTCCCACAGGGGTAATATTATTTTTTCCCGTCGAGACACGATACGTCTTAACAACCTCTCCGTTGGATTTAAGGACGAGGATGTTCTGCGACTTATCCACCAGGACGCTGAATTTGCCCGTCCAAAGCCTCAGCTGCATGCCAGGCCGAAGAACATCTGACGCAAGGCCGTTCTGTTTTTTGATAAATTCTACCGTTGTATCATAGGCATTGGCTATTTTTTGAAGAAAATCATCTTCTTTCACAACTACCGTCGTCGTTTCTCCAGGGACACTGATAGCTGAAATAATTATTTTCATATTTAAATCATCCAGATTTTTCTGGACTTCCTCTATGCCCGATTTAGACGCGTCGTTAACGATAATATCTCTTAAAATTTCCCGGGCGTGAAGAAGTTCACCCTTTGCTTCTAAGTCCTCGGCAGACTTCAAGAGAGCGCCAAATTCCCCGCGCCCCTGATCTTGCGCTCCGCAAGACCTTGCTTTAAAAGAAGAAACAAGCTTCACAACAACCAAAAGAACCAAAAGAATTCCAATGATCATAAGACTGGTTTTTAAAACTTTTTTCACTTCCTGCCTCCTTTAACAATCCGTCGCTTAAATAAAAATATTAATATTTATTACAAATAACCGCCAATAAAATCCCGATGATCGAACCCATAAAAACTTCGATAGGGGTATGCCCGATAAGCTCTTTGAGCCTGTCTTCTTCAATCTTTCCCTTCCAATAAATATCGTCGAGAAGCTTATTTAAAATTGAGGCCTGCTTGCCTGTTGAACGACGCACGCCTTGAGCGTCAAACATAGTCACTACGGCAAAAACAGCGGCCAGGGCAAACAAAACTGAATCAAAGCCGTATTCAAAACCAACAATCACGGCCAAAGCACTTGATCCTGCGGCATGCGCCGAAGGCATTCCCCCGGTCCCGATAAACCACCGAAAATCAAATCTTTTAGTTCGCAAAACTCCTAAAGCCACTTTAATGGACTGCGCGAAAACCCACGCAAAGAATGTTACTATCAGGACATGATTATGATAAATGCCATTAATAAAATCTGTCATTCTCCCCTCTCGTTTGTTGAGACGAAGTTTACAAAACGTTGGCTTCCGCAGGAGTCACGTTGATCTCCACAACCCCTTCAAAAGTCGACTTGCCATCCTTGATCAAATACCCCTCGTTACGAGTTTCTTTTTGAGACGATGTTTGAGGCCCGGGCGCCGGCAGTACCACAGGGGCGATCGTCGGTTCAGGTAAAGATACGCGCGGCGATTGTTTTAAAACTTCACGCCGCTTGATCACTTTTTTTCCAACAACCTTTTTAGAACGTACAGCAGCCTTGTGGCTTTGCACTTTTACATCTTTTATGGCTTTTTTCAATTCATGGACAGAGGAAAGCTTACGTTGCATTTCAGCATTCTCAAATTCCAGGCGCATGATTTGGTCAGACATGGCGCTGTAAATGGATGACATGGCTGCGTCGGCCTGCTCCGCCTCTTGAGTCTTCTTGGTCAATTCCGCTATCTGACGCAAATGATCTTTCGCTTCTTTCTCTTTCTGATCCATCTTAATCTGCATCGCGTTAAGATCTTCTTCCAGCTGAATACGTGCGGCCCTGTTGGCGCTTAAAGACTTTTTGGTAAACGAAAGCTCTTCCTCGGTTTTGCCTAAAGTCGCCTGGAGTTCTCCGTTCTTTTGAAACAAATCAACGGATTTATACACGCCAAAGGTAGACGCCCCTACCAATAAAGCTAAAACAGGTCCCAAAAATACTGTTTTCATAATTATACCGCTCTCATGTGCCTATTGACAGAATTCAAACCCTATGATAGTTTAATAGGCAAGAACGTTCTCTTTCCCGCAAAAAATCCCTCAAGGAACTTCGAATTTAACTTACCTATTATAATTATAAGTACTAAAAAAATCAAGCGCTTTTAGTCCAGAAATGTTAGCAAAGCTGCATAGTTTCGGAATCTTGGGGATTGACGCTTATCCTGTGGAGATCGAAGTTGATGTCTCTTCAGGACTTCCAAGCATATCTATTGTCGGCCTTCCTGACTCTGCCATTAAGGAAAGTAAAGAAAGGGTCCGCTCAAGCATCAAAAACAGCGGATTTGACTATCCCGCAGACAAAATCACTGTTAACCTTGCCCCTGCTGATGTGAAAAAAGAAGGGTCGGCGTTTGATTTAGCCATTGCCATTGGTATTCTTGCGGCCTCTGGTCAAATCAGCAAAGACAGCCTTAATGACTACTATTTTGTGGGTGAATTGGCCTTAAACGGTGCGCTGAGAAGTATTAAAGGTGCCTTGGCCATGACCCTGTCTTTAAGAAAACAAGGACCGAAAAATATTGTCTTACCATTTATTAATGCCAATGAAGCAGCAATTGTAAAAGAATCAAAAGTCTTTGGCGTAAAAACACTTAAAGAAACAACGGAGTTGCTTTTTAACCCGGAAAATTCTCTTCGCTATTACTCCGATTCAAAAATTCACACAGAAACTAACTCACATCTTCTTGATTTCTCAGAAGTAAAAGGTCAATGGTCAGCCAAAAGGGCTCTTGAAATCGCTGCTTCAGGAAGGCATAATATCCTTTTTGTCGGGCCCCCTGGCAGCGGTAAGACTATGTTGGCGAAACGGCTGACAACTATTTTACCGGAGTTAAGCGAAGAGGAATCTTTAGAAACAACAAAGATCCATTCTGCAATCGGGCTCGTTGATCCCAAGGTCGGGCTTATTCGTGAAAGGCCGTTCCGATCACCCCATCACACCATATCGGATGTGGCGCTTGTCGGCGGCGGCTCTACGCCCCAACCCGGCGAAATAAGCCTTGCCCACAATGGAGTTTTATTTTTAGACGAACTCCCTGAGTTTCATCGCAATGTCCTTGAGGCACTGCGCCAACCCTTAGAAGACGGAACCATCCGCGTGGCGCGCATTGCCAGATCAATTACTTTTCCAGCTTCATTCATGCTGGTATGCGCCATGAATCCCTGCCCCTGCGGCACGCAGGGCCAGACGAAACAGATGTGCCGATGCACCCCGCGTGAAATCAACAGATACCGAACGAAAATTTCCGGCCCCCTTTTGGACAGAATAGACATCCACATGGAAGTCCCGAGCGTTAAATATCATGAATTGGTAAGCACCGAAGCATCGGAGACGTCAAAAACAATCAGGGAAAGAGTATTGGCCGCGCAACGCGTTCAAAAAGACCGGTTTAAAAATGACAACATCCTTTTTAACTCTATGATGAGCCACCCGCAGACAAAAAAATACTGCCTTCTTGACTCCGCGGCGCAAAACCTGTTAAAAACAGCACTAGAAGAATTTCGGCTTTCGGCAAGGGCCTATGACAAAATTTTAAAAATAGCGCGTACGATCAGCGATCTGTCGCAGGAAGAAAATATCGGCGCCAGGCATATCGCCGAGGCTATTCAATACAGAAGCCTGGATAGAAATTATTTTGCTTAAACGTCAGCAAATCACCGCTGATTTTAATCGGGCGTTTCTTAACAAAATTGATTGAGGCGAGACGACTTCAAAGGAGAGCATAAAATTCGGTGGCGCATAGAGCGCAAAAATGCACTGTTCGAGCCATTTCCGCAATATCTCATTCCAGGGCGAGTTGTACATTTTTAGCTGAATTTTATGCGTTGCGTAGCACTCCTTTGATCGGAGATGGAGCCTAAACAATTTTTTTAAGAAACACCTTGCCGACCTTAGTCGGTGGTTTAAGTTAGCGCGCGCTCATTGCGCATAGCCTAAACTGCGCATACGCTTGAGGTCTATTTCAATATTTTTAGGATTGTTTTTCTCGCCGCAAGGCTTCTTCTCCTCATAGGAATCAATAAACTCTATGGGATTTTTTGCGATAAAATCCGGTTCCAGCGCATCCACAAGAACGTGACCGTCCATATCCCGGCCAACGACCAAATTAAGCAGATAAAGGATTGTCGGCGTTACATCGGTTAGAGCCGCGCCCTCGATATGCTGGTTCTTTTTGACATGAGGCCCTGACATAATAATCACCCCTTGATGCCCATGCACCCCATCATGAGAATAATCGATCAAGTCCTTTAAAACAATCTCTCTATTGCCTATGTTAATTTTTGAAAGTGGGCGTTTTTTAAGATCAAAGAGCTCAACATCAGCCAGGTGCAGGGCATTCCCTTTGGCTTCTGTGATGACGAGATTCTCTTTTTTTAAAAGAGGGCTCAAAACAAAAACAATATCAGGCTCGTCGATGTTCTTAAGGCTCACATTTTCCCTGACTTGAGCGAATACACTTTCGCCTGTATTGAAATGCGCTTCTTTAAGCATCACGCAGATCTCATTTCTTATCTTGCCCAGCGCGTCTTCCTTAAAAAGCAATCTGTTGATCCTGACCCCAAACACCCCTTTCCTGGGATTATTGTAAAAGAAGGCCTGTGACTTCGAAAAATCAATTTCACCGCCATCTTCGGGCCTGGGGATAAAATCAAGAAGCCCGAGTTTCTCCAAGAGAACATTCATCAGAAAATTCAAATGCTGCTTATTGGCGTTTAAATGAAAGTATTTTATCAACCTGGGCCCGGCGTTTTTATCATTACGGCAGAAGCCGTGGTCAGAGACAAAAAATACGGTATAATTATTTTTTATAAAATAAGCGAGTTCCTTATCCATTTTTCTATAGTAAGCATTTATAAGATCCCCCTTTTCTTCGACCTCTCCTGAAGAAACGTCAAAATACTCAGGTGTATGAGGACCCCAATACCGGTGCTGATAAGCATCTGAGCCGAAAAAACCGACGGCGACAAATTCCAATTGGTAGTGCTCGATCAAAAACCTGTTTGTATTTTCTAAAATCTTATCCGCAGAATCAAGGAACTTATAAATTTCAACAGACTCCCACCGAGGAGGGCGAGCCAACACAGCTTCTTTCATGAGCTTGGCGAAGAAAAGCGGCGAAGAAAAAAGCGGTGGGTACGTGCAGGGTTTTTTAAGGACAGGGTGGCAGCTGTAACTAACACCATTGATCTTTTCACAAGGATTCATCAACCAATTAAGCACCCCCACCCGCACGCCCAAATCGGAAAGAATGTCCCACACAAATCTCGCCCTTCTGTTAGAACTATCAAGGAATGTATGCACATTATGCTTTGCGCTATCCTTCCCCGTTGCGATGGAGACCCAGCAAGGAGGAGAAAAAGCATCTTGTGAAAAAAGAGGCCCGGAAACACCGTTTTCCATTAATGTCTTAAAATGAGGCAGCTCATTTTTATCCAAAAGCGGCTTCATTAAATTCCACGTTGCGCCATCCAGGCAAAACAGGACAACCTTAGCCCTGTTTTTTTTAAAAACAGATGGGGCTTTGCGCAAAAAAAAGAATCCAATCAGGCACCCTGACAAAATAAGAACGCTGAATATCAAGTAACGCTTTTTCAGGATCTTTTGCATCTTTCTATCCAACCTCTCATCTTTTAAAAATCACAATATTTCTCACAGCGCGTCACTTCTTAACAACTGCGCGCTGTATAAGAAAACGGCCCAACGCGTCTGCTGCGACCTTATGCCCATTCTGATTTAAATGAAGATCAACGTTAAAAAAAACGGGCCGCTCGCCTTCGGGCGCATTTTTTAAAACAGGCAAAAGATCAAAAGCAAAGATCTGGTTATCTTTTAAAACAGCACAAAAATAATCCCAGGAAGAATGTTCTTTATAAACAAATTCCCTGGGGGGCATAAGAATAAATAGACACGCGGCATGATTGCGCGCACACAACGCCTGTATCTCTTTAAACTCATTCACAGTCACGGCCACCTTGGCCTCTAAGGCAGCACGATCGCCGTCGTTTGCGAGTTTTAAGGGAAACAAAGATTTTTGGCAGATGGCGCTAAAAATCCTTCGAAGCAGCGCATACGACCGTACATGCCTGTTTAAAAAAAGCCGCCACGCTTGAGGATTTTTTATTGCACCCTGGGTTAAAAAACCCATCTGCGATAAATACGTGATGCGATCCACCCCGAGATCATCCCACCAGAATTGGACCAAAACCAGATCAGGCTGATATTCTAATCCCCGTCTAGCCAGATAGATTTTTTCATTGAAAGTCGAATAACCGACAACGCCAGCTTTGATAACAGAGAATGTCTTTGATGCAGAACCCTGGTTCAGCGCCTGTTCAAGCCTGCTTAAATACGTATCTTTCAGCTCAACCCCAACCCCAAAAGAAAAAGAATCCCCCAGGGCCAGTATCTTAAACTTTTTTTCAGAAAAATCATGCTCTACATCTCTTAAACCATCGCTATTCGTATCAATGGAAATATTAAACTCAGGCTGCGCGTATCGTCCCTTAAAATTCCTGGCCAAAGCATACCCATAGAATTCGTTAGGAACGAAATAACCTTCCGGAAACGCGTAATAAGGCTGTTTAACGATAAAACGTGCGGTAAGCTCTAAAAGAAAGAGCGCGATCAAAAAGGACAAGAAAAAAATGGCACAGACTCTGAAAAATTTTCTCATTGGGACAAATCAAACTCCTTTGACAAATATTCGACTATTTTTTGCGCCGTCAAAAAATGGCCTTGTAAATTAAGATGCACAAGGTCGCGCGGTGACAAACGGACATTCTCATAACCTGCTGCCTCAAAAACAGGCCCTAAGTCCAAAGCCTTGATACCTTGAGCGCGGCATAGATCAATAATCCAATCGCTTTCATGTTGAGGCCCGGAAGCCAAATTCGGGAACACCACCACTAAAAGATCGAATTTTTCTTTTTCTGATATATTTTTAAGTTTCTTAACAGCATTTTCCGTTTCAAAAGAATAATCAAAATATTTCACCTGGCTTTTAAAGTCTTGAGCGGCTGTTTTAAAAAACCTTTGCGTCCAACCCCTGTCCCAAAATCGATAAAAAGAAGAAAAACTGCGGGCAGCGTCAACAAAACCATCAGGCATCTTATAACCAAACACCTCATCCTTAATCTTCTGCCCATACGACTGATCAAATGACGCAATGAGCGCAGCATTAAATATACGATAAAAATATGAGTGCCGCATCAAACTTTTGGTTATGGGCCCTCGGCTATCAACAAAAGGATAGCTCTCAGCCACATCGCTTGAGAACAATCCCTCCTTGTATTTTATGACCCTGCGTTTGACCGTGCGGTCATTTCTTGAACAATAGCCAAGAATCACTAGATCAGGCTGATAAGACAACAACTGCGTCTCAAGAAGCCTTACTTCCTGCTGCGTGTTATAACCGGGGATTCCGAAGTTAATTACTTCAAAACGGGCTTTCGGGAGGCCTTGATTGAGGAGATCTTCGCTCTTCTTAGGGAAATAGTCATTTAACATCCCATCCGGATGGAAAACAACCGAATCCCCCAGGACAATGATCCTGAATATGTTTTTATCTTTTTTCTTTAAAAAACTCTGAGGCCACTCTTTCCATTCATACAAAAGGACCGGGTCTTTCGATAATTTAAAGCGTCCTTTTGCTTCAAGGCTGTCCCCGATAAAACTGATTTTTTCGATCTGTACCACTGGATAAAATTCTCTCGAAAAGATTTCAGCTGCGGCGACAACGAGTAGCAATAAAGAAAAGATCAGAGAACATTTCTTAAAAAAGGTATTCTTTAAAAAAGACAAAGCTCATGCCTTTGTAGGTGCGTTCCTAGTCCTTAATTTTTTTGACGTTGGAAGGCAGGATAACGATTTCGACCCTTCGATTTTTCTGTTTGCCTTCACGTGCATCATTAGAAGCCACGGGCCTGAATTCTCCGTAGGCATTCGCAGAAAGCCTTGCAGGCTTAATACGGCCCTCATCCACAAAATAATGCAAAACAGCCAACGCGCGGGCTGAAGACAGCTCCCAGTTGGATTTCCACCCGGAACGCTTGATCGGATCAGCATCTGTGTGCCCTTCAACGGCGACGTTTGATCCTGACACGTCTTTGTTTAAGACTTTGGCGACCTTCTCCAAAATCGGCTTGCCTTCAGGCCGCATATCCGCTTTTCCTGAATCGAAAAATATCTCAGCTAAAAAAGTAATAACCAGGCCCCGCTCTGTCATCTCAAGCTTGGCCTGAGCGGCCCCTAATTCTTTGGCCAGCGTTTCCGTTAAATCTTTTTTCGCTCGTTCCAACTCGCTGTTTTTTTCCTGCTCTAATCTCTGTATTTCATCCTGCAACTCAGCAACTCTTTTTTCCAAAAGATCCGTTCGCTTGGCCTTATCGATAGTGGCACAACCCGACACAAATGGCACCAAGGCGCCCAACAACAAAAAACAGAAAAAATGCTTCTTCATAACTACTCCTTCGTTTTGCTATACCAAGGTATTTTTCTCTACAAAATGAACTCCGCCGTTTGCTCGCCAATACTTTGCCTCGGCAGATAAATATCATACCCAGGCGTGACGGCGTGAAATTTACAAGCGCTTTAAACAAGGAGTCCAATATATCCTGCTTCAACCCATCTTGTACAAAGCGTCTAATTTTCTTCTCAAAATAATAAAATCAACCCTGCCGGCAAATTCGACGATACCATTAACAATAATGATCGGCGCCTGAGCGGCATTTAAAGAATATTTGCCGATATCCCTTAGATGCGGCGTGAATTTATATTCACAAAGGATCTTCGTTTTATAGGTCGCTTCAATATTTTTCACCATCTCGCGGATCTTTAACTCAAGACCTTCGCATTTCTTACACGGCACACACATCACCTCAATAGATTGAAGTGCCATAACAACCTCCTGTTTTTAACTATCCCTACTGCCCTTTATATAAAATAACGAACAAGGCGCCTAAGCTAAAATTTTTAAAAGATTCAACCCCGTCAAGGGATCTATATCTTTTAATGCCCTGACTCCTTTAAGTTCAAACACAACCGCCTCAATGACTAAAAACACTTTAGAATCTTTCCTCAAACACCCTGTAAGGACTTTTGTTTTTTTGCCCATGCTGGTATGCACATGGACCTGGGGCTTTCCTTTTTTATTTGAAAAAATACTCCCAACTCCAAAAACCTCCCAGGCATCCTTAAACTTCAACCAGTGAGGTTCCGGAGGCACAACCGGTTTTTTAGGCCCGGCGACCAGATGCCCTTTTTTAAGCGCGCCCAAAAACACAAACATGCCTGTGCGTAACCGTTCCTTGGACGCGAACGTCTCCAAGGTTTTTACGACAACATCGTCATCCTTAAACTTCAGTAAAAAAATCCGGCCGATACGGCCTTGCGTATATTCCATGGTTGCCTTTCATTATAATGCAACTCGTTAATAAATATCATCATTATTTTAACAACTTCTTTTTCCGTCTTCAACCACAATCGAGCAACCTTTTGACTAAAAACGTTTTAGTATCTATAATAACCTTAACTTATTTTCCATGAACCCCGTTAAAGAACCTTGTTCCCTAACGGGGTGAACATATTCAAAAAATAATTCAGATACGATGTTTTTAGGCTATATCGATCCGGGAAGCGGATTCACAATTTTTAATGCTGGCGGCTGGCTGCTTTCTTTGCTGGTGAGCTTCTTCGGCCTTGGGCTGATATTTTTCAAAAAAATATTTAATTTTTTTAAAAAAAAGAGGAAAATAGTACTGCTCCTTATCGGGATCCTTTTACTTTCTGTTGCCGCCACTCTTATGATAAAAAAAACATCTTTGCACCCTGAAGCAAAAATCGTGATCTTAGGTTTTGACGGTCTGGATGCCTCAAGGATCGAATCTCTGCTCCAGGAAGGTCAGCTGCCAAATTTTGCCCGCCTCAGGCAACAGGGCACTTATCGGCGCCTGATAACCACAAACCCCGCTCAGTCGCCTGTAGCCTGGGCGGCTTTTTCAACAGGGCAGAATCCCGGAAAAAACGGCATCTACGATTTTATCGTCAGGAATCCAAAAAATTATAAAATCGACCTCGCAACGACCAAGATCGGCGGCGCTTATGCCCAGAAAACGCTTAAAGGCCAGCCATTCTGGAAAACCTTAACACAGTCAAAGATCCCTGCTGTCATCTTAAATTGCCCTGTAACATTTCCGCCTGACGCGCTTGAAGGCCGCATGCTCTCAGGGATGGGCGTTCCGGATCTCTTGGGGACAGAGGGAACTTTCACATTTTATACCAGCGAAACACTCAATCCAAAAAAAGACATTGGCGGAAACGTATTCCATGTCAAAAAAGAACCTGAATTTATCCTGAAATTAATAGGCCCGCGCCAGAAGATGAACGACGGCTCGACAAGACGAACGAGCATTCCTTTTAAAACGATTATCGCGCCGGACAAAAAAAGCATTGCTATCGAATATTCAAAGACGCACCTGAATATCCAGGAAGGCCAATGGAGCGCCTGGCAAGACGTCACTTTCAACATCGGATTCTTAAAAAACATCCACGGCATCTTCAAATTCTTCCTGGTTTCAATCGAGCCTGAATTTAAACTTTATATCAGCCCCATTCAATTCGATCCCAGGGCCCCTTACCAGGCCATCTCTCACCCAAAAGGATACAGTAAAGAAATTGCCGAGCACCTCGGCCTCTTTCACACACAAGGCATGCCCATAGACACCTGGTCGGTGAACGAACTCCGCATGAACGAAGAACAGATGATCCAGGAAACTGATGAAATTTTCAAAGAAAAAAAAGCATTACTGGATTATGAATTAGCACGTTTTCACAAAGGCGTCCTCTTCTCTTATTTCGGGATGCTCGACACCATCCAGCATATGTTTTGGCGCGCCATCGACCCGGCACATCCTTTGTATAATCAGGACATTTCGAAAAAATACAAAAACATTATCGACGATTGGTATAAAAAATTCGACACGCTCTTAGGGGACGTCTTGAATAAAATAGACAAAGACACGACATTGATCGTTTTATCCGACCATGGGTTTAACACGTTCAGGAGAAACGCTAATATCAATACCTGGCTTAAAAAAAATGGGTACTTAAAACTCAAAGACCCTTTAAATAGGTCTGATGAAGGCTTGATGAAGAATATCGACTGGTCTCAAACAAAAGCCTACGCCCTGGGGTTTGGCGGCATCTATATCAATCAAAAAGGCCGGGAGGCACAAGGCATTGTGGCAAGCGGAAAAGAATCACAATTGCTGCAGGATGAATTGACCGAGAAACTCATAGGCTGGACAGATGAAAAAACCAATCAACCCATCATCTACCGTGTGTATAAAAAAGAAGATATTTTTAAAGGGCCTTTTGCAGAAGATGCCCCTGATCTTTATCTCGGGTTCGCTATTGGCACCAGGGCTTCCTGGCAGACAGCGATAGGAGCCATTCCGGAGCCGCTTTTAGAAGACAATCTGAAAAAATGGTCCGGCGATCACATGTTTGACCCTTCTTTGGTTCCCGGGGTTTTCTTGATCAACAAACCGATCACCAAAGATCCTGTATCGATGGTTGATGTGGCGCCGACGATCTTAAGCCTTGCGGGTTTCACTAATGAAGAGATAAAACAAATGGATATTGACGGGGAACAACTTCTTTAAAAACATTTACTGTCCATAACCTAAGCTTCTCAATCTTTTCGTAAAATCTTCATCAAGTTCAAACGCGCCGACCTCAGCCTCACGGCCTGCAACCTCTTCTTCGCTCAGATATTGCCTTAAACGCAAAAAAACATCATTCCGTTCTTCGATCAAATTCTCCGATTCCAAAGGATCTTTTTCTATATTAAAAAGCTGATACAGGATTCCCGGATATTGGGGGAAAAAAGTTTTGATATAATTTGTATCCTCCCCTAAAGAATCCACGTACTTAATCAATTTCCAATCACCTTTGATAAGGGCAACCACCCATTCTCTGCCCAAAGGGGCGGCCGAAGCCATGAAGGGACGATCTTTTGGCAACGCGCCCGCGAGCGAGAGACCTTTAAGACTTTCAGGCTTCTTCAGACCTACGACATCGCAGATGGTGGGAAAGACATCCATCAGGCCTGCATTTTCCCGGACAATCCTGCCGCGTTTTTGCCAGGGTTCTTTAATTAACAAAGGAACTTTCACGATCTCATTAAACAAAGTGAACAGATGGTTAAAATAGAGGCCATGCTCTCCGAGACTCTCGCCGTGATCGGACGTAAAAATAATAAGGCTTCGATCAAATTGATTTTTTTCTTTTAAAGCTTTTAAAAATTTTCCGATCTCGTTATCAACATAACGGATCGCGCCGTCATATTGAGCCACATAATAAGCCGGGTCATCGATATTATTTTCAACGAGCATCTCAGGCAGATAACCCCATCCCCCTTCGTAAGATTTTTCCGTTTTTTTAATGGGCAGGTGCGTTCCGGAATGCGCCGCAAACACGCGGTTGTAAGGCGCCGGTGGACGATAGGGACGATGCGGTTCTAAATAATAGATCCATAAAAAAAACGGCGCTTTTTGCGAATCGACCCACTGCAAAGCCCTTTTGGTCGCATCAGGCGGATCAAGCGAAATATGAAAGCTATTCAGCGCATCGCCGAAGTTTTGTTCAATATTTTTAAAAAACAAATCCTGATCGCCGAAGAGGCCGACAGAATAACCGTTTTTGCGTAGACTGGAAATGATATTTGGAGTGCGCGCGTCCAAAACAGAACCCCAGGACCTCATGCGGTGCTCGGCCGGGGTAAGAGACGTCAGTAATGAATAGCCTGAAGGGATCGTCCAGCTGGCAGAAGAAAAGACAGAGCGGTACAACGTTGAACTTTCGGCAAAAACATCTAAAGAGGGGCTGGTCAGGCGCGCATACCCATAACAGCTCATGTGATCAGGCCTGAGCGCATCTGCCATGATAAGAATAATATTAGGCCTTGATACCTCTTTTTTATTTTTTAGAACAAAAAGAATCAAAGCGAAAAGCAGTAAGACACTGAGGAAAATATATTTTTTTTTCATCATAATGAAAGAGCACACTCACCCGATGATGCCGACGCCGCAAACAGCCCCACGGCACTCCAGGATGAATCTGCCCATAGGCGCAATGGAATCAAACGGCTCAAGAACAACAAGCCTCTCTGTTCTAAAAGATACCTTACCCAGTTCATTTTCTTTTAAATATTGCGCATTGGGTTCCAAAACCTTAAAAGCCGAAGCATCTATCCGTGTTTCGATGCATTCACACTGACAACCAACTTCCTGCGTGACACTCCGTAAAATCATTTTTTTATTATTACTAAGGGGCTCCGGGGCCAACCAAAAAACGCTGGCCGTAAAATGATCACAGGCGCAAGGAGGATTTTCTTTTTGACAAATGATGGTTCCTCTTACAATCGTTTTTGCGTCTTTAAACGTGAGACCTATATTCTCTCCTGCGAAAGCCGTTCTTTTTTTTCTTTCAAAAATTTTTATTGAAGTGACCTGCGTTTCTTCACCTGACGGAAGCGCAACTATTTTCTGGCCTGTCTTAACACCCCCTGATTCAACCTGTCCGACAAAAATCGTTTCTCCATCCTTACGATAAACATCCTGGATCGGCAGCCTTAAAGGCCTGTGGCCTTTGCGGATTTCAGGGACTAGTACGTCTAAAGCCTTGATCAAGGAAGGCCCCCCAAACCAGGCCAAGGCCTTCGCATTTTTTAAAATATTTACGCCCTTTTTGGCTGAGAGAGGAAGAATATACAAAGGCGTGATGCCAAGACGCACCAGAAACTCAAGGATACTTTTTTCAACATCCCGGAATCTCCTGCAATCGAAATCAACAAGGTCCATTTTATTAACGCAGACGATAATTTTTTTAATACCCACGGACCTTAAAAAAACAAGGTGCCTCATCGTTTGCTCTTTGATGCCTTCTGCAACATCGATCACGAGGATCCCGGCATCGGCGTGGGTCGCGCCTGTCATCATATTTTTTATAAACTCAATATGCCCGGGCGTATCGATAAGACAGTACCTGCGTTTTTTCGTCTTAAAATATATTTCTGTGGTATCAATGGTCTTGTTTTCCCTGCGCTCTTCTTCAAACTGATCCGTTAAAAACGCCAAATCCGGCTCTTTTTTATTTAAAGATGCGACATTTTCAAGCTCCTGGACTTTTTCGTTTGTCAAAGACTTGGTATCCAATAACAGCCGACCGATCAAAGTCGACTTACCATGATCCACATGCCCGCAGATAACCAGTTTGATCAATTCATTCATCACATATAACCTAAGCTTCTCAACCGTTGCATGGTATAGACGTCTTCTTTATCCTGGGCCCTGCCGCTGCGTTCAGATGTCTTCGTCTGTTCCAATTCACGGACAATCTTTTTTATGCTGTCTGCGTTCGATTCCACAGGGGCGCAGCACGTCGCGCACCCGATGCTTCGATACCTCTTTTTATTTTTGGCCAGATACAGATCGATCACGGGTATTTTCTCTCTTTGAATATACCTCCATACATCCAACTCGGTCCAATGGAGCATCGGATGAATGCGCAAATGTTCTTTAATGTTCGCCTGAGATTTATAAAAATCCCAGAGTTCGGGAGGCTGATCTGAATAATCCCAATTAAAATTAAAATCACGCGGCGAAAAATAGCGCTCTTTAGCCCGGATACCGTGCTCATCCCGGCGGATCGCCAATAAGAGCGCCTCAAAGCCGTGTGTTTTAATAGTTTCTTTTAAGGCCTCTGTTTTAAGCGCATGGCAGCAATCAAACTTCGACGCATGAGGATTCATCCCTTTTTCCAGGGCGCCTTTATTCTGGCTCACCAAGAGATTGAGGCCCCATTTTTTGGCATACGTATCCCGAAAAGAATAGATCTCCTTAAATTTAAAGCTTGTATCGATATGAATAACTGGGAAAGGGATTTTTCCGAAGAAGGCCTTGCGCGCGATCCATAAAAGCGTTGTTGAATCTTTGCCCATGGACCACAAAAGGCCGCAACTGCAAAAACGACTGGCTGCCTCACGAACAATATAAATAGACTTATTCTCTAACTCATCCAGATAATTCATGGGTTTAGCAAAAAACAGGAAAGTTTTTAACGAAAGCTCTTTTTAAAAAATGAACTACCCCTTCATCAAAGCCAGGGTCTCTGAACGGGTTTTTTCATTCTGCTGAAAAACGCCCCGCACAGCGCTGGTCACGGTCTGAATACCGGGCTTCTTGATCCCCCGCATGCTCATACACAAATGCTCCGCCTCTATCACGACCATGACGCCCATGGGTTTTAGTTTTTTCATGATGACGCTGGCGATCTGCGTGGTCAGGCGTTCCTGGACCTGGAGACGTTTAGATAATATTTCAACGACGCGGGCGATCTTGCTTAAACCTGTCACGCGGCCGCCTTTAGGGATATAGGCCACGTGGGCGCGGCCGATAAATGGCAAAAGATGATGTTCGCAAACGGAATACAAAGGAATCCCTTTTAAAAGAACGATCTCCTCATGTTTTTGATCGAGGACGACTTCCAGCTCTTTCTCAGGGTCTAAGGATATCCCGGCCAAAATTTCTTCATACATGTCAGCCACGCGCCCAGGAGTGTCAAAAAGGTCTTTTCGGTGCGGATTTTCTCCCACAGCCTCCAACAACATCGTCGCTGCTTTTTTTAATTTTTTCTTATCCATGATTACTCCTTCATTTTGACTTTATTAAAATAATATTTCTTTGCAAGCGTTCAGACAGGGAGTCAGGTTCCTTTTATTTTCCCAAACAAAATTTAGCAAAAATCCTATCCAAAATCTCGTCCGACCTAACTTCTCCTGTCAATTCCCCTATCGTCTCTGCAGCTTTCTTCAGGTCAAGCGCCGCAAATTCCATTGAATATCCTTGGGCCAATGTATCCTGGCATGTTTTAAGGCTCTTTAAAGCGCGTTTTAGGATATCAATATGGCGCGCATTGGAAACAACAAGACCCTCTGTTGAAATAAATCCTTTATCAAACACGGTATTAAAAAGTGCTTCTTCAAGCTCTCCAATATGCGCACCGCTGCGTGCGGAAACCAAAAGAGGTTCTTTTGAATAAAGATGGCGGATTCGGGCTAAATCAACTTTAAGCTTTTTGTCATTTTTATTGACGACAATTAAAAATTTCTTATCTCTGATCTGTTTAGCCAATACCTCATCTTCTTTGGCTAAAGGACAGGCGCCGTCAAAAACAAAAAGCACCAGATCGCAATCTTTCAAAGCTCTTTTTGTTCTTAAAATCGCTTCCTTTTCAATCGCGTCACGATGTTTCAAGATACCAGCGGTATCGATCAGGCGCACGGCCAAACCTTTGATATTAACGCACTCTTCAATCGTATCACGGGTTGTGCCAGCGACCGGCGTAACAATGGCCCGCTCCTGTTTTAAAATCGCGTTCAAAAGCGAAGACTTACCGACGTTCGGACGGCCGTAAATAACAACTTTTAAGCCCTCGCGGATCAACCTGCCCTGGAAACTGCTCTCAAGAAGCCTTTTAAGTACATCCGATGCCTGCCCTAACCTTGCAAGGACGACTTCTCTCTCATTCAAACCGGCTGTCTCTTCGCTAAAATCTATTCCCGCTTCTACATCAGCTAAAATTTCAAGAAGCTCTTCTCTTAAACCAGAAATCTTACGGGAAATATTTCCGGATAATTGATCCTGGCTGTTTTTTAAAGCCAGGTCACTCTTGGCCTGAATAATGTCCAAAACCGCTTCAGCCTGCGCCAGATCAATGCGGCCGTTTAAAAATGCTCTTCGGGTGAACTCGCCCGGCTCAGCCAACCGCGCCCCGCTTTCACAAACCCTTTCTAAGATAAGCGCCAGGACCCTCGGGCCGCCATGAGAATGGATCTCGACGACATCCTCTCTTGTGTAGCTTGAAGGCGCGCGCATCACAAGGACAAGCACTTCATCGATAATCTCTTCTTTTAAACCGTTCTTGTTTTTGTTTTGAACGATCCAGCCGTAGCGGCAGGAAAATGTTTTAAGATTTTTAAGAGGCTGCTTGTTCTTGGCTGAAAAAATCCGGTCAACGACAGGGATGGACTGGTGGCCGCTTAAGCGCACGATACCAATGGCCCCCTCACCCCAGGCTGTAGCAATGGCCGCGATCGTATCGTTATGAGTCTCTACTTGCGGCATATATCCCTGGCCTCACCCACGACAAAAAGAGACCCTGTAACAACAGCAACGTCTTCGGGCTGGACTTCTTTACTGATGATCTCCATGGCCTCCTCTACCGAACGAGTGATACGCACAATATTGTTTTTGAAATAAGGAGCCAGGACTTTTTCAGGATCCGCGGCCCGCGGGTTCGTGGATCGCGTCAAAATGATCCTCTGAACAAAAGGATCAAGCAGTTCAATGATCCCCTTAATATCTTTGTCCATGGATGCGCCGAACACAAGCCACTTCTTATATTTTTTAAATTCCCTTTGAAGAAAATAGATCAATCGCGTTGTTGAATCTTTGTTGTGCGCCCCATCCAAAATAACAAAAGGCTGGGTGCGGACAACTTCCAGGCGCCCCGGCCAAAATGCCTTCTCAATCCCGGCGCTTAAGGCGTCGCTTCTCACTTTAATGCCGAATAACGATAAAGCTTCACAGGCAGCCAGAGCCAAAGACGCATTCACCAATTGATGAAGCCCGAGCATCCGGGTCTTTAAGAAAAAAGAATTATCACTCAAGCCTCTATAGAAAAAATCCTGGCTCGACAAATCGCCATTGAGCCTTTTAAAAAGAAAATCCTTGTTCATCTCAAATAAAACACTTCCTTCCGTATCCGCCCTGCGTCTTAAAACAGTCAGAACCTCGCGTTCCTGAGCCGCCGTGACAGATACGCAAAACCCGTCGCTTGTTTTGCGATTTAAGGATTTAATAATGCCCGCTTTCTCAAAGCCGATCTCGGCTAACGTTGAACCTAAAATGTGTTCATGATCATAACTGACAGGCGTTATCACAGAAACGAGGGCTTCTGCTATATTCGTCGCGTCAAAACGGCCGCCCAATCCGGTTTCTAAAACAGCAAAATCGACATTTTTATTACGAAAATAAATAAAAGCAACAGCTGTCAACACTTCAAAAAAAGTGAGAGCCCCTAAGTGATGGGACGAGATCCCGAATGTTTCAATCGAAGGTTTTAATGTTTCTATAATAGCGCTGAAATCATTTTTTAATATCATCCCCGGGAAAGAAACCTGTTCATCCGCTGTGTTATTGGGATCTAATATCCGTATGCGCTCACGAAAATCCTTTAAATGAGGCGAGGTGTAAAGTCCGACGCGCCAACCCCCTTCTTTTAAAATATTGGCGATAAAACACGCGGTCGAACCCTTGCCCTTGGTCCCTGCAACATGAATAACTTTTAAGTCTTTCTGGGGATCGCCGATATGAGAAAGGAATTTCTTCATCCGCTCCAATTTAAAAGAAGCCTTATAAGAAGGCGGCGCCTTCTTTTCATAATTAACAAGGGATTCTAAAAACAGGATGGCTTCTTCGTAGATCATATGTGAGTTGGTCGAGTTATCAAGTTCAACGAGTTCAACAAGTTTTGGCTTTTAACTCGTCTAACTCGCAAAACTCGCAACTCGTAAACTAAATTTAGTGCTTGAAATGCCTGAACCCCGTAAACACCATGGCGATACCCGCGCGATCCGCGGCGCAAATAACATCTTTATCCGCGATAGAGCCGCCGGGCTGAATGATCGCCTGAATACCCGCTTTTTTCGCCAGGGCCACGTTATCCTCTTTGGGCAAAAATGCGTCGCTGGCCAAAACCGCCCCGCGGGAACGTTTTTGGGCGCGTTTAACCGCCATAAAAATAGAATCTACGCGGCTCGTCTGCCCCATGCCTATACCGACAGTTGATGCATCCTTCGCCAAAACAATAGCATTGGATTTAACGTGCTTAACCACTTTCCACGCAAAGAGCAAAGACTCCATCTGCTTCTTCGTTGGTTTCTTTTTTGTCACAACTTGAAGGCTGGAAACATTGAAATCCTTCGTATCGGGATCCTGGACCAGATAGCCGCCATGGATCTTTTTTATATCAAAGCCTTCCTCGTGCCCTTTTGTGCCAAACGAAATTTCAAGCAAACGCAAATTCTTCTTAGCCTTGAATAATGCCAACGCCTTGGCATCAAACCCTTGGGCTAAAACACACTCCATAAAACCGCTTTTTAAAATTTCTTTGGCGACCGCTTCATCCACGCGGCGATTCAGACCAATGATCCCTCCAAATGCCGACAAAGGATCCGTTGAGAGCGCCTGACGAAAGGCTTTAACCAGGCTCGTGTTTTGCGCAACGCCCGTGGGATTGTTATGTTTAATGATACAGGCTGCCGGCAACTCAAAATCCCTGACAATTTCAAAAGCTGTATTTAAATCCATATAATTATTGAAAGACAGCTCCTTGCCATGCAGTTGTTTCGCCTGTGCCAAAGACGACGCCGTAAGCGCATCGCCGTCTTTATAAAGAGCGGCTTTTTGATGAGGATTCTCTCCGTATCTTAAGTCTGTTACTTTTTCTAAATTTAATTTTAGCGTTATTTGCGGTGTTCCAACGCCTGAGCCTGCCTCCATGAACCGAGCCCCCAAAAATCTGGATATTTCTCCATCATAAGACGAAGTTAACTTAAAAACCTCAACCGCAAGGCGCTCGCACGTCTTTAGCCCAAGGCTGCCCTTATTTTCTTTGAGTTCAGCAATAAGTTTCGGATAGAAGGAAGGATCTGATACAACAGCAACAAAACGATAGTTCTTGGCAGCGGACCGAAGCATCGAAGGGCCGCCAATATCAATATTCTCAATCGCTTCCTCGAGCTTAACACCCTCTTTTTGAATAGTTTTTTTGAAAGGATAGAGATTCACCACAACCATATCGATCAGGCCGATACCCTCTTGCTCGATTGTCTTCATATGCTCTGGGTTATCCCGCAGCGAAAGCAGGCCGCCATGGATCTTCGGATGCAAAGTCTTGACCCGACCATCGAGCATTTCAGGAAACCCGGTATAGTCAGACATCTCGATAACTTTAATATTCTCATTCTTTAAAATTTTTGCCGTGCCGCCGGTTGAGATAATCTCAACACCGAACGCAACAAGGGTTTTCGCAAATTCAACAATGCCTGTTTTGTCTGAAACACTGATCAACGCACGTTTGATTTTTAACATTTTTCTCCGTCTTCAGTCATCAGACTTCAGTCTTCAGCCAAACTGAAAGCTGACGACTGAAAGCTGAAGACTTTTTTATACACTGAATTTGAATTCCATCACATCGCCGTCTTTAACGATATATTCTTTGCCTTCCTGACGTAAAAATCCTTCATTCTTCGCCTGATTGACATTGCCGACTTTAACCAAGTCGTCATAACTCATCACTTCCGCGCGAATAAAACCGCGTGCGATATCCGAATGAATGGCATGCGCCGCATCAACAGCCGTTGCGCCCTTTCGGATCTCCCAGCCGCGCGACTCCTTGACCCCGCCGGTTAAAAATGAGATACGGCCGGCCTGAGCATACACCTTTTTCACCAAAGCCGGAAATTGCTCCATCTCACTTTTGGCAATAAAGACAACAGGCTTAACACTGACAAAATTATTGTTCGCAAGCCACTTTTTTTCTTCTTCGCTAAAATCACCCTCGCACAACGGGATCTCTTTTTCTAAAGATTCCTGGCACCGTTTTAATAGTTTCTTTTCATCCTCTGTTTCCGCCCGCTCCAACTTTGATTCAACCACTTCCATATCCAAAATCAAGAGGTCTATTTTTTTTTCATCCAAGCATACCACAGCGTCGGCAATTTTTAAGTCTTTCTCTGTCGTGAATTCAACCTGGATGGGCGTCACTTTGACAGAACGATAAAGATCTTTGAGTTTATCCAAACGTTCATCGGATAACGCCTTTTTCCCAAACAAAAAATCAGGTATTCCAAACACAGCTGCTTTCATATGAGCCTTTCTTAGTTTTGCCTCTATAATGGTTTTTTACCTTACAAAATTAACTCCGCAGTTCGCGTAGTAAATTTCATGCCCAAACATGCTGGCATGAAATTTACAAACGTTTTAAACAAGGAGTCTTTCCTTGGCTTCGTTTTATTCTTCTTCGTGTTTATGTCGCGGAAACTGCGAAATCAGAGATTGCGCAATCTTCTGCGGGACTTCTTCGTAATGAGAATACCGCATGATATAGCTTCCCCGCCCTCCGGTCATGGATCGAAGATCCGTGGCATAACGGAACATTTCAGCCAACGGCACCATGGCCTTGATGGTTTCGTTCTTCGTGCGCGCCTCAACGCCCTGAACACGGCCCCGACGGGAATTAAGGTCCGAGGGGATCGTGCCCATGTATTCCTCAGGCACGGTTATTTCAACATCCATAATAGGCTCAAGCAATATGGGAGTAGCTTCCATCATGGCTTTTCGAAACGCCAGGGCGCCGGCGATCTGAAAAGCGATATCCGATGAATCAACATCATGATAAGAACCGTCATAAACAACAACCCTGACATCCACCACGGGAAAGCTGGTGACAACGCCATCGACCATGGCATTGCGGATCCCTTTTTCAATCGACGGAATAAAATTCCGCGGGATCGCTCCGCCGACAACCTTATCAACAAACTCAAAACTTCTTCCGCGCTCCAACGGCTGCAGCTCGATCCAAACATCGCCGTACTGGCCGCGGCCTCCAGACTGTTTTTTATGCTTCCCCTGAGCCTTGGCTATTTTTTTGATCGTTTCCTTATACGGAATTTTTGGAGTGCCTATGTCAACGGAAACATTAAAACGGTCTTTCAAACGTTTCACCATCACGTCGATATGCTGGTCTCCTAAGCCGGAGATCACAGTCTCTTTCGTCTGAGCATCACGGGATACTTTGAATGTCGGATCACTCGCGCACAACTTATGCAAGGCCTCTGATATCTTTTCTTCGTCCTGGCGCGTTTTAGGTTTCACGGAAGAAGAAAAAACAGGCTCAGGAAAAACAATCGGATCGAACAAAACCGGCATTTTCTCATCGCTCAAAGAATCGCCTAAAAATGTTTCCTTAAGCTTGGCCACGGCCACGATGTCGCCTGCCGATGCGCATTGGATCGGCCTCTGTTCTTTTCCCTCGAGGATCATGAGCTGGCCGATCCTTTCCTTGGTCTGACGCGTCACGTTAAAAAAACCGCTGTTGGACGCAAGCTTGCCTGAAAAAACCCTCAAAACCGTCAACTGACCCACAAAAGGATCGGAAATCGACTTAAAAACAAGGGCTGAAAAAGGCCCATCTTCAGCCGGCTTAATTTCTTTTTTTTCATTCGTATTCGGATCCGTCGCGCTCAAGGGCTTTCTTTCAACAGGCGACGGCAGATAATCCAATATACAATCCAGCAATTCTTTGATACCCTGATCCGTGAAAGCGGATCCTGCAACAATAGGATAAATTTTTCCCTGGATAACGGCAGCCTTTAAAGCTTTTTTTAACTCTTCTTCTTTTATTTCTTTTCCTTCAAGATATTTTTCGATTAAAACATCATCCGTCTCAGCGATTGTTTCCGTCAATTCAGACGAAAACGGCGTCTTTAAAACACAGGCCTTTTTTGAAAACCGCTCATGGAGATCCTCAATCACGCGATCGACGTTTACGTTCTCTTTGTCGATTTTATTGATAAAAATGATGCGCGGCAGCCCGTTCTCCTCTAAGAGCTCCCAGGCCCGCTCAGTCCCAATCTCAACACCCCCCGAAGCATCAATCACTAAAACAGCCCCGTCGACGGCGCGGGCGCCTGCGATCATGTCCGAGGCAAAATCCGCATAACCGGGAGTATCAACGATCTGAATAAAATGATTCTTCCAATTAAGATTTAAAATACTGGAGTTGATGGAATTCTTGCGCTCGATCTCGTCCGTATTGTAATCGCTTACCGTGTTGCCCTCAACGATCTTGCCTTTGCGGGTTGTCATACCGCCGGCGTACAAAAGGGCTTCAGCCAAAGATGTCTTGCCAGCCTGCGCATGTGAAACAAAAACGATACTCCTTTTAGCTTCGGGCTTAACATTATCCATTTTTCATCTCCTGTGTTAAAAAAGATTCAAACGATATGCAAAGCTTTTCTTGGCCTTTTTTTGAAAGGCCAAAAGCACTTTTTCAAGTTTTAGGATTCTCGCGTTGCTCCATCTTCTTTTGAAAAAGAAGGGCTCTTATATCAAACATCTCGAATAGTGGCGGGTATTTTTTTAACTGATTGCAAAACAAGATGATAGGTTTCTATTATAATGGATAAAATTCGCATCGTCAATAAAATCCCCCTGCCTGGCGCAAGAGGTTTCTTAAAAATAAAAAATCTCCAAAAAGGTGCTTTTTTGGAGATTTTTGAGCCAAAATACGGCCAAAACAATTCAAAAACTATTCCCTACTCAATATAGGTATACATTTTTCCTTTGTAATTACGAAGGACGTGCTTTCCCTTATCCTGCGAGATAAGATAATTCGGGCCAACAGGGATCTTGCCCCCGCCTCCCGGCGCATCCACCACATACGTAGGCACCGCGTACCCTGAAGTAAAACCGCGTAATTTATCGATGATATTGATCCCAACAGCCACAGGGGTCCGGAAATGCGCCGTTCCCTTCACAGGATCACACTGATAAATATAATAGGGCCGCACGCGTATCTTTAAAAGATCCTGCATCAGTTTTTTCATGATGTAAGGCTTGTCGTTGATTCCTTTAAGCAATACCGTCTGGCTTCCCAATGGAATTCCGCTGTCAGCCAACATGTCACAGGCAACCTTGCACCTTTTCGAAATTTCTTTTGGATGGTTAAAATGAATGCTGATCCAGAGAGGTTTGTATTTTTTTAACATAGCGACGAGTGGTTCGGTAATGCGTTGCGGCAATGTAACAGGCAAACGCGTCCCCAGGCGCACAAATTCAACATGAGGAATATCAGTAATTTTTTTCAGTATCTCTTCCAGCTCTTCTGTATCCAGCATGAAAGGATCACCGCCGGAAATCAACACATCACGGATCTTTTTATTGGCCCTGATGTAATCAACAGCCGCATCGATTGTTTTTGAATTTACGGATGAAACCTGTTTTTCTCCGACAAGCCTGCGCCGCGTGCAGTGCCGGCAGTACATCGCACACTGCTCTGTGGCCAACAAAAGTACCCTATCCGGATAACGATGGACCAGGCCCGGGACAGGAGAATCCCTGTCTTCAGCGCAGGGATCCACAAACTCATTGTTGCCGAAACGAAATTCATCGGCCAAAGGGATCGCCTGCCTTCGCACAGGGCACTCAGGATCATTGGGATCCATCAGCGTCACCCAATGCGGGGTGATTGCCATCGAAAGACGGCCATGAGATTTTTTGATCCCTTCTTCTTCAGAAGGTGTCAAAATCAAAAATTGAGAAATAGCCTCGAGAGTAGTGATGCGATTCTTAATCTGCCACTGCCAATCTTCCCACACATCTTCAGGGATATCTTTCCAGATTGGAATCCTTCTATAATCGCCCACGCAAGAACGCCGAAGAATTAAAGGAGACGCTTGAAGTTCGGTAACAGACGGGCTCAGGACTTCCTCCTTTTTTTGATAATACCGTTCCGTTCTAAACCAATATCTATAATTTTTGCGATCAAACCGTCATAGGTCATGCCTTCAGCCTCAGCGATCAGAGGAAACACGTCTTCGACTGACAACGATGGCAACGGATTAATCTCCAAAACATAAGGCTTACCAGCCGCATCAACGCGGATATCCACACGGCCGAAATCGCGGCACTCAACAGCGCGATAAGCATTACAGGCAACTTCGCGCATACGGCGATCAAGACTTTTCGAAACAACTGGCGGGCAAATATAACGGATATCCGTATTGGTCACACGCCTGGACGTATAGATCAAGCGGCCCAGTTCAAGTTCGCCGCAAATACCTATTTGAACAGGAGTCAACGCCACCGGGTTCTCATTTCCTATGACCAAAACCGTAAATTCACTGCCATCGATAAATTCTTCAACCAGCGCAGACTGACGATAAACTTCTGTTATCTTTTTAACCTGGCGTCTTAAGGCCTGTTCGTCCAAACAAATCGAGTCATCAGAGATCCCCTTAGACGAACCTTCATGGCGCGGCTTAACAATAAACGGGAATTTCATGGAATGATAATGAAACGCACCATTCAAATGATCCACCACAAAATACTTCGGCGTCGGCACCCCATCCGCCAGAAATGACTTTTTGGCGACAACTTTATCAAGGGTAACGCCTAAACTCAGGCCGTCAGAACCCACATAAGGAATGCCATAGATATCTAAAATAATAGGGACTTCTGATTCACGATTCCGGTCGCCCGCCCCTTCGCAAAGGTTAAATACAATATCGACATCAAGGCGAGGAAGTTTTTTTAATAGATTACGGACATTGCCGATCGCAACAACCTTATGTCCCGCGCTCTCTATCGCTTTAACCACCCGTTTGATCGTCACCTTATGATCAAACTCGGCCAACGCATCCTGCGGCGAGCTCGACGAGCGCCTGTAATCACTTTTCAAATCATATGTAAAACCGATTTTCATAATTAATCACCAAAGAAAAAAGGGGACCCTCATTTTTTAGAGTCCCCTTACAGAATTATTTTTAATTTGTATCTCCCTGTAAAAAATATTTTTGATAATCCCTACTTAGAAATTATCACATTAAATTTTTATTGTCAAGATTTATTCAACGCCTTGAACAAAAAAATATAATTTTTTCCGACGGAAAAAAAATATTTATTAAAAAAGCCGGAATTTAACTAAATTTTTTGATAATTCGCACAAAAAAATGTTTTTTTTCAAAAAAATTGATCTTTAAAGGCGGTTTTTTGCTTTACGTGCGGCCGAAACGGCGGAATTTAAACGACACAAAGATATTTAGAACAACGATCAAAAGGATGGTGTGCAGGATGATCGGCGCCGGATGAACGTTAATGCGGAATAACTTTAAAGACCGCATGGAAATACCCCACAAATCGTTGATCTTCGGTAAAACATTAAGCCCAAGGATAAGGGATTTTTGGATAAAAAATGGATAAGACGCGCGTGCGAACATGTCATGGGCAAACCCTGCCCCGAATCCGGCGATAAGCATGAAAAAAGTAAGAAGCCCGGCCATGATATTGGGTAAAATACAATAAAAAAATACGACGAGAGTGACATAGAAAAAGGCCATGAGCGCCGTGACACTCATACCCTGCCAGATATAAAGGCTTAAACTCTTCGTTTGCGAAAAAACAACAAGCCAGACGCCTGCGGTCAACAAAAACCAGTTTAAAAAGATCATCTGATACAAACCAAAAATGACGCCTTCGATGATCTGCCAGCGCCAGACAGGTTTGGACAAAAGGAGCGCCAGTTTCTCTTTAGCCAAAAAATTCTGCAGGGTCGTCAAAGATATAAAAATGGCTATCAAAAGAATAAAAATATTGATCGAAACAAACCCGATCTGGACTGCGGCGACTTCCGGCGGCTGATTATCAAAAACTTTGGGATCTTTGACCATGAAAGGGACATTGGCCATAAGGACAAAGAGAAGTGCGAGCAAAAGAAAACCATACAGCATCCTCTCTTTAAGGGCTGCGCGGCGCACATCGTGGGCGATGACATAAACCAGGCGCCACTCCTTCAATTTTTTAAGAATGTATGTCTTTAACAAGCCTTAAGAACTCCTTTTCTATTGACCCATGCTGCATGAAATCTTTTTTTGGGCCGATCTTAAGAAGAATGCCTCGATGAATAATCGCCACGCGATCAGAAAGCTTCTCGACTTCAGGCAGGATATGGCTCGACATAAGGATCGTCTTGCCTTGCTTACGCAAGGTATTTAAGATAAGGCGGAACCTCTCCATGATAACAGGGTCCAGATACACCGTCGGTTCATCCAAAAGAACCAGACGGGGATCATTGATTAATGCCTGCATAAAATCGACCAACCGGCGCTGCCCCATCGAGAGGTTTTTGATCAGGGTGTAGCGCTCATCAAATAATCCCACCATGTCCAGCAATCTTCCGATACGTTCGCGCTTTGTTTTTTTCGGGATTCCAAAAAGCTGGGCATAAAAATCAAGAAGGCCGACAACGGTAAAATAATCAGGCAGGGACGTCGTTTCCGGCACATAACCGATATAACGCAAGGGTTCGATATCCCCTGCTTTAAATGGCCGGCCGAACATCTCGATGGCTCCTCCCGAAGATTGCGTGATACCCACCAGCATGTTCAACGTTGTCGTTTTTCCGGCGCCATTTGGGCCGACAAAACCAAAAATCTCTCCGTCGTAAATTTCCAAGTCCAGGCCCTTAACGGCTTCAACATTCTTTCTTTTTAAAAAAGACCTGCTAACATATTGTTTCGATAACTGGCGCGTTTTGACGAGCACAAGTTTTTCTTTCATAAAATTTTTCTGCTCTCTAATTCTTTTTTTAGATCCTCTACGCCTTTGAATAAAACCGAAGGAATCCCGATCTTGTCTGCTTCTTCAATAAGATCCGCCCGGTCATCCGTATAAAGAGTTTCGTTGAATTGATATCCGCATTCCAAAACCGCGCGCGTATAAATTTCCCGCTCAGGTTTCGAGCAACCCACCTCATAAGACAAATAAACTTTATCAAAAAATTTGAAAATCTCAGGGTATGTTTCTAAAAGATAGGCATAATGCAGCGCGTTAATATTGGAAATCATGTGTAAATGATACCGGCGTTTCAGCGCCCCAAGCAACGTTTCTATCCCGGGGTTATCAAAAAAAATATCATTCCAAAGCGGGATAAATTCCTTAAATGTCAGATTTTTTAACTCAAGCTTTGCCGCTAATTCATTGAAAAAAACCTCAGAAGACACTTTCCCATCTTCGAAACGCTTCGTCAAAGGCGAATCAAAAAAAGTTGAGTACACTTCGTCAAAAGTCTTTGGAGTATGTTTGAGGATCTTCTTGACGGCAATGCGATGGTCAAAACGAATAAGCACATTGCCAAGATCGCATAAAATCAGCTTAAGCGCCATTCATGACCCTCGCATCATTCTTTTGATTATTACTTGTTTCATCTTGCGTGGATATGAAAAACGCAAGCATGATTTCCTAGTTTTGTTTCTTGGGAGGTTTTTTAAACAGATCAAGAAAACGATCTTCGTATTTATCGTAAATATTCCACTTGTCCAGTTCTTTCTTAAGCTCCATGGCCTTGGAGAGATCTTTCTTGGCAAGGATAAAAAGCTCGTCAATACGGCTTCGGGCGGAATCTGGAAGGCTGGGCGCATCGGCAAGGCCCTTTTTGAACAGATCCACTTCAGTTTCATCGATCGGCTTCTCTTCTTCAGGGGGATTTTTTAAATATTCGATCAGGTGTTCGATTTCCTGATTGATTTCTTCTGCGTGCTTGCGCAAATCTGAAAAATCCAAAGAAAGTCCGAGGGTCTCGGCCAAAACAGTTAGAACAGCCATCGAAGCCAAAGGATTTTCAATCTGGATCGTATAGATGGGTATCTCACCTAAAAGACAGGTCCCCTCGATCCCTTTTTCTTTGGCAACGCCCAAGATCAAACCGTTCAAACCGCTGATCTGCCCCGTAACCATTAACTTGAGATTTTTTTTGGCAAAAGAATCGCAGAGTTCTTTGCTTGTCGCTGCCACATGCACCTGAGGCATCTGCGTGTGCTCCATCGGCAAAGGCATGGCCGCGAACGTATAGATCATTTTAATTTTTAAGGAGTAGGCAAAATCAACGATCTCTTTGGCGTAACTATGCCCTTTTTCAATGAAAGGCTGCGCATCGCTCAAAAAAATCACGATATCCGAACCAGACGCGGGATTTTTATAAAAATAGAATTTACCCACAGGTTGTTCAGGAATATGCACAAGGCTATTATCAATCCAAACGCCTGAAGGATGAAAATATTCCTCTGCGGACATCTGAGCGAATTCAACGCAAGAAAGCTTATCCTTTAAATAAAGAGCGGCCTTTAAAGCCACATCTCCCATCCCCGGCCAAGCGGCCACAAGAATAGGATTTTTTAAACGAGGTCTTTTTTTAACTGTAATGTTTTTCATAGGAGCCTATTCTAGCCTTTTTTTATTAATTCTTCAATTGCTTTCAACACTTGCTACAAAATTTCTTAACTCGTTAAACTCGCTGAACTCGCAACTCGTTAAACTGATTTTCTATCAAACACCTTAACAAAACGTTCCAACACTAAAGCCCCGCGATAAAGATTATCCACGGTTATAAATTCATCTGTGGCATGCGCGCATCCAGAAACCCCGTACCCGGTCGCAACCGCGGGAATATTTTTCTTTTTAAAAAAAGTAATGACCGTGGCGCCTTCGCTTCCCTTGACGCGCGATTCCTTAAGGATCCCCTGAGCTGCTTTTTTAAGCGACGCTACAAGAGGATGCTTCGGGCTGATCTCATACGGATGCTGAACATCATTCACTTTCAAGCAATAAGATATTTTTGTCTTATCAAAGGCTTTTTTGATTTTAGCTAAGATCAAACGGGCCTGCATGCCGGGTAAAAATCTCAAGTCCACTTCGAAAGAACACCAATCCGCGACCATATTCACTTTGTCTCCGCCACAGATTGTGCCGATGTTGATCGTCGGAGGTTTTAAAAGATGGTGGGGCGCATAAGAAAAATTTATTCTTTTTAAAATAGCGATAAGGCGCAAAGCCCGGTCAATAGCATTGACACCTCTTTCAGGATATGCCCCATGGGCCTTGCGTCCGCAAACCGAGACTTTAAAATGGATCAACCCCTTCTGGGCGGTGATGATATTGAATTCATCCGCGTCTAGGATAAGAGCAGCGCCGGGACGAACGATATTTTTTTTCAAAATCGGGATAAGCCCCTGGGAAGACCCTGTCTCTTCATCAGCTGTAGCCAAAAAAACAATGTCATGCTCAGGCTTAAAATTATCATCGATAAGACTGTTCAAAACTTCCAAAGCAACAGCACAATTACCTTTACAGTCCGTCGCCCCGCGGCCATAAAGACGGCCTTTTCGCAACGTCGCCGAAAAAGGCGGATAATGCCACCCCTGCCCTGCAGGGACCGTATCCAAGTGCGGCGTCAACAATAGCGATTTTTTCCGGTCTCTGCCCTTCAAAACCGCTAACACATTATCCCTCTTGGGGCTGAATGCATAAATTTCGGCCTTAAGCCCCATTTTTTTAAGATAACGCGCAATAAAAGAAGCCAAACACCGTTCATCGCCCGGAGGATTTTCGGAATTGATCTTCAACAAATCCTGCGTTAATTTAATAAGACGTTTTTTATTAATCATCTCACCATTCCGTCGCAGGTCGCAGGTCACACGTCACACGTCAAAAAGCATAGACATGAAACGTGTAACGTGAGACGTGAAACTATTATTCTTCAAAGAATATAGCCCATCTGTCTCAAAAGACCGTTGTTCTGTTTCCAGCCTTTATCAACATCTACCCAAAGGTCTAAGTAAAACTTTTTTTCGTATATTTTTTCCAGTTCTTTTCTTGCGGCCTCACCCACCTTTTTTAAGATCTCGCCCTTGTGCCCTATGACAATGGCCTTTTGAGACTCACGCTCAACCAAAATAGACGCCTTCACATAGGTAAGTTTTTTGCTCCGTTCAACAACTTCTTCGGCAAAAACAGCGACGGAAAAAGGCAGCTCTTCTTTGATATAAAGAAGCAGCTTCTCACGAATAATATCCTGGATCGTCAGCTGACGGGGAAAATCGGTTAAAACATCTTCAGGGTACAGGGGTGGACCCTCAGGCAACCGCTTGAACAACTCACCCAGCAGGGCATCGACATTAGTCCCTATTAAAGCTGACATGGGAATAGGCACAACGCGATGCGTCATTTCACTTAAAGGTTTTTTGAGCTTTTTTTCCCACATATGAAGATAGTCTTCAAGATGTTTTGCGTTTCTGTCAATTTTATTGAGCGCCAAAATAATGGGAATACTCAAATCACCCAATCGCTCCATCACCAGCGCCTCTTCTTCGCCAATCTGCTCAGTCGCATCAACAAGGTGAATAACGACATCAGCCCCCATAAGAGAATCCGTGATGGCGCTCGTCATGGCCCGGTCTAACGCGTGCCTTGAGGCATGCAACCCCGGCGTATCAATAAAAACGATTTGGCCCTGATCACTGTTAAGAATAGCCCGTATCTGATTACGCGTTGTCTGCGGGATAGACGAAACAATCGCTACCTTTTCACCCACCAAGCGATTCAATAAAGTCGATTTACCCACATTGGCGCGTCCGATGATCGCTACGATGCCTGATTTTTTCTTCATGAATAAGACTTCCATTTCAGTTGATAAAGCTGCTCATCAAATAATTCCAAATACAGCAAAGAGTGATGCCAATCCTCATTTTTCCGTTCTCCGACGAAAATCACGTCATACCTTTTAAAAAGCTCGTCGTAAAACAGCCGTTTTGGATCATACGTCAGAAAAGCCGTCGAGATCACGTAGACATCGCGCCCTTCCTGAAGCAGAGGGTCAACATTATTCTCAAAATAATTATCCATAAAATTCCGATTGGTCGTAATCGGATGCGCAAGTGTATTTCTTTTTCCGTAATACCTTAGGAACAGACTTTCATCCATCGCGATAACAACGGCATCGGGGGAAGTTTTTTTTGCAACCCACTGCGCGAAATCTTTTTGCAGCGCATAATGATGCCTGAATTCTAAAACAGCGGCGTATTTTCCAAACTGAGCCGCTATCATAAGCAATGCGCCGCAAACGGCCACGATGGCGAATTTTCCCTTAAAGCTTCCCAGGAAAACTCCCTGGGCGATGATCAACGGGATCCAGGCGATCACTAAGTATCTTAACCCCATGGAAGAAACATTGCCGTAAAACAGATGCAGAGATAAAAACCAGATCAGGAGAAAAAAGAACGCCTTTTTCTTCTTTTGCGTAATCAGCGACAAAAAACCAGCCCCAATCAATATCAACCCCGCGGGCTGGAAAATAACCGTCATCCAGTAAGACGCCAATCCCAAAAGCTCGGAAAAAACTCCTAAATACTGGGACTGATACCTGGTAGACAAAATAGCAACAAAAGGATTGAACCCCTTGTCTAAAAGAAAAGGTATGTACCAAAATCCTCCGACGAACAAAACGATAAGCGCGTAAACGACAAAAAATTTAACCCGCACATACGTCAAAGGCTTAAAGCTGAAATAAAGATACACAATCGGCAGCGCGATCAAAACATCAGAAAGCCTGGCCGCCATACAAAATCCCAGGAAAACTGCAGAATAAAGAAAATGGTGATGCTTGTTTTCCTCTAAAAACCGCAGCATATAATAAATACTGGCCAAGGCAAAACAGATGCTTAGCGTCAGACTTTTACCAAAAGTCGAGATCGCCAGATGCGGGCCGAAACAGCAAAAAAGAACCGCTGAAAAAATTGCCCGTCGAAAACCAAAAAGCTTCTCGACTAAAAAAAATAAAATAATAACACCCAGCGCCCCGGTGAAAACACTCATAAAGTTCACACAGAATACCGGGTCTGTGACGCCAAAAAATTTTAAGAATCTGATTGTAAATGCTCCGGCAAGGACTGTCAGAGGAAATCCGGTCCCATGGGTTTCATAGACAAGACGCCCGGTCTCAAGCGTCTTTTGGGAAGCCAGCGCTAAATCCAAGGCATCATAGTGAAAAGGGCCCTTGCTTATAAAAGAAAGCCTCAACGAAAAAGCGAAAAGAAATAAAAGGCCTAACGCAAAAGTCCGTTTGTTCAACAACGTCTTCACAAGAACGCCCTCACATCCTCTTAAAGTTTGCTGTTCTCTTCTTAAACGCGAAGTTCGCTTATCAACAATTATATCAGACTAAGAAAATAAAACCCGAATTGCTTTATTAAAACTTAAAGATACGAAGAGCTTAATTATTCCTGAAAAAAGAACGCCCCGCTTCTTTACCCAAAGGGCACGCCTGACATTTCATTTTAGTCTTTTTGCAGAATTCTTTCCCCAGACGCACTAAAAGCGCATGGTATTCATTAAACAACCTGCCCTGAGCCGGCAACACCCGCGTGAAAAAACGCTGCAGGGCCTCATAATCAATGCCTTCTTTTACATAACCATGTCTTGAAAATATGCGCCGCGTATAAGCATCCACCACAAAGACAGGTTTTTGAAAAGCGTACAAAAGGATCGAATCCGCGGTTTCAGGGCCAATGCCGCAAACAGACAGAAGCTGCCGTCGTAAAATAGAGGTATCCTGTTTTTTCATCCGGTTAAGATCTCCGGAATAATTTTTTTCCATAAACGAAATAAAATTTTTTAATCTCTGCGCCTTGACATTATAATACCCCGCGGGCTTTATCAACTGCGCCAGCCGATGCGTCTTCATCTTAAGCAACTTTTCAAATGACAGGCTTTTTGAATTTTTTAAATTCGCGATGGCGCGTTCGACATTTTGCCAGGATGTGCTCTGCGTCAGGATAGCGCCTAAGATAACTTCAAAAGCCGTATCCGCCGGCCACCATTTTTGGGGCCCAAATGCCCGGGTGAGCTTCTCGTAAACTTTCAGCAATCTTTTCTTTTCAATCATTCCAATCTTAAAGGATTGATCTTTTTCATGGCTAAAATCGCATACGTTGTAGCCGCCACTGAACCGGTCCTGTGGCCTTCGGGCGTGCGCCAGCCATGGCCCGTATCCGCAGACTCATGAGATGCATAAGGAAGACAAAAATCTCCCTGCCCGACAGGGGAAGGGCTGGTAATGATCATTTTGCTCAAATCCGAAACATAGGCTTCAGCCAAACGGCTATAGGCCAAAGCCTTATCCTGACGGCCGGCCTGCTTATGCGCCTGGGCCATAATTTCCATCGCTAAAATCATCTGGGCGGTCCATTCGCATGAGATCACGCCTCCGCGCGCCAGATGTTCATGTTTGGCAAAATCAAATCCCTTAATCCTGATTTTAGAACCGTCCATCTTTACGTAATCAACATTTACGCTGCAATGATTGATCGCGAATTCCATAATATCATCGGGATCCATGCCCTGGACCGCGAGCTGCGAAGGGCCGATGGCTGTTATTGACCACGCGTACGTATCTGTCGCGATCGTAGCATCTCCCTTTCCTCTTTTGATCAAGGGCGTTCCGATACGCGAGAAGGCATTCTTATTCAACCAGGACAAAGTTTGCCCGGCCCTCATTTCATAAGACTGATCTCCGGTCAACTTGACCAACATTTTATAAAAGGCATACGCATCCAAATTGTGTTCCGTACTATACCAGGATATCGCCGGCCCTCCCTTGAGGCCTCCATCCGCGTCCTGAAAAGAAAATAACCAACGCGCCAGGCCTTCGGTAAAAGATAGATAACGCATGTCTTTTGTTTTATCCATATAATGCGCCATGGCCAACCCCAGCCAGATATTAGGCCCCGCGTGAGCAACGCATTCGGCAATTTCACCGTTTGAAGCGTAATACGCGTTAGCCACCGCGCCATTTTCTATTTTCTGCGCGTTTAGATAAAAATCTAAAATCTTAGTCGCAGCTGAAAAATCCCCGGCATGAACAAAAGCAATCACTGCCAGGGCCTGGTCATAAGTGAATGCCCAATCCTCGACAGCTGCGGCGCCTTCATAACTGGATATTAAGCCTGTCAGGCGATTTTGATGAACGGTAAGCCATTGATATAATTTATCCAGGATTTTATTTTCCAAAAGAGACATCTCCTTTCTCTGAACCATGACATTATTATCGACAAGCTTTTTCTCTTCTTTCAGCTTCGACAAGTCCGTCTTAAATCTCTCCTGGTTTTTCTTTAAAAGAGCCAGGGCTTCTTTCAAACGAAGCGCCGACTCTTGGTCATCCGCGCGTACAAGAGCCAATTGTCCTTCCAGTCTTTCGATCTTTCGATCCGACTGAGACAGCAAAAACTCAAAACCGCCCATCTGCAGCATCAGGCTATCCCTGCTTCTTTCTAAATTGTCCGCGTGCTGAAAATTAGAAGATAAATTTTTTAAAAGCTTCTCATTTTCAAAACGCAAACGGACATCCCGGAATCCGATACTGACAACGGCAATACCTAAAAAAATCGTGAACACAACAGCCATCGTCTTGATCAATTTCCTGAAATAGACGTACTTCAAGAGCCTGTTTCTGTCTTTGGGAAGGATTGATTCATAAGAGATCCCGATGGCCACCTGGCGAAAAGGTTCTTTTTTTAACTCCTGGAGCCAAACAGCATGAGCCGTGGCCCGTATTTCTTTTTCTCCGACAGGAATATGGACAAGCAACGACAATAAAACAGTTTTGTCCTGCAAAAAAAGTATCTCCGCATCCGAAAGATGATTGACCGTCAGGCGCAACCCTCCCTGACCGATATCCTGGCTGAACGCCTGATACCATTTCGAACCACCCTTTTGATTTAAATCACAAAATTGAAATTCAACAGGGATGAGGTGGTCAAGCCTCGCGTATCGCCTTCGATCGTTAGGAGAACTTTTTTTATTTTTTTTCATGAATTTTTCGAAGCCAGCAAGCTTTCAGCCCATGCGATTCTTTTCGACAAGTGCGGATGGTCATACAAAAAAATCTCTTTGATCTTAGGCGGAGAAAATTCAGAAAGATTTTTTTCACCCAAACGTTTCATGACAGAAATAAAAGCCGCCGCGTTCTTCGTGGCGTCAACAGAGAAAACATCCGCCTCATGCTCTAAAAACCTCGCCATACCGTTCTGCGCCGGCAAAAGGATCATGCTTAAAAATATAAAACTAAGCAATAAAAGCGGCAAGGCCGCCACATCGCTTACTCCGTTTAAACCAAAGAAAACGACCAGCCTGTTAAAAAAAATACTGGTGATAAAAAAAGAAATGACAGTAACGAGAAGATTTACGCCGATCAATTTAAAAGTATCGCGATGGACATAATGGCCGATCTCATGAGCCAACACAACCTCAATCTCATCGGGCGTAAATTCCTGGACCAGGGTGTCGCTTAAAAAAATCTCTTTAGTGGCCCCCAGACCTGCAACAAGCGCGTTGGCCTTAACTGTTTTTTTTGAAAAATTAAGGACGGAAACCTTTTTACACGACACAGGATACCGGCTTAAAAATGCCATGATCCTCTCCTTTAAAGGCCCTTCCGGCAACGGGGTCGGACGGAAAAAAAGAGGCAGGATCCAATGGGGAGAAATTTTAGCCAGGATCACTGTTACGAAAAACCAAAAGAGCGCCGCGCAAAGCCACCAGATACCGGGAAAACGTAAAAGAAAATAATAGACCGCCTCGACCATAACTAAAAAAATGAAAAAAGAAATGACCGCTTTCTTTAATGCATCCTTCAGCCAGGCGAAGCCGCTTTCACGCGAGAGGCCGAAACGGTGCTCCAAAATAAATCCTTCATAAAACTCCAGAGGTAATGAAAGGAAAAAAGCGAGCGAGCCAAAACAGGCAGAATATAAAGCATTGAGCGAAAAAAAAGAACCGCCCAATTCCTCAAGCCGGGCCCTTAAAAAAAGCGACGCTCCTGAAACAACAAAAATAATGAGGAAACTGAATTCAAGGCAGAGATTAAAAAGAAACAGGCGATTTTTAATCGCCTGATATTTTTGGGCGGAGGTTTGAGTCTTTGCGCTAACGGTTTCGTTGGACATCAGGAGTATTTACAGAGCCTCCCCTAACTTTTTTGACCAGTTCGATAAAACGTTCATCGCGCCGCAGGTTGGCCAGATCCGGATCATTATTCATAAAAATAAAATCATTATACCCCAGCTCAATAGCCTGTTTAATGGCCTTAAAAGAATGCGACAATTCCCCTAAAAGAGAAAGGCTGCAGGCAAGATTATAGTGAATGATGGGATTATCCGGCCTTAACCTGGAGAGCTTCTTGTCAATCTTCAAACCTTTGTCATACATGCCTTTTTTGGTATAAATCTCACCCAATGCGATCAAGGCCTCTACGAAATCGGGATTTTCTTTTAAAATGCCCTCATAAAAACTCATCTGAAAATCAAGGTCTTCGCTTTTGCGTCTCTTGGCTGCCGGCATTCTGTACCCTCCTTCATGAGCCCGCCGTTGGAACAGGGCGGGCGAATGAACCTCGACGCTTATCCTAAAAAACTCTTTAAGTTTTTAGGATGCTCAAGCGGCGGATTAAATTTTTTTATACGAACACTCTTTTTATAACTACTTCTTTATTTCTTCCAAAATAACCTGCTGATTTAATTTAGATACTAGATCCTGAATTATTTTTTTATAGGCGCCATACTCCGCGACACTGACAATTTTTTCGCTTCTCTTCTGCATCGCGTAAAACGTAAGATGCCTTTTGTCTTTTAAACGGTACCTGCTGATAAAGGTAAACCACTTGTTGTCTACTTCAACAGGTGCTGGGATATATTTTACCGCAAGATGTTGGGGTAATTCAACTTCTATTGTTTCCTCTGATAAACTAAGACTCGAAAAATCTATCGGGGTGGCACGTGCCTCTTTAACAACGAGCGCGTCATTCACATCGCTTAGCTGGTGAATGATCCGGTCTTTTCCGGCTTTGACAAAATATCTCGGCGCTGTAAAAGTATATTCAAGAGAAACAGGTTTATCCAGATCATCCACATTTTTAACTTCATATTTTTTTAAAACCGCATTCTCGGCGATGGCCATGGCCCTCTGCTTTAATGTCTCTTCAATCAGAATCGGCATCGTAAATTTCAACCAATAACGCTGCCCCTGCTCAAAATGACCGCTGGCATCAACCCGCCGCCACACGTCTACGCTCTCGTCCTTTGAGACCTTGATCTTCATACGCGTTACAACCTTATTATGTTCAGGCGCTGATTGCGGGGTCTTGATAAGCTCATAATGATCTTTATAAAACACAAGGACCCTTTGATCTTCGTCCCCGCTTGGGATATCCCCGAAGGATGCTGTTGAAGCCGTCGCATCCATAAAAATAAGCCTGTTCCCAAGCTTAGTTGCCGCGATCGCATGATTGAACATAAGGCCCGGCATATCTTCATCGATACTGTAAGAATCAGCAGTACTGATCAAAACAGGATACGCCTCAATGCCGGCGGCCGAAAGCATGCTGATCAAAAGGATCGCCTTGTCTTTACAATCACCATACTTATTCTTAAAAATTTCCGCAGCCTTGTGAGGCTCATAACCGGCCTGTCCGTATTCAACAGCGACATAACGGATGTCCTGAACGCAGAAATTATAAATAGCCCTTATTTTTTCTTCGCGGGTTTTTTTACCCTTGATCAAAAGCGCCACCTTTGATTTCATGTCTGGGTCTGCGGCCAATTTATCATTATAGAATTTTTGCCACCAATCAAAAATATCCTGCCAGTTTTTAAAAGTAGAAAATAAAACATAAGGATTGATACGGGCAACAGGAGGCATCCCGGGCTCAGGAATGATTTGCGGCACATTATCAAAAGAAAGAGAATATATCTTGTCGTTTTTGTCTTCAGTTATCTTGGGAACCATGTCATAGCCGTGCACATTATAGGCGCTATTCATAATTTTATATTTCAGCATCTTATTTTTTGGAACGCGCACGACGCACTTTTCCGAAAGGATCGGTTCATCAACAGCCAGCCAGTAGTGGGTGTTAAAATCTTCCTTGCAGGGAAGTTCAGAGGTAACGATCCTTCCTTTATATTCGATAACCGACCCGACAGCCACTTCCGGCATAGAAACGATCTTGACGCGGGCATTGCTGTACATGGGAAAATTCAGGTATAAAGAAACGTCTCTTATATTTTTATCGCCCACCGTCACAACCGTCCCATCGGGCTTAATGGTACGCGCATACGTCAATTCAAGTTTTTCATAAGTCGAATCATACGGTATCGAAACCTCACCGAATTTTTCTTTACCCCGGTCATTTAAAATCTTAATGCAATAATGAAAATCAGTAACCAGGTGATTGTCCGGCTGAAGGGTTATGTTCTCATCCGTCAAAAGATAAATGGCGCTCGCCTGCGGGTAGGCCTTAAGGTCAGGGCTTTTTTGGATCAAAGCCTTTGTTGCCTCATCCAGCCCGCCTCCGCTCAAAAGGTTAATGGCCGCAATGCGTTCTTTGGCTTTTCTCTCTAAAGAAGCGTCGCCTTTAACAAGCGCGTAAAGACGCAAGGCCTGATCATAAAGATTATTTTTTTCAAGCGTCATCCCATAAGCGTAAAGATAAGCGGCGTCACCCTTGGGGCCGATCTTATTAAAAATTTCAAGCGCCCCTGTAAAATCGGAATTCTTAAACAAGGATTGCGCCAAAAACATCCCTGCTTCCTTTGCCTTTAGGGGTTCCAAAAAGGAGATGGCTTGCGCATAATCACCAACTTTAAAACAAAGGATCCCGAGCTTAAGCGCAATGGCTTCTCTTTTTTTACTATTGCGCTCAGCCTTAAAGGCCTTTTGATACAACCTGACTGATGCTTGATACGCCTCGTCCGAAACACGGGCCAGCTTATCCGCCTTTACAACATCCGCAGGTTGCGATGAACAACCGGCGCAGAGGCTCAACCCAACAATCAGGAATAAATGAATATATTTTTTATACATAAAACTCCCTGAATACAGCTATCTAGTGACATCCCGCTTCGAATGTCAGTCATTTTATCGTAAAACTTAAACACCCTCAACAAACTTCTTCTAACTTAGAAGCGCTGTATAAGAACTTAAAATCCTTGCTGGCTTAAACGTCAATTTTGTTTTTTTGATATTCTCGATCCCCGAATCATCCATGATGTTGATCCATGCATATTTTTCCAGGCTTTCTGCAAATGCGCTAAAAATGAAAGCAGGCAGGCCCTTAAAAGACAGGTCAGCGATCTCGAAATTGATACAAAAGATCGAATCCGAGATCGGGGCACCTGACGTAAAACCGGCGAGCCCGTGATCGCAAAAAACAACCTTTGCCCTTGCATCTAATTCACCGTAATGAGCCAATAATTCCTTTAAAGCCTTGAGGCTATCCTCAAGCATCGCGCAATAAATTGAATCTTTATTTTTTGACATGCGCTCTTTCATCCAACGGCAATACAAAGCCAACACCTCTTCTTTAAGGCTATCTGAATAATCCCGTATCTCATAACGTGTATTCTTTTTAAAAAAGTTCGCCAAGGCGCGCTTATGTTTAAACCGCACGCCCCTGTATGAAGCGATATCTTTTTGGGCGACGATATACTCCTGGCCTTTTTCATAAAATCGGTAATTTAAATTTTTGAAAGCAGCCAATTCTTTCTCTTCAATATTCTCAATACGCGACATGTCTTTGTTATGATTAAACTCTTCCATAACCGAAAAACAAACGTCTAAAACTTTTTTACTCCGCGCACCTAAAGGCGGCAAGGGCATGAACATCCCTGCGTCATCTTTAAAAAATAAACACAAAGCCTTGTCGATTTTGACCCAGCGGATATCGAATAACGAACGCCAGACAAAAATATTTTCAAAAGAATAACAGGATAAAGCGTGCGGATTTTGATGGACAAACCGGTTAAAAAGGGGCTTATCGTTAATCGCAAGAGAATGGAATATCATGGATGCTTATGGAATTTAAGAAATAGACAGAGGCGCCAGAAATTCGATTTTCCCGGGATAATCCTGAAAGATTTTCGGGTTGAGAACGGCTATCTCAAGGAATTCCTTTGAATGAAGCCAAGACACAAGTTCTTCGACATACTTCTTAAATTCTTCGCGGTGTTTATGCTCTTTGGTATACGGACAGTGTTCATCAAGGGCCAGATATTTCTTCTTGTCCTTTGTCACAAGAAGAAAAGGATAGAGCTGACAATCCAGCGGATGGAACGCATAAATTTTACAGGTATTTTTTTTACTGTCAAAACAAGGACAGATGAAGCTCCCCTCTTCTTCTATCAAGTCGATCCTGGCAGCCTCTTTTTTTTGGGGTTGGGAATGCGTAAAAAGACAAACAGGGAGGATATTTTTTCCGGTCAACTCGACGATCTCATCAAAAAGAAAGACAGGCGCCCAAACCGTATCGTGCTCGGCGTAGCGGCAGCATCCCTGGCACGACAAACAGACAGACTGCGGCACAAATTGCCTGACGTGATGCATTAAGCCCCCTGGAAAGTTACCACAACCTTACGCTGTCTTTCTCGATTATCAAAATCTATTAAAATGATCTGCTGCCATGTCCCTAAAGTTAAACGCCCCTTTACAACAGGCACAACGAGGGACGGCCCCAAAAGCGTAGCCCTCAGGTGCGCGTACCCATTGGCATCGCCCCAGGTATCATCATGGGCATAAGAAACATTGCCAGGCACCAATTTCTCAAAAATTTCTTTAATGTCACTGACCAGCGCAGGCTCATATTCGCACGTGCTTAAACCCGCTGTTGAACCCACGACAAAAAGAGTAGCTGTGCCTTCACTGATCCCGGATTTTTCAACAAGGCTTATAACACTGTCTGTAATGTTAATGATGTCGTTGTTGCCCTTGGTCTTAAATTCCAGCTCTTTTGTCAGGACTTTCATTTTTGTGGATTATTTAACCAGGCTGCCCTCAGCCACCCGCCGGTCAGGAGAAACAACAGAAACCCCTGATGCATCAGATGCCGCAAGGATCATCCCCTGGCTTTCAATCCCACGAATCACCGCAGGCTCAAGATTATCGACCACAACAACCTGTTTTTCTTTTAAATTTTCTTCCCCATAAAAAAGCCGGATACCTGCGACCAATTGCTTAATCACGCCGCCCACGTCAACTTTTAAGACATAAAGTTTATCCGCGTTGGGATGCGCCTGAATTTCTTTAATGGTGCCGATCTTCAGTTCTGTTTTCCTAAAATCTTCATAAGTGACCATTTCAAACCCTTTCTTTTGATAAAGGTTAAGGCTAAGGCTTAGGTTAAGAAAAACAAAAATCTTTTCCTCAACCTCAGTCTTAACCTCAGCCTGATTTTTACACTCCCAAGCACTTCAACTCATTGAGCGCCTTATGGATCAACTCTTGGGGGTAATGATAATCCTTCAAGTGCCCGCCCAAATAATTATCATACGCAGCCAGATCAAAATGGCCGTGACCGCTGTAATTAATAACAATGCATTTGGATTTCTTCTGCGCCTTCGCCTTCAAGGCCTCAATGATGCCCGCGTGGATGGCATGAGCCGTTTCAGGCGCCGGCAGATGGCCTTCGGTTTTCGCAAAGAGGATCGCCGCCTTAAAAATTTCTGTCTGATGAACGGCAAAAGGACGGACGATCTTTTTATTCACCAAAAGACTCACCAGGGGCGCACACCCATGATACCTCAAGCCGCCCGCGTGAATGCCTGGCGGCACAAAACTATGGCCCAACGTATACATCTTTAAAAGAGGCGTGAGCTTCGCCGTATCGCCAAAATCATAGCAAAACGGCCCCTTTGTCATGGTCGGGCATGCCGTAGGCTCGACCGCCACGAAATCAATATTCTTACCATTCAATTTATCTTTAACAAATGGGAACACGAGCCCTGCGAAATTGCTCCCGCCGCCCACGCAGCCAACGAGCACATCCGGCTTCTCACCGGCTATTTTCAATTGATGCTTAACTTCAAGACCGATAACACTCTGATGCAAAAGGACATGATTTAAAACACTGCCCAAAGAATATTTGGCATCTTTGTGGGTCGCCGCATCCTCCACCGCCTCGGAAATCGCGATGCCTAAGCTTCCTGCCGTATGAGGAAATCTTTTTTGGATCTGCCGGCCCGCATGCGTCTTGTTTGTCGGCGATGGGAATACCTCCGCGCCCCAGATATGCATAAGGGATTTACGGAAAGGTTTCTGCTCATAGCTGACCCGGACCATGTAGACCGTACACTTAAGATTAAAAATATTGCAGGCATGAGCCAGGGCCGAACCCCACTGGCCAGCGCCGGTTTCCGTGCAAATTCTTTTCACCCCTTCTTTTTTATTATAGTACGCCTGCGCGATCGACGTATTGGTTTTATGGCTTCCCGCGGGGCTTACGGATTCATCTTTGTAATATATCCTCGCCGGGGTCTTTAAGGCTTTTTCCAACCTTAGCGCACGATGCAGCGTCGTCGGCCTCCAGATCTTATAGATCTGACGGATCTCATCCGGGATATCGATCCAGCGCTTCAGGCTCAATTCCTGCTGAATAAGTTCTTTAGGAAAAATCGGCGACAGGTCTTTCGGGTTAAGAGGTTTTTTTGTCGCGGGATTTATCGGTGGCGCTAAAGGCGACGGCAAATCCGCCTGAACGTTATACCACTGCGTTGGGATATCTTTTTCGTTTAATAATATTTTCTCATCCATTATTATCAACCCTCCCTTGGTGTTAAGCTTTTTTCGATTCCAAATGATTCAACTTTTCTTCGATTTTTCTGAGCCGTACCGTAATCTCGTTAGTCTTTAAATAAGAACAAATAAGTTCCCGGATTATAACCGTAATGAGGAGAATGACGCCCAAGGCTGCCAGTAAAGAAATCCAGGGATGGATCTCTATAAATTTAGCGGCGGCTTCAACCCAGGAAGGCATTTTAGGATTAGGCAGGGCTTTTGAAGCTTCCGAAAAAGCCTGCGCGATCATATTTTGGATTTCCTGGCTGTCTGACATCAAGGCCTTTTCAGGACTTCCCACCATAAAAACTCCTTTTAAAACCGGATAAATTATATTGGTCAAATCCTTGACATTTACCTAAAAAAATCACTTAGGAAGATGTCCAGGATGAATTCAGCCAAAGAACTTATGTCCGCTTTGCTTCCATAAGTTCTGGCTTCATTCAATTATACCTTGTCGGGCTTAAGGATAAAAGCAATTTTGAACAAAAAAACCCGACTTCAAGTGGATATGGAAGCCGGGTCAGAACACAAAAAAAGTGATTTTTGAAAGGAAATCTGCCTTAAAACCCCCTAGAAAGGGAAAAGGCTGGCTCCTCATGGCCAGCCTTGAGTAAACGTTTAGTGCGACTCTCTCGCACCGTGCTCCTTTCGTATTAACAAGTTTACTGATAGACAAAACAGAATCAAGGCAAAAAGTGAGATTTCAAGAAAGCGTTTTCCTGACTTATCAGTTTTACAGATAAGTCAGCTCCGAAGCCATCAAGTAACTTTAGAACGCAGTGAATAAAATCTCACATTAATTTGGCTTTGGAGTAATAATAAAATTCTTTGGCGAGGACTCAGAAGAAAAACGAGCAACAGAAAAATAATTTCCGTTGCTCGTTATCTATTGTCTTAAATTTATTTCTTCTTTAATTCCTGGGGGCTGTTGACAGAAAGAACATTCGTAGATTGGACAAAATAAACAGGATTGCCCTCCTGATCGTAGCGATCATCGATACGGAAAACTTTTGTAGCGACTAATTTCATCTTTAAAATAGTCCCGTCATCCAAAAAATACTGATTAAAATACTCATTCGCCTGATTGATCTCAACAGGCGTTGCATCCACCATTTCAGAACCAAAATTAAGTTTTATTTTTTCACTCATAAGGCCTTCCTCTTTTATTTTTCTAACGTCACATTCACTTGATTTTGCAGATCCGAGACAATCTTTTGAAGAGCCGGATGGCTCGCTATTTTCAAAAATTTCTCATTGTTTTTTAAATAATCGACGTCCTGCCTCATGATCGCTTCCCGCAACTCAGGGTCATTCATGATCTCCTGAATTGCCTTATCCTCAGCCAAGGCAGAAACAGACTCCATGGCTTGCGGGTTGCTCATAATTTTTTTGCGATATCCTTCCATTTCTTCGGAGACCGGCGAAGAAGATTCCTGATCGGACCCTGATGGAACAGCCTGTTTGGGGGCCGTCGCCTTAGATCCCACATACGGAGTAGGGGCTTCTTCAACAGAAACAACATCCCCTTCGCTCACAGTCACAGCGCCCAGAGAAAGCGTTTGAACCTTGTAAACACCGCCCTCTTTTGAAAGTACTTTACCGCGTAATACATTGCCGTCTTTTAACTTAATGATTGCAACCTGTGCGAAAGAAAAATGAACAAAACAACAAAAGACTAAAACAATAAAAATAAAAATTCCCGGTATTGCCTTAAAGCATTTGCTTATAATATTCATTGATCGCCTCGAGAGATTGTTTTGTCCATAAAAAAAGCAGATAGGTTAAAACAAGCACAACAACGCTTATCCAGATCTTGTTAACCAACGTGGTGCGCGGATTAAGCCATAGCAAAGGCAATGCCAGGGGGCCAACGCACAACAACGCGATGATGATCGCTGATTTCTTGAAATACCACGGGCTCTTAGGCCCCTCTTGCGTTTCGGGCATTGATAATCCTTTTTTATTCGATCGGATTTTCAACAGTGATGCGCATAACTTTCCTGACGTCAGCGCCTTCACTTAAATATATGACCGTAATCTCATCATGCTTTTCAAGATGAGAAAAATCAATTTGTTTGGAACCTTTAAAAATTTTCGCAATCACCGGAAAAATAAAAGTAAATTCTTTTTTATCCGGCGTTCTCAATACAAATGTCGAGGCCTTACTATCAATACTTATGACCTCTCCGGCCAAAGTTGCAACGCTGTATTGCTGCTCGTTGCTTTGAGGAAAACCACAAGCAATAAACTTCAAACCGCACAGAATGACAATAAATAAAATACAGGCTTTTGACAAACGGATCATTTGATTTATTTTAAAAACCTGCCAAAAACTTTCAAGCCTTTTTCACTAGTCTTATTATAACGTTTTTAAAACAAAAGGATACAGAATACCGTTAAACTAAGTTTTGGCTTGTGGCGCTCGATATAAAATCACCTGCGCCTTTTCCAAAGTAATCAACCCTTCTTTCACCATATTGTCTAAAAAGGGCAGGAACTGATTGATCTTTTCTTCACTGTCAACGATCTCAATGATTATAGGCAGATCTTCGGAAAGCCGCAATAATTTTGACGTATGCATGTGGCTTTTGCAGCCAAAACCCTGGAATCCCTTGATGGCTGTGGCGCCTGCCATGCCCATCTTCCGGGCTAAAAGAACGATCTCTTCATAAAGAGGCTTGCCCTCCCACCTATCAGCCTCCCCGACAAATATCCTCAAAAGTTTTCCGTCGCTTGGAATCTTCATACAACCTCCGCAATAGAAGCACCTATTCTAAAAAGAACAAAACCAAAAACTACGCTTGCAACGATATTTATGGAGGCTCGTAATATCTGTCCGTCGCGGATCAAGCCGTCTGTTTCAAAAATAAGCGTCGAAAACGTCGTGAAAGCGCCGCAAAAGCCAATCATCCAGAACGTACGCACATCCGTACCAAACATAAACTTCTTTTCAACCAACCCTGTAAGAAAACCTATCACAAAACAACCCAAAAGATTCACCGCCAGCGTCCCATAAGGAAACCCCGTGCCAAAACTTCGATAGACAAAGCCTCCCAAGACATAACGCGAGACTGTCCCAAGCGCTCCACCAATAATAAGATTTATAAATTTTAACATATTTTTAAACAGTACATCTCAACCAGCTTTGTCGCTAGCTTCTTGAAAAAAGATTATTTTAAAACAAAGAACTGTCCGTGGAATTAAATTCTAGAACGACCGAGTATGATGATGAGCGCCTTCATCAGCCTTCACCTCATGTCCCGGCTGCTTCTTTTTCTTGCAATCCCTCCTCATGTCGCATGCTTTTTTCTTTGATGGTCCAAAGGCTTTGCGTCCCATAACAACCTCCTTGATTTTGCCTCACATAAAGATATTTTACCTGCCAAGATCAACTCCGCAGCCTGCACGGTAAATTTTATGACCAGATATGCTGGCATAAAATTTGCAAGCGTTCAGGCAAGGAGCAAAATAAGAAATCCTGCTTACATCTTCTTGAGCACCTTTAAAAAAGCCTCAACAACGCGAGGGCTGAATTGCGTTCCGCTGTTTTTTGTCAATTCCTCAACGGCGATTTCTTTACTCAAGGCATTCCTGTAAGAGCGTTTCGACGTCATGGCATCATACGAATCCGCTACAGTCACTATCTGGACCCACACATCCAATTCTTCACCCTTAAGCCCGTCAGGATACCCTTTCCCATCATAGCGCTCATGGTGATTACGAACAACAGCCAGCATCCTTTTCTCAAGAAAAAGAGGCTTCAAAATCTCCTCTCCTGTAACAGGATGCCGCTTGATAGTTTCCCATTCGTCATCACGAAGTTTTTCGGTTTTATTTAAAATACTCTCATCGATTCCCAACTTACCAATGTCATGAAGCTGCGTCACTTCTTTAAGCAATTCAACTTCCTCCCTCGGGAATCCCATCTCAAGGGCGATGGCCTGGGAATATTCTGAAACACGGTCCGAATGGCCGCGCGTATAGCTGTCCTTAGCCTCTAAGCCACGCACCAGTGACTGCACCATCCGATAAAAATAATTATGAAGGGCTTTACGGGATTCATCCAACTTTAAGGCCATCTGATTAAAAGATTCTCCCAGCCGGCTGATCTCATCATGCCCTTTGATGTTAACTTTATGCGTCAAATCTCCGGCAGCTATCCGGCGGGTCGCTTCCTGCAATTTTCGGATAGGCTCAGTCGTCCTGCGTGAAATCAAAATCCCCAAAAGAATAGATAGCAGGATGCCGAATGCCAGAACAATCAGAGTGCGCTGGTTAAGTTTATGTTCCATATCAAAAACGTCTTGAGCGGAAATATCCATACCCAAAACAGCCACCGCGCGGCCTGATTTATCACGGATAGGCGCATAACCGGACAATGTCACGCCCCATTCATCCCTTATGAGTTTTTCATCTGCCGACGGGCCTTGAAGCGCTTTTTCAATACCCGGAGATTGAGAAACATCATAAATGTCACCGGGAAAAGACGTCAAATCTCGATTCCCTGTATTTTTAACAACAGGATCGAGGTCAACAATAAATTTCCATATCCCGGAATCCTTCGTCCTGGCCATGGTATAAATATAAAGAATCTTGGGGTTGGCGGATTTAACGCGCTGCAATTCACGCATGATCTTTTGATAAGCTTCGCTGTTTATTCCCTCTTTATTCAAAGGAATAGTTTTAAGCGTATCCCCATCGATCAAAAGACTGGCGGTCTGGGCCACGGCCATAAGGCTTTTGCGCAATTGCTGGAATTGAAATTCAGCGCTGACATGATGCACAAGTGCGTAACTTAAAAATGCGACGAACAAGATAGAAAAAGTAAGGGCGATGGTAACTTTCGTGCGGAAACTCAAAGGAAAAGGAAAAAAATTTTTCATATTTAGGAAACATCCTTAAGAGATTGTTCTAACAGAATTTATTATAGAAGATTTAGGGCCTAAAACAAGGAATTTCAGCTAAGGTAAGAATTTCGTTGCTTTAAAAAGCCGTTTTTTGTATAATGAGGCTCCAAAACTAAAATTTCGGGGACGTCGCTTAGCCTGGTTTAAGGCCCTTGATTGTCGATCAAGTGATCGTGGGTTCAAATCCCATCGTCCCCGCCAGATTTGTTTTACAAATCTGGCGAGGTCTCGCCTGACAAAATTGTCAGGCGGACCCGCTCCTTTAATGTAAAAGACCGCTTTAAAAAAGCGGTCTTTTTATTTTATCTTTTCTTAGATGGGATTTGAAGACGAGGGAAATCCCATCGTCCCCGCCATATTTTTTCCGATAAGGAAAAAATTGGCGGATGCCGCAGAAGCGTCGCGTTGCGACAAAGCAACGCAGCTGATGCGGCCCCGCACCTTAATATCACGGCCCTTCAAAGGGGCCGTTTTTATTTAGTGCGCGGAGTGCAGGAACCTCTGGTTCCTGCCCCGCTCCTTTAATGTAAAAGACCGCTTTAAAAAAGCGGTCTTTTTATTTTATCTTTTCTTAGATGGGATTTGAAGCCGACCCGAGCGCCGAAGGAAAAAGCGAGGGCGGCCGGCCCCGAAGGAGTCCCGGCGAATGCCGGGACGGAAGAGGGGAAATCCCATCGAAAAAATTTGTTTCCTTTCTCCAATTCCATATTAAAATATACTTATATGAAACGCCTCATCCTCTTTATTTTAATCACAACAGCCGGCTTAACCAGCCCCTCTTTTTCCTGGGCTCAAAATTCAGGACAACAAGAAGTCCAAACAATCAGCGGATACGTCAAAGTCAAAGACTGGGTGTCAGACACGCTCATTGTTAATACCGGTTCAGATGAAGTGGCTTTTGTTGTTCCCAATGGAACGCAGGTCACCAAAGGCATACACAACAGCAGCCTTTCGGAAATCAATATCAACGATTATGTAACAATAGAATATTATGAAACCCAGCATGCAGGCTTAAAGGCGATAAAAATCACCGTCAGATCAACAGAATCTTAGTACAATTCTTTTGTCTTTAAAAAAATACCCCTCAAGGATTAACCCTTGAGGGGTATTTAATTAGTGGGCGATAGAGGACTTGAACCCCTGACTTTCTGCGTGTAAAGCAGACGCTCTAACCAACTGAGCTAATCGCCCTGAAAAAACTTATGAATTATTTCTTTTTTTCAGGAGGCGGAGGCATCTGCTGAGCCATCGCAGCTTGTTCAATCAACTTATCCAACTTCGCTCTCTGCGCGTCTGTTAACAACGCTTTGATCCTCTCAGAATCTGATTTCATGAAATTATTAACCGATGCTTGAGCTTGATCCAGGACTTTGCGGATCTCCGCATTGGTCTTAACCAATATGGCCTTGATCTTTTTTTGCTGATCAACCGAAAGACCTAAATCGCTGGTCATGATCTCTATTCTTTGGTCAATGCGCTCTTCATCCATCTTAGCAACCTGCTCTGCTGTCAACGCCTTACGCTCAAGCCTTTGCGCCGGCTGTGCCTGGGCTTCAGTAAAAAACATTGTCATGCCAAGCGTAAACGCAGCGACACTTGACATTATTACGAACCGTTTCAACATGAATCCTCCTTTTCTGTTTCCGTCTTACTCAGTAAATTCCTTAACAGCAGCCAAGGGATCCTGGGCCGCAAGAATGGGCCGGCCCACAACAAAAAAATTACTCCCTGCGGCTTGAGCCTCGCTCGCTGTTGCCGTCCTTTTCTGATCATCTTTTGCAGCATGGTCAGACCTGATGCCCGGCGTCACAATCACAAAATCTTTTTTTATTTTATCCCTCAAAAATTCGGCTTCCCTGACAGAACAAACAACTCCATCGATCCCGTTTTCCAATCCTTTTTTAGCTAAAGCTAAAACTTCGTCGCACCCAGCCTCCTGGCTTGTCAAAATTGTCACGCCGATAAGCATTGGTCTTTTAACTTTAATGCGTGCGGCTTCTTCGTCCGCAGCATGCACCGCAGCACGCAGCATCTCAGCGCCTCCTGAAATATGCAACGTCATCATCTTAACACCCAGGCCTGTCGCAGCCGTAACCGCATTGGCAACCGTATTCGGGATATCATAAAATTTTAAATCCAGAAAAACTTCCGCGCCTTTTTTATTGATGTAACGGACCACTTCCGGCCCGGCACAAGTAAACAACTGGCTGCCGACCTTAAATATCTTAACCGCACCCGAAAGCTGATCAACAAGCTTTTTGGCTTTTTTAACGCTTGAGACATCTAAAGCAACTATTAATTGTGATTTTTTCTTCATATTTCCAACCTGATTTTTCATGTGACCTTGTGACTTTTGAACTTTGTGACTTTTTTTAGCCAACATTCAGGCTTCCGATCAATTCGCTGACATCTTTAATACGGTGCTTGATCAGGTAATCTTCAATACCGTCTAAGACTTCTAACGACGTTTGCGGATTGATAAAGTTTGCCGTGCCCACCGCAACAGCGGAAGCTCCGGCGATAATAAATTCCAAAGCATCACAGGCATTCATAATGCCTCCCATGCCGATGATAGGAAGGCTGACCCTGTTATGGACCTGCCACACCATACGAAGCGCCAGTGGTTTTATAGCCGGTCCACTCAAACCTCCGGAGATATTGCCTAAAACAGGCCTCTGCGTTTTAATATTGATCGCCATACCCAAAAATGTATTCACAAGGCTGATAGCATCGGCACCGCCTTCCTGAGCGGCCTTGGCGATCAACGTAATATCGGATACATTCGGAGAAAGTTTGACGATCAACGGCAGGACAGTAACGCGCCGCACTTCCCGGACTAATTGATGCGTTAAATTTTCATCGCAGGCAATAATTTTATCCTTATATTCTATGTTAGGGCAGGAAATGTTAAGTTCAAAAGCGCTGATCTCAGAATACGAACTCAACTGTTCGATAACATCCACATACTCGCTGTTGGTCTCACCGCCAACACTGACGATCAACTTTGTCTTTAGGTTTTTATAATGTTTTAATTTATTCTGGACAAAATCTTCGACGCCGTTGTTTTGGAGGCCTATCGCATTAAGCATCCCGCCCGTTGTTTCATAAATGCGCGGCGGACGCGTGCCTTCCCGTCGGTATTTAGTGATCGTTTTTGTCACGATAGCGCCCAGGCGATCAATCTGGACATATTCCTTGAACTCATCCCCATAACCAAATGTCCCGGAAGCCACCATCACGGGATTTTTGAGTTTTAAACCACCTATGTCGACATCTAAGATTGGTTTCATTTTAAAAATATCATCCTTAAAGAAACAATCATGAGAAAAATCCCAAATATTTTTTTCAACATCAAATCCGGTATGTGTTCAACCAGCATACCTCCGAAATAACCCCCGAAGAAAAATCCAAGAGCAATAAACGCCGCCGCAGGCACATTGACATTACCCGCATGATAATACCTCCACGCAGCCAATAAACCAATCGGAGGGATCATTGCCGCAAGGATGGTCCCTTGAGCCTGATGTTGAGTGAATCCAAATAAAAGAACCAACGCCGGGACAACGACCGTGGCACCGCCGATGCCTAAAAGTCCACCGAACAAACCCGTGATCAACCCTAAAACAAGATAAGAAACATGGATCATTTTTACCACGCAAGTTCTTTGGAATCAAATACAGGGCCGTCGTGGCAAATGCGTTTATAACCATCAATGGTTCGAATCGCGCATCCCAGGCACGCCCCTAATCCACACCCCATAAACTCTTCCATGGAAACAAAAGCCCCGATATTATAACGACGGCCGAGTTCCGAAACAGCCGCAAGCATCGGCTTCGGGCCGCACGCACAGATCATGATGGAACCGTCTGTTTTATCTTTCTTTAAAAGGTCACTCAAAACTTCCGTGACCTTCCCTTTTGTCCCCTTAGAACCGTCATCCGTCGAAATAGATACATCCAATTTTAGTTTTTTCAACTCTCGCTCGGCCAAAAGCTGGTCTTTCGTTCTGGCGCCCAAAAGAACAATCGGCTTCTTACCAGAAAGGGTTTTTGCCAGAAAATATAAAGGCGCCATCCCCATGCCGCCGGCCACGATGTAAATTTTTTTGGCCTTCTCGATCTTCGAAAGATCGAAACCATGCCCACAAGGCCCCAATACATCCACAACCGAAGAAGGCTGTTTTTGCGACAACAGGGCCGATCCTTTTCCGACTACTTCATAGAGAATTTTTATGACACCGTTCCCCTTTTTCTCGGCTTGCTTAAAATCATGGATGCTGAAAGGACGCCGTAAAAGCGGATCGCAGGAATCTTCAATGCGCATATGAAGAAATTGGCCCGGCACGCATTGGGGAAACTCTTTAGGAACGCTCAGCTCCAAAAGATAGCGTTTCTCTTTAAGTAATGTATTAGCGAGAATTTCCAGTTTCATTTAAATTTCCCGATTTGTTAACCGCGTCGGCAGAGGAATAAGAAGATTTTTTTAAAGCAATCACTTGCCTGAATTCCGCCATGGAAGCCTGCTTGCTTTCATCGGCAACCTTCTTCTGCTGGGCGGCTTCATCCAGCATCCCTAAAGTCAACGCGCTGAATGTCAGATAATTTGCCTTCAACGACTGCAGATAATAATTATGAGATTTTTTGAACACTTCCGGGACAGCGATATTATTCAATTCAAAATACAGGCTGTCCATATAAGTTTTCGCTGATTCAAAGTCATCTCTTGTGGCCGTAGTCAGATTTGCATAGACATTCTGAACAAAAAAAAGTTTATCCGTATATCTTTTCAAGATATCATTAAATCTATCGTAATATTCCGCCTCTTCTTTGCTCAACTTGGATTTAAGTTCTTGTTCCGTAAATGAGGGCGTATCCATTTTCCCGACGCTTTCCTGATATAAGGATAATTCGTATACCGTAGGCTTGCCCGCCTTCACCGGGACCTTCAGGGGCTCGACTTCTTTCAAATAAGGAACTTCGCGGTCCATGGAATCTTTGCCGAGCTCAACCTTCTCCACTTCTTCAGGAAAAAAACTCATTTCAAAAATTTCTCCATCAGAACTTACCTTAAACAGGAATCGTTTATCGGATTTACCCACCAGTTTGCCTTCATAAGACGTTCCATTTTTTAGAAAAATCTTATCCACGTCGGCAAAAATCGTTGCCGTTCCTAAGAAAAATATGCCCAAAGACAAAAACACCACTCTATTTTTTATCATGAATCCTCGTACAAACCAGGGCCTTTACTATTTTGTTTTTCTTTTTCCGGCTTTTTGCTTGCGGGTCGCGTTCTGTCTACTCTTACCCTGCCTATTATGATACGACTGAAGCGGCTCTACGTCTAAATCTTTTTTCAATAAAACCTCGATACCGTTAACCGAAGCCTGGGCGCCGGAAATAGTGGTGATGCAAGGGACCCCCAGCATAATGGCGGTTGAACGGATCTTCACCTCGTCTTCACGCGGCATGCGGCCTGACGGCGTATTGATGATCAGGCTGATCGTCCCGTCTTTCATAGAGTCGATAATATTAGGGCGTCCTTCGTAAACTTTACGCATGCTCTCCACTTCAATCCCATTCTTTTTTAAAGCCTTGGCCGTTCCTTCACTGGCAACAATCTCAAAGCCAAGGTCAACAAGCCTTTTAACGATAAAAACGATCGTCCTCTTGTCTTTGTCCTTTACGCTCACAAATACCCTGCCTTTTAAAGGCAGATTCTGCCCTGCAGCCAGCTGGCTCTTAATGTAGGCGCTTCCGAAATCATCATCAATGCCCATGACCTCACCCGTTGATTTCATCTCAGGCCCAAGCATGATATCAACACCCGGAAATCGATTAAAAGGAAAAACGGATTCCTTCACCGACGAATAATCCGGGATCCTCTCCGATGTAAATCCAAGATCTTTTAATTTCATGCCCGCCATAACCTTAGCGGCAAGTTTTGCCAGAGAAACTCCTATCGCCTTGGAAACAAAAGGTATGGTTCGAGAGGCCCGCGGGTTAACCTCCAGTACAAACACCTTATTGTCACGGACCGCGTATTGGACATTCATAAGGCCTATCACTTTCAACTCCTTGGCCATGGCAACGGTAGCCGAGCGGATCTTCTGAATAACATCCTCGCCTAAACTAAACGGCGGCAAAACCATCGCGGCGTCCCCAGAGTGGATCCCAGCCTCCTCAATATGCTCTAAAATACCACCGATAACAAATGTTTCTCCGTCGGCGATCATATCAACGTCCACTTCAATCGCATCTTCCAAAAACTTATCGATTAAAATCGGATGCTCACCCGAGACACGGCTCGCCTCCAGCACAAACTTTTCCAGCGTATCCTCGTCATAAACGATTTCCATGGCCCGGCCGCCCAAGACATAAGAAGGACGGATGAGGACAGGATAACCGATGCGCGCGGCAACGCCTTTGGCCTCTTCAAAAGTGCGCGCAATACCGTTCACCGGCTGGCGTAATCTAAGTTTATCTAAAAGACCTTTGAATTTTTCCCGGTCTTCGGCAATATCAATGGACTCAGGGCTCGTCCCGATAATATTGACCCCCGCTTTTTTCAAATCAAGCGTTAAGTTTAAGGGCGTCTGTCCCCCCAGCTGGACAATAACCCCCCAGGGCTTTTCTTTATCGATGATATTTAAAATATCTTCTTTGGTCATGGGCTCAAAATACAACTTATCCGAGGTATCATAATCCGTCGATACGGTCTCAGGATTGCAATTCACCATGATCGTCTCAAAACCCGCTTCTTTAAGCGCAAAAGAAGCGTGCACGCAGCAATAGTCGAACTCAATACCCTGGCCGATACGATTCGGGCCGCCCCCTAAGATCATCACCTTCTTTTTTTCTGTCGGCCGCGTTTCATCTTCGGTTTCATAGGTCGAGTAAAAATACGGTGTTGCAGCCTCAAATTCGGCAGCGCATGTATCTACAAGTTTGTAGGTTGTCAAAAGAGCGCATTCTTTTCTGTATAAACTGACTTCTTCTTCAGAGACGGAAAAAATTACAGCCAGCTGCTTATCGGAAAACCCCATCTTCTTGGCTTCATGAAACCGTTCTTTAGATAACCGGGATGCAAAAGCCCCTGTTTTTTCTACGGCCTTCTTTTTCAAAATAGCCTCAAAATCAACGATCTCTTTGATATTTTCCAAAAACCATTTATCAATGGACGTCATCTCATGGATCTCATCGACAGAAACACCGAGGCGTATGGCATCGCCGATATAAAAGATCCTTGTATCATTGGGTGTCCGCAGGCGCTCAAAAAGATGCTCGATCATATGCTCGCGCGTATCAAAATCTTTTTCCGAGATTATCGAATCCAGGCCGTAGCGCTTGATCTCTAAAGACCTTAAACCTTTCTGCAAAGCCTCCTTAAATGTGCGGCCGATGGACATCGCTTCTCCGACGGATTTCATCGACGTTCCCAGCACACGGTCAGCACCGGCAAATTTTTCAAAAGTAAAACGCGGAATCTTCACCACGCAATAATCGATCACAGGCTCAAAAGAAGCCGGTGTCACCTGTGTGATATCGTTAGGGATCTCATCCAAGGTGTAACCCACTGCAAGCTTGGCCGCAATCTTGGCAATAGGAAACCCCGTAGCCTTTGATGCCAACGCCGAAGACCTCGAGACACGCGGGTTGATCTCGATCATCACCATGCGTCCGTCTTTGGGATTGATGGCGAATTGCACGTTGCAACCGCCCGTATCAACGCCGATTTCACGAATCGAGCGGATCGCGGCATCGCGCATTTTTTGATACTCAACATCTGTCAGCGTCTGAGCAGGCGCCACGGTTATCGAATCACCGGTATGAATCCCCATGGGATCAAAATTTTCAATAGAACAAATGATGACCACATTATCTTTGCGGTCGCGCATCACCTCCAGCTCAAATTCTTTCCAGCCCAAAATGGATTCTTCCAAAAGAACCTCATGGATCATGCTGCACTCCAGGCCATGCGCCGTCAGTTCTTCGAATTCCTTCATATTGAACGCGATCCCGCCGCCTGTACCACCAAGAGTAAAACTCGGACGAATGACAATGGGCAGCCCAAGGACTGAAAGAGCCTTTTTTGCTTCTTTCATGGAGGTGATGTTAATGCTCTGCGGTAAATCCAGGCCGATTTTCTGCATCGCCTTTTTAAACAAATCCCGGTCTTCGGCTTTCTCAATAGTGCGGCGATCCGCGCCGATCATTTCCACCTTGTATTTTTTTAAAACACCTTTTTTAGCCACCGCGATAGCCACGTTCAAAGCGGTCTGGCCTCCGATGGTCGGCAGCAACGCGTCGGGCCGTTCCCTGGCAATGATCTTCTCAACGAATTCCGGTGTTACCGGCTCAATATAAGTCGCATCCGCGAACTGCGGGTCCGTCATAATGGTTGCCGGATTGGAATTAACTAAAACAACCTTATACCCCTCTTCTTTGAGGGCTTTGCAGGCCTGGGTGCCTGAGTAATCGAACTCACACGCCTGAGAAATAATGATAGGCCCGGAGCCGATGATCATAATTTTTTTCAAGTCTTTGCGTTTTGGCATTATTCCCCTGTGATTGAAGTTATTTTCCGTCTCACGTCTCAGGTTTCACGTATCAGGTCTCTTATTATTTTGACATGATACTTGCTACGTGTAACGTGCAACAATAATTATTTTCTTTTCTTTCTTTTTTTGAACTCTCGCATCATATCCGTAAACCGTTCGAACAGATAATCAGCGTCGTGCGGCCCTGGCCCTGCCTCGGGATGATACTGGACACAGAACACGGGCAATTTTTTATGCCGAAGGCCTTCCGTTGTCTTATCATAAAGATTGATATGGGTCAGTTTGATATTTTTATCTTTAATTGAATCCATATCCACGCAAAAACCGTGATTTTGCGCAGTGATCTCGACCTTCTTTGTCTCTAAATCCATGACCGGATGGTTACCACCGTGATGGCCGAATTTCAATTTATATGTTTTGCCTCCAAAGGCGTGAGCCAACAGCTGATGCCCCAAACAGATACCAAAGATCGGAACACGACCGATCAAATTTTTGATCTCCTGGATTGCGTAAGATAAAACAGCCGGATCTCCTGGGCCGTTGGAAAGAAAAACTCCGTCGGGCTTCAAAGCCAAAATCTCAGAGGCCTTTACAGTCGCCGGAAAAAGGCGCACACGGCATCCCGCGCGGTCAAGAAGACGTAAAATATTTAACTTCGTTCCATAATCAATACAGGCGACTAAAAATTCTTTTTTATTATTCACACTTTCAGGCCACCAGGAAGGCTCTTTGCCTGTTACTTCTAAAATAAGATCGCGCCCCGCCATCACCGGCGATGCCAGTACTTTTTTCAAAAGGCTCTGCCTGTCAAAATCCACTGTCGAAAGGATCCCCCGCATCGCACCGCTCAAGCGCAAATGCCGGGTCAAAGCACGCGTATCAATACCTTCAATCGCCACAATCTTATTTTTAACAAGATAATCTTCAAGTGACGTTTGAGAACGCCAGTTCGAATAAACTTTTGATCTTTCTTTGACCACAAAACCCTGAGCCCACACTTTGCTGGATTCGACGTCTTCAGAGTTGACGCCATAATTACCTATCAAAGGATACGTCATTGTTACAATCTGGCCGTGATAGGAAGGATCCGTCAGGATCTCCTGATATCCCATCATCGAAGTGTTAAACACAACTTCACCCAGCGCCTCTCCTTCGGCGCCAAAGCTTTTTCCTTCCAGCGCAAAACCATCTTCAAGAAGTAACACAGATTTTTTCATAAGAATTATTCCTTTTTTACATCCGTTAACCCGGACCGGACGCAACAAACCTCTTAAACTTTTTTCGTCCAACGCCCAGTATCTATTTTTTAATCCCCAATGCTTAACTGTACAGAATTCTATTAAGCTCTTGAACTGCCGCTTGCGGAGTTTTAACCTGTTTCATGCCAGGAATATCCCAGGCACCAATACCGATCACTGGTTTCTTCATATTAAGGGCAAAAGCAATCTCGGAAAGCGTTCCATACTCCCCAGGCAGTGCGATAACCACATCCGCGCAACCTACAACAATCGTATTTCTCGTATATCCTAAACCCGTAGCTATTGCAACATCAATATACGGATTAGCAGATCTTTTATCATCCCCAGGAAGTATACCAATGGTGGATCCTCCACCATCTTTCATTCCTTTTGAAACTGATTCCATTACTCCACCTAAGCCTCAACAAACTAAAATAACACCCACTTTTGATAATAATTTACCTAAATTATGGGCAGTTTCCTCCACTCCATATTTACACTTATGACCCCCAATCACTGCAACAAGAGGCTTTTTACCAGAGCGTGTTGATTGTTTTTTCATAGACAACTTCCTGTGTTTCATTCCAGATAATTTGAATTTTCAACCTGCTCGGCAGTCTCCAATCAGGATGTATATTCCTGTAGTCTTCTTTGTACCTTTCAATATGCCAGGTAAGATCCACGCGCCTCTCTTCATCAGGATGCAATGAATCAACATACAGAGGCATAAGAGAAACCTGCTCCCCATTGATCAAGATATCAAAAGCAAGCTGGCCGGATTCAATCTCAGCTTCATTTTTAAGAAGAAATTCGAACTTCTCCTCACCCAAAGCCTTTCTGACATAAACAATATCATAAATAGCAATATTCGGCTTCTCGCCTTCAGAGAGCAAAATCTCAGCATCTTGTGCCACATAAGACAACCCTCTAATGTTGACATCATGACGGTCCTCATTGCTTCTTAAAAAGATGCTGTTATCCGAAGAACCCACATAATCTCCCTTGCGTTCCAACTTCCTCAATACAGTGCCCTTGGATGTTTTCTTTTCTACAACAGACGGCGCGGCAATATCCCAAATAGCGAATACCCTGTATGTATCTTTTGGGACGTGATTGATTTGATATGCGACCTCATAAGTTTTAATAGCCCTTTTGTCGATTTTTTGGTACAGGCAAGGAATGATTTCAACAAAAGTCTGATTGCCTGTATCTTTCATAAGATAGACATACAAATCGCCTTTATCTTTTCCAATTAATCCCGCAGGAAGCCTGACAATGCCTGAAATGCTTCCCGTAACAACCGAATCCTTGACCCAGGGCGGAACGATATTTGGTGCAAGAGGCAACGGGCCTGATTCTTCTAAACGATCATTCTCTGAAAGCATCTTGCCTGGGCCAACTTTATCAGAAGAAGTATTTTTTTGATTTTGAAAACGCTTCAACGCCTCAGTAGTATTAAACGCGAAAGCCCCTGACGGAGTCTTATTAGTTTTTGAAACGAGAAGTTCAAAAGGAATCAGCTCAATCTCTTCCTGGTAAGCATCCTCCGATTCGATACGGTTTATATCATCTAAAAAAATTGTCGTTCGTACAGCAGCATCGGCTGTGCCGGTTTTTAATTCAATTTTTTCCTGATCTCTTGCTACGATGCGCCCTGTCATGACACGGCCATTTTTTAGATAGACCACCGCCGCCTCTGCGATTGTCGTAGAAAGAAAGATCATAAATAAAAAAACATAAAATATCTTTTTCATTCTCTTCTTTTTTGTCTATCGACCATTGACTCTTGACTATCGACTGATTAAGTGCGCCTGGACAGAATCCCAATGAGGCCACAACTTATGGAACAAATACAATGAGTGAACATAAGTTGTTTGGCCGAAATGATCCCGCCGCTTTCAGGCGGGGGAACTGTCACGACTGTTACCACACTAACGTTATCAAAGTGCGCCTGGACAGAATCGAACTGTCACCACTAGCTCCGGAGGCTAGTGCGCTATCCGTTGCGCTACAGGCGCATTATCACTTGAGCCGCTATAACGCGGCAATCATCCTTAAAAAATCTCTGTGCGCTATCCCTGCCTGCCGGCAGGCAGGCGTTGCGCTACAGGCGCGAAATCTCAACATTAAAAATTATTTCGCCTCAGGTCACACGTTTCACGTCGCACGCTTTTCTTTATTTGACGTGTGACGTGCTACATGCAGCGTGTGACAATATCTATCAAAACAGGCTCATCTGCTGATCGCTGTTGGCCTGAGTTTCTTCTTTACCAAAAATACAAACCTTACCATATTCTCCATCATATCCCGGGGCAACCTTCACACGACCAGCCCTGACGCGCGCGATACCTTCGCTAACACGCGGATGAGCGACTTTTTTAATCTCCTCAATGGGGACTTTTAACAAAATATCCAGCTCTGTCCCAAAACGAGCCACCAATAAACGATATTCTTTCTCAATAGCCATAGACGTCTTGCCCATCTGTTTGGCATCCGCAATGATCTCATCCAAAGGAATAAGATTTTTAAAAGGGATCGCGTTGTCCGGCACAAAACCGGATTTTCGGTCAGCCAGCTGATTAACGCGATTCATAACGCCGATGGTTAAGGGCTTTTTGCATTTTGGACAACGATTGTTATTTTTTATCGTCTCTTCCGGGGAAAAAGAAATACCGCAAAGCCTGTGGCCGTCATAATGATACTTGCCCTCCTCAGGAAAAAACTCTATCGTATATAAAAATCTTTTTTTATCTTTGGTCTTAAGCACATCGCGGATAGTGTCATACTCCAAAGCGCAATCAAAGACGTTGGCTTCACGCCCGATCTTCGCCGGTGAGTGCGAATCCGAATTAGAGACAAGCGCGAACCTGTCCAACGCACTTAAGCGCCAATTCATGGCCGGGTCACTCGACAATCCGGTTTCTAACGCAAAAATCTTAGAGGTGCTTTTTTCAAAACAATCTTCGATCCTGTCAAAGCCGGACATAGACCCAAAAAGACTGAACCACGGCGTCCAGATATGCCCGGGGATCAGCATACACTTTTCATCGATATCAAAAACGATATGCGCGAGTTGGGCCGCATCAAGCCCTAAAATCGGACGCCCATCTGATGCCAGATTTCCCACAGCGCCCAATGCTTTGTTAATGGCATCAACGGTTTTAAAAGAAGGTGCCAAAATCAAATTATGGATACGGTAGGTGCGATTATTCTTGGAATAGATACTGGAAATTTCCGCAGAAAGAATATAGTGGATCCCTTTGTGCACAAATAATCCGTTTCCCGTCGATTCCAATTTCGATTTCAACTCTTCCAGCCATAAGTGATGCGTGAAATCTCCCGTGCCCATGAGCGTGATGCCTTTGAGCTTGGCCCAATCAGCGATATGCGCAACGTCCATATCCTTGCTCGTGGCGCGGCTGTATTTGGAATGAATGTGAAAATCCGCTACAAATTCCATAAAATTATCCTGGCTCATTAATTCCCACGCGTGCGCATGAGATTATCCATCCCGTTGTCCATTTATCGACTTCATCATCGAGAAGAAATTCAGGTATTCTTGAAAGCGACTTTTCCACCAAAAATCGTGCAGACCACTTTCCCTTTAAGCGTGCGGCCTAAAAAAGAAGAATTATTAGACATCGAGGCAAAACTTTCTTTTGTCACAGTCCACTCTTTCTTAGAATCCACGATAATAATGTCTGCGTCAGCGCCAATTTTTAATGTTCCTTTCGCAATCCCCAAGATCTTCGCCGGATTATTGGCCATTTTCTGGACTAAATCGGGCCAATCCAAAAGACGCGACTCAACAAGTTCGGTTATGCTGACAGCCAATTCCGTTTCAAGGCCTATGACCCCAAATTCAGCCCGGTCAAATTCAATTTCTTTTTCGTTTTCCGTATGCGGCGCGTGGTCAGAAGCAATAGCATCAATAACACCGCTTTTTAAGGCAACGCGCAAAGCTTCTCTGTCCTTACGGGTCCTCAGCGGCGGATTCATCTTCAAATTCGTGTCATACCCCATCAAATCCTCATCGCACAAAGTAAAATAATGCGGCGCGGTCTCTGCGGTCACGCGCGTCCCTTTCGCCTTTGCCTCAGCGATCAAAGCAACGGATTCACTGCAGCTGACATGAGCGATGTGAATTGCGGCCCCTGTGGCTGACGCCAATTGTAAATCACGTTCAACCCGTTTATATTCTGATTCCTTGGGAATACCGCGCAAACCCAATTGAGTTGAAATAAGCCCAAGATTAATAACGCCGTTTTTAACTAAAGATTTGTCTTCTGCGTGGCAGATGATAAGTATATTGGCATCGCGGGCTTTCATCAGGGCCTCGCGCATCACCTCAGTGCTATCAACCGAATCGCCGTCATCGGTCAAAGCCACAACCCCTTCGTTTTTTAAAGCAACAATATCCACCACCTCTTGACCCATGCGGCCTTTGGTAATGGCTGACGCCAGAAAAACATTCGCGTGCGCCGTCTTCTGAACGATCTTCTTTAAAAGTTTAACCTGCTCAACGCTGTCAATCGCCGGCGTGGTATTGGGCATGGCCAAAACAGATGTCACGCCGCCACGAAGAGCTGCTTTGGTGCCGCTGGAAACCGTTTCTTTATCTTCACGGCCCGGCTCGCGCAAATGCACGTGCATATCCACCAGGCCCGGCAACACGATCTTATCCGTCGCGTCAATCACTGAATCACAAGCGTCCTGGATATTTTTTTCAACACGGCTGATTAAAGAATTCTCAACCAAAATATCCATCACACCGTTAAAGCCCGACGACGGATCAACCACTAAACCGTTTTTAATCAATAGCTTCATATCTTTTTAGCTCCCCGCGTACGCGCCTTGCTGCGCAACTGATCATGTGCCTGTGCCACCAAAAACAACGCCGCCATACGCACCGCGATCCCATTGGTCACCTGCTCTAAGATAACGGAATTCGCTCCGTCGGCAACTTCGCTTGATATTTCAATCCCGCGGTTGATCGGACCCGGATGCATCACGAGGATATTCTTTTTAGCATGTTTAAGCCTGTCCACTGTTATGCCATAATTTTTAAAATATTCAAGCTGACGGGGAAACGCGTTTTCCGTGTCCCGCTCAAATTGCATGCGAAGGACATTCACCGCATCGGCATCTTTCAGTGCCTCTTCAACATCGCTCGTCACTTTCACGCCCATCTCTTCGATTGAAACAGGGATCAAAAGAGGCGGAGCACACACCGTAACGTTAGCCCCTAACTTCGTTAACCCCCAGATATTGGAACGCGCCACACGCGAATGCGCAATATCACCGACAATGCTGACATTCAAGCCCTCGATACGGCCTAATTTTTCTTTTAATGTAAAAATATCCAAAAGGGCCTGGGTGGGATGCTCATGCCAGCCATCACCGGCATTAATAACGCTGGCATGCACATTGCGTGCCAGCATGGCGGCAGCCCCGGAATAATTATGACGGACAACGATAATGTCGACTTTTAATGCCTCAATATTTTTCCCTGTGTCGATCAGTGTTTCGCCTTTACGGACGCTTGAACTATCGGTTGAGATATTAATAACATCGGCGGATAATCGCTTGGCCGCGACTTCAAAAGAAGTCCTGGTTCTCGTCGATGGTTCGTAAAAAAGGTTGACCACGGTTTTGCCGCGCAGAGTGGGAACTTTTTTTATTTCCCTGCTGATGACTTCCTTGAATGACTCAGCCGTCGACAGGATTAATTCAAGTTCTTCGCGAGACAACTCCTGCAACCCCAAAAGATCCTTTCGAACCCAGGCCGCCTTTTTTAAAGACGCCTTGTCCGCTTCCGGCTTATTCATATTACGCTGGAGTTCTTCTTTTAAAAGGCTCATTCCATATTCTCCATCACAACGACTTCATCCACTCCGTCGGTCTCCTGAAGCCTCACCTCAACGGTCTCTTTCAAGGACGTAGGAATATTCTTCCCAACATAATCAGCGCGAATGGGTAATTCCCGATGGCCGCGGTCCAGCAAAACAGCCAGCTGAATGAACAAAGGGCGGCCAAAATCGACGATTTCGTCCAATGCCGCGCGGATCGTACGGCCGGTATAAAGAACATCATCAACAAGAATAACCTTTTTATCCTGAATATCAAAATCTATCTCTGTCTTATGCACCACAGGTTGCTGCGCGATAGAACTTAAATCATCCCTGTAAAGAGTGATATCTAAAACCCCCACAGGAGGCTTATATCCATCAATATCCTCCATCAATGCCGCCAACCGCTCAGCCAAAACTGCGCCGCGGGTTCGTACACCCACGATCACAAGGTCTTCTGTCCCTTTATTTTTTTCTAAAATCTCATGCGCCATGCGCGTCAACGTACGCACAAGGCCGTTTTTATCCATGATCCTCGATTTTTCCTTCATAAGCATGATCAACTCCTTTTAATGACGACACAAGTTATGGAACGTTTTTTACGACATAACTTGTTTGTCGGAATTAATCCCGCACCTTTTTATAACTCAATCACCTTAATTTTTTAAAGATGCGGGGTCAAATTCGACCGAACGATTTATGTTCGTTCCGCCTCCATAAATCGTGGTCTCATTTGAAAAAAAATACCCGCACGAAATTCGCGGGTATTTATGATTTTTTTTAATAGGCAATAGTTTCATGGACTTTATCCTTGCCGGTTTCGCTGAACCAGCTTAAAGGTATTTTTGGAAATATAACACAAGGAACTCACTTTGTCAAGGGCCTTCCTCCTTAAAAAAAATGCCCTAAAACGATCTTCTGTAGATTAAAATCTGACCCTTAGGATCATCATTCCTTGCAAGGCTATAACCAAAAGTCACTAGTATATCCTGGATAGGAAGCGTATTTTCAAAGACGAAAACCTTTGGCTTATAAATAGTTATGAAATTTTCGAGATTAGATTTTTTCAAAAGAAGAAATGTCGGGATATTGACCATAGGCCTGTTTAGATCAACATTGCTTAAAATAAAATCTGTAGCCGCGATTAAATCCGAATCTTTAGTTTGAGAGCTCACCCAATCCCCAAGCGCTTTCAATTCTCTCTCTTTTGTCCCCTTTCTTGCTTCTTGGCCATAGATTGCTAAAACCTGGTTCGATTGATTAAAATTTGATACCAAGATAATAAAAAGAACGCTAAGAAATAAGATCTTTTTTGTTTTAGGGAAATAATTCGTACAAAACTCATGGAAACCCTTGATCCCCAAAATCATCAAGAATATCACAGGCAAGAAAAGAAAACGCGTTCCCTCAAATTCATTCAAAGATACATAAAAATATAAAAAAGGCGTCAACAAAATCTGCAAAACACTTAAACCTGCCAAGATGAGTTCAACCGGCTTTCTCTCTATGAAGATCTTTATAACTTTCAAGATGGAGAATAAAAGCAATAAGCGCAATAGGCAAAAAAGGACTTTTGCCTCAATCATAAAATTATTGACGATGTTTTTAAAAATAGCGAGCTCAAGGCATGCGGGACGGCACACAGGGGTACCGGTGAAAAAACCCCCTCCACAGGAATATGTGGCCAGATAAAAATTTTTAAAGGCGAGCGGATACTGCACCGGGAACATATGAAATTTTAAAAAAATGATTACTCCATAAATAAGAACAATCCCGAAAGGCAGGATCAAAAAAGGCAGGCTGTAAGAACGCCTGATTTTCCCACTCTTTGAACTCAAAACATAAGATAAGAAGAAAACAAGGGGGATAAACAGGGCTGCTGAACGCACAAAGATGCTCAACGCCAACAGGATCCCGATCAGGGATATATTTCTTTTTAAAACATGATCCGTCAGGCTGTCTTCGACGCAGGAAAAAAACAGCCAGAGGCCACAAAGAACGAAAAACAAGCTTAAAGGTTCTGTTAAAATCCTAAAAACCGTCAACTGCCACGATACGGTTGAGGCGATCAGGACAACGCTCCAAAAAGAAAACACCTTGTCTTTATAGAGGCGTTTGACAATCTTATAAATAAGCCAGGCGTTAAAAAAACATATAACAAAATTAAGGAAAAACAGCGGTTCGATGGATTTAAAAAATAAAAAATACGGGGAAAGAAACAAGGGAAAACCGATAAACACAAACGCTTGAGCCGGAAAAAAAATACCCGGCCAATAACAATAATAGTTAAAAGAAGTGACGAAACCGCGCCCCTGCGCGATATTTTTTGCAATATCTAAATAAAAAAACACGTCCGAACAATTCGCATAATTGATATAGCTTAATTTTAAAACGGAAAGAAACGCCGGAATAAGGGGGAAAAAGCTTAAAACAAACACATACAAGAATTCTTTAAGATTGGATATTTTGTCTTTCATCGGCGGGATTTAAAGAATAACGACAAACTCGCCCTTAGGCTTTGTTTTTTTTAAGCGTTCCAAAACGCCCGCGCAGTCACCGCGGAGCACCTCTTCGAATTTCTTCGTCACTTCGCGCGCGAGGGCTACAGGACAATTTCCAAAAATCGCATGAATATCCTCAAGTGTTTTTAAAATCCGGTGCGGCGACTCATACAGGACAACAGTCCCTTCTTTATGGTCTTTTAATTCTTGCAGTCTTTTTTTACGGGCCCCGCTTTTCGCAGACAAAAAACCTTCAAAGACAAAACGGTGCGTCGCAAAACCGCTGATGGATAAAGCGCTGATAAGCGCTGTTGGTCCGGGGATAGAGACAATTTCATGACCAGCTTCTAAAGCCGATCTGATCAGGGTGTATCCCGGATCACTGATGCCGGGGGTCCCGGCATCCGAGACTAAGGCGACGTCCTTGCCCTCTTTTAAAAGTTTCAACAGGTAATCGCCCTTGGCGATCTTATTGTATTCATAATAACTGGTTAAGGGAGTTTTGATCTGATAATGCTGGGTGAGAATTCTTGTTTTACGCGTATCTTCGCAGGCGATAAGATCAACGCTTTTTAAAATTTCAACAGCGCGATACGTGATATCGCCGAGATTACCGATAGGAGTAGAAACAATATAGAGCATAAAATCCAGATTAAGGTTAAAGGCTAAGGCATTCTTTTCTCAACCTTAACCTTTTTATTCTACGGTTACGGACTTCGCCAAATTGCGCGGTTGGTCTACGTGGCAGCCGCGTGCGAGTGCGATATAATACGCCAATAGCTGAAGCGGCAAAGCCACCAAAAGAGGCGAGAAAAATTCATCGATAGATGGTATAGAAATGACTTCCGAAACGTGGGTTTTAATGGTTTTGTCGCCGACTGTCGCTATGGCGATGAGCTTTCCGGAACGCGCCTTAATCTCCTGAATGTTTGAAATCATCTTGTCGTAAATCTTTGAGGAAACGGCGATACAGACAACCGCCCGATACTCATCGATCAACGCGATAGGGCCATGTTTCATTTCGCCCGCCGCGTAACCTTCAGCCGGTATATAGGAAATTTCTTTCAATTTCAACGCGCCTTCAAGCGCTGAAGGAAAATTAACATTCCTGCCTAAAAAAAGAAAACTCCCTACATGATGATGCCGTTGAGCAATCGCTTCTATCGCGCTCTTGGATTTTAAAATTTCTGATTGCAACGCCGGGATCCGGTTCAAAGTTTTTAAAGCCTGTGCATAAGCGCTTAAAGATATTACCCTGCGGCTGCGGGCAAATTCCAAACCCAGCATATAAAACGTCAAGAGCTGCGCTGTATAAGCCTTCGTCGATGCCACGCCGATCTCAGGGCCTGCCAAGGTATAAAAAACGAAATTCGATTCACGCGTAAGACTTGAACCGACAACATTACAGATAGAAACAACTGAAGCGCCTTTTTTCCTGGCCTCTCGCACGGCCGCCAAAGTATCAGCCGTTTCTCCAGACTGGCTCACGGCTATCAAAAGCGTATCTTTTGTCACTAAAGGATTGCGATATCGAAATTCCGAAGAAAAATCAACCCAAACCGGCAGACCACATAAACTTTCAAGAATGTATTTGCCCACCAGACCCGCGTGATACGCCGTACCGCATGCCACAATAACAATATTATCTATTTTTTTCGGGAATCGGAATGTCCTCAGTTCTTTTAAACCGCTGGACAAAAGCTTTTTGGCCGTAGCCGGCTGCTCATGGATTTCCTTGAGCATAAAATGAGCGAATCCACCTTTCTGGGCACTTTCCGCATCCATATGAATACGGTCAAATTTCATTTCAATCTTCTTGTTTTCCAAATCCCAGACACCGACTTTATCTTTTTCAAGCACCGCCACCTGGCCATCTTTAAGATAAAACACACGTTGGCAGTGCTCCAGAATCGCAGGAACATCGGAAGCGGCAAAATACCCGCTTTGACCCTTGGCAATGATCAAAGGACTATCCTGGCGGGCAACCACAATCTTATCCGGCTCTTCAGTTGAAAGGACTGCGACGGCAAAACTCCCTTGAGCTTTCTTTAAAGCTGCAGCCACAGCTTTTCTTAAATCTCCCTTATAAAACTTTTCGATCAAATGAGCCAGTACTTCCGTGTCTGTCTGGGAAACAAACCGATGCCCTTCCTTGATCAACATTGTTTTAAGATCCAGGTAATTCTCGATAATACCATTATGCACAATGCTAATTTTTTTATCGCAACTGATATGGGGATGAGCATTCACCTGGGTCGGCGCCCCGTGCGTGGCCCAGCGCGTATGCGCGATGCCGCTATTCGAAAAAGGGATAGGATCTTTCTTTATGACATCTTCGAGATTATGGATCTTGCCTGGAACTTTACGGATATTAATTTTTCCAGAGCCCATGGTCGCGATACCGGCTGAATCATAACCGCGATACTCAAGCCTTTTTAATCCCGTTAACAAGATCGGGATCGCTTCTTCCTCTCCTATATACCCTACGATGCCGCACATAATATGTCCTTTTGGTATTGAATTATCAGGTAAAACGTATAGCCTATTATAAAAATAAAAAGCCCCGTTAGCAATAGAAAAATAATCTCTTTTTACCAACGGGGCGAATGCTTGAAACCTGTTAAAAAACAGGGGGCGGTTTAGGCTCTCACCCGGGAGCCACGACTACAACCCTCTTTGCAGTGGGCGATAGCCCTTAAGAAATAACGCGATCTACCTCTCATAGCATCCCTCCTTGTTGCTTTGTCAGCAGATAAACTGCCGCAAAGGTCCTGTCTTCGTATTTTCTTTTCTTAAATAAGAGTAACATACTTGACATTATTTGTCAAGTATTATTTCTTCGTCGTGCTCAGCATATAGTTTAAGACGCGGCTGGAAACGCCTTCTTTGCGCAACGCTTCAATTTCTTCCACCGACAAAGAATAAACTGAACCTGTCTTGGAAATCTTGTCTATGATCGCGTCATCGCTGATGCCTGCCTTGGCTAAAACAATCACATCTGAAATACCAAGTTTTTCACCACTGGTCATGATTTGTTCTTTATTACGGGAATCAATCCTGTCACCGATAAGACCTCCGCTGATAGCGCCCACGCCACCTCCGATAAGAGCGCCTTCAACCCCATGACCGCTTTGATGCCCGATAACGCCACCGGCGATAGAACCTAACAAAGCGCCTCCTACAGCACCCCGTTTGGTATTTTCTCCTGTAGATTCACAGCCCAAAACTCCAAGCGTTGCCGCACAAAAAAGACATAACACTAAAAAAATCTTATTGTGACTCTTCATTAAAACCTCCTGTTTTTCAAGTTTATGAATATCAATCGTTATATTTATTTAATTTCTGCGGATTTTTTAGAAAACTATTTTTCAATAAGCACAATGGGAAAAATGAATAAAATATTACTTTTCCAGATTCGTCAGCCATTCACGGACAGCTTCGGCATCCTCCGGCTTAGGATTTGAGTCTAAGAAGCTATGATAATGAACCGAGGCGTTTTTCTTATCTTTAAAATAGTCATCATAAATAATGCCGAGATTGTAGTGGGCCTGGGCATTTTTCGGATTATAACCTAAAACCGTCCTGAATTCAGTCACCGCTGAATCAAATTCTTTTTGCTGAGAATAAATAACGCCTAACTTATAGTGATACCGCTCGGCCTCTGTCTTAAGCTTCTTTTGCGCCTTCTCCAGGGCCGCTTCCAAAGAAAGAATGCGCGCCTCATAATTGCGGACTTTCTTCTTCAGACTTTTTTCAACGTCCGCGACGTCTTCCTGATTTTTTCTTTGCAGCCTTATCACTTCATCGCGCAACTTACCGGCGCTGACGTTAGCCTCTTCGGCCTTATTGCGCTCACTCTCTAAAAGCTTCTTTGTCGTTTCAAGCTCTGCTGAAACACCTGATTTTTCTTTGAGGCACTGCTCCACCTGAGAAGAGATTTTTTTTGAATCGATGATATTCTTCTCGCGAGTTTCAGAGAGGTCCTTCTTGAGCTTTGAAACCTCCTCTTCGGCGGAAGCGACCGTCTTTTGATTCTCGGTTAACAACAGCTTGTTCTTCTGCACTTCGGCGCTGTATCTAAGGCCGACAATAACAAGGAGTACGGCCAGGAGACCGCCGATCACACCAAAAAGTTTTTTATCTAAAGAAGGCATACGCTTATCTATTCTATTTTTTCTTTAATCTGTTTGGTTAAGACACCACGCACTTTTACCTGCTCTCTTTCCGCATCCACCTTTTCAGCATCGCCGGTAATGATATGCGGCGTCAGGAATATCGCAAGTTCCGTCTTTTTCTTATCAACAACGCCTTGATTAAAAAGCTTGCCCAGAAAAGGAATGTGGCCCCAGAACGGAGTCGGTTGTTTCTTTTTCTGCCCTTCATCTTTCATGAACCCGGCGATCATGACGATCGCGTTATTTTTGACTTTGACTGTCGTATCCGCCCGCGACGTTAACAGAAGCGGGATCTTTGAACCTAAAGGTGAAACTGCATAGCCCTGGATAGAGCTGACCTCGGGCCGTATCCTCATTAAAACATAACCATCCTCAACCACTGTAGGCTTCACGTTAAGTTTGATGCCGACATCCATATAATTTATCGCCTCAGCGGTCACCGTCGTGCCGCTGGAAAGCGTTTGCGTCTGGGAAAAATAAGCCTCCCGGGAACCAATCAGGATATTGCCCTCCTCGCCGCTCAAAACGACGATCCTTGGGCGGGACAAAACATTTGTCTTGGCCAATCGATTGAGCTCCTGCATAACAGGACCAAATTCGCTTCCTGACATGGTCCCTACGCTCACCGCGCCCTGATCCGTTAAGCCTACCACCGGAAATTGGCCTTTGTACTCCACCTGAACGATCTGTGTTTCGATCAAAACCTCTTTGGATTCAACATCAAAAGCCTCTATCATCTTCTTGATATTTTTCATCTTATCCGGAAGATCGCTCACCGCCATTTTATTCGTGCGCGCGTCTACTTCGACCTGGCTTGCACCAGGAGTAAAAACCTTACCCAGCTGTTTTTTGACATCCTGCGCTTTGGCGTATTTTAGTGAAAATATCTGCGCATCTTTAGGGGAGTCCAGTGTCTTTAAGGCCTTTTCCATAAGGTCTAAAGACGCCGGTACATCGACGAGGATTACGGTCCCGGAAGATTCATCCACGATCACTTTACCGATATTGCTTTTCAGCTGCTCAAGGGCACGCTCCACATCTTTAGGGGAAGCGGTCTTAAGTTCAAATACGCGGACTTTGCGAGTTTCTTTATAACGCTGTCCATACGTCTGCGCATAAACGCTCAGTGGCATTACGGTCGTAATATTTTTTTCTTTAACAGCAGCCAACCCGTTATTGATGAGAATAATATCTAAGGCATCTTCAAAAGTCACGTTATTCAAAAAAACATTCACCCGGCCCATGACTTCCCTGGTCGGGACAATATTCTCATTCATCTTCATGGAAAGGATCTTTAAGAGCTCAATGATATCGACGCCTTTTAAATCCAGTGAAATGCGGCCTTCGCCAGCGGGAATGACAGAAATAGCGGCAGAGGAAGAAGTTGCTCGGGCTAAAGAGACGCTACTTGAAAAATCATCGCCTTCTTCTTGCGCGTTTGAGGCGCAAAGAGGCGTGACAAATAAAAAAAACAGAACATAAAAATTTAATCTCCATGAATTGCCCCATGGATTTTTAGATTTTCGAATTATCGGGACCAATCCCCCAAGGATCATTTTTCCTTTCATGCCTGGTTGCCAGGAAACGAGACTAACGCAGCTCTGTTTCCTGATTATCATAACTTAAAACAACCCTATCCTTCAAGATTTCTTTTACCAAAACACCTTTTAACATATTGCCCTGGCTTAAGAGATATGTCCTGCGGTCAGAAACATCCTCGATCATCACCTGCGGTGCGTTCGACCAGATGATCCCAACGATGCGGAAATTCTTTATCAGGTCCTCAAGCAAAGGCATTTGTATTTCAGCCTTTTTTTCTAAAACAGGCGCTTCCTCTTTAACTGGCAATTCTTTTTCTTTTGGTTCGGGAACAACAGAAGCACTCTCTTCTTTAGTTACGAGCGCTGGATTTATTTTTTCTTGAGGCTCAACAAAAGCAACCGTTGTATTTGGTTTTTCGGTTTTCCTTTGGGAATTTAAAATCAGGATAAACGCCGCAAAGGCCCCCAGGCATACAACAACGGCCACGAGCGCCTTTGTTTTTAAAGTTGAGGCGGCTTTAAACGCTCCTCTTGAACCGTTCGATTCGCTCTTAAGGGCACTCTCCGGCGCAAGCGGCTTTAAATCAGGCCGCGAGGATTCGATGATTCTTAAAAGTTTTTCTTCCGGCGTCTCTTTCATAATATTTTAAAAACCATTTTTTAACTCGTTGAACTCGACAACTCGAAAACTTGCTAACTGACTCCTAGATCGCTTCTTGCGCGACAACTTCGCGCACGATATCACGATCAACAACCGTTTTATTATTCATGACGAGCATTTTAAGCGTTTGATGGCACAGCATCGCTATCCGACGAGGATATCCCTGCGTATGCTGATAGATTTCTATCAAGGCGTCTTCTGTAAAAAGAGGGTGCCGCGCTCTATAGCCGGCCTGCCTTATACGGAATTCAATCATCTCCCGGGTCTCGACATCATCCAAAGGATTAATGATATATTTCATGCTGATGCGGTCCATCAGATTTTTCATCTCGCGGATCTTCGGCAGAAGTTCCAGCTGGGCCAAAAGAACCAGTTGCAAAAGCTTAAATTCATTAGTCTCATAGTTTAAAAGAACCCTTAAGACTTCCAAAGACGCCTGGTTTAATTTTTGTGCCTCATCAATAAGTAAAATAATGGTTTTGTTTTCCTGGATACCTTTTTGAAAAAGATATTTCTTGATTGTTTCTTTCATGTCTAAAAGAGTCGGCTGAGGTTTATCCAATTGAAGTTGAAAAGTCCTCAGCAAAGAATCCAAAAAGATTTCTTCTGTCTCGTAGGTCGGGTCTAAGATCATGAAGAATTCTGTGTCAGGCCTCTCTTTTAGCATCTGGAATAATTTACGCGACAACGTCGTCTTGCCCGTTCCCACATCGCCCAAAATAACGCTCAAACCCCGACGCAGGCGGATCTCTATCAAAAGCCTTGTCAGCGCGGCCTGATGCTCCTGAGATTGATAGAAAAATTCAGGATCAGGACTGGTGGAAAACGGTTCTTTATCAAGACCTAAAATTTTATAGTAGCTCATTTGATTTCATCCGCAGAAATGCGTGTATTTTTTGAGTTAATCCCTTTAAACCGCGCAAACTCAAAGACCCTAATTTAAATTATCTCACAAAAACCTCATCTTTAAAAGTTACTCTTCATGCCACGCAGAAATCCTGCGCGATAATAAATCCAAAACAATTCTATAAGAACGCAACAGGCGGTCCTTTTTCGTAACATTCATATCCATGGAAATAAATTGCGTACCGATCACAAGCCTTCCGAAACCCAGCAATAACCCCAGGTGTATTTTTTCCTGCTCAGTCACGCAAGCCGATTGAAGGGCTTCTATAATCTTCTCCGGATCAACGCCCTCTCTTAAATTTAATATCTTCCATGCTATGTCCGAGGGAACGCCCAATATATAGAACGTCCTCGCTTGAGCGGTATTGATATTAACAGCCCCTGAGCCAAATACTGTTGTACACTGTTTCAATCGCCCATAAAGACTCGATCCCATCTTGTTATAGAAATACAATTCTTCTCTAACAGAGGGACCTTGCACAAACCTTCCATTGACAATACGCACACGGGTATCCAGCCATATCCTATTCACAAGGTCCGGCCGATCCTCCAATCCCGGGATTCGCCTGAGTTCATCTTGTGAATGCGCTTTAAAAATATTAACGTTGCTTTGCTCATCATGAAATCTAACGTTCACCACCACATCCCCTAAAACAATCTGCCGGGAACGCAAATCACTCAAAGAAATAAGCCCTGGTTTTCTTTGATTATAAATGAATTCCATCGCCTTCTCGACGGATTGAGCGGCATAATAAGAAGCATTTGCATCTGTAACATAACGGGCCATCTTTTGTTCGGCAAGGACACCTCTGGCGGCGCTGACGGCCAAGATCGACAAGACGGAAAGTGCGCCAACGGCTAAAAAAAGAATAGAGCCGCTTTCAACGCGCCTTGACTTAGCGCTGACTGCGAAGGACAATGACAATGGGGATAAAAACATCTTTTTTAAAATGACTCCCGTCTTCTAAAATCAATTCGAAACGTACAACCGAAGGGATGCCCCACCGGGATTTCCAGAAATTCTCCTCACAATGAGCCAACCGCCCATGGGAAGGAAAATAATAACCACGATAGTTCAAATTAAAACTTTTCACGCCGGAAATAATTTTACGAGAATCCGGCTTATCACTGTTCTTTCTATTCTGTTTGGCCTGACTGCTTCGATACAGGCATTTATCTTTTGATGAATAATAATATGATATTTGGTAAATCTTATCGTCAGCTAAATTGACGAACGTAATACGGTTACTTTCCCCCGACATTTTTAACGACGGGTAATAGTAAATAGATCTTAATTCTCTTGTTAAGCGCTCAAGCCCCAGAACAGCCTTGCGATGGGAATAACTGGGGCTCGCCACCCGTTTCCACACATTCATGCCTGCCTGAAATGTCGAGGCCAGACCGAGGCCGATGATCGCCGTCAAAACCGCGACCACCATCATCTCGACAATAGTAAAACCGCTACTATCTTTTTTTGCTTTGAACATAGCGAACGAAAGAAATATGCCGGTTGCGCCTTCCCAGCTTCCAGCTCAAACGGAATTCCTCCTGATAAAAATTATCTTGAATCAAAGAATTCTCTGAGCCAAAATCAGCTGCTACGGGAGAAACAATCCTCGTCAGATTAAAATCCTCATATTCGGCACTGATGAGATTAAGGCATATTTCTTTGGAGGATTGACGTTTGCAGACATCAAATTTCGTTATAATATTCGTCAGGGCGTAATTGGCCACAATTTCTTTTTCGGCATTAGCATGCGCCAACGCGCACTGATTGAGCGCACCAAGGACAAAAACCATTCCGACGGCGATAAGCGCAACAGTCAACACAAGCTCAATGAGCGTAAACCCCTGCCGCTTCAAAGATGCGCGATTATTAATCTTCCTGCCAATTGGTAACATCGTCCGCAGTGCCCTCAACTCCATCTTTACCCATAGACAACAAATCATACCCATCCGTATTATGAGTCCCTGGATATCGATAAACATAGTCATGCCCCCAGGGATCCACAGGCTTCTTTTTTAAATACGGCCCTTTCCAGTCCTTAGAATTAGCCGGTGGCTCCAGAAGGGCTTGAAGACTTTCCGGATAAGCACCCGAATCTGTTTCAAACAAATCCAGGGCCAACGCCAAACCAGATTCAATATCTGTTTTGGCCACCGATTTTCTGGCTTCTTCGGAACGACCGACGAGACGCGGGACCACCATAGCTGCCAGAACACCCAAAATGATAACAACCAACATGATCTCAATTAATGTAAACCCATTTCTTTTTTTCATGATAAGCTCCCTAATTTTGCCTTATTACGATTTATTTACATTCCAAAATTAGCCTCGACGCTTTTCAGAAAACTTTTCAAGTTTTCTGAAGTTCAAGCGGCGGGTTAATCTATCTTTCGCTGTAATAAATCCTTAAATAATCGCTGCGTTACTGCACCAGCATGTTAATCTGGAATATCGGCAACAACATCGCCAAAACAATGCCGCCTAAAATAATCCCTAATACTAAAATTATAGCTGGCTCAAGAAGCGAAGTGATAATCTTTAACGTCGCGTTCACTTCCTGAGAATAAAAATCAGCCACTTCATCAAGGACGCTATCAAGCCTGCCGCCCTCTTCACCAACAGCGATCATCTGCGTAACATACGTTGGGAAAAAAGAGACTTTTCTTATGCTTGAGGCTAATGAAACACCTTCAACAACATCTTTTTTAACAACTTCCAGTTCACGGACAAAAATCGAGTTTTCAAGCGTTGGTACCGAAATCTGCAACGCCTGATATATCGGCAACCCGCTTTTAATCAACAGGGAAAGCGTCCGGCAAAATCTTAACAAAGACTGTTTCATTTCAAGGGGACCAAGAATAGGGATGCGCAAACGAATCCAATCCAGGCGAACACGGCCTTTCGGATTTTTTGACATTCGAATACCTAAAAAAATCAAAAGGCCCACCCCGGCCAAAAGAACACCCCACCACGCCTGGAAAAAAGAACCTACGGCGATCATGATCTGCGTCGGTAAAGGCAATTTATTTTCAAAATCCGCAAACATAGAACTCAGCTTAGGAATCACGTAAGAAAACAAGGTAAAAACAACAAAAATACCGACGATCACAATGAATAAGGGATAGGCCAGGGCCATGCGGACATGCGCTCTGAATTCTTCTTCCTTTGTTAAAAAATTATCCAGCTCTTCTAAAACTTCTTCCAGGCGGCCCGAAGCCTCCGCGCTCCTTATGAGATCAACATAAACGGCAGGAAAAAAACGGCTATGACGCGCTAAACAATCGGAAAACGAAACGCCGTTTTTTACCAACGTATGCAGGTCTAAAAGCAATTTTTTTAGTTTTTCTTTATCCGCCTGTTCCGCAAGCATGCTTAATGCTTTAAGCAAATCCACCCGGGCCCGCATCAGGCTCCTGATCTGACGGGTAAAAAGAGCTAAATCGCTTCGCGTCAAATTTTTCCTGGACAAAATTTTTCGACCGGAAAGGAAAACCTGCGCCAACTTATTTTCTTTCACCAGCAAAGGAGCCACCCTGACCGGCGTCAACCCCATTTGGTTGATTTGATCAAACGCATTCTTTTCGTCATTAGCCACCAAGATGCCTTCGACGCTCTCAGAGGCAGACTTCATAGCTAAATAAGTGTATGTGGGCATAACTTAAGCCTTAGGCCTATCGTTTTTGGAAAAAATATCCGGATTATTTTTAGTTAGAAAAGGAGTCTTTGGAAAGTTCCTCATGACGTTAGCAGTGACGTTGTGCGTCGAGGACGAAAGTTTATAACGCTTAGGCTAAACAGATTCTGTTTTTCCCTGCATTTTTGGCTTGATACAACGCCTTATCAGCCCTATCGATAAGAACCTCTTTTTCCGTCGCATCTTGCGGAAAATCGGCAACCCCCATACTCACGGTCGTTGGCAAACTCAATCGCACCAGGTTCAAAATTCTCTCGCAAGCCAAAAGTCCGCCTTTTTTATTCGTCTCAACCATTAGGATAACGAATTCTTCCCCTCCATAACGGAAAACCGTATCCACGTTACGGACAGAACGAACAAAAAGATTCGTAAGATTGCGCAATAATTCATCGCCGGCCAAATGACCGTTCTCATCGTTATATTTTTTAAAATCATCAATATCTGCCATTGCTAAACAAAAATGTTGCGGGTATCGTTTCGCGCGGGCCACTTCTTTATCAAGAACCTCATGGAAATAGCGATGATTGTAAACACCTGTCAATGCATCTAAAATCGAAAGGCTGTGATAATAAGATTTTTTGCTGGCTTCATCGATCAAGAGATAGCGCTCGTAAGCATGTTCAACGACAATCCGGACCTCACTGGGATTAAAGGGTTTCGTAATATACCCGAACGCCCCTTCTTCCATAGCCTCAACCGCTGAATTAATAAAAAGGTAGGGAGCGACGACAATAACGCTGATATGAGGATCGAGATTGCGGATGGCGCGCACAAGCTCCAGGCCGCTCATGTCCAACATACGCAACTCTGTGATCGCGACGGCGCAATGAACATCCTTGAGCATCTGAAGACCCTCTTTTGCAGAGGATGCGACATTAACGCTATGCCCGGATGCGCTCAACACGGTTTTTAACGTTTCAGCAGACTCTTTTTCGACTTCTATAACTAAAACCTGTGCCCCTTGATCTGACATCTATCAACTCCTGGAAAATAATAGAAAAATCACGCGAGCTACTCGTGAAACGAGCAAGCAAAAACATGTAGAACTTCTCTTAAATCAACAACTTAGTATTATATATTATATATACAAACAGCCCCCGTCAACTGTTTTCGCACAAGATAGAGAAGATATAAATAGCTTGACAACCGTCTCAATCATAGGTAAAATTTTTCGCACTTAACAAAACACTAGACACTTTCGTCCCCATCGTCCCCGCCTCTCTGTTTTTAACAGAGGGCGAGGTCTCGCCGAATCAAAAATGATTCGGCGGATAGCCTGCACGAATAAAATGCGGGCGCTGACATAAAGTTTATAAGCATTCGTCCCCATCGTCTAGCCTGGCCTAGGACACGAGCTTTTCAAGCTTGCGACACCGGTTCAAATCCGGTTGGGGACGCTAAAATTAAAAAGGACCCTTTATGGGTCCTTTTTAATTTTAGACGTTCTCCCCGATTGAATCGAAGCTTTTGTTTGCACGGTTCCAACCAACGTTGACAGGCACCAATTTCGATGTCGAGAGATTGGAAACGTTGGTTCCACGAGCCCAAAGGGCGAGTGAAATCGGTTGATCCATTTCGGGTCCTTTTTTAATTTAGGGTTCTCTCCGGAGAACCGTAGTTTTTGTTTGCACGGTTCCAACCAACGTTGACAGGCACCAATTTCGATGTCGAGAGATTGGAAACGTTGGTTCCACGAGCCCAAAGGGCGAGTGAAATCGGTTGGGATTTATGGGTCCTTTTTAATTTTAGACGTTCTCCCCGATTGAATCGAAGCTTTTGTTTGCACGGTTCCAACCAATACCGACAAGCGATTCCTTCGATGCCGTGAACCTGGAGGTATTGGTTCCACGAGCCCAAAGGGCGAGTGAAATCGGTTGATCCATTTCGGGTCCTTTTTTAATTTAGGGTTCTCCCCGATTGAATCGAAGCTTTTGTTTGTACGGTTCCAACCATCTTCTATCTTCACAATTGTTCATTGTTAATTGCTTTTAACTCGCCAACTCGCAAAACTCGTTAACTATCTATTGACACTCACCTCTTTTTACGTTATTTTTACCTTAATGCATAACCTCAAACCAAATCGATGAGCCTGCTCGTTGGCGTTGGAATAAGCGAAAAAAAAGATCCCTTTTTGGCGGCTTCTGAAGCTGCCAATCTTGCTTGGCATCAAATCCATCACTCCAAAAAAATCGACCTCGCCCTTTTATTCTCAACCATACATTTTGCCGACAAAAGGCTATTGGAAGGCATCAACTACACGCTCGGCCCTGTTAAAACCCTGGGGTGCTCCGGCGCAGGACTCATATCAAGCAAAAGTGTCATGAAATACGGCGTCGGCATCATGCTTTTGAGTTATTCGGAAAAAATAAAATTCGGCTGCGGCGCTATAGCAGACATCTCTGCGAAGGGTGCGCGCATGTCCGGCGATGAATTCGCCCGCCAGGCCCTTAAAGATCTGGGGACAACCCAAAGAGAATTAGCGCTTATTTTTATAGACGGACTTTTAGAAAATAGCTCCGAACTCTTGCGTGGCATTAAAGATGTCGTGGGCTTAAGCTTTCCGATTTTCGGAGGCTCGAGTGCCGATAATCTGACATTTTCAAAAACACACCAATATTATAATAACGAAATGTTTACCCATGGCTTGATCGGTGCTGTTTTTTCAGGAGAAAATTTCTTCGGAATAGGATTGCGCCATGGATGGAAACCGTTGGGCCGCCCTCATTCAATCACCGAAGCCAAAGGCAATGTCATAAAAAAAATCGAAGACCGCCCCGCTGTTTCGATCTATATGGATTATTTCGGGAAATCAAGAGAAGAGATCGAAAAAAGTCTGATCCGCATGAGCATCTATTATCCCTTAGGCCTCTATGTCCCCGGGGAATCAGAATACCTTTTAAGGAACTCATTAAGGATTGATGCCGACGGAGGACTTGTTTGCCAGGGAGATGCCAACCAGGGCGATGATGTGCGTCTTATGATGGGCACAAAAGAATGGGCGCTGGACGCCGCAACCCAGGCAGCCCAGGAAGCCAAAGACAGCCTCGCCGACCGCCCTATCAAGGGCGCGCTCGTTTTCGAATCTATCTCAAGGAACAAACTTTTAGGACGATTGACAGAACAGGAGTTATCACGTATAAAAGATGTGTTGGGAGACATCCCGATTCTGGGCATCTGCTCTTACGGTGAACAGGCACCCTTAAAATCTTTGGAGCATTACGGAGAAACGTATTTCCACAATGAAACAGTGGCTATTTTAGCCATTGGAGAACCCCATGCCCGTATCTAATGTACTCAAAGAACCGACGATTTTTGAAACAATTATTAATTTTGCCGGCCTCTTCGGCCTTTTAGGCGTTATCGCCTTAGTCATTGTCATCATTTTTACGAGTGAAAAAAATAAAAACTTAAAGACCGAGCTGAAAAAACTTCAAAGGGCCTTTGATGAATTGGATGGACAGGCCAAACTGATCGTTCAGACAGACCTCGAGCTTCATCGCGCCCAGGAAGAATTGGATAAAAAAATAGCCGGGCTCGTCACTCTTCAAAAACTCACCCGCATGATCTCAACCACTTTAGACGAAGAGGAAATCTTCAAGAAAATCGACGAAAAAAATTTGACCGAGATAGGGTTTGACAGGGCGATCGCATTCATCAAAGATGAAAAAAATAATATTTCTATCAAATTAAGCGTCGGCTACACAATAGAGGAAGCGAACCGCATCGTTGAGAAAATGATGCAGCACCCCTTGATCGTCGATAAAATATTCCGCAGAAGCACTATTTTTTCTTCTTTAGATACCGACAAGACAACAAAAGAAATCCCGGAGTTCTTGCACGCTTTAGAAATTGCTTCTTTTATCTGCGCGCCGATTTTACAGAAAAACGGCGTCTTAGGCGCCATGATTTTTGGCTGTGAATCCACCTACACACACCTGACCGAGGGAGACAAAGATCTTGTGTACGTCTTAGCCAGCCAGATCGGTCAGGCCTTAGAAAATGCCAAGCTTTTTGAAGAAACGTGGCGCTCCCATCAAGAGCTGGAATTAAAAATCCAACAGCGCACCAAAGAATTAACCCAGGCACTGGAAGAAATCAAAGTCATTAGCAAAAGAAAATCCGATTTCATCTCAGCTGTTTCTCACGAACTGCGCACGCCTCTGACTTCCATCAAAGGCTATGCCTCTATTGTGGCTGCCGGCAAACTCGGAGAATTGCCTCTTGCAGCCAAAGAACGTGTTGAAAAGATCAATCTCCACTCCGACAATCTCACGCAGCTTATCAATAATCTCCTTGATATTTCCCGTATTGAATCCGGCCGCCAGGAATTAAGACTTGAGCCGTTGAACTTAAAAAATATCGTCGATGCCTTAGGAGATATGTTGGCACCGCCCATAAAAGATAAAAATATCGAGTGGCTCGTCGACATTCCTGCCGACTGCCCGGCTGTGCGCGCCGACAAAACCCAGATTGAACGTGTTTTTATTAACCTGATCGGCAATTCTATTAAATTCACGCCGAGCGGCGGGCGCATCACTATCCGTGCCAAGGCAATAAATCCTGAGATGGTCCAAATCTTTGTCAGTGACACAGGACTCGGCATCCCTGAAAAAGATCTGGATAAAATATTCGAAGAGTTCTACCGCGTAGATAACGAGGTTAACACAAAGGTCAAAGGCACGGGGCTGGGGTTATCTTTAGTCAAATATATCGTTGAAGCCCATAAAGGAAAACTAACAGTCTCAAGCCAGTATGGCAAAGGCTCGACGTTCTCTTTCACACTGCCTAAAGCATAGATCTTGTGTTAAACTATTCCTGGTGCATGGTCTTGGTTTTTTAAAATATGTTTGATCAAAAAGGAGCAAAATAATTATGAAAAGAAAAATTTTAGTCGTAGATGACGAGCCTGATATCCGGGAAGTCGTACGCCTTTACCTTGCGGAAGAAGGATATGAAATTATTGAGGCGGAGAACGGACAAGAGGCCATCTTAAAAGCTCAGACTGAAAAACCCGATCTAATCGTCTTAGATATCATGATGCCCGGCATCAACGGTTTTGAAGTCGCAAAACATTTAAAGGATGACCCCAACACACAGCACATCCCCATCATCATTCTTTCCGTGTTAGCCCATGATTCTCAGTTCCGCCAGGGGATATTAGATTATATCTCCAAGCCTTTTCGCCAGGATGAACTCGTCCAAACGGTAAGAAAAATCCTGGAAAAGATCGAAAGCAAAAATATCAAAAAAAATATTCTCGTGGTCGATGATGACCCAGATATCGTCGACATCATATCCATATGCCTTAAAGACAATAATCTTATACCGGAAAAAGCCTACAGCGGGCCCGAGGCTTTGGAAAAAGCAAAGGCCAAAGAAGTCGACCTGATCCTTTTAGATATCAACATGCCGGGAATGAACGGTTTTGAAGTCATAAAATTTTTGAAAGAAGACAAAAAAACTTTTGACATTCCTATCGTCGTCTTAACAGGGACCTATATCACCGAGGATGACAAAAAACACGGCCTCACCCTTGGGGTCGCTAAATATCTCACGAAACCGTTTTCCGCTGACGATTTAGTCAAACAGATCAAAGGAGCGCTCCGTGGCTAAATCAAAGATCGTCATTATCGACGATGATCCTGATATCCGGGATGTTTTAAAAATAACCTTGAGCGAAGAAGGCTATGAGATCTATGACGCCGAAAATGGCGAAGAAGGCTTGAGCCTCATCAGGAGCAAGACCCCGAATCTGGTCATTGTCGATTATAAGATGCCGAAAATGGACGGCCCTACTCTCTGCTCAATCGTCAAAAAAGATATTCTGATGCGGCACATGCCCATCATCATGCTGACAGGAAAAAGCGACGTCACTGACAAAGTTTCTGGTATCAATGCGGGAGCGGATGACTACATGGTCAAGCCTTTTGAACCTCAGGAGCTATTGGCGCGCATCCGCATGACGCTGCGCCGCACGGAACAAGATTTAGACGCCAATCCACTGACAAGGCTGCCCGGCAACGTCTCTATCTTAGGGGAACTGCAGGCGCGCATCGACGCAAAAACGTTGTTCGCGGTCGCCTATGCTGATTTGGATAAATTTAAAGTTTACAATGATACGTACGGCTTCCAACACGGAGATGAAGTCATCCGGGAAACTGCCCGGCTCCTCATCCGCTCAACTCAAGAGCTCGGCAACCCAACTGATTTTATCGGCCACATTGGAGGAGATGATTTTGTTATTGTGACAACTCCCGATAAGGTTGAAGGGATCTGCGCAAAAATTATTGAAGAATTCGAAAAAGTTTCGCCAAGTTTTTATAACGAAACCGACAGGGCCGCGGGTTTCATCATCGGTAAAGACCGCAAAGGCATCGAACAAAAATTCGGCCTGCTTTCTGTTTCCATAGGGATTGTCACCAATGAAAAGCGAGCTTTAACACACGTGGCGCAAATCGGTGAAATCGGTGCCGAGCTCAAAGAAGCGGCCAAAAATATTGAACGTTCCAGTTTTGTCAAAGACAAACGCGTCGAAACGGTGTAAAAACCATCGAAGAAAATCCTCGCATTAAATTCAAAGCACGAAACACGAAATTCGAAACAAATCCGAATAATCCAATGTTCCAATTTTTGAGAATCTGAATTTTTAATATTTTTCGGATTTCGATATTCGGATTTCGGATTTAAATTTCATCTTGATCCCCGGCCGGTAGCCGTTTATTGGCGAGGAACGATAAAAAACTGCTCCCCGGTTAAAAGGAGCAGCTTCATTTTAATTTAGTGCCGGGTAACAAAGCAGTAATTCAGGTTTTTTTCTTTGCTTTGATCCCCGTGAGCTTAAATTAAGTGCCGGGAAACGAAGAAGTAATCTAGGTTTTTTACTTTGCTTCGATCCCCGAGATAATTGTTTAAGTATCTACGAGGGAAAGGGGCCCCTCGCTTTGCTCGGAACTCCTTCACTTCGTTCAGTCGCGAACCTACCCAGATGGCGTAAGGGTTCGACTCTAGCAAATAAAAAAGCTGATCTCTTTAAAAAAGAAATCAGCTATTTTTTTTATTAAGTGCCGGGTAACAAAGCAGTAATTCAGGTTTTTTTCTTTGCTTTGATCCCCGTGAGCTTAAATTAAGTGCCGGGAAACGAAGAAGTAATCTAGGTTTTTTACTTTGCTTCGATCCCCGGCTGTATTTTTAAATTAAGTGCCGGGAAACAAAGCAGTTGTCCAAGTGTTTCTTCCCTACTTTGATCCCCGGCCAATAGCCGTTTATTGGCGAGGAACGATAAAAAACTGCTCCCCGGTTAAAAGGAGCAGCTTCATTTTAATTTAGTGCCGGGAAAGGGGGTCGAACCCTTACGCCTTACGGCATACGCCCCTCAAACGTATGTGTCTGCCAATTCCACCATCCCGGCGATTTATACAATTCTGGGTTCGTTATCTCGTTCAAGAAATTTTTTGTCCGACACCCAGGCCATGGCAAGCTCACGCGCGATCTTTCCTGCATCAACAAGAGGCTTCAGGGATTTTTCCATAGTCTGCATACCAAGCTGCGCCCCTGTTTCGATTTCCGTCATGATCTGATGAGTTTTTTTATGCCGAATATGCTGCCGCACAGCTGTTGTTACAACAAGCACTTCGCAACCCAAATACCGCCGAGTTCCGTCTTTAGAAGGGATCAACACCTGCGATACAACCATTTCCAAAGCATCTGCCAGCTCAACACGAATCTGTTCCTGCTGATCCGCAGGGAATATATCAATGATCCTGTCAATGGTCTGCGCGGCGCTGCGCGTATGGAGAGTGCCTAAAACTAAATGTCCTGTTTCAGCCGCCGTGATAGCGATACCAATTGTCTCTAAATCTCTTAATTCTCCGACTAAAATCACATCCGGGTCTTCGCGCATGGCAGCACGAAGCGCTTGCGAAAAAGATTTCGTCTCCCGGCCTACTTCTCGTTGATTAACAACACTGTTTTTATGATCATGGACATACTCAATGGGGTCTTCGATGGTGATGATATGCTCAGTCTTTTTGGTATTGATGAGGTCTATAATAGCTGCCAGAGTCGATGATTTACCGCTGCCGGTTGTCCCTGTGACAAGGACCAGGCCCCGTTTCATATCTGCTATCTTCGCCACGGCCTCAGGAACGCCCAGGTCTTTTAAGGTTTTAATAACCATCGGGATCATACGAAAAGCAGCACACAATCCCTGGCGATCGAAATAAACATTAAGCCTGAAGCGGCCAACGCTCTCTATTTCAACACACATGTCCATTTCTTCGCCGGAGATAATCTGTTTTTCCGGAGGCAACACCTTTTCCAGCATGGACAAGAGCTCAGCCTGCGTCAAATCCGTCTCCGTCATCTTCTCCAATTTCCCATGAAGACGCATAATAGGAGGCACTCCAACGGACAGATGCAAGTCAGAGGCTTCTTTAGCTACAATAACTTTTAATAATTCTTTAATATCCATAGCGCTAATTATACCCAAACTTTTTAAAAAAACAAAAGGATATTTTGTTGATAGTTGCTCTCTTGAATGCTAAAATTAAGCTAAATCAGTACAAAAAATACTACAAGATTCTCTACTATAAACCCTTTTTTGTCAAGAAAGGATTAATCATGAAAACAAAAATTCTTTTTCTCATCTTTGCTGTAAGCCTTTATGGCTTCTTAGGAACGCCGCGATCATACGCAGTGGACGAAATTCCAAGAATCACCATACAAAATGCCATACCACTCGCTGAAGGCGCCATGGTCAAAGGCGGCATTGATAAAAATAAATATTATATATTTGATGTATCCTACACCCGCGCTTCTTTAGGCTATTTCTGGGACATTACGTTCAAGCCAGTGGATCCTTACGATCGAAACTTAGTTCATGTAAGAGTTTACATGGATTCGCAAACAGAGGTCCTGGATCAAAGCGAGCGACGACGAAGACGTTAATACTTCCTTAACATTAAGAGGCCAGGACTAAAGCCACTTTGTCCACAATAGCGCCTATCCCTTCGCTTTTATTGATAAATCCTGTAGCCCCGGCGCTCAAGGCTTCCTGCTCTTGCTCTTCCGTATAAAGGCCTGAGAGCATGAAAATTTTTACTGTTTTATTAAAATCCCTGATTTGACGAAGCACTTCGAACCCATTGATATCCGGCAATCGTATATCAATAAGCGCGAGATCAGGCTTTTCATTTTTTGCTGCTTCAATCCCCTCGATGCCATTCGCCGCGCTCACCGTTTCAAGGCCTTTCTTTTTCAAGAAAAGCTCAAAGAGCTGGCGGATATCTTCCAAATCTTCAATGATTAGAATTTTAAACGAGGTCATATCTTTTTTAAAGCCACGGGGAATAATAACGTAAACGTTGTGCCCGCGCCCGGGGTGGACTGAACTTCGATCTTTCCTTTATGTCTTGCGATAATTCCATAGGCGATTGTTAATCCCAACCCTATGGCCTTGCCCGGTTCCTTAGTAGTAAAAAACGGCTCCGCAATTCTCTCGAGCTGCTCGCGCTTAATACCAACGCCCGTATCGGATATATCCACTCTTATCAATTCGTTATCTAATAAAAATACCGTTCGAATGGTAAGTCTTCCTTTTTTCGGCATAGCATCAATGGCATTTAAAATCATGGCCACAAAAACTTCCTGAACCTGGTCTTTATCCCCCATGATCACAGGAGCTTGCGGCGCAAACTCTTTCACAGTCTCTACATCGGCCATCTTACGGATGGGTAATGTCAACTCAAGGGCATCGTCAATCACGCGATGCAGGTCAACTTCAATAAATTTCTCTTTTGGTTTCTGCGAAAATTGCATAAGTTTAGCCAGAAGATCGACGCTATTGCGCTCAGCATCTTTGATATGTTTTAAGCCGTCCACCATCATCCGCTGATCATCGCCAGCGGGGCCCGAAGATGCTTTTTCCAAAAGGATCTCGACATAAGCCCGCATAGCGACCAGATGATTAATGATATCGTGCGCGATACTGCCCACCAGATACCCGGCCGCCAAAAACTTATGCGTATGGCGCAGCGACTCTTCCTGTTTTCTTCTCTCAAGCTGTTTGGCCAGCTGCGATGACCGAGCGCTAAAATACCCAAAGGCGAAAAGAAACGCAACGTGGCCCAAAAGAAGGCTGAACAACTGAGGCAACGGCATGGTGTACGAAAAATACGAGATATGCGGAAAAATCCCAAAATGCCCCAGGACAATCACCGCTGTATACATGACGACAGATGCAATAACAGCAAAAAATACCGCTGAAATATCTGAAACGACGCCGGCCCAAAGGATCACCACATAATAACCGATGTTTACAATAGGGGCTTCGATCCCTCCCATATAATAAATCACCCAGGAAATAGATGCGATATCCACAAACATCTGATAAAACTGAAAACGATAGATATTGACCCGTTTCAAGAAAAAATCGTAGGGCTGGTTAAGGATGGCTTCTACAAAAATCAAACTCACCAAGGCCGAATTCAAATAAGAATAGCCCCCCATGACCTTCATAAGCATGAGAAAAAGAAAAAGGAGGGTAAAACATGAAAATCTGATCTTGCTCGCCCACTGGTATTTACGGATAAGATCCTGCCTGGCCTCTGAATCCATCATATGTTCCTCATCTAGAAATAATTCGCCTCTTTGTTTTAGGTAAGTGTTTTTATTATAGGTTTACTGAAGGAACTTTTCAATACAAATATGGAAAATGACCCAAAATTTCCGGGTGGTCATCTTTACAACATCTGCCTAGTAATTAGGCAAAAAATCATTTTACACTTAGATTTTTGTGATATATAATAACTCGATTTTTCAAATCCCTCATGAAGATTCTAGACAAGAAAATATTAACGGATGTCGCGGGCACAAGGGTTGTTGAAATGAAGATCCTTGCTCCTGAAATTGCCGCAAAAGCCTCAGCCGGCACCTTTATCGTATTGATGGCATCACCTGAAGGCGAACGCATCCCTTTAACAATTGTCGAAGCTGACCGCCAAAAAGGAATCATTACCCTCATCTTCCAGGAAATCGGGTTTTCCACCAAGTTCTTAGGCACTTTAAACGCTGGGGATTCTCTTTTTGCCATTGTTGGCCCCTTGGGCCACCCTACGGAAATAAAAAATTATGGGAAAGTCATCCTGATCGGCGGCGGAGTCGGTATCGCTGAAATATACCCGGTCGCCCTCGCTTTAAAAAAAGCGGGAAACCACGTCACAACGATCATAGGCTCAAGGACCAAAGACCTCCTCATCTTAGAACAAGAGCTTAAAAATACATCAGACGCCTTTTTTGTAGCAACCGATGACGGCTCTTATGGCCGCAAGGGCTTCACCATCGATATTTTAAACGATCTCCTTTCAAAAAACACTTATGATATTGTCTACGCCGTTGGCCCTATCCCCATGATGAAGCGCGCGGCCGCTGTCACGCAAAATTTTAACGTCAAAACTCTTGTGTCCTTAAATGCGCTCATGATCGATGCCACCGGCATGTGCGGTTGCTGCCGTGTTAGCGTCGGCGGCAAAGTAAAATTTACCTGCGTGGATGGGCCCGAATTCGATGCCCATGGCGTGGATTGGCAGGAGTTGGAAAAACGCAACAAGATTTACTGTGAAAAAGAAAAGCACATTTGCAATCTGACAATAAAAAATGGCTAAAAAAGAAGTCATCAAGGTTCAGGAATGCCCGGCCCAGGAACGAATCGCTTCATTCTGCGAAGTCGTTTTAGGCTACAATGAAGAAGAGGCCTTAAAAGAAGCCGGACGCTGTCTCCAATGCAAAAACCCGGCCTGCATCCAGGGATGTCCTGTAAATATTGATATCAAAACATTCATTAATAAAATCACAAAAAAAGATTACGCGGGGGCTTATTTAACGATCAAAGAAAAAAATAATTTTCCATCTATTTGCGGCCGCGTCTGCCCTGCGGAATATCAATGCCGCAAAGCGTGTGTTTTAACACCAAAAAATTCTCACTACGCTTCGGAAGCCGCCATCAATATTCATTTTTTAGAACGTTTTGCCGGAGATTTTGGAAAAGACAAGAATCTCTCGCTGTCCCAGGAAGAACACAATAAATCAGCTGCCTTCAAAGTTGCGGTGGTGGGCTCAGGACCCGCAGGCCTGTGTTGTGCCGGCGAACTCGCCCGTCAGGGCGTCCATGTTACCATTTTTGAAGGATTGCATAATTCCGGAGGCGTCCTTCGCTACGGTATCCCGCCTTTCAGATTACCGAGGAATATCCTCGATTTTGAAATCGATTGTTTAAAAAAATTAGGTGTCAAGATCGTCCCGAATTTGATCATCGGAAAATCAATAATGCTGGATGAACTCTTTAAAGAAGGATTTTCTGCTGTTTTCTTAGGGCTTGGCGCCGGCATCCCTTCTTTTTTAGGTGTTCCTGGTGAAAATTTATGCAATATTTATTCGGCGAATGAATTTTTAACGCGCGTTAACCTCATGAACGCTTTTCAATTCCCAAAATCACACACGCCGATCAATATCGGAAAAAAAATGATCGTGATCGGCGGCGGGAACACCGCCATGGATGCGGCACGCGTGGCCGCGCGTTTACAAAAAATGAACGGTTTTGACATTGATACAACCGTTTTTTACAGACGAACAGAAACCGAGATGCCTGCACGCAGACTCGAAATACAACACGCCAAAGAAGAAGGCGTGAAATTCGAATTTCTGATGCAACCGGTTGCTTTTAAGGGTGACGACAATGGATACGTGCGCACAATGACGTGCCTGCGGTGCCAATTGGGTTCACCCGATGCCTCAGGACGCAGAAAGCCCATCCCGATCGAAAACAGTGCGTTTGATACACCTTGCGATATCGCGATCGTGGCCCTTGGACTGGAGGCAAATACAATTCTCACCAGCGTAACTCCCGAATTAAAAACAGACAAGTACAAGGATGTTCTTGTCGATCAAGAGACCATGCAGACGTCTATCGCTGGAGTTTACGCCGGAGGCGACATCGTAGGTGGTGAAGGAACAGTTATTGAAGCCATGGGTATGGCAAAAAAAGCCGCCCGGGCTATTTTGGATTATCTGGCTTCAAAAAAGAAATAAGCAGGCTAACATAGTTTTTCAAGGAGGAAATAATGTCAAAGAAGATAGATGAATTTATGCAAAAGGTTATTCAAAAAAATCCCGGTGAAACTGAATTTCATCAAGCGGTCCGGGAGGTCGTTGAATGCGTCATGCCTTATATCGAAAAACATCCTAAATATGAAACACACAAAATCCTGGAACGCATGGTCGAGCCTGAAAGGGTGATCATGTTCCGCGTTCCCTGGTTAAATGATAAAGGCGAGATCCAGATCAACCGCGGTTTCCGCATTCAGATGAACAGCGCGATCGGTCCCTATAAAGGCGGCATACGTCTTCATCCAAGCGTCAATTTAGGTATTTTAAAGTTTTTAGCATTTGAACAGGTTTTTAAAAACAGCCTCACCACTCTTCCCATGGGCGGTGCCAAGGGCGGTTCGGATTTTGACCCAAAAGGAAAATCAGATAATGAAGTCATGCATTTTTGCCAAAGCTTCATGACAGAATTATTCCGTCATATCGGACCGAACACAGACGTTCCTGCCGGCGATATTGGCACGGGCGGCCGCGAAATCGGCTATATGTACGGCCAATACAAGAGACTGCGCAATGAATTCACAGGCGTTTTAACAGGAAAAGCCCTTAATTGGGGCGGCAGCCTTATTCGTCCTGAAGCCACAGGTTATGGTTGCGTTTATTTTGTCCAGGAAATGCTTAAAACACGCGGCGAAAGTTTCAAGGGAAAAACGTGCGCTGTTTCAGGCTCAGGGAATGTGGCTCAATACACGGTCGAGAAACTTATTGAACTCGGCGCCAAAGTTGTGACACTCTCAGATTCAAACGGCACGATCTATGATAAAGACGGTCTTGATAAAAAAGAACTGGCCTGCGTCTTACAGATAAAGAATGTCAAACGCGGCCGCATCAAAGAATGTGCTTCAGAATTCAAGTGCAAGTATATGGAAAACGAAAAGCCCTGGGGCATCAAGTGTGATATCGCGTTTCCTTCAGCGACGCAAAATGAGATCGATGAAGATGATGCCAAAACACTCGTCAAAAATGGCTGTATGGCAATCGGTGAAGGCGCCAACATGCCCACGACTCCTGAAGGCGTTCGTGTTTTCCAGAAAGCGAAAATTCTCTACGCGCCCGGCAAAGCGTCAAATGCCGGCGGCGTGGCAACTTCCGGGCTTGAGATGTCCCAAAACAGTCAACGCTTTGGCTGGAGCCGCGAAGAAGTGGACGCAAAACTCCATGGTATCATGATCGCAATCCACGAACAATGCGTGAAATACGGAAAAGAAGGAAACACCGTCAATTATGTGCAAGGCGCCAATATTGCAGGTTTTGTAAAAGTCGCTGACTCCATGATTGATCAGGGTTTGGTATAGTTTAAAAAGGCAAACAAATAAAAAAGCCACGCTTTTTAAAAAGCGTGGCTTTTTTATCACAGCATTCTTTTCTTATCAAACACCCTCATATTTCTGAAACAGACAAATGACTTTCTGCGTGACGATATCCGATACGATTTTTAATCCGGCGCCCTTGACGTTATAAACAAACAATACATCCTTGAATTTCGCGGCCTGCGGCAAAAGTTCAGCTAAAGAATTCTTAAACTTAAATAACCGTTCTATCTGAAAATTGACAGCTTTTTTCTCAGGGAACAGGGCGACATAGAAAATTCCCGTTTCCACTAAATCCTGGAAAAAATGCGTACCAAAAGATAATTCCGGCATTAGGTTCCCGGAAGTAAAAGATACCTCAGTCAAAACCGCCACATGATTGATTTCGGCGAACTTAACCGGGACCCCTAAGGAAGGCGTAGTTGTCCCCCATCGGCCGGGCCCCATCAAAAGAACAGGTTCGACCTCTCTATCCTTAACGCCGACGTTGAGTTTCCCGACCAAATGTGCAATTTCATACTTATCTGAAAGTGACAATGCACTGTAACGCTCAGGCTCCACAAAAATGACTTTATCGATCTTTTGAGAAATATTGCCGCCGAGAAAATAACCGTGTGATTCAAAAAAAACATCTTTTGCATCAAATGTTTTTGGAAAAATGGATTTCTGGCCCCGCGCGTCCTTCGCACCAATCTGAAGCGGCCGGCATTGCAACAGATTGATCTTAAAACCATGCTCCTGGGTAAAATTCGCCGTAAATTCGATTTCTACAGGATAATCATAAGCACCTTCAAGAATTTTCAGGATTTTTTTAAATGAAACTGCAAAAGCATGATTTTCCAAAAGGCGGTCAAAAGTTAAAACCCAAAATTCTCTCTCCTGGCTTTCAGACTCTCCCATTAATTTTTTTGCTTCCTCATCTTCTGCGGCAATACGGCTGAATCCTGAATAGATTTTTTCATCAACAAGTTTTTGCAGCAAGATGGTTTTTAAAACATTCTCTTTTGTGTCGATGACATCCACTTCATGCTGGGAATATTTTCTAATATCATCTTTTTCCGCATAGGGCCTGCGCAGCGGTTCATCCAACGCGACCATGCGCGGATAGTCCCCTTCTACCCGGTTCACGGCGCGTGTCCCTAAGCCGAAAACAAGCCTAAGCATCCCGGCATGTGAATCCATGGATTCATTCCATACATAGATATTGTGCGAAACGCCCACACCTGCTAAATCGGGGAAAAAATAATTCCCATGATTGGCGCCAGAAACCCGCTGAACAAGAAGCGCCATCTGCTCGTCCATCTTGTCTAATCCCCTTTGCAACCGATACGCCAGGGCATCTTCACTCATGGTCGAGGCATAGATTTTCTTGACCGCTTCGGCGAACTGAATATAACGCTGTTCCGGCGTTCCCTGATTTGCCAAAAAAATACTTTCATATTTACCCGCAAAGGCATTGCCAAAACTATCCTCCAATAAAGAACTGGAACGAACGATGATAGGAGAAGAACCGAAATATTCAATGATCTGCTGAAAATATTCCATAATCTCCTGCGAAAAAACACCGTAGAGCATTTTTTCTTTAAGAATTTTAGCCATATCAAAATAGCCGTCCTGCGTCTTCTGTTGTATCCTGAGCTTCCAAAGATGATTCTCAACGATATAGGAATAAAAAATATCCGAACCAATATAAAACGAATCATGCGGTTCGGACAGTTTTTGCCAGTCGAATGTTTTGTTAGAACTAAGGATCTTCCTGGCCAACAGCATGCCGACAGTCTTGCCTCCGACAAAACCCGTCCCGACCAGGCGGGATTTAATTTCCAGGAGATCTTCCAGGTTCAAATAACGCAAGACCAAAGAGAGCACCAACTTATCTTTCGTGATCATAAGACTCACGAGTTTATGGGCCATTTCTTTTTTCTTCTTCGCTGAAGCCTTTGATTTCAACAGTTCTTCGGCTTCCAGAAATAAGCGGTCCCAATAATCCAGGTTCCGCTGGACATTCTCAACACCTTTTTGATGGATATAAGAAAGGATCTTAGAGGCGTTCACACTATCCGTCACAGGGACGCAGATATCCTTCTTTTTTAAATGCGGCAAGAACATGGTCGGTGAATAACGATTCCAGACTTTTAAGGGATGAATATAACAGGCGCCCTGACAACGATAAACATCGAGCAAGAGTTGCGTGGTTTCACGGATGCGGGCGATGGACTTAAATGAATGGTTATTGCGCAGGATCGCAAAATACGTAATGGTCTTTAACTCATAAAGATAGGGGCAGGTAACACTGAAAAAATTTCCGATCAATAGATCCGCCGCCCAGGCCGTCAAAAGCTCCGTCAGACAATCGAAAACATAATACGCACCCTCTCCTTCACGCGTGATGATATCATTGACCCTGGCGGTGAATGCCTCAAAGCCAACATCAGCGTTAAGTTCATATCGCTTAACAGATTTGGAGGGTTTTAAAACTTCAGGGTGAGAGGCAAAGCGCACATAAACGATATTGCGGCCTTCTCGGACCGCCTGCCGGATAAAAGGCGTTACCAAATCCTTATAATCCCGGATATCATCAATCTGCCAGACAACGTTATCCCCGGGCCTTAAGCCCGTTAAAATCCGGTCTAAGCTCTTGATACCTGTACTGTTCATTTTAAACCGCCGATCTTTTGGCGTTCATCTATAAAATAGCGATACGGCTTGAACCCATCAAAAACTCATCGATATGGCGGGCGGCCCTGCGGCCTTCGGCCAAAGCCCAAACAACTAAAGACTGGCCCCGCCTCATATCGCCTGCGGCAAACACTTTTTTCACCGAAGTCTGATAGGCGTCATCTGTTTTCACGTTCCCACGGTTGTCATAAAGAATATTCAAATCATTTAATAGCCCTGAATGTTCGGGGTGCAAAAACCCGACAGCCAGGATCACAAGATCAGCCTCGATATCAAAAGCACTATTTGGAATCTCGCACATGGTCGGACACGCAACGCCCTTCTCTTCCTTAAATTCGAGCCTGACACAGACAAGCTTCCTAACACTATTATTATCACCTTTGAAACTCTTTGTCAAAACCGCCCAACGACGATCTGCGCCTTCCTCGTGACTGGAGGTGTTTTTAAGAAGAAGCGGATATTTCGGCCAGGGGAATTTTTCAGTCCGGCATACGCTTGGGCACGGCATCACTTCTATCTGCACCACGCTCTTGGCCCCTTGACGATGCGCTGTGCCTACACAATCTGCGCCCGTATCTCCGCCGCCGATCACAACGACTTTTTTGTTTTTGGCATCGAGGTATTTTTCTTTTGAAATTTTTTCACCAGCCACGCGCCTATTGGATTGTGTTAAATAATCCATGGCAAAAACAATGCCCTGCAGGTTCCTTCCTTCAATATTTAAATCGCGGGGCTTGCGCGCGCCGCCAGCCAGGCAAATTGCGTCAAAATCTTTTAAAAGCTCACAAGCAGGATAGTCCTTGCCCACTTCTGTGTTTGTTTTAAAAATGACACCCTCTTTTCTCCATATCTGAAGGCGCCGATCGATAATATTTTTCTCTAATTTAAAATCAGGGATCCCATAACGCAAGATACCCCCGGGCTCGGCATCCCGTTCAAAAACAGTGACGGTATGGCCGGCGCGATTCAACTGCACGGCAGCAGATAAACCCGCTGGGCCTGAACCGACGATAGCGACCTTCTTGCCGGTCCTGTTGCGGATCTGCATCGGGCCTATCAAACCGTTTTTAAAACCAGCTTCAATAACGCTGAGTTCATTTTCGCGGATAGTCACAGCGTCGTCATTCAAACCAAGCACGCAGGCATGTTCGCACAAAGCCGGACACAGACGCCCCGTGATCTCCGGAAAATCATTTGTCGCCTCTAAAAGGTTCAGGGCTTTTTTCCATTTACCTCTGTAAAGAGCATCATTCCACTCAGGGATATAGTTCCCCAAAGGGCATCCCCAATGGCAAAAAGATGTTGAACAATCCATGCAACGCGAAGCCTGTTCTTGCGACAGCTTTTCAGGACGAAAAATAACAACATCTTTATAATCCTGAATGCGCTCAGGGATCGCACGATAGGCGCTGATCTTACGCGCTGATTTCAAAAAACCTCTTGGATCACCCATCAGATGCCTCCACCAAATCCAGCTTTTCTTCTGTTTTGATACCTTCTAAAATACGCTTGTATTCCAAAGGCACAACTTTAACAAAACGCTTCAGCTCATCGTTCATGTGCTCCATGACTTTCGCGGCCTTCTTGCTTTTTGTAAACTTCGCGTGATTATGCAGCATGTTATAAATCGTATCCTTGTCTTCTTCCTTAACATCTTCTAAAACCACCATATCCAAGTTGCATCTGTCTTTGAATGTTTTATCTTCATCATAGACATAGGCGATGCCTCCGGACATCCCAGCGGCGAAGTTTCTCCCTGTTGGCCCCAAAACAACAACGCGTCCTCCTGTCATGTATTCACAGCCATGGTCTCCCACACCTTCAACAACCGCCATAAGCCCGGAATTCCTCACGCAGAAGCGCTCTCCGGCAACGCCTGCGATATAAGCCTCGCCCGCGATCGCGCCATAAAACGAAGTATTGCCGATAATAATATTTTCATCCGCCTTATATCCGGCGCGCGCGTCTGAATAAACAATGATCTTACCGCCGGAAATCCCCTTTCCGACATAATCATTGCACATGCCTTCCAGCTCAAACGTAATCCCTTTGGCCAAAAATGCACCAAAACTTTGGCCGGCGATCCCATTGAACTTACAATGGATCGTATCTTCCAAAAGCACGCCGTCGCCACACCTGCGGCACACTTCACCGCTCAACATCGCCCCGGCTGTCCTGTTGAAATTACGGATCTGCGCTGAAATTTTTACGGGTTTATTTTTTTCAAAAACATCACGGCACTGCCTGATCAGCTCCTGGTCAAGCACCGTCTCCAAACCGCTTTTTTGCTTCGTGGTGCAATAACGCGCCGCGTTATCTAAAACAACCGGCTTAAAAAGGATTTTTGAATAATCCACATTTTTCGCTTTCAGCGGGACGTTATGGATATCTACGTCCAGGACATCCACTTGCCCCACCATCTCATCGATGGTTTTAAACCCGAGGCTGGCCATGATGCCGCGCAGCTCCTGGGCTACAAAACGAAAATACTGAACAATGTATTCCGGACGGCCTGTAAACCGTTTTTGCAAAATATCATCCTGGGTCGCCACGCCGACTGAACAATTGTTTAAATGGCAGTGCCTGAGCATGACGCATCCGCATACGACGAGCACCGCCGAACAAAAGCCGAATTCTTCCGCGCCCAGAAGTGCGGCAATCGCCACATCCCGGCCTGTGCGCATCTGCCCATCTGTTTGAAGGCGGACCCTGGAGCGCAAATTATTCAACAAGAGCGCCTGATGTGTTTCAGACAATCCCAATTCCCATGGAAGGCCCGCATATTTAATGGAGCTTAAAGGCGACGCGCCTGTCCCTCCGTCACCGCCGGAGATCAAGATCATATCCGCGTGCCCTTTAGCCACGCCGGCGGCGACAGTCCCTACGCCGATCTCAGAGACAAGTTTCACGCTGACGCGCGCGCGGGGATTCGCGTTTTTTAAATCAAAAATCAGCTGAGCTAGATCCTCGATGGAATAAATGTCATGGTGAGGCGGAGGCGATATCAATGTCACACCAGGCGTGGTAAAACGTGTGCGCGCGATAATGCCCGAGACTTTATGCCCGGGCAACTGCCCTCCTTCACCGGGCTTTGCGCCCTGAGCGATCTTAATCTGTATCTCATCGGCATTCACCAGATAATTGATGGTAACGCCAAAGCGTCCTGAGGCAACCTGCTTGATCGCGCTTCGACGGGAGTCGCCATTAGGAAGCGTGAAAAATCGGTTTGGGTCTTCGCCGCCTTCTCCGGTATTAGATTTCCCGCCGATACGATTCATGGCGATCGCGATCGTTTCGTGCGCCGCAGCACTGATAGATCCAAAACTCATGGCCCCGGTTACAAAACGCTTCATAATTGCCTCAACGGGTTCGACATCTTCAATTTTAACGGGAGTCCTTGTTTTAAATTTAAAGAGGCTCCGAAGCGTCGTCGGATGCGCTGCCTGATCATTGATCAAGCGGGCAAATTCCTGATAACGCATCTCATCACTAGTGCGCGCGGCGTCCTGCAGGGCCGCGATGCTCTCAGGATTCCAGAGATGAAACTCTCCGTCTTTCTTCCATTGATAAACACCGCCGGAAGCCAATAAAGGCTCCTGGATATTTTCATCCTGATAAGCTTCTTTGTGCCGCAATATTGTTTCTTCAATAATACCCTCTAAACCCACACCGCCGATGCGCGAAACCGTACCCGTAAAATATTTATCGACCAAGTCCTGCGCCAGTCCAAGTGCTTCAAAAATCTGCGCGCCACGATAACTCCTTAACGTCGATATCCCCATCTTAGAAAGAATTTTTAAGATCCCGTCTGTCAGGGCTTTTTGATAATTCTTCTGGGCTTTTTTCGAATCAAGACGGACTTCTTTTTCCTCCGTCAAATAATGGACAGCCTCATAAGCAAAATATGGATTGACGCAATCAGCGCCATACCCGAAGAGCAGAGCAAAATGATGCACCTCGCGGGGTTCTGCGCTCTCGACAATCAGCCCCACCTGCGACCGGATTGATTTTTTGACCAGGAATTGATGGATCGCGCTTATGGCTAAAAGCGCGGGGAGAGCCACATTATTTCGATCGGCGCCGCGGTCACTGACGATAATAAACGAATACCCTGTTTCAATCGCGTATTCGGCTTCAAAACAAATACGTTCCATAGCGCGTCTGAAACCTTCCGGGCCGCTTGCAACATCAAAAAAAGAATAAATGGTCTTTGTCCTGAATCCATTAACGCTGATATCCCGGATCTTCTCAAGCTCTTCATTGGTCAATATGGGATTCTTTACTTTGAGCTTATGGCTGTGCCGGGGTGTTTCTTCTAAAATATTTTTCTCAGGGCCCACAAAGCTTTCCAGGCTCATCACCAATTTTTCCCGGATAGAATCAATCGCGGGATTTGTCACCTGCGCGAAAAGCTGCTTAAAATAACTATACAGGACCTGGGGCCGTTGAGACAAAAAGGCATGCGGCGTATCATTGCCCATGGATCCCACAGGCTCTTTGCCTTCTAAGGCCATGGGCTTTAAGATCATTTTTAAATCTTCCCGCGAATAACCAAAGGCCTTCAGGCTGCGGACGATGTCCTCAACTTTTGAATTTTTTGCTCCATTGCTCAATAATCCTTCGAGATCAACGATTGAAGCGGCATTCCATTCTCCATATGGTTTTTGTGTCGAAAGATTTTTTTTGATCGTAGAATCGCCTACAATACGGCCCAGTTCTGTATTAATAAAAAATATTTTCCCCGGCTCAAGGCGGCCTGACACAAGGATATCAGACGGATCAATATCTAAAACACCGACTTCAGAGGCCATAACAACAAAATCATTCTTGGTCACAATGTAACGCGCGGGGCGAAGACCATTGCGATCCAGCACCGCGCCGATACTTTTCCCGTCGGTAAAGGCGATGGCTGCCGGGCCATCCCAAGGCTCCATAAAACAAGCATGATAAAGGTAAAAATCTTTTAAACCCGGATCCAGGAACTTATTGTGTTCCCAAGCCTCAGGCATAAGCATCATCATGGCATGTTCTAAAGACCTGCCGGATAAAACTAATAATTCGAAAAGATTATCCAGCGCCGCGGAATCACTGCCTCCTTCCACGATTACGGGTTTGAGTTTTTCGATATCCGTGCCGAAAAGTTCACATGTCAACAGGCGCTCCCTTGCCCTGACGCCATTAATATTGCCCCTGAGCGTATTGATCTCGCCATTATGGGCTAAAAACCGGAACGGCTGCGCAAGATCCCACGTAGGGAACGTATTGGTGCTGTAGCGCGAATGCACCAGGCATAAGGCGCTCTTCATTGCGTCATCTTTTAAATCCAGGAAAAAATTCTCCACCTGATGAGGCATCAAAAGCCCTTTATAAGAAAACGTCCGGCAGGAAATATTAGTGATATAAAAAGATTTTTTTTGTTTTATCTCGGAGGCACGGACAACATTCTCAACGTGTTTTCGAATTATATATAATTTTCTTTCAAAAAGAAGGGGATCATTTTTTTCAAACGAACCCTCTTTGCAACCGATGAAAACCTGTTCAATCACAGGCTCGGTCGCGCGTGCGGTTTCGCCGATATCCGTATCATCAATAGGCACACGTCGCCACCCCAACAAAACCTGGCCTTCTTCCCGGATTATTTTCTCAAAAGTTTCTTTGCAAAAAGCGCGCTCTCCTCCATCCTGCGGCAAAAATATCAGCCCTGTGCCATAGGAAAAAAGCTCAGGCAATTTGATCTTCTCGCGCAACGCCGCCTTTTTAAAAAATTCATGCGGCATCTGAAGCAAAATTCCAGCTCCATCGCCTGTTTTCGGATCAGCCCCTGTTGCCCCACGGTGAGAAAGCCTTTTTAAAACTTCCAGTCCCTGCTTAATGATGTCCTTAGAAGCCACGCCCTTGATGTGACAAACAAATCCCACGCCGCAGGCGTCGTGCTCAAACCGCGGATCATACAACCCTTGAGGTTCTGGATAATGGTTAAATTTCATGAACTGTTTTCCACCTTTTTACGTCGATTCCCAATCTTTTTATCTTTGTCCTGATCGTATTACGATTAATGCCCAAAACTTTAGCAGCCTTAAGCTGATTGCCATCACTGCGTTCAAGTGCTGCCTCAATCAATGGTTTTTCGACTCTCTCCAAAATAGATTTATAAATATGCCCTTCCTCCCCGGCCTTAAACAAATCTTCTTTTTTTGTCATAAGCTGTTTAAAAGAAATAGGGTCCTGACGGTTCTCATCGCAAATCACCCGGATGACGTTTTCTACATCCTTTACGCAATAGCCGCCTTGAAATAAAACCTTTTCCAAGATTTCTCTCCACTTTTTTTCATTTTCAGCGATTAGTACCGTGATCATGTATTGCCTCTTGCCTAATAGTTAAGCAGCGATGTGTAAAAAAATTTTAGAAGATGCCTGTTTTTTGAGCGCTGTCGACTATTCTCGCAAAATTAAGATAAACCATATCCGCCTGTCTCTTATAAGTTTCTCTTTTTTTATAGCTATCGACGATCATCATGGCCTCAGCTATTCCCCGTACTTCTTTTTTTACGTAACTTTCCACCCAGCTTCCAACAATCTCTGCAGTCACTTCCACATGAAACTGGAATCCATAGGCATTTTTGCCAACCCGAAAAGCCTGGTTTCTGCAAAAAGCCGATTGCGCCAGAAGCCGCCCTTCTTGAGGAATGTCAAATGTATCCTCATGCCACTGAAAAACATCCATAACTTCAGGACAATTGTCAAAGAGAGGGTCTTTTTTTCCTTCAGGAGTCAATTGAACCTGAGACCAACCTATCTCTCCATGGTCCATTTTTTTCACTCCAGCCCGGCACGCCTTGGCTAAAATTTGAGCTCCCAAACAAATACCTAAAACAGGAATTTCTTCCTGCAAGGCCCGCTTCATCAACATATCCTCATTTTTCAAAAAAGGATACTTATCTTCTTCGTACACGTTCATGGGCCCGCCCAAAGAAACAATCCCTTTAACCTCATGCAAATCTTCGTATGCCAACGCTTCTTGGAACATATTAACAACCCGTACGCGCCATTTTGAATTCTTGAAAAATTCTTCAAGCGTACCCGGGCCCTCAATATCAACATGCTTAAGGATCAAGATTTCCTGAGCCATTGCTTCTGATTCCGCAGAATCCTCATTTAAATATCAAAGTACAAATAGAACTCATAAGGATGTGGACGCATCCGGACAGAATCAATTTCTTTTTTTCTCTTATATTCAATCCAGATATCGATAACATCTTTTGTAAACACGCCGCCTTTCAACAAATAAGCATGATCTTCTTCTAAGGCATCGATCGCCCTGCGTAAGGACGAAGGGACTGTCGGAATCTTAGCCAGCTCCTGTTCATTCAGCTCGAAAAGGTCCTTATCCGTTGGTTGGCCCGGATCAATTTTATTTAAGATGCCATCCAGACCTGCCATGAGCATGGCGCTAAAAGCCAGATAGCCGTTGCAAGCCGGATCCGGTGGCCTGAATTCTATTCTCTTGGACTTTGGGCTATCCGAATACATGGGAATTCTGACAGCGGCCGACCTGTTTCTGGCCGAATATACCAAATTCACAGGCGCTTCATATCCAGGCACCAGCCTCTTGTACGAATTTGTCGTCGGAGCACAAAACGCCATCAGACTGTTGGCATGCTTCAAGAGACCGCCGATATAATACTTGGCTGTCTGACTCAATAACGCATAGCCATTCTTATCATAAAAAAGATTTGTTCCATTTTTCCACAGACTCTGATGACAATGCATGCCAGAACCGTTATCGGCGAAAAGAGGTTTAGGCATAAAGGTAGCCACCATCCCGTTCTTTTTCGCCATATTTTTAATAATATATTTATAAAGCAGCAGGTTATCCGCCATCTTGGTTAACTTATCAAACTTCATGTCAATTTCGCACTGTCCGGCTGTTGCCACTTCATGATGATGGACTTCAACGTTAATGCCCGATTCCTTCATCTTCAGGATCATGCGGCTTCTCAAATCCTGGATGGAATCATGCGGCGGAACGGGGAAATATCCCTCTTTAAAACGTACCTTATAACCCAAGTTAGGGTTTTCCTGGCGCCCGGTATTCCAATCCGCTTCATCTGAATCAATAAAATAGTATCCCGAGTTTTCTGTTTGATCAAAACGGATATCGTTAAAGATAAAAAATTCCGCTTCAGGCCCAAAATAAATACTATCGGCGATCCCTGAATCTTTCAGGAATTTTTCTGCTTTATGAGCAATATAGCGCGGATCCCGCGAATAAGGCTTACGCGTCAGAGGATCGTAAATATCGCAAATCAGGCTTAAGGTTGGCACCTCACACACCGGATCCACAATGGCCGTGGCCGGGTCAGGGATCATGATCATATCAGACTCCTGAATTTTTTGAAATCCGCGGATCGATGAACCGTCAAAACCAATTCCATCCACCCAAATCGAACGCGTTAGATCGTCCATCTCCAATAATTCCGAAGCGGGAATCGAAAAATGCTGCCACAATCCAGGTAAATCATTAAACTTTAAATCAACAATCTGTATATTTTTTTCTTTAACCATCTTTAAAACATCCCTGGCGGATTTTTCATCGAAAGACCCATTGAGCAACGGATTAGAAGTTTTAACTTCCTTTGCCTCTTTTGTTTTTTTAGACATTTGATTCTCCTTTTTCACGCAAAACCCTTAAAATAAAAAACGTTCACGAAAAGACAATGTCTGCGTCTTAAAGTGAACGTCTGCGTTCTTCTAAAACCTTAGGTCCAACCCAGCACGCCAGCGTGCTTAAATTAATACGTCTACATCCTTACAAGTAAAAAAAAGACATTTCTGGTAACCGATATTTTAACATACCCACGCAATGGCTAAAGACAAGAATAAAAAGCGCGGGATACACAGTAAAAGACCGGGATATGTTTATTTACCGAAGAGGAGGTGGAAAGGAAGCGAAGCAATTTGCCAGGCGCTTTTGGCGCCGGTTTTGGCCGTGCCCCAGGCAGAATCCATTGTGCCTGAAACACCACCTAAAATGGGATTGATCGTTAAATTGACCATTTTAGCGATATCCGTGTTCTGTATGGCGCTACGAATGATCAATGTTACGACTTCGTCCTCATCTTCAAGATGAACAAAGGCCTGGTTTTTCATGCCGATATTGTAAAGGCGGTCTCTTTTACCTTTAGCCGCATACTCCGTGTAGCCTACCTTATCGATACTTAAGACCAGTACATTAAAAGAAAAAGGTGTCCCATCTTGTGCGGCTTTTTCAGGATCTTTGATCGGCATCAACTCTTTTATATTGATCTTGCCTTCTTTGTTCTTAATAATATTGAGGCGCTTTAAATCTACATCAGCCAGATAGATGGTTGGTTTTTTTAAAAAGATCAAATCCCCTAAATCCCAAACCAGCTGAATCGAATTTAAATACGCCAGTTCGCTCTCATCGAATCCGTCCGGATTATAGATAGTGACGCCTCCGGCAACAACAGAGGTTAAAAGCGGCGAATACTTCAGCTCTTTTATCGAGATGCTTATCCCCAGCTCCGCCTCAATCTCGCGCTCAACCAAATCTTTAATCTTCACATTTTTGACGATAAAAAATGTCGCGAAAGATACGAGGATCGAAAGTAAAAAAACAACACCCAGGAAAACGATAAAAGTTTTTAAAACTTTCATAAAAAGCGGCCCTTTTCGCGAACACTATAATACCATCGAAAAATTTGGCGCGCCTCATCTATTGCTATTGCGCGCAGAAGTATTATAGCAAGTTGCCTAAAAAGAGTCTACGCTATGAATTATTTTTTTTCTTCAACTTCCTCTTGGATTTTTTTGATTTATCGTTCACAACGCACCCTGCTTTTGCAAAGCTTACGGGCTGAAAATCACTTCCCCACACCCTGGCGATAGGATCTAAATAATTGGACATCATAAAACCGCCGCCATATGTGCTCATTGTCCCCTCACTTATCCTATGGCCGCCGAACCGCGCTCTTCTGTTCGGATGCGGACACACTCCTTAAGATCAAGAACAAAAATTTTCCCGTCTCCGGTTGTGCCTGTCTTGGCCCCTCTTATGATCGCCTGGATGGTCGGCTCGACAAAATCCTCATTAACGGCGATCTCTAAGCGAATCTTACGAAGCAGATTTCCCATCTCCTTGGCGCCCCGATAAACTTCAGCCACGCCTTTTTGGCGGCCATGGCCCAAAACCTCTGAAACCGTGATTAGATTCACCTCTGCCTTATAAAGCTCTTCCTTAACATCCTCCAAACTACCCGGTTGAATGATCGCTATAATCAGTTTCATGAATTACCCCCTTTAAAGAATACAAGGTTAAGGCTAAAGGTTGAGGTTTAGAAAACTTAACCTCAACCTGAACCTGTTAGTTTTTATTCCACCATCGTATACGCATGTTCATGATGTTGAGTTAAATCCAAACCCATATCTTCAGCGGTTTCCTCAACCCTCATGCCCATAACAGCATTTACTATTTTATAAAGGACAAAAGTCCCGATAGCCGCATACACGAGAGTGACCCCAACAGCTATGGCCTGAACAAGAAACTGATGCGGGTTACCAAAAAACAGGCCGTCCGAACCAGCGGCATTCACAGCCTTAGAAGCAAACAATCCTGTGGCCAAAGCCCCCCAAATCCCACCCACACAGTGAACACCAAACGCGTCTAAAGCATCATCATATCCAAGCTTTGGTTTAATCACAGCCGCAGCGATATAACAAAAAACACTGACCAATAAACCAATAACAATAGCGCTTGTCACATTGACAAAACCTGCGGCGGGCGTAATAGCCACAAGACCTGCCACAGCCCCTGACGCTACACCGAACATCGTCGGTTTACCGGTACGGAACCACTCGATAACAGCCCAACTTAAACCTGCTGCAGCTGCGGCGGTATTAGTCACGACAAAAGCGTTCACAGCCAAACCATTGGCCGCAAGCGCACTGCCGGCATTAAATCCAAACCACCCAAACCACAATAAACCTGTTCCCAACACAACAAAAGGCATATTGTGAGGAGCCGGCACATGTTTATTCATGCTTTTTCTTCTACCAATCACAAGCGCTGTTATAAGCGCAGCTATACCGGCATTAATATGGACAACTGTCCCGCCGGCAAAATCAAGGGCACCTAAATTCCTGATCCATCCGCCCATACCCCAAACCCAATGACAAACCGGATCATATACCAAAGTGGCCCAAAGGACGGTAAAAAGCAAAAATGAAGAAAATTTCATCCGTTCGGCAAACGCGCCGATAATTAACGCGGGCGTGATGATGGCAAACATCGCCTGATAAATCATAAAAGCCTGATGAGGAATTGTAGCCGCGTAATCCGCGTAAGGCTCCAGTCCCACACCATTCAAACCTGCCCATTGAAACCCTCCCCAGAATCCAGTGCCGGGATGAAAAGACAGGCTGTAGCCGAATAAAACCCATTGCAAACTTAAAACACACATAATGATAAAACATTGCATAAGAACGCTCAAAATATTCTTACGTCGCACCATCCCCCCGTAAAAAAATGCCAATCCCGGCGTCATCAATAGCACAAGCGCTGATGACATCAGGATCCACGCGGTATCGCCTGCATTAATCATTTTTTCCTCCTTCATGAGTCCGCTATTGCTTCAATAACAGACGAGTGAACTCCGGATTTTCAACCTTGATTCATACGATAGTAAAAATTCGGAGCAATTAATTAAAACTTCTCCTTTGTATTTCTCCTTAAAAAACATAATTTAAATATACGCCACCGTAAAACCTGTCCTTCTGATTTCCATTGTATTTATCACTGACATTGCCCCAGGGAATACCGTAATTAACATTCGGCTTTAAATTCAAAGACTTTGCCAAGGGAATCGTAACGCCTGCTCCGATTGCCGCATCTCCGCCTTTGCCTTGATAATAAAATTTATTGTTATAGGCGATATGCCCTGATAAATCCAGGCTTAACGCATACGCGCCTGCTTTAAAAGGAATGCTGTGAGCCAGATTTAAAACCAGATAACTCCCCTGGCCACCGCCCTCTTCTTTGCGGCCGTAATCATAATAATAAAATACACCCGGGGATAAAAAAACCTTGCCAAACGTAACCCCCCAATAGAACTCACGGCTGAAACCGCGTGAAGCGCCGTCCGCCGGCACTAGATCAGGAAAATCATAATAAGTATGCCCGAATGACGCATCAAAAGACTCGAATGAATACGTATAATCAAAAATGTAATCGTTCTCTGCGGATTTTAACGCATCTTTATCCCGCAAATCACGGCTCATCCAAAAACCCAGCTTGATCCGGCCAAACTTAGAAACCGGGCTCTTAATATAAATGCCGGGTTGAACCACAGGATCTTCATCCAGCGTCATGCCGCGCCACATATAAAGAGAACTAAAATTAAGGTCCCCTGAAACCTCCCACCCCTTATCCGAGAGAATGCCTGCCGTCTCAGCGGCGGAACCTAAAGAGACAAAGATAAAAAAACCCACGCAGATAATTGCAAAACAATATTTTCGCATCGCCCCTCCTTTAGTTTAACCAAAATCTTCGCTTCATAAACCTGGGCGACAATGCCGGAAAATGAAAAAGCGCCTTTTCACCATACCTGGTGCTAAGACGCTCGTCGTCTCGAAAATTATAAAAAAATAGCGTTCCCATAAATCAGAACGCCTTTGTCTTACTACACTTCAATGTGTTTATTCAATTCTACAAGTAAAAAAAATATGTTTTTGGTAACCTTAAAATTAAAAAAATCTTCTAAATTTTTGACATTTATCTTTTATCTTGCTTTTTATTTTCACGACTGCAACGTGAGAGATCCCAAGTTGACGGCCAATCTCTCTCGTTGTCAACCCGCGCAAGCTCAAAGAAAGAACATCTTTTTCTCTGTCGGTCCAATTTTCGCGCTGGATATCCTCTAAAAAAATCTTGCTATAGAGATCATTAAAATCTGTCTGGGGCTTTTTTAAAGATATAAGATTTTCTAAATCCACTTCTTCCTGATCTTCGCTTAAAGAAGATAGGCGCACAAGGCTTACGCCATCCTGGGTTTTACGAATATAATTCTTTAAATAAAAATAACAGCCCTGAAGCACATAGCTGCTTGTTTTATCGCTTAATTTACCCTCTTTAAAATCCGCCCACAAATGCACAACAGCCTCTTGATACAAATCATCTTCATTAAAAAAGGTAAAACGGCCGTTCAAGCGGTGCGTGATCCCTTTCAACTTTGGTGCTATTGTTTGGACTAATTGTTCAAAGCTCATAAGATCCTCTATTCTTTTAGTTTTCTCATATCCGAGGCCAGGATAATGGCATCTGCGACTTCGCGCATTGTTTTACGATTATCCATGCTGTATTTACGCATCTTTTGATAAGCTTCTTCTTCGCTCTTTTTTTCTTCTTTCATAAGAATACCCTTGGCCCGCTCGATTTTTTTGCGAGCCTCAAGCTCCTCCTGGATCACTTTAGTTTTAACCAATAGCTCGGTATTTTCAATGGCCACAGCTGCCTGATGCGCCACAGAACTCAGAATATTGGTTTCTGTTTCGCTGAATTCATGAGGCTTGGACGTATAACAATTAATAACACCGATCACCTTGCCCTTGACAGCCAGAGGGACGCAAAGCAGAGAGCACAACCCTTCTTTTTTTGCGATATCTTTATGTTTGTATTCTTTTTCTTTTGTCACATCCAAAACAGTCAAAGGTTTATTTATCTGCATCACCCGGCCGGCAATGCCTTCACCCACTTTTAAGTGGGGCTTTTTGTTATATTCGTCACTGATACTCTGCGTAGCGCGGATCACCAGCTCTTTCTTCTTTTCATCCAATAACATAAGCGAACAAATATTGGAATCCATCAACTCCGCGATCACGGTCACAACCAATCGCAGCACATCTTCCAAATAAACATCTGATGCAATGGCCTTACTGATCTTCGTTAAAGCACTGATCTGTTCATCATAAGGAATGTTTTTTGTCATATTTTCCTTCTTTTTTTTAAAAGACAATAAAAAAAGCGCTCTTCATCCGTCTTTGGATATATTGCAAATGAAGAACGCCTTCGTCCTGAAATAAAAAAGTCCTTTTTAAGCAATCATTGCCTAAAAAGGACATCATTATCCGTTTTCGTTTCTTTGAAATTTGAAGGGGATTAAAAAAATAGCGCTCTTTTTTAAAGAACGCCTTCGTCCCCTTCTCTTTATGCACAATCTTTGTGCTTATTACGAGTAAATAATAACACAACACCGGCCATTTGTCAAGATACCAAGCACCCGCCTACATACGCTCGATCCTGACAACCACTTCGTTCCCGAATGTATTTAATACGCTGTTCTTGAATCCTGGCCCTAAAGTTTTTTCAAGGTCGCCTGCCACAGACTTTTTTAACACGGCATAAGTCACGGGCTGTTGTTTTAAAAACTCTATCGCTTTTTGCTGGGTATCAAGAAACGCCACAGGGTGCGGACTGAAAAACTGTTTCCCGTTAACCTCAAGGATCGCCACAGGCCTGTCGGTATAAAAACGCACACCGCGCGCAAAAAATTTAGTGCACACGATCGCGCCCTCAACGCCCTCCTGTTCATTTAAATACATTCCAGAATATTTAGAGGAAACATAAGGCTCAAAGTTCGGCCGCGCGGCGATAACCGCCGTCAAAAACATCAAAGGAAGAAAACCTGAAAGCGCCATCAGACTTTTAAAAATATCCTTCTTCAAAACAAAAATCAACATCGCCAAAAAAACTAAAAAAGAAACAACCATCATGATATAAACTGAAGGCTTATAAGAAATGTAGTGCGCGAATCTCGATCCGGCGCCCCATAAAACCACGGGGATCAGAAAAAGAATGCCCAGGGTAACGTAGACGGCGATTTTAAAAAAACGCCCCATCGTTTTATTTTTGAGATTTTCTGCGACAAAATTCCCTGTGATAAGCGCCAAAGCCGGAATGGCCGGGAATATGTAACTGACAAGTTTTGAATGAGCGAACTGAAAAATAAGAAGAACAGACACAACGCAGGAAACAAGAAATGAGTCCAGCGGCAGGCCTCCTTTTGTCATGCGGGTTTTAAGGAAAAATAGCGCCCCGAGAACAAAAAGGCTCCAGGGGAACATGCAGCCAATGGCAGAAGCAGGATAAAAATACCAGGTATCGTTTTTGGCGTGTTCCGCCTCAATAACGCGGCGCCAATGGTCATTATAAAAGAATTCCTGGTTAAACGCCGCGCCGTACGTCTTAGCCATGAAAATATACCAGGGCAATGCGACAAGGAGGAACGCAAGGAACCCAAAAAGAAATTCGCGGCATAAAATAAACCGGACATTCTTCTGAATGATTAAGAACAGGAGGACCGTCGCAAGAACAATCAAGAGCCCCAGGGGCCCTTTGGCAAGAACCGCGAGTCCTGCGAAAATAAAAAATAATAAAAAACTTAAAGTTTTCCGCTCTCTGTTGATATATCCCCAAAAAAAAGCAACTAAAGAAAAAAGGATAAGAACGGAAAAAAACATATCCGTAAAAACTGTCCTCGCCAAACCGACATAGAGGCCGCTGGAGGCCAAAATGAGGCTTGAAAGAAAAGCCTTCCTGTTATCCCTAAAACCCAACACCCCCAATAAATAGACCGCCACAACGCCTAAAAGAGCAAAAAACGCCGGAAAAAAACGGGCGCCGAAATTAGTCACCCCGAAGAAAATAAAACCCAGGCGCAAAAGCCAATAGGTAAAAATAGGCTTCTCAAACTGGGGTTGATCAAAGAGAACTGGCGTCATCCACGTCTTGTGCTGCACCATTTCTTTGGCGGTCTGGGTGTAAAAAACTTCATCAGGGTCTGTGAGGCTTAAAAAGCTATTGCCAAAAATAAAGAAAAAATAAGATATCACGATCAGAATCAAAATATTTTTAGCATGAATTCTTTCTCTCACTCAATTCTCCTTTTGTAAAAGTTCACTCAACGTCACGAACGCGTACCCGCGTTCTTTAAGCCTTTCAATCAGGCGCTTCACCGCCAGGACTGTTTCATGCCGGTCGCCGCCTTCAGCAGCAAAAGCCCCTCCGGAATCATGGAACAGAATAATATCACCAGGCATGATGTGGTGCAAAAGATATTTAATCATATATTTATCGTCAAACGTCACCCAATCTTTGGAATTGAGAGTCCAGAGCACAATGGTGTACCCAAGGTCTTTAATATACGCCTTTTCCATCCCTGTCACCCAGGCCTTAGGGGGCCTGAAAAATCGAGTCGTTTGCCCCGTTATATTCTTGATCACCCTCTTCGTCTTCTCGAGCTGCTCCATCAATTCCGAAGGCTTATAATAAAGAAGCACGTGATGATCATAGGTGTGATTGCCTATTTCATGGCCTTCTGCTGCCACACGTCGCGCGACATCGGGGTATCTTTCGACATGCGCCCCCAGCATAAAGAAAGTTGCTTTCACATGAGCGCTTTTTAATTCATCCAGGATTTGCGGCGTCCAAACCGGAGAAGGGCCGTCATCAAAAGTCAACGCCACAACCTTTCTGGCGACAGGCGCGCGATAAATAGCCCCTTTTCTTAAAAGAACGGCTTCGTCAAAAAAAATACTTAACACGGCAAACAGCGCTCCGGCCGCCACGAAAAAAATCAAGCCCCATTTAAATATTTTTTTCATCAGTTATTCTTTTTCTTTATCAATGATGACAAAACGCTTCCAACCATCAGCGCAGGAATTAAGCTTCACGTCAAAAAAATGCCCCCGATAAACAACGCTTTTCATCGGCTCAACAATATTGCCGGGCATGCCCAGTGTCGGCGCCGAAAGGATCTGCGGTATTCTTCTTATCGCCGCCTCTTCTTCTAATGTTAAATTTTTATCAGTGCGCCGTTTATACAATTCCGCATCACTAAGGTCTTGCAAAATATAATAATCATTACACCCGATCCCGGCGACCATGTCAACGGCAACGCATCTAAGCAAAACATCTTTTCCTCTCAACACCTCAGGCTTATTTTTGAAAATATCTTCAACTTCCGATATTGAGTATATTTTTTTCCTATCGAGGCGTTGCGGCGTGTTGCTGGGCTCCGGAGTCAAAATAACAGTACCAGCCCCTTTGAACGACAATACAATTTGATCTCCAGTATCGCTCACACTGAAAGAATCCAGAACATCCTTCCCTTCCTGGGTGAGCCACTTTTTTAAAGCGTTGGCCGCGCCAACCTCATCACCGCTTGAAGACAATTTCCACCAGGAAGCCAAAACCTTATTTTTGAATGTTTCCATCATGCCGATACGCTTGGACCACGCGACGGCGTCAGAATAAATAATTTCAGCTCCTTTGCCGTAAATATTATACTTGATATCTGTTTTCTGTCCATTCCAACAAACGTCAGTTGCTCCACACGCCTTCCCCGGGCCGTGCTGAGACAATAAAAGTTGTTTCAGCTCGGCTTTTTGATTTTCATCGCTTGTTTCAAACTGAACAGTGACCATTTCAAAACGATCTTGCGTAAACCAGTAGAGTATCCGTTTGGCCTTAAAGCCGTTAAAATCCAAATTTTCATCGGCGCGCGTCATCTCTTTCGAAGACCCGTATTGATGCGCCAAAGTCAAATGCTCGAATCCGGATACAGGGGCCTGCCATTTCTTATCGCGAAATCCTTCTGGTTCGTTAAGAACGGCCCAGAGAACCGCCGGAAAAACAACTAAATAAATAAACAAACTTGACTGCAAAATCAAGAATAATTTTTTATTCACTTTAAAAACCCCCTCTTTTTTAAAAAATCTTTTTCCAGGCAAGCCCCCTTAATGCTCCAGGAGTCTTAATTTGTCCAGATTGCGACGGCACTCTTCGCATGCCGCATCTATCTTTAAGCACTTCTCAAAAATTTCTTTTGCGCGGGCCCACTCCTTCAAGCCGATCATGGCGAGCCCAAGATTGTTAAAAGCAGCGCTATTCTGCGGATCAAGAAAAATAACACGCCTGAAATGTTGTGCTGCTGCGGCAAAATCCTTCTTTTCTCTTAGAAAGATATTACCCATATAGAAATAGGACTCTTTCGAGTCAGGCGCCAGCTCTATGGCGCGATTAAACGCGAAAACGGCTTCATCCCAGGATCCTTTTTGATAATAACAACGGCCCAATTTCTTTATAACCGGGACAAAACGCGCATCCAGCTTTAAGGCCTTGTTATATTCCTCAATAGCCGAATCCCATGACCCTATTTTATAAAAATAATTACCTAAATCAAAGTGAATGCCGAAGCGCTCTGGATAGAATTCTGCCATTTCAAGAAGCAGTGTGCCGTAATTTTTATAGACACAGCCGCGTATCATGGAAAACAAAGAATAAAACACGATGAGAATGATCACAGAACTTCTTTTAAATTTCTTTAAAAACCCTGACGACAAAAACACGGCAAGACTTAAACACAGGCCGGCCATGGGCAGGTACAGATAGCGGCTGGCAATAGGATTGGTTATCGGCCACAACCCTGAAACAGGCAGAAGCGCCACAAAAAACCAAAAGATACCGAAAGAAAACTCTTTAAAACCGTTTCTGCACTTCACCGCAATGATCAAAAGGATTACAATCAACAAGGCTGAAAAAATAAAAGACGGGTCTAATAATGACAGGACCGTATAGCGCGGGTCTAAAGGCAGAATTGTCCTTAAGTTAATGGGAAACAAAAACCAACCAACATAAGCCGCCCATATCCTTACCATTGAAAGAAGGCCCGTAAACAAGCTCCCGCCTGGATAAGACGCCGCCAACCCGGCGTGGCCTATCACAAATCCCCAGACATAAAGATAAAAGGCCAGCACCACAAAATAACCGGCGTAAGAAACTGATAAATTCCATAGTCCCTTGAGGCGCTTTTCTTCACCGCCAAAAAAACCTTCGTAAAGTATTAATAAAAATGGCAGGACGATTGCCGTCTCTTTAGAAAAAAGAGCCAATAAGAAAAAAAACAGCGACAAAATATTTGAGGATATTCTTTTCATTCCCTGCGCAGCCTTCCTCTTGATAAAAAAGATCCACGAACAAAGGCTGAAACAAAACACTAAAAGATCCTCACGAAACGATATGACATTAACGGCTTCAGCATTCACAGGATGAAGGGTAAAAAATAATGAAGCCACACAAGCGACTGTCCTATTCTTCGTCAATGTATTCAGAAAAAAGAAAAATAAGAGCCCGTTTATAATGTGGAGCGCTAAATTTGTCAGGTGGTAACCGAACGGGTTAAGTTTCCAAAGGGCGTGATCAAAAAAATACGACAGGGTCACAAGCGGCCGATACGTGGACTCACCTGACCCGGCAGAAGGATTCACAAAGATACGGCCGCCCACGTCAATGGTCGAAGTCAAATACTCTTGACTAAAAACCTTGGGCAGATTAGCCCAGGATTTTATAAAAGGAGAGCTCACAATACCCAAAAGATCGTCCTGAACAAAGCCGTTCCTTAAAGAAGGCGCATATACAGCCGCAGTTAAAGCAATGATCAAAATAACAGATTTTGCGCAGGAAAAAGGCAGGAAGATTTTTTTGCGGAGTTTTTCAGTTGATTTTGTGTTATCCATGAATTTTTTAGAACAAGAAAAAGCATCTCGTCTTGTCCTGGCGATGATTTCTAAGGTTTAAGCCGGATGCGCGCCGCGCCGCCTGATCCTTGCACCGATCCAAACAATGCCTTTCCCCAAAAAATATCCAATCAGAGCGCCGGCGATCGCATCAGAAGGATAATGAACGCCGCAATAGATCCTCGAAAATGCGACCATAACAGCTATCAGATAAAAATAGAAAGGCTTTTTATAAAACGCACTTAAGAGCGTCGCGGCTAAAAATACATTGACCACGTGGCCTGAGGGAAAAGAAAATGGACCTGCGTGGGCCAATACATTTACATGCGGCAAAACCACAAAAGGCCTTGGCCGCGCAACCAGAACTTTCAAGAAAAGACTGGCCCAATAAGCGACAAAAAGCCCTGTTAGCAAATAAACACCTATTAATTTTTCTTTAGCCTTACAAAACAAAAGCAAAAGAACAGCGATAATGGATAAGGTTTCCCATTCACCAAGCTTTGTTAACCAGACAAAAAATAAATCCAGGAACCTGTTGCTGCAGGCGTTGTTGATAAAATAAAAAACAGCATTATCAAGTGCGATCAACAAAAAACCTCTCTTTTTCTACTCCTATAGAACTAAGATATGCTTGAAAAAATACAGGAAGGATAACTAATAGCACTTAAAACAATTCCTTTGCCTTAAGAGATAAACTTCATTTATTCACAGTCGAAGAGCTAACAACAAAAGCCTTGAGCTCTTCTCGGTCCTGAGTTGAAATATTCAAAAATTCAAGGCCAACGTCAAATCTTTTGGTAACAACCTCAGACTCCCTGATCCACTGGACACGGCTCTTGGAACGGATGGTTTTCTGATTAGGCAATATAATCACCAGATCCAGAAGTTCTCCAACCTGAACCCTTTCATTAATATTGAGGCATATACCACCTTCGGAAATATTTCTGGTCTTATCGTCTTTGAACGGTGCTTGTTGAATAGGATTTGCTATTTTCTCCCAGACAACATCAACATAGGCATTCAACCGCAAATGTTTTCTTTTCTCTTCCATTAAACCGCTCCTTTTGATTCATTCTACTCCAAACAAAAACCCCCTGCAATTTATTTCATTGCAGAGGGTTGTGTTTCAAAAACTGCCCCTTTGGGACGACTTTCGCAAATGGTTAATGACGAAAGAGCCAGAAAATATGCATAATGAACAGTCTTGTTTACTTAAATAACTCCTTTACTTGGGGTAGTAAATAGTAAGCAATAGGAAGCCGCTCCATTAGTAATGCTATTTCTTCTCAGTGTTTCCTTTTTTATAAAAAATTAATCCTAAACCAAGTGCAAGTGATAATAAAATCGGAATAGAAAAAACGAATATGGCAGCAATTATTCCCTGAGCGACATTACCGTTTGGATTTGCTGTCTTAAGTCCATTAATAATACCGGTAGCGATAATAATAAATAGGCCCATGCCTAACAGTGTAAATAATAAGCCAATAATTTTTCTAATAGCATTGGGCAAGCTGCCTGCATTAATTGCTACACAGAAACCCAAAGTAAAAACCAAAATTCCTGCTTCCAATATTAATTTTGTTAGTTTTGACGGGTTATCACTTGTAAACACTCTAAGAAAAAATAAAAGCCCTATCCCTAATATCAATATTGTTGGGGCTGGGGTTATTTTCTTCATCTTCTCTCCCTCTCCACTATTTTCAACACAACAAAAACAAATTGCTATTTTTTATAGCTTTCACGAAAACACTTCCATTCCAAAATCAAACAAAAACCCTTACAACATAAATTGTCACAGATGGTTAAAAATAATTAACTGCCCCTATTGGACGAGTTTCGCAACTGGCTATTAGATAAGACTGCTGCCTATCCTATCTCTTAATGGCAACCGTGTTGCCCACAAGCATTCTGTATGGTTAGTTCCTGAAGCCCACCTTTAGTAAACTGGCTAATAATGTCTGCGACTGTTCCTGGAATAGCCCGATAAGCCTTTATTCCACCCTGATTAAGTCCTTGAACGGCTCTAGCGCCCATTCCGCCGGTAACCACAGCGTCAATCTTCTTGCCCATTAACGCATTCATTGGCTGGCACATCCCATGGGCATGATGCTGATTGGCATTATCAATGACCTCAATAGTTTCTTTCTCTGTATCAATAATTGTAAAGTACGGCGCGCTGCCGAAATGGCCATACACCTGAGCTGACTTTCCTTCATTCGTTTCTGTCGGAATGCATAACTTCATTTTGACTCTCCTCTCTTGGCTATAACAACACTTTGACATACATCTTTATAAACTCTAACAATCAATCCTGCTTTTCGTAAATATTCTTCTACGCCCACTAATGACATTCTAGAAGCCTCATGTCTATGGCCATCTAAGGCATGTATTTTTTCCATAATTCTCTCGCCCTTTTTATTCAAATCAGCAATAATAAGCTTGTTTTTAGCCACCCTAATCATTTCTTTTAAGCATTTACCAGGATTTTTAGCATGATGAATAAAATTTACTGAAATCACATAATCAAATAAGTTATCCTTATATTTCAACTTTTCGGCATTCATAATCTTAAGCGATACAGCTTTATTAAGTTTAAGGCTTCTAAGCTTTAGCCTTGCGAAGTCTTGAGCTTTTCTATCAAGGTCGATTGAAACTATTTTGAAGCCATTCTTTGCCAATGCAACCGCCATATGACCTTTGCCTGTGCCGACTTCAAGAATTCTCCCTTTTGAAATTCTAGCTTTTGCAAGTATAAATTCCCTGGCCCTGGGAATATCGTAGCCATATTTTTTGAATAACTTTAACCTTTCTTCATCTTGTTTAATTAGCTTATTCATTTAACCTAACCTCTTAACCGTTCCGCCTTCTATCTTTAATGCTTTGGCGTTCAAAAGGGCATCCGCTATTTTCTTATGCGCAGAATTAATGATATTACCGAAGGTCTGGCGTGAAATGTTCATTTTCTTTGCCGCATCTTCTTGATACAGTTCTTCCAAATCCGCAAGCCTGATAGCCTCTAACTCATCAAGAGCAAGATTGACTTCTACTAAACTATTCAAAGGAATACCCCGAGGCTTGAAGTAGTTTGTATCAGGCTTACATCTTATTCTTCTGCAACGACAAGGCCTAGACATATTCCTTCCTTTTAGTTATTGGCATATGCTAATAATAACATTTCTTTCGGGACGTGTCAAGACAAAAACAAAACCCTCAACAATTTATTTCATTGTGGAGGGTTTAGTTTAAATGGCTGCCCCTATTGGACGAACTTCGCAACTGGCTATACTCAAAAGGATAGAAAAATTATCAACACTGCTAATTGTTTTTACCTACCTTGCCCCTTTCCTGATTTAACAATTGGAAAAATAAATATTAAAGGCAAGGCTGTTATGATTTCGTATATGGCTGATTTAGAAAATACAATCCCTCTGATTCGCTCCATTATGACTCCAGGCTCAAATTTATTCCATTGCAAATACATCGGAACAACAACCCACGCTAAAACTAAATAAACAATGCCTCCTATAGCCCACCAATCCCTGCGAAGAATCAAATAAATAAACAAAATCATGAGAGCCACACCCAAAAGAATGCTAAAAATTATCGCCATATTTTTCCCAATGATACCAGGTAATGAAAGAATCAAAAAAATAAGCAGACAGGTAGAAAAAATAATTAAACTGGAGGTGAACACAATTTTCTTTAGAATTCTTTTGGTATTCATAAAATTAGTAACCCACTGCAATATATTATATCACAGGGGGTTAAAACTCTCTCACGCGTTAATCTCTTGAGATACTTAATTTACGCAATCTGGCTTTATCGCCTTTGATTAATGCCAATTTCTTTGCTCTACTCCAACGTTTTATCTGCTGTTCGCGCCGTTCCGCACTCAATCTATCTTCGAAAGGCTCCTTATGCAAAATCTCTTTCGGTCTATTGTAATTCGTGTAATGGCCGCCTTTGCCACTGGTGTGTTCTTTGAAGCGTCTTTCGATATTATCGGTAACACCCGTGTAAATAGCTCCGCCTTGACACTTCAACATGTAGACATACCACATAACTTGCCCTTCGACGCGTTCGCCTCTTCGAGGCTCACTTGCTCAGGGTGGTTCGACCTATCCAAAAATGACTGCGCCCTTCGCCACCAACTCAGGCTTTGCTCCACTCGGCAAAGTGGTGAGCAAGCCCGAGCGCAGCGAAGGGCGCGTCGAACAACTGCCCCGTTTGGACTCGAACCAAAATACTCAGATCCAGAATCTGAAGTCCTACCGATTAGACGACAGGGCAAAATGACTATTATCCAGGGTACATCCCACCATTTTGCCCGTGTCGAGTCCCGATAACATCATGGGACGAGACCAGGGCAATATGTATGTTTAAAAACTTACTTGGTGCACTCTATTGTAATATCCTCAATGAATTCTGACAAGCGTAAATTTTTATAAAGATCAGCTGAAACCGTAAACGGAAAAACTCATAATACGAAGTTCGAAAGCCCAAAATTCTCTATTCTGAATAAGCCGCTATAATGCAAAAGCTGAAACATGTAGTTTCAGCTTATAAGATTCAACAAAAAATATGCGCGAATGCCACTAGAGGATAAAAATACTGTCTGTCCCCGCTTTTTTCTGATTACTTGCTATTTGGCACCGATTGCGCTGCCTGATAAGCTCTGTAAGCAGCTGAATTTTTCGGCAACGAAGAAGGATCAGGAATTACAATTGAAGATGCAATGCTTCCGGAATCACCCAAAGATGAAACCGGCCCTGCGGCAACAACAGCCTGAGCCAAAGAACTGGACCCTCCGGAATCTGAATGTTTACGTTTATAGACTTTGCCTGCATAAGCCCCAGCTCCGGCCCCTGCAATGGTTCCAGCGAGCGATCCTCCCAAAACACCACCAAGCGCAGGCCCACCTACGGCACCACCTACAATAGCTCCATAAACTTCGGGATTTTTTCTAACACTCCTCTCAACATATTGAAACGAACTCTTGGCTCCGTCTTGAACGTGTTCTGATGTACTATGCGCTCCTTTTTCAACATGCTGCACTGTGCTCTTGGCTCCTTTTTCAACATGGTGCACAGCACTCTTATAAGCCTTTGTTACACTCCAGGCCTCAGCTACACTGCTTTGAAAAAAAACAAAAACCGAAATTGCCAAAATCAGCGTTAGTGTTTTTCCCATAGCGCCTTTTCCCCGCTTTTTCTAATACTTTTACAGGTTTTTTAAGATAAATCGTTCGTATTTAAAGTATATATCATTCCCCATACAAAATAAGACAAAAGCAGCCCTGCATGGAAAGCGTTTTCTTTGCATTTTTTTAAGATATTGTTGAAATGTTATAGCGGAAATAAACTCAAAAGGCCAGGCATGAAGATAAAAAAATCTCCGTAACTGGTTACGGAGAAAGCGATTGCATGAATTTCGTTAAAACTTAAATCCAGGCCTTTATTAAAAACGAATTACCAGGAAAGCCGCAAAACCTGATGACACTATCAGCAAAGGGCCGAAAATAAACCTGAACTTAAACATGATTTTATTGAAAATATTCAATTCGATGTCACCTTCAAGCAGGCTTTCAACTTTTGAGCCCATCCCAAATTCAGCTAAAATAAATTTTTCAATCCTTGAAAAGACTTTTGGGGCAAAAAGGAAAATCCCGCTTAAAACAAATGATGAAAGCGTCAAAAGCAATAAAATCAGCTTTATAAATATCATGCCTTAACCTCTTTTTTCAAAACTTAGAAATACCATTTTTAAAACCTTCTTTTAATATTATAGTATTTTTCTCGAGCATATTCAACCTGAAAAATGATTTCAACCTGAAGCCCCTAAAGGAAAACTGTTTTTTAAGCATGCCTTGATATTTTAAAAAATCAGCAATCAAATACCCTGCTTAAAATAACGCGAGAGATATTATCCGCCAAAAGCTTATTGCCTTCATCCGTGCAATGCCCGAAATCCCCACCGAACACGTCCCAAAAATATTTCTTATACCCGTCTTTATTAACGGCATCTTTAAACACTTTTTCATTATCAACAAAAAGCACATCGTTTTGTTCCTCAAAAATCTTTTTTAGTGGTGCGACACTATGCATCGGGTACTGAACACAAACCAAGCGGATACCTTTTCTATCCAGGATTTCTTTAATCTGCCGATAGCTTGATATCGTCACAGGATTGTAAAAAATTCTCCTCATTTCTTGTGCTTTCGACGTGTATTTTTTTTCTAAGTCTGGCTCACCCATCTGTTTATAAAGCGCCGCGAGAAGCCCATAAATCCGGTCATAATTTGGATTAAGGGCATTGGCTATTTTAAGAAATTTTTCGGCGTCTTCAAGTTTTCCGCTGTTGCGATAAAACCATCCTAAATTAATATAGGCCTCATCATTTTTTGGATTGATTTCAATGGCTTTTTTAAAGGCCTCTTCGGCCAGGGACATCTCACCTTGATCTCTATAAACCTGACCCAGCCCGATAAATGCATCCTCATTGGGAGGGCCGAAACTTGAGGCTTTTTTGAATGCGGCCTGCGCGGCCAACAGCTTGGACTGAATACTGTAAACCCATCCCAACCCCAAATAAGCCTCATTGTTGCCCGGGTTCAACGCAATGGCTTTTTCAAATGCGGCTTCGGCTTCATTGTATTTACCCTCATCCCGATAGACCCATCCTAAATTAATATAGGCCCAATCATCGCCCGGATTAAGTTCTATTGACTTCTTAAATGCGGCCGCAGCCTCCAAAGGCGAAAGCTTACCTTGGTCCCGATACACCTGACCTAACTTGATGTACGCCCAATTATTTTTGGGATTAATTTCAATGGCCTTTTTTAAAATTGCTTCAGCCGAGGCAAAGCTCCCTTCATCCCGATAGACCCATCCTAAATTAATATAGGCCCATTCATTATCCGGCGCAAACTCAATGGCCTGCTTAAGAAATTCTTGTGCTTCAAAGAACCGGCCGGCATCGCGATAGATCCAAGCCTGTTCAATTAAAGACCAGCCTTTGACATTATTCTTTGGGTTAAGTGTACGGGCTTTCTGAAAACTCTGCTCCGCTTCCCGAAGCCGGCCCTGCTCCCGATATACCTGAGCCAATCCGATATAAGCCTGATCATCTGCAGGATTAAGTTTCGTAGCACGTACATAAGACCGCTCCGCCTGAGAAAGAGAAATCTTGCCCTGATCCCGATACACCCAGCCCAATTCTACATAAGCCCTGTCACTATCCTTGACCGCGCAACCAGCTTTATCTGTTTTCTCTTGCGGGTTTTGTTCTTTAAAAACGTCGGCTTTTATCTTATCTTCCCCTGTTCCCGCAGCCTCCTGAAGATTATTTTTTTGAAAAACTTTCAGGCCGTCTTTTTTTGCTTTTACAGAAATATGCATTGAAAGCCAACGGAAAAAATTATAAGTTTTAAAGGAACTTAAAAAAGAAAGGAGTTTTGAATCAGGGGCTTTTTTGTAAATCATATGGTAGGCGCCGTCGTTAATGCCCATCATGACAACAACCATGTCCGGCTTCACTGTGGCGAGATTGCTTTCCAATTGCGCAAGGATCGTCCGCGATGTCGTCCCGACAACACCCTTGTCAATAACGCTAAAAGGCATTGCGCACTTTTTTCGGTTCAATGCTTCTTCCAGAAACGCAGGATACTGCCCCTGCGTCGTCGATTCACCCAGACACATAATTTTATAAACGCCGACGCGCCTGGCTGACACTAAATTTTTATACTCACGGTTCAACGATAAAACAAAACCGCCGGCACGCAGCCCCAGCTCAAGAAGGACGCAAGAAAAAAGAATCCCTAAACTTATTAATGCGGCTTTTTGCGTTAAAGAAGGACTATTTTTCATGGTTTTTCAAATTATACCATAGGGAATAATTCTTGCGCGGACAACAATGGATTTTTTTTAACACGCAGAGTATCCCGTATCGCTTTAAAAACAAGACAATAAAAAACTCCGCTTTTTTGACGGAGTCCGCAGGAAACCTCGCTAAAGTGCCCAATTAGAGTTGGATACGGGTATGCTCCCTGCGTTCATTTGAAGAAACAAACCTGGCAATTGCCTGACGATCCTCTTCGCTGATATCCAAAAACATGAGCCCAAGCCTGTTTTTTTTCCTGAGCCCTTTCAAGGTCTCACAATAACGCACCTCGCTTTTGGTTTTGATATTATGGCCCAGGCCAAAAAGCTTGCCATCAATATCTAATTCTAAAACCAACCCTCTTGGGATAAGATATCTTGATAAAACCCTGACGCCTTTTTCACTGATATCTATAGCCTGAGTATCGAATTGATCGCCTTCTATGAGCCTGAAAGACCCACGTTGACTCTCATCAATGCGGCACTTCACTATCAGTTCAAGATCAACGCGAAAAGCTCTTCGAGTTTCCATAAAAAATCCTCTTTTTCTCTACAGGCCAGCTCTCCTTTAAAAAGAAAGGCTTTCTTTACACGAGTTCATTATAGGCTTCACCATAAACCCAAACAAGAGAAAAATGATTAGAAAATCATCAATCTTTAGGACTCTTTCTCGGATAGCAAAGGACGTGGCTGACCAATAAAGGAAGAAGATTAAAAGAAAGCACAAACTTAAATTTTATGATATGAAGGGCCTGCTCATTTAATTCCTTGATCTGATTATAGAGCGGCTCCAAAACTGTCTCTTTTCCTTCTAAAACGACGATGAGGTTCGGATAATCCAACCTTAACTCAAGACTCGATTCTTTGGGCAGAGGGCTTTTCAGGCTTAGTTTCCAGGCGATTTTCGGGGTGATCGTGCGATGCCGGAACTCATGCATTTCAAAAACAACACAAAACTTAATCGCATCAAAATAGTTCTCGTTTTTAATTACTTTTAAGGAATATGTCTGCCCATCGCTCTGCCCTTTTGGGAAAAACAGGATTTCAAACGGAAACGCGATCGGCATCACCTTGTACCGCGATAGATACGTGTAAGATTCAACAGGTAAAAAACGCGGCTCTCCGTCAGGAAAAATAAGTGAAAAATATCTCTTTTTTAAAAGAACCTTGTAGCGCAGGAAAAAACGCAAGCGTGCGGCAAACGACATAAGCGCACAGAATATTTCAGGGTTTCTTTTAAAAAATTTATTTTTTTTACAGGATTTAATGAATTTTTCGGGAAAATAATTCGCTACAGCCATGGCCATGACACAATTCCAGAACAAATCCTTCCTTGATCTTGATAAAGGCAAAAACATATTAAAATTACTGATGGATTTCGACGTGTGCGTCTCTAAATCACGCTCCTGGATAACGCCGCTTTCAAGAAACTGCTCAGTCATAGGCGTCTTGGGAAAATAACACATGGAAAAAATAATGACATTATATGGCCGCGGCAACGACAAGAGCAGGTCAATGCACGCCTCATGATCCTCTTCTGTTTCGCAGGGATTATCCGCGATAAGATCAAACCTGATATTGATATTTTCTTTTTGGACGAATTCAGTGAACGCGATGATATCCTGATTTTTTTGCGGCCGTTTCATGATGCCCTGGCTGACACGTTCGCTACCTGATTGAATGCCCACATGGACTTCAATCAGGCCGGCGTCTGCCAGTAATTTCATGATCGTTTGGTTAGAATGCCTCGGGTGCCCATAACAAGAAAAAGTCTTGCCTATCTTTTTCTTATAAAGCTCAGTAAATTCCCTGACCCAGGCCTCGTCGTAGGTAAACACATCATCCCAGAATCTTACCCCGGCCAAAGGCTTATTTTCGAAAGCATAAGACAATTCATCGATTACATTTTTTGGGCTCCGGCGCCGTAAATACGGACCGAGATCATCGTATTTTTTCCTGATGATGCTGTTGCAGCAATAAGAACAAGTGAACATGCATCCCCGGGAAGTCATAATGGGATAAACCCCGACACTCCCGCAGGAATGAATTCTCGGATCCTTGATAATACGTCCCTCATCGATCAAAAACTTGTTCCCATCCTCCACAAGATCCGGGAAAGGCAAAGAATCCAGGTCTGTGATCAGCGGGCGCAAAGGATTTTTTTCGATTTCACCGTTCTCTTTTTTAATCCACAGGTTTTTGATGCCTGTGACGGGTTGGCCTTGATGCAATTTCTGCGACAACTCCCAGAGCGGGTATTCCCCCTCCCCCAGGCAGACATAATCCGCATACGGGATGCAGTCTTCAGGGCAGAGAATCGCATGCACCCCGCCCCAGACGACAGGGACATTCAAATCTCTCTTGATCTGAGACGTAATGATCTTCGACGTCGCGAATGAACCCGAGGCAACGCTTAAGCCCACCAGATTCGGTTTCAACTCTTTAAGTAAATTTATTAATAGCCTTAAATCTTCGGAAGGACAGAGATTGTGGTTTAAAGGCGGATTAATAAAATAATCGTTCTCAATAATGGATTGGGGGAGCCGTTGCTGCTGGAAAGCAATAAACCAGGCCGGGTACCCTTTGGATTTGAGAAAGGAACTCAAGTGCCTGGCACCAAAATCGACATTGAAAAGACTGATGAGTGCTACTGAAAAATCTTTACGGTCTGCCATGTTTTAAAAAGAATTTATAAAAAAACAAATTCAGAAGCCCCTTGGCCTTTTTCTATAATATGATCTCCTGAAACTGCTTCCTGGATCGTAAAATCATTAAGAGATCTCGCAAAAAAATCCTCTTGCCGCGTAACACCGATTTTTTCAATTATAAAAGAAAATTGTTTGTATTTAAAGCTGATTCTTTCCGGCAGCTTGTGCTTATTCAACGTGAAGGAAGGCGCCAAAATAAGATTCTTTCCGTATGCCGCCTCGACCAAAACACCGTCTTTATATATAAAAAGGCACGCCGCATCGCCAAAAAAGCCTTTTCTGTATAGACGCTGGGCCAGAACTACCGTATAGCGGGGAGTAAAAAAGCGGCCCCAGAACCAATTGCCTGTCGGCGGCAATTCACCGAAACCGGGAAAATAGTTATGGTCATGATACCCCACGCCCGTTCCCTGGATAGCTTTACTGTCATAATGCAAAACCCCTTCAACCCTGGCCCGCGGCGCGGGAACGATCCACGATAAAAAACAATTCCCGAACCGCGCAGGTTCTATCACCGCAAATCCTTTTAAAATCGGTACCAGGACAAATTTAAAAGAAACATCCTTTTCATTCACCTCAATTTGATATACGCCATTCGTTTCAGTAACAAAATTTGCCCCCATCCGTACATCACACTTCTTTTTTGAAGCTTTTACGTCTTTAGGCAAAAAATCAAAATGGTAAACTTTTCTCAGGCCGGTTTTCAGGTCAAAAAGGGTCAAATCTACATTTCCTCCTTTGGCATAGATCATAAAAGAAAGGGCGAAATGGACCCGGTCTTTTAAAATTCCGTCGAAGTACCACCATTCCACATAATATTTGTCGAATGAATAATGCTGAGCCGCATCTTTAGTGAAGGGAACGGGATAAACGGGCTTGGAATAAAGGATGAAGCGGGTGATAAAGATTAAGAGAAAAATAAAAAAAACCCAACCGATCTTCTTCAAAAATCGCGTGGGTTTTTTCAGACGACTCATTTGGAATTTTTCACTATCGCGCGTATGCAGAAACCTTATTTTCCTAAAACGTCGCAAGGTTCATTGGGCCGCTGCGGTCTAAAAAAAGGCTATTTTTTACCAGGCGTGCTCGCGGAACCAATCATCGCCCTTTTGAATGCTTTTTAAATCCCTACCGAATCCTTTGCAGGTCTCGCAGCCCGTCAAAAGAAATATGACGCTAAAACAAATAAGCGCCGCTTTTGCAATTGCCTTTAAATGCTGTCGGGAGTCCTTATTTTTTAAATTCATATGCGCTTTTTAAAAAACCTGCTCTCTTTAAGCTTTATAATCTCACAACCGACGGATATAATCAATACAAAAATTAAATGAAAAAAAGGGTCTTTTTTTAAAATCAACCTTCATTTCTTGAAAGCAGCAAGCACCTCATCGATCCTTCCGATGGTCTTCTCCTGCCCCAAAGCTTCCAGCAACTCAAACATTCCGGGCCCTACGGTCTTGCCACTCACAGCGACGCGCAAAGGATGAATAAGCTGTTTTGTCGTGATGCCGCACTCAGTGACCGCGGCCTTGAAAGCAACCTCTGTTGCTGCCGCGTTAAATTCAGTGATTTGAAGAAATTTTTCTTTTAAAATACCGAATTCACGGCTCAAATCTTGCGCAAGATATTTTTGGCGCGCTGCTTCATCGATAACAACCGTGGGTTTAAAAAAAACATTTACCGCGTCACGCAGCTCGATGAGCGTCGTTGCGCGTTCGCGATATAATTTTAACACGCGCGGCAGCTCTTTTTCATCAAAAGGAACCTGATCCGGATTTTTCTCAGCTTCGCAAAACGATTTCAATTCAGCGCCAAGCTTCTCTAAATCCATATTTTTTATATACTGGGAGTTAAGCCACAGCAATTTATCCATATTGAAAGCCGCGGCGGTCTTATTGGCGTCTGCAATATTGAATTTCTCGCCAGACTCTTTTAAAGAAATAATTTCCTGGTTGTTGCCCGGCGACCATCCCAAAAGCATGAGATAATTCACAAGTGCCTCGCTTAAAAAACCCATGCGCCTGTATTCAGTGATCGCTGTTGCTCCGGCGCGCTTGGACATCCGGCCGCCGCCCTCTCCTAAAATCATCGGGATATGGGCGAACTGAGGAAGCTTAAACCCCAGGGCTTCATAAATAACGATCTGCTTGGGCGTATTTGAAATGTGATCATCCCCGCGGATAATATGCGTGATGTTCATCTCGGAATCATCAATAACACAGGCAAAGTTGTATGTCGGCGACTGATCGGATTTGATCAAGACCTGATCTTTGATAAGGCTTGTATCAAAACGAATAGCACCGTGGATCAAATCGCTGATCTCAACAATCTTCTGCGGCATTTTTAAAATGACCGCGCCTGAGCCGTCTTCGGCCAGATAGGCCTTCCCCTCATCAAGCAGTTTTTTAGCGTAGGCTCTGTAAATTTCAAACCGTTCGCTCTGAAAATGAAGCTCATCCCAATTAAGACCCAGCCACTTCAAGCTGTCTAATATCTCATCCAGATATTCTTTCTTTGAACGCACCTTATCCGTATCTTCAATCCTTAAAACAAAGGTTCCCTTATTGGCCCGCGCGTGAAGCCAGTTAAAAAGACAAGTCCTGGCGCCTCCGATGTGAAGATATCCTGTGGGGCTTGGGGCAAATCGCACTCGTACTTTACTCTCCTGAACCATTTAAACTCCTCTATCTATTTTGTCGCACGCACCACGTATCACGTTACACGCCAAATCTTTAAAAAAATGTTTTAACGTGTTACGTGAGACTTGAAACGTGAGACGTTTTTGATTTCTGCGCCCAGAAAAATCCCTCTTCTAAAGCGCGTTTATTAATGGCGATCAATTTCTCTCGATGAGCTAAGACCTCTGCAATAGACTGTTCCATAGAAGATAAAGAAATAATCCTTTTTTTAGCCAGATAAACGCCTACAGCGATGGTATTGGCTACTTTTTCCAATCCCAGCTTAACCGCCATTGCGGTTAAAGGCGCGTTCACCACATCAAGCCGGCGCGACGTCCCCCGGCAATCGGCCATCGCAGAATTCACGATCAGAAGGCCTTTATTAGAGATACAATTCTTAAATTTCTTCAAAGACGGATTATTCAAAATAATCAGTGTATCCGCTTTCTCAATAAAAGGAGAGGCGATGGGTTCATCTGAGATCACGATCATGCAATGAGCGGTCCCTCCGCGGACTTCTGCGCCATACGCAGGAAGCCACGTCACAAATTTGCCTTCGCGCATGGCCGACATGGCGATAACTTTGCCCATGGCCATAATCCCCTGACCGCCAAATCCCGCACATATGATTTTTTCAGTCATTTTTTAGTATTATTTTCAGGTTAAGGCTGAGGCTAAGGTTAAGAAAATAACTAACTTAACCTTAACCTTGACCTTAGCCTTCTTATTTTAATTTTCCCAACTTAAAATAACCGCTCATCGTTGTCTCAATCCACTGTGCTGCCTCCAAAGGCGCCTTGCCCCAGTAGGTCGGGCACATCGATAAAACCTCGACGAGCGAAAATCCCTTTTCTTCTATCTGATTTAAAAAAGCCTGCTTGATGACGCGTTTAGTGTTAAATATCTCTTTGGGGTTGCTCACAGAGGTTCGCTCGACCGAATAAACACCATCCAAGAGAGCCAGCATTTCAGAAATTTTTAATGGGAACCCTTCTGTTTTCGCATTGCGCCCACGCGGCGATGTAGCTGTTTTTTGCTCCAATAAAGTTGTAGGGGCCATTTGCCCTCCGGTCATCCCATACACCGCGTTGTTAACAAAAATAACCGTCAAGTTTTCTCCGCGGTTAGCTGCATGTATTGTTTCCGCCGTACCGATAGCAGCCAGATCTCCGTCGCCCTGATAGGTAAAAACAACCTTGTCGCTCTGGCACCTTTTGATGGCTGTTGCCACGGCCAGGGCGCGGCCATGCGCGGCCTCTGAACAATCAAACTGCCAATAATCATAGGCAACAACAGCGCAACCTACAGGGGCGATCGCGATAGTCTTTTCTCTGATACCCAGCTCATCCACGCATTCTGCAACAATGCGATGCAAAATTCCATGGCCGCAACCCGCACAATAATGCGTCGCGACATCATAAAATGAATCCGGTCTTTTATACACTTTAGGCATAGGCTTTTAAATCCTAAATTCAAAATACTAAATCCTAAACAAACCCAAAATTCAAAATATCAAAATAACTAATCTTAAAACTTATCACATTCAAATTTTTTTCGAGTTTAACATTTTATGTATTTCTCTTTCAATCTGTCTTTGCGTTGGTATTCCTCCACCGCTACGGCCATAAAAAGCAACTTCCTTAAATACCCCCAATGAAAGCCTGACATCCTCAACCATCTGGCCATAAGACATCTCAATCACTAAAAACTTTTTTGCTTTTGGGCAAGACGCCTGAAGTTCTTTCTTAGGAAACGGCCAGAGAGTCACAGGCCGGAATAATCCAACCTTTTCTTTCTTTGCACGCAGTGCCTCAACGACGCTTAAGGCGATGCGGGCCATAGACCCATAAGCCACCACAACAAGCTTTGCGTCTTGGCAATACCGGCTTTCACATCTGGTTTCCTGAGACTGAATCTTATGATATTTCTTTTGTAAAAGAATATTATTTTTTTCAACGTCCGCTGGTTTCATAAACAAAGAACGGATGACATTGGGCTTGCGATTCTTCGCCCCTGTCAAAGCCCAGGGCTTCTGGACAATACCAGGGAAAGGAGATGCTTCCTCATACTCCAGCGCTTCCATCATCTGGCCCAGCATCCCATCCGCTAAGATCATAGCAGCGATGCGATAACGATCCGCCAAAACAAAGGCGTCCTGCGTCAAATCAAAACACTCCTGGACACTCCAGGGAGCCAGGACTATCTGTCGATAATCCCCATGGCCGCCGCCTTTGGTCGCTTGAAAATAATCTGATTGAGCAGGCCAGATATTGCCAAGGCCCGGGCCCGCGCGCATGACATTGATAATGACCGCAGGCAATTGCGCGCCGGCGATATAGGAAATCCCCTCCTGCTTGAGGCTGATGCCCGGAGACGAAGAACTGGTCATTGCCCGCACGCCGGATGCCGAGGCCCCGAAAACCATATTAATAGCCGCCAATTCAGACTCCGATTGAATAAAAATACCTCCGCGCAACGGAAGCTGATCAGCCATATATGCGGTCAATTCATTTTGAGGCGTGATGGGATATCCGGCATAAAAATGACAGCCAGCCTGGATCGCAGCCTCTCCCATCGCCTCATTTCCCGAAATCAAAATTCGTTTTTTCATTTTGGTTTTTTATCCTGCTGCTTCTTCTTAATCTTTAATTGTTAATTGTTCATTTTTCATTGTTCATTCTCTATTGTAATACAAACATCCGGACAGACAACATAACAAAACCCGCAACCCGTGCAATCTTTCTCAGAAATAACCACAGCAGGAAAAATGCCGGCGTCATTAAGTTCAGAATCCACTTTTAGGTTCTTTTTCGGGCAGAATGCAATACAAAGCTGGCAACCCTTACACCGTTTTTTGTCTATTTTTATATGCGCCACTATTTCTCCATCATCTCTTTAATCGATTTCGCGATTTTCGCTGCCGAGAGCCCAAACTTATCCAATAAAGCAGCCCTCTTGTCAAATGTAATAAATTCAGACGGCAGCCCCAGGCACTTAACTGGTTTCGGTTTTTTTAACAGTACACCTTCACTTTGCAAAACCTCGCAAACAGCGCTGCCAAACCCGCCTTTTAAAACCCCTTCTTCGATTGTCACGAGCGCCCCACATTGTTCATAGAGGCGCAATATGAGAGATTCATCCAAAGGCTTAATAAAACGCGCGTTGACCACAGCGGCATGAATGCCTTGAGCCTCCAACATCCGGCCCACTTCAAGAGCCGGATACACCATGCTTCCGAGTGCCACAATCGCTACGTCCGTTCCTTTTGAAAAAACTTCACCGCGACCCAAAAGCACCGGAGAAAAAGAAATATCTTCAGGCCTGACGGGCGCCTGCCCTTTAGGATATCGAATAGCCACCGGTGAATCAAGATTTTCGGCAAATGCCAACATGCCTTCGCAATCTTCTTTGTCCGCAGGAGCCATTAAGACCATGTTCGGCATGGATCTTAAAAAAGCGATATCAAAAATGCCGTGATGTGTGGGGCCGTCTTCCCCGACAACACCGGAGCGGTCCAAACATAAAACAACGCCGAGGTTCTGAAGGCACATTTCTTCCAAAATCTGATCATAGGCGCGTTGCAAAAATGTCGAATAGACAGCAAAATAAGGTTTATAACCTTCTCTCCTGAGGCCTGCGGCAAATCCTACCGCATGTTCTTCAGCAATCCCCACATCGAAAAAACGATCCGGATATTTTTCGGCAAACCGATGCAAACCCGTGCCCTCAGGCATTGCGGCCGTGATACCGACGATCTTTTTATTATTTTCCGCCAGCTCTAAAATCTTACGACTAAAAACATCCGTAAACGTTGCGCAGGTCTTATCGGAATTCTTGAGCTCCTCACCGCTTTCAACATCAAAGCAGGGCGTGCCGTGGAACTTCACAGGCTGATTCTCCGCCGGAGCGAACCCTTTGCCTTTCTTCGTCACCACATGCAGAAGAACGGGCCCTTTGATCATTGAAATGTTTTTCAACGTGCTTATCATGAGAGGGATGTTGTGCCCGTCTAAAGGACCAAAATATTTAAAACCCATTTCTTCAAAAAATATTCCCGGCACGATCAAGCCCTTGAGCATCTCTTCGAAACGATCGACAAGCTTTTGAAGGCGCGGCCCGATGCGGGGAATACGTTGTTTTAAAAAAGAATCCCGGGCTTCTCTAAATCTATTATAAATGGGTTTGGATATAATCTTATTTAAATACATACTTAAAGCGCCAACACTGGGCGCGATCGCCAAATCATTGGAATTAAGGATCACCAGAAGATCGACGCCAAGATGCCCCGCGTGATTTAAGGCTTCAAAGCACATGCCTCCGGTTAAAGCCCCATCGCCGACAATGGCTACGGTTTTTTCTTTTGAGCCATTCAAATGGCGCGCGCTGGCGACCCCAAGGGCCAGCGAAACTGACGTCGAGCTGTGCCCCATAAAAAAAGGATCATAAAACGACTCTGTCCGCGACGGAAAACCGCTGATCCCGTCGCGCTGCCGCAATGTCTCAAAACGCTCATTGCGCCCTGTTAGTATTTTATGCGCGTACGCCTGATGCCCGACATCCCAAACAATAGTGTCTTGAGGCGCTGAAAAACAATAGTGCACCGCGACGGCCAGTTCCACAGCTCCCAGGCTTGATGCCAAATGGCCCCCAGTTTTAGAAACAACACTGACGATGCGCGTACGCACCTCTGCAGCCAATGCCGGCAGCTGTTCCACAGGCATCTTTTTTAAATCATCAGGGGATTTAATTTTTTCTAGATACATATCAAATCCGTTCAAATGTCACACGGTCACAAGTTTTTGTTTTTTCTTTTAACTCGTTGAACTCGTAAAACTCGCTAACTCGCGAACTGTTTACTCTTCTTCTTTCTCAAACGGCTTCACCTTCAACTTACCGTCCTTAGCTTTAGAAACAACTTCAATCTTTTTTTTCATGCCATCAAGAGCCTTCACACAAAGATCTCCGAGTTTGACACCTTCTTCAAATTTCTCAATGGATTTTTCAAGAGATAGCTTTTCAGCGTGCAGCTCATCGACTATTTTTTCCAGTTTTTTCAAATTTTCTTCAAAACCCATATTTTACCTCCGTAAAAAATCAACATGCTTTTACCTTGCCGCTGTCTCCTCAACTTCACTCACAAACGTGCCTTCTGAAAGCCTCGTTTTGACTCGCTCCCCTTTTTTTAGATTACAGACTGACTGGAGCACCTTATTGTCCGCAAGGCGCGTGGTGATGCTGTAGCCGCGTTTTAAAATACCCAAAGGGCTTAAGGCGTTCAATTCATTGATCAGACCCTCCAGGCGCACATTTGAATTCTCAGCTAAAGAACCTAAGGCGCGATACATCGCTTCCAGCAAATCATCGACCCTCTGCATATTCTGTGGAACAATGTCCTCTAAACTGCGCTTTAAATAAAGCATGAGGTGCTGGATTTTTTCTTCCAGCTCCTGGCGCGAAGGCAGCACGATCTCCGCTGCGGCCGACGGAGTCGGGGCGCGGCGATCAGCAACGAAATCCGCGATCGTAAAATCCGTTTCATGCCCGATAGCTGAGATAATAGGGATGTCTGATTTATAAATTGCGCGCGCCACGTTCTCTTCGTTAAAACACCATAAATCTTCGAGGCTTCCGCCGCCACGCGCCAAAATAAGCACTTCGACCTCTTTTGAATTATTCATGTCTTCAATCGCCTGAACGATTTCACCAGAAGCTTCATCTCCCTGCACGCGAACCGGATAAATCACGACATGTGCGTCTTTAAACCGCCGTTCAAGGATATGTAAGATGTCACGGATAACAGCGCCTGTGGGTGACGTAATAACACCGATCGCTTTGGGCAAAAAAGGCAGAGGCCGTTTACGGGCTTCATCAAAAAGCCCTTCTTTGGCCAGCTTTTCTTTCAGTTGCATAAAAGCCAGCTGCAATGCTCCCTGGCCTTTTGGTTCCATGCGCGCAACCACCAATTGATACTGCCCATCGCGTTCATAAACACCGACGCGTCCATAACAAACCACCTGCATACCGTCTGAAAATTTAAATTTTACTTTTGCTGCATCTCCCCGGAAAAAAACGCACCTGATCTGGGCCGATGAATCTTTAAGGCTGAAATAATTGTGACCTGAAGACGGTTGCCGTAAATTGGAAATCTCGCCCTCGACAACAACTTCCTCAAAGGCGCATTCCAGCACCAACTTTATATCTTGTGTCAGCTCGCTGACTGTTCTGACTTTTGGCTCAACTAACATGGAAGAATTTTTTATGCCTCTTCGTTATCCGAGACAGGTGCCGCGTCCTTGATCTTTTCCTGAACGCGCTTGATGGCAAGTGCACGACCTGTTTTTTCATCGACTTCAACAATCGCCCCGCAAAGAGCAATGCTCTTCGTCCCTAATTCAAAACGGGTAGGCATACCCGTTAAAAATCTCTCAATAATCCTGTCTTTGTTGCGCCCGATCACCGAATCATACGGACCGGTCATCCCCACATCAGTAATATAGGCGGTGCCCTTAGGCAAAATATGTTCATCCGCTGTCTGAATATGCGTATGGGTCCCGAAAACCGCTGAAACCTCACCGTCTAAAAACCAGCCCAGGGCCACTTTTTCGCTCGTCGCTTCCGCGTGCATATCGACGATAATAATATTCGTTTCCTCTTTTAAGATTTTAATTTCTTCCAAGGCCACCCGGAAAGGTGATTCCACCATGGCTTCGATAAAAACCTGACCCAAGAGACAAATAACTCCTACCTTAATGCCTGCATCTGTTTTAAAAATAGTACTTCCACGGCCTGGCGTCACTTTAGGAAAATTAGCCGGCCGTAAAATATGGGCCTCTTGTTGCAGGAGCTCAATAACTTCCACGCGTCTCCAAATATGATCCCCGGATGTCAAAACATCACAGCCCGATTGGAACAAATCACGGGACGTACGCGGCGTAATGCCCGAACCGCCGGCAGAATTCTCGGCATTAGCAATCACTACGTCGATTTTTTCCCTTGTCCTGATCTTAGAAACAAGCGACTTAACAGCCGCACGGCCAGGAGACCCCACAATGTCGCCGATAAATAAGATTTTCATAACGTCTTTCTGTCTCACGCTTCATGTATCACGTCACACGTCGAAAGCTTTTCAACGTGTAGCGTGCAACTGCGACGTGCGACTGATTTATTTCGCGTATTCAATCGCGCGTGTTTCCCGGATCACGGTCACCTTGACCTGGCCGGGATACTCCATGCCTTCTTCGATTTTTTTCCTGATATCACGCGCCAATACAATCGCGTCACTGTCTGTAATTCTTTCCGGCTGAACGATCACGCGCACTTCGCGCCCCGCCTGAATGGCAAACGCCTTTTCAACGCCTTTAAAAACATTGGCGATGGATTCAAGTTTTTCCAAACGTTTTACATAAGTTTCGAGCGTTTCTCGTCTTGCCCCGGGACGCGCGGCACTGATAGCATCAGCCGCAACCGCTAAAACACCGTAGAGGCTTGTCTTCTCCGCCTCTTCATGGTGGGCTTCAACAGCTGCAACGACAAGATCAGTCTCGCCGAATTTTTTAGCCATTTCAGCGCCAAGCTTGGCGTGTGTTCCTTCGACCTGCTGATCCAAGGCCTTACCTATATCATGCAAAATACCTATGCGGCGGGCGACTTTAGAATCAAGCCCTACCTCATCGGATAAAACACCCATCAAAAGCGCCACTTCCTTGGAATGTTGCAACGCATTCTGGCCAAAACTGGTCCTGTATTTTAAACGTCCGATCAATTTAACCAGTTCCGGATGAATGCCATGAACCCCGATATCAAACAAAACCTTTTCGCCTTCTTCTTTGATCTTTACGTCCATTTCTTTTTTGACTTTTTCAACGATCTCCTCGATGCGGCCCGGATGAATGCGGCCGTCAGAGATCAAGCGTTCCAGACAGATGCGCGCCACTTCGCGCCGCACCGGGTCAAAACCCGACAACATAACAGCCTCGGGTGTATCGTCGATAATAACATCGATACCTGTCGCCATTTCAAAAGCACGGATATTACGCCCTTCACGGCCGATGATCCTGCCCTTCATCTCATCCCCAGGGAGATTCACCACGCTCACCGTTGATTCAACCGCGTGTTCAACTGCGCAGCGCTGGATCGCGTACGTGATCATTTCCTTGGCCTTTTTGTCCGACACTTCCTTGATTTCATCATCCGCCTTTTTGATCAAAATAGACTTTTCGCGGTTCAGCTCTCCTTCTAATTTCGAGAGAAGAAGGATCTTCGCTTCTTCTGGAGACATATTTGAAATCTTGTGGAGCCGTTCTTTTTCTTCAGCCAGGATTTTGTTAAGCTCATCCGCCTTGCTCTTTAAAACATCTTCCTGGCTTTTCAGATTGCGGACCTTATCTTCAATTTCTCGTTCTTTTTTTTCAACCAGATCGACGCGTCGGTCCAGATTGGACTCACGCTGGCTCATTCGTTTTTCGAGATTAGCGATTTCGTCGCGCCGGTCCCGTGTCTCTTTTTCAAAATCCTGACGCATTTTGAAAAGCTGGTCTTTTGCGTTCAATTCCGCTTCCCGATGGATCGCTTGCGCGGATTTCTGGGCTTCTTCAATAATAGCCGTCGCCTGCATCCTGGCGTTTTTTAATCTCTGCTCCCCTATGGATTTTTTAAACAAAAGGAACAAAAAAGATAGCGCGATGCCTGCGACTAAACAGATCACGCCTACTAGATATATATTGGTGACTGATGACATAGCTGTTTACCTCCTTTAATGACAACTCAAGCCTTGAAACGCTTTTAAAGCGGCAACGCTTGCTTGTCGGAACTTGACCCCTTTGCCTATCGTTTCATAAAACGGATAGACAACCTGGTCAACTCGTATGGACGACTTGAACGTACGTGGATCTCTCTTGAAATAACATTCCTGCGCTTCTAAGCAAAGAGTACTTTATTAACAGAGAGGTCGTGAGGTTCCAGAGGAGGAAAATCGCGGATTATTTGAAAATCAAAGGCAAGTCCTATTGTGGGAACATGCTTAGGTAATCGATTTAAAAACCTGTCATAATACCCCATCCCGCGGCCCAGCCGATTCCCCGCTGCATCAAAAGCGAGACCCGGTAAAACCACGAGATCTATCGATTCCAAAGGAATAGGACGCATACACTCGTCTTTTGGGTGTCGTATACCGTAAGGCCCTGTTTTGAGTTCTGTTTCCATGCATTCTAAAAGAGACGGGATTATCTCCCGTTCTTTGTGCCGGATCACAGGAACAGCGACCTTCTTGCCTTGTTTTAGTGCCTCTTTAATCATCCTCAAAGTATCAACTTCTCCGTCAATAGAAAGATAAAACAAAACTACCCTTGCTTTTACATATTCTTCAAGTAAAAAAAGCTTATGAGCGATCTTTGAACTTTTTTTAAGTCTAGAATCCTCCTTGTGGTCTTTAAGTTTCAGTAATAACTCTTCTCTGATTTTCTTTTTTCTTTCCTGGATCATGACACTTTCTTTATTTTTTATTTTCGCCGATAAAATTTTTTCCAGAACTTATGCATTTTTCTTGCGATAGTCTTCGATCGCGGACCTGAGCGCCTCTTCGGCCAAAACCGAACAATGCATCTTGATTTTCGGCAATCCCCCCAAGGCCTCGGCGACGGCCTTATTGGAAATAGCCAGCGCTTCATCAAGGGTTTTACCTTTAACCAGGTCTGTCACCATGGAGCTTGTGGCAATAGCTGCCCCGCAGCCAAACGTCTTAAACTTGGCATCGACGATCCTGCCATCGACCACCTTGATATAAAGCCTCATGATATCCCCACAGACAGGATTACCGACATTGCCGATGCCGTTGGCATCCGGTAGCTCCCCCACGTTGTGAGGATGCAAAAAATGCTGCATAACTTTTTCGCCGTATTCTACATTTTCCATAAGATGCTCAACCTTTTCACTAACTCTAAAAAACCGATTCCCACCCTTTCAAACTGCAGACTATCTCCTATAAAATTATCACAGATGTATCAGAGTGTCAACCATTGCCCTAAAAGGAATCCCCTCTTAAAAACCAGCTCTTTCCTGTCCAGTCCTGGGTAAATATCCGATGTTATAAACCCCGGCCTTCTCAATCACTTTAGGATATATTTTTTTATCCAGGTAATCCTGAGGCAAAAGATTGGTAAAATTTTCAACAGGAGACACATAATAACCAAAGCGCTTGTTCGCCGTAATTTGCCTCATCATTTCAGGGGTCACGGTCTCCCAATACATGCCCCAGTCGGTCCTGCGTTCCGTGGTCAAGGTGATCAACGCAGCCACAGCCCCATTTTCTATATGTATAATTTCATTTTTATCTATATTGTCGTGGATATATTTTAACAACGTCACCGTGCTGGGATAGGTAAAAAAGCGCTGGATCCTCACCGCGTGTTTTCCCTCTAAAGGCATACCGGCGGAAATAGAAACAATTTCATTTAAAAGCGGTGTTTTTCTAAAAAATACATCGCTCATTTCCAGACCCATAAAATCAATATTCTTTGAATTAAGCTCAAGGAGCCTCGGCGTCAATATATGAACCTCAAAAAAAACCGTAAAAAGAATGATAGCGACAAAAACTTTTCTAAAAATTTCTTCAAGCCGCGCATTTTTAATGTTTTTAAGGTTATCCATAAACCGGGCGCATCCTATGGCTGCCAGGACACATAAAACAACAGGGAAGTGCGCGTTAAACCGCGTCCCGTTAAACAAAAATAGAAAAATAAAATAAGACCAGAACCCGGCCGCAAGGAGCGCGTATTTAAAATCAAGCTTGATCTTCGCGATAACCGCAACAAGCCCTGATAACGAAAATAACCAGAGAAATACATTCAGATTTAAAAATATTTCAGGGAAAAAGATCTCGGTTGAAAATAATTCCAGGGCCTTGATCTTCTTGGGAGAGATTGAGCCGAGAAAATACTCTTTGTAAAGGCTGATGTGATAGATCCACGGAGAAAATAAGAGAACAGACGCGCTGACAATGATCAAAAAATTCAAAAAATATGTCTTTCTGTATTCCCGGCGCAAAATCATGGCCAAGAACATCGTCACAATCAACGTAAACGAAAGGCCGTAATTAAGGTATAAAGACGCGGTCAAAAACAACGTGGGGATAAGAATAGATTTTTTATAATAAAAATAAATAGTAGGCCAGAAGAACACCACAATAAGGGCTGCCGGCGCCACGGCCGTCTGCCACCACCAGCATTCGGTAGAAGAGGTGAAAAAAACAAGGGCAAAAAACGCGATCCTGGAACCAAAAAGTTTTCTTGTAAATAGCGCGATAAGAATCAGCCCTGAGATCAACTGCAGGATCACAATCACGCGGCCGATATCCATATACATTAAGCCCGTCAGGCTGTGTGCGAACCAAACCAGGATATGCTCAAGCGGCGGGTAGAGATTAGGCCGGCCTATAGGGGCAAACTGATAGCTGTCCCAAAACATGATACGTCCGTGATCGGCGAACATCTTGCCCATCAGGAGATGATACGGTGTGTCTAATTCCGTAGGATAATTGTACCAATTAAGAAGAAAAAAAATGAGATGGACAAACAGAAAACCAATGATAAGCTTGTCAAACAATCCCTTATAAGGCTCTATGGGAATGGGGCGTTGCAGAGATGTCGTCAAGGGTACAACCTTCTATTTTTTTGCCACGATACCCGGCTTTTTAGACCGAGAGGCATCTTTAGGAGGCAGGGTCTTTTTTAAATTCTCCACCCTGCCTTTTTCCTTAAGTCTGTTATAAATCAGGATCCAGGCGCAATCTTTTGTCTTGTCCGCTTCGCACTTCCCTTTATCCTGGCCGCCGCAGGGGCCATTCAAGAGCCCTTTTGAACAACGCGTGACCGGACAAACGCCTTCTGTCAAATCCAGTACGCATGCACCACAAGCGCTGCAAACTTCTTTTAAAACATTATCTTTATCTATCAACGCGGCGAACAGGCTGTCACAGCCTGGAAGAATTTCACAATGAGTGCGGTCATTTTCTTTGATACACTGGACACCGGAGCCGCAGGCAAGAACCAAAACCGCATCACTTGCCTTAAGCTGCCCGCTGAATTTCGCCAGGGCACTTTTTGTTTTCGCGCTGATACAGGTATCTTCCGGGACAACGCAGCCGGTGATCTCTTTGCCGCGCTGCGTTAAAAAATCCGCCATCTGACAGACTTCTTCTTCACCGCCTGTCTTACACGTAGTCGCACAATCCCCGCAACCGACAACAAAAATTTTCTTTTTCCCGTCGAGCATTTTTAAAATCTGTTCTGGGGTTTTCTGCCTTGTTACAATCATTTTAATTCCTTTTTATTTAAGACATTTGTCATTTAAAAATTCATTGGTCATTCAAGAATTGGTTACTGGGTTTTTAACTATTCCTTTTTGACATCTGGTCTCTTTAAAGACGCCAGCCTTTCTTTGATCTTTTTTTCGTATCCGATATCCTGAGGCTCATAAAAAGTCATGGCGCCAAGCATATATTTCTGCGCTGTGTAGTGCCCTTTAAAATCGTGAGGATACTTATATCCCTGGCCATGCCCCAATTTATCCGCGCCGTCATAATTGGTATCTTTCAAATCAATCGGGACTTCCTGGACGCGGCCTTCTTTGACTTCTTTTAACGCCTTCTCGATCCCCAGGTACGCCGCGTTTGATTTCGGGCAACACGCGATATAAACCGTTGCCTGCGCCAAAGGGATCCGTGCTTCTGGCATGCCCACAAATTCTGAAATACCTAAAGCGGCGTGGGCTAAAACAAGGGCCTGTGGATCGGCGTTGCCCACATCTTCCGCAGCACAGATACAGATGCGCCGTGCGATAAACCGCGGATCTTCTCCAGCATACAACATTTTGGCCAACCAGTAAAGCGCCGCGTCAGGATCAGAGCCGCGCATCGATTTGATAAAAGCCGATATGGTGTCATAATGGCCGTCTTCATCGTGGTCATAAACAACCGCCTTTTTCTGGATAGATTCCTGCGCGTCCTTTAAAGAAAAGGACATGGGTTTATTTTTAACGGCCTTCTTGCTTTTCGCGCCTATTTCAAGCGCGTTTAACGCCCGTCGAGCGTCGCCTTCACACACCTTAGCTAAAAAATTCAGGGCCTCGGGATCAGCCTCAATTTTAAGACTTCCCAATCCGCGGGTTACATCTTTTATCGCCCTCTCCAAAAGCGTGACAATATCTTTTTCAAGAAGCGCCTTAAATTCAAAAATCAGCGAGCGCGACAAAAGCGGCGCTGTTAAGGCAAAAAAAGGATTGTGCACAGTCGCGCCGATCAGCATAACGCTCCCGCTTTCAATATCCGGCAATAATACGTCCTGCTGAGATTTACTGAAACGGTGGATCTCGTCGATAAAAAGGATGGTTTTTTGATGCTGATTGACCTGGCGGATTTTAGCCTGATGGATCACACGCCGTATTTCTTCAACATTGCTCGTAACCGCATTCAAGGGGGCGAAAGCGGAATGGGTTGTTGAACTGATGCAGCGCGCCAGCGTCGTTTTGCCTGTTCCGGGTGGGCCGAAAAAAATAAGAGACGTCAAGCGGTCCGCTTCAATGGCTTTGCGTAATAAAGAATCAGCTGCCAAAATATGATCTTGGCCGACAAATTCATCCAATGAATTCGGCCGCATGCGGCTGGCCAAAGGTTCTTCTAAATGCTTTAAAACACTCGCGTTAGAGCTCTGTTCAAAAAGACTCTCAGATTGCGAATGAATTTTTTTTCCTCTTTTCATGATCTATAAAATTTTTGTTATTACCGGATTTTTAGGTTTTAGGAGGATTTATTCGATGGACAAAAAAAATCCCCGCATTGCCGTCAGCTAGGTGGTCTGAACCATTCAGACACGGGGGTGTCCGCTCAGCGGCCCGCAGGCGCGCGTGAAGTTTGGACTCCCTTTAGATTGGTGTTGGTTCAACAATCATCAATCACCGACGTACACCGCAGGGAAATATCTGCTTCTTACAAAGAAAGTATATCATAGAAACAACTGAATTCAACCCTTTAAGGCGCACGAAACGGCTACCGCAATTTCAAACCAAGGCCTTCTGTCAGGCTTTGTAAAACTTTTTGATGGATGCCATTAACCTCTTCATCCGTCAATGTCTTAGCCTTAACAGCGTACTCCAAAGAAAATGTCAGGCCAATGCTTCCGCCGGGAATTTCTTTGCCTTGGTAACACTCAACAAAAGAAAGATTTTTCAGGTATCCTTCGGCCTGCTTCTGGATCACGCTCTTTATCTTTTCAAACGAAATATTTCGAGGCGCCAGGACGCTGACATCCCGCAAGATTGAAGGAGTCGCAAGAAACGGCTTTAATGATTTTTTTAAACGGGCGAATTTCGCCAATGTTTCCAGAGAAAGTTCTGCGATAAAGATGTCTTCTTTGGACTTTAGCTCCCAGGCAACTTTCACGCTCTCTGAAACCTGGCCAAAAACGCAAAGGCGCTCTCCATCGATCTTTAAAACCGCAGCAGTGCTCGCCCAGGGCGCTTCTTCTTTTGCACCCTCAACCATATAATTTTCAACAGCCACTTCAGCTAACAATGATTCGAGGATCCCTTTCAAATCAAGGAGCGTATAGTTCTTGAACTCTTTGAGCCACGTAGACCGTCGCGCACCGCAAAGGACCAGCCCGGCACTAAGTTGTTCTTTTTGAGAAAAAACATGGCTGATCTCAAAGATCTCAAAATTTTTGTTACCGCGATTGACATTATAGGCAACTGTTTTGAGCAAAGAAGGCACGAGGGTCGAACGCAAGATAGAATAGTCCTGATTCAAAGGATTCTCTAAACATCTCACAACGTCCGGCTGAGGAATCGCGCTCTTTTTGAAATCGTCATCACTCAACAAAGAATACGTGATCACCTCTTTTAATCCTGATGCCACAAAAATATCTCTCACCTTTGGCTCAAGGGCCTGGCAGGCGGAAATTTTAAAAGAAAACGGCTTGATCGAAGGCGTTGTTAAAGGAATCTTTTCATAGCCATGAATGCGCGCGACCTCTTCGATCAGATCTTCAGTATCCTTGACGTCGCGCCTGAATGTGGGCACAGACACCTGAAGAGCATCTTTTGATTTTGCGCGAACCACAAACCCAAGCTTTTCCAGCATGCTGCGGATAACGCCTGAGGAAATACGTACAGATAAAATGTCTTCAACATTCTTCAAAGGAAGTTCGATTTTTAGATTTTGATTCGTGACAACGGATCCACATTCCAGGCTTTCAACAAAAGTACCGTAGCACAAATCTTTAATCATGCGCGCCGCCGCATCAAGGGCCTTCTTAACACCGGCTTTATCTACGCCCCGCTCAAATCGATACGAAGCATCCGAGGCCAACCCTAAAGAACGTGTTCCCCGACGGATTGTCACGGGGTCAAAACAAGCGCTTTCAAGAAGGACGCTAACCGTGCGGTCTGTCACTTCGGAATCTTTTCCGCCCATAATGCCTGCTACGGCCAGAGGCTTTGAGGCATCGGCGATCACCAAGACTTCAGGATCAAGTTTTTTTTCTGAGCCGTCAATCAGCACAAGACGTTCCCCTGGACGCGAACGCCGCACAATAATAGAAGACCCCCGAATCTTATCAAAATCAAAAGCGTGCAAAGGCTGGCCGAATTCCATCAAACAATAATTGGTAATATCAACGACATTATTAACCGGCCTTAATCCCACAGACTCAAGTCTTTTTTTAAGCCACTCCGGAGAAGGAGCGACCTTAACATTTTTGATAAGGCTGCCCCAATACAGTGCACATCCTTTTCTATCCTCAATGGTAATGGAAAAATTTTGTCTATGGTCTTTTTTATTCTTTCTTTGGCCGTGGACTGTGGACTGTGGACTGTGGACATTCTTTTTAAGCTTCCCCCCTGTCACCGCAGCGACTTCGCAGGCGATCCCCCGGACACTCAACCAGTCAGGACGGTTGGAGGTAACTTCAATATCATAGACCCAGTCATCATTAAAACGCTCTAAAGAAGCAACGCTCAAGCCAGCCATGGTCAGCTGTTCGGAGAGCTTCTCAGGGCTCACTTTTAATTCCACAAATTCTTTTAACCAATTATATGTGACTTTCATGTTTTAAGTCTTCTGTCGTCAGTCATCAGTCTTCAGCTGAAAGCTGACGACTGACAGCTGATGACTTAATTAAAACTGCTCTAAAAATCTTATATCATTCTCAAAAAACAGGCGGATATCTGTCACGCCATATTTGAGCATCGCGATGCGCTCAACCCCCATACCAAACGCAAACCCTCTCCACTGACGCGGGTCATAGCCTACTGATTTAAAAACATGCGGATGGATCATGCCGCTGCCTAAAATCTCAAGCCACCCGCTTTTTTTACATACCGAACACCCTCGGCCTTCGCAGAGAAAACAGGAAACATCCACTTCTGCCGACGGCTCTGTGAAAGGAAAGAAGCTCGGCCGAAAACGTAGTTTTGTTTTAGGCCCAAACATCTCTTGCGCGAAGGCGATCAAGATGCCTTTTAAATCGGAAAATCTGATATTTGTATCAACGGCAAAACCTTCGACTTGATGAAACATAAAAGAGTGAGAGGCGTCCACCGCGTCCGGACGGTACACACGGCCCGGGACAACAATTGCAAGCGGCGGCTCACAGCCCTGCATCGCACGGATCTGCGCCGGAGACGTATGGCTCCTCAATAGTCGACGGTCCATGGTCGACGGTCCATGGTTTTTATTTTTTTCTTTTTTCTGTGGACTGTGGACTGTGGACTGTGGACTTTTTATATAGAACGTATCGAACGCATCGCGCGAAGGATGGTCACAAGGAATATTGAGGGATTCAAAATTATTTACTTCGGTTTCAATCTCAGGGCCATCGAAAACTTTAAATCCCAACGAGCCGAAAATAGAACAAATTTCAAGCTTAACCTGCGTCAAAGGATGGAGTTTGCCTAACAAAACTTTTTTCCCGGGCAGGGTGATATCACAGCCGACAGCCGCACCTGAACTTTTGGAAGTTTTTAGGACGGCTTCTTTTTCCGATATTAACGCTGTTAGCTTGTTTTTAAAATCATTAACAGCCGCGCCGTAAAGACGCTTCTCATCAACAGCAAGCGTCGGGATCTTTGCCATGAGATCCTGGATGAGTCCGCGACGACCCAGATACTTGATACGCAAAGCTTCCAGCTCCTGAATTTGGGCGCAGGAAGCAATTTCTCGACGCGCGTCTTCAATAGGTAAAGGTTCGAAAGCCACTTCTTCACTCCTTATAAATTCCTAAAAAACAGCCTATTTTCTAGAACAAAATCCGCCCCTGTCCCGAAAAGACAAAGACGGATCACTGAAAAAACTTTCCTAAAATAAACCCCGCTCTTTATCCTCGGGCAATTTCAATAAGCTTTTTGAAAGTTGCGTTATCCTTGACCGCCATATCCGCAAGGATCTTTCTGTCCAAGGTCACTTTGGCCTTTTTCAAACCTGAGATCAACCCCGAATATGTCAGGCCTTCCTGACGACAAGCGGCATTAATGCGAGCAATCCACAAACTGCGGAACTCTCTTTTGCGAACTTTGCGATCACGGGACGCATAACGAAGCGCCCGGGCAACAGATTCTTTTGCTAATCTGTACCGACGCGACCTGTCTCCAAATTGGCCCTTGGCCGCTTTAAGAACTTTGCGCTTACGCGCTCTGGTTGAAATACTATGTTTAACTCTAGCCATACGGCAACATCCTCCTTATCTTTGCATAATCTGTTTTATCCACGTAGGCGGCTTTTTTTAAAGCATTTTTCTGCCTGCGTGATTTGTGTGTTAAAAGATGCCCCTTACAAGCACGGGACCTTTTAATCTTTCTCTTGGCTGTCCATCTCATACGTTTTGCCACTGATTTTTTTGTCTTTAACATTCGTTCTCCTTCATTTTGCCTATAAGTAGGTATCTTTTCTCTTCATTGCCAATAAATCAAACCTTATCCTTTCTTTTGAAAGAATAATTTTCTCCATTTATGTCAAATCTTAAACAGTTAAGCTTTTCTTACTTGGGAGCAATAACCGTCGTGATAAAACGGCCTTCCAGGAGAGGCCCATGCTCAACGATACCGACTTCTTTGGTATCAGCGACAAAACGATCAACAACACGCCGGCCGATTTCCCGATGCGTCATTTCTCTTCCGCGGAACATAAGCGTCACCTTCACTTTATCACCCTTCTTGATAAACTCGATCAAATGTTTTAACTTGATCTCGTAATCATGCTCTTCAATGTTGGGCTTAACCCTGATTTCTTTAAGCTGAAAATGCTTTTGGTGTTTCTTGGCCTCGCGCTCCCTTTTTTCTTGCTCGTATTTATACTTGCTGAAGTCCATGATCCGGCATACCGGCGGTTTTGTCTGAGGCGCTACCTCAACCAGATCGAGCTCATACTTGGTGGCCAGATCTAAACCATTTTTTACAGAAACAATACCGAGCTGTTCGCCATTTGGACCTATAACACGAATCTCTGGGGCACGAATCCTTTCGTTAACTCTGACGTATTTTTTAATACTGCACCTCCTTCATGAGTCCTGACGCAATGTCAGGACGAATGAACTCCGGATTTTCTACTTTAATGTCTCACTGAAGAAAAATACGGAGCTGATTATTTTTTAACTTTTATCTTCTATCTCTTTACAAACAAGACTGACAAAATCTTCACTTTTCATCACACCCAGGTCGCCATTTTTCTTGCTGCGCACGGAGACTGTCCCGGCGCTGGCTTCGCGTCCACCGCACACAAGACAATACGGAACCTTGGCGACTTCGGCATTCCTGATCTTCTTATTCAATGTCTCCGACGACAAATCAATGGAGGCACGGATATTTTTTTCTTTAAGCTGGGCTTCCAATTTTCTGGCATATTCTTCAAGCTCAGGCTTAAGCGGTATAATCACGACCTGTTCGGGTGCAAGCCATAAAGGAAAATTTCCGGCATAGTGTTCAATCAACGTCCCGATAAAACGCTCCAGACTGCCAAAAATAACGCGGTGCAACATGACCGGCGCATAATTTTTCCCATCTGTGCCCACATATTTTAAATCAAAATTCTGCGGCAATGCAAAATCACACTGGATCGTCGCGCACTGCCAATAACGGCCGATAGCATCTTTGAGTTTAATGTCAATTTTCGGCCCGTAAAAAGCGCCGTCGCCTTCATTGATCTCATAGGGCAGTTTTTTTTCATCCAGAGATTCTTTTAAAGCGTTTGTCGCGCGCAGCCAATCTTCATCAGAACCTATGGATTTTTGAGGGCGCGTCGAAATCTCAATTTTCAAATCCTTAAAACCGAAAAGGTTCATGGTATCAAAAACAAAATCAACCACGCCTTTGATCTCAGGCTTCACCTGCTCCGGCAGACAAAAAATATGCGCGTCATCCTGAGTGAAACTGCGCACGCGCAGGAGCCCATGAAGCACGCCGCTTTTTTCATGGCGGTAGACCGTACCCAATTCGAACATACGCAAAGGCAGGTCGCGATAACTTCTTGTCTTGGATTTATAGATCAAAATATGCCCAGGGCAATTCATGGGCTTGACCGCGTACTCCTGATCGTCGATCTCCAAATAATACATGTTCTCGCGGTAATACCCGGCATGACCCGATGTCTTCCACAACTCACCTTTTAAAACATGCGGAGTCGAAACCATAACATAACCCCGGCGTAAATGTTCCTGCTTCTCGTACGTTTCCAAAATATTTTTTAAAACAGCTCCCTTGGGGAGATAAAAAACAAGTCCTGCACCGGCTTCGTCATGATAAATATCAAAGAGCTCAAGTTCCTTGCCTAATTTACGATGGTCGCGTTTTTTGGCTTCTTCAATAAAATCTAAATATTTCTTCAGGTCCGCTTCATTGTCGAACGCGGTGCCATAAATCCTCTGCAACATCGGATTTGTTTCGATCCCATGCCAATAAGCACCGGCAATAGACAGAAGCTTGAATGCCTTGATAACACCGGTCGTGGCCGCATGCGGCCCGCGGCAGAGATCCACAAACCCATCCCCTGTTTTATACAAAGAAACCTTCTCGTCGGGGATCCCTTTTATAAGTTCAAGTTTATAGGTCTCTCCTTTTTTGGAAAAAAAATCGACAGCGTCTTTTTTTGTCAATTCTTCTTTTAAAAAAGGCAAATTGCTTTTAACAATCTCCCGCATCCGGGCTTCGATCTTATCAAGATCTTCCGGGGCAAAAGGTTCTTTTTTATCAAAATCATAGTAAAAACCATCATCGATAGACGGGCCGATGGCTAATTTCGTTTCAGGCCAAAGTTCTTTAACCGCCTGAGCCATGATGTGCGAACAGCTATGTCGTAAAGTAGATAAGTCCATAAACAGTTAACGAGTTGCGAGTTAAAAGATAATTCCCAGTTTGTAAAAGTGGGCGTCCGCCAAAACTATGGTTTTGGCGAGACAGCCTCACCAGATTTTTTGCCCTGCAAAAAATCTGGTGGGCGCGACAGGACTTGAACCTGTGACCCCTTCCATGTCAAGGAAGTACTCTAACCAACTGAGCTACGCGCCCGTGAAAAACTTTTCAATTTTACAATGCCGGGAGAGGGACTTGAACCCTCAAGGCCTTGCGACCGACGGATTTTAAGTCCGTTATGTTTGCCAATTTCATCATCCCGGCGAAAATTGTTTTGCTCCGTTGCCAACCAACAAGCGAATTAATGCATTGGTGAGCAAGTCTGTTTTTTCTACTCAGACTAAATGAGTTTTCATAATAGCAGTTTCCAAGGATTATTCTCGCTGCCATTTTCCCGAATTTTAACACAAAAACTGTTTTTTGATTATTGTATGTATAAATTTTGCCATTTGATTTTAAAGAATCTTTTATTTTTCCTTCAAGCCATTCTAAAAATTTTCTTGAGCCAGAATAAATCCTTAATGACCACTGTTCCAGAAGATTTTCTGAATGAAACCATCTTCGGATACTGCCGTCTCCATCAATTAAGCCTCTTAAAAAATCTACAAAAAATTCATCCGGTATTTTAAGTGCACCTATCGTCAAAGACTTTTTTTGAGAAAGACCGATTGACAGAAGCAATTCATAAAGGTTTTTGTTGCCGATTTGAATACGGAATGCTTTTTTGTGATTTCTTCCGTACTTAACACCAACCTTGTTTGTCAGTCTTAAAACCTGCTTTAATTCTTCAAGGAACTCTGGATCTTTTGACGTAATATCCACGTGTCTTCCATCGCGCGATAAATTTCCGTCACTAGCAATCAAGCCAACTAGATACCAAAGATTTGAACCAGAAAAAAACAGTTCGTTCCTTTTTTTAGGCATACCGCTTTTTCAATAATTTCAAATTGGAGGCGTGGAGCGGATTTGAACCGCTGCATAGAGGTTTTGCAGACCTCTGCCTTAGCCGCTTGGCTACCACGCCATAAAATCTGCTATTTCAAATAGCCCAAAACTGTGCGGCTCATTAAATCGATATCGCACATGCGGCCAATAGAAATTTTCCCGCACGCCAAAGGCCCTTTGTCAGGACCGATAAATTTGTATCCTATTTTTTTTAACCGCGCTATATTTTCCTGATTGATCTTATTCAAATACATCCTGTCGTTCATGGCCGGGGCTAAAACAACTGGCGCCTCGGTCGCAGCTACAACGCATGTCAAAAGGTCATCGCACAACCCTGCGGCAAGTTTTGCGATCGTATTTGCCGTCGCCGGAGCGATCAAAACAAGATCCGCGCTTTCAGCCAAGGCCACGTGTTCCACATCCCAGGTATCCTGGGTTTCAAACATATCCTGATACACCTTATTCCCGGAAACAGTTTGCAGCGTGAGCGCTGTTACAAAATGCCCTGCCTCAGGTGTCATAACAACAGTCACATCCGCGCCCGCACTTTTTAGCCTGCGCACTAAATCCGGCGTTTTGTAGGCCGCAATACCACCCGTGACTCCTAATAAAATCTTCTTGGGTTTCATGCCTCGCTCGGTTTCTCCTCTTTCGCCTCGCTACCGCTCGCCAAACGAAGTTTTCCTAACGAAATCTCCATCATAGCCAGCGTCGTCACTTTTGTATCTGCAGGCACCTCAATATAACGGGGAGCTCCTTCAGCCAGCTCTAAAGCGCGCTTTGAAGCAAGCGTCACCAATTTGAACAAACTTCCATTCGACTTATCGATCAACTTTTCAATCGGAACGTACGACATAATTCCCTCGTTTCATTTTAGGTTAACAGCGATTTTAATTTTTTCAAAGCTTTGTCAAAACGATCATTGACCACAACATGGTCATATTTCTTCCTGTAAGAGAGTTCTATTTTAACACGCTTCAATCTCTTTTCTATCTCTTTTTTATCCTCGGTGCTACGCTTTTTTAACCTCTCGCTTAACGTTTTTAAATGCGGCGTTGTGATAAAAATAGAAACCGCTTTTTTACCAAAAAACTTCCTGATGGTTTGGGCCCCTTTTACATCAACGCATAAGAGGGCATCTTTTCCCGCCGCTTGCGCGTCTCTTATAATCTGCTTGGGCGTCCCGTAATAAGATCCAAAAATTTTTTCGTGTTCTAACAAAGCCTTCTGACGGATAAGGCTTAAAAATTTCTTTTGACTGACATGACGATAATCCCGCCCCTCTTTCTCCCCCGGGCGCAGGGCCCTTGTCGTTACGGAAACTGATTTCAAAAGCCTTTTTTTAAACGCTTTGTCTTTCAAAACAGCTTCGCAGAGCGTCGTCTTGCCTGACCCCGAAGGACCGGAAACAATCCAGATCCTAAAAAGGCGGCATTTCTTATTCGACATTCTGAACCTGCTCGCGAATTTTTTCGATTTGATCCTTAACCATGATCACCTGATAAGCAACATGTTTATCCTGGACCTTTGCGCCCAAGGTATTGATCTCTCGTTGAAGCTCCTGGCCGACAAAATCCAGGACTTTGCCTTTAGGCTCGGCGGTCTTCATCTGTTTTAAAAAACTCTTCAAGTGAAAATCAATGCGCGTCAACTCTTCCGAAACATCTGTCGAGCGCAAAAAACTTTCAAATTCTTCCGCGGGGAGCGCCTTCTTTTTTTCACTCCTGGTTTTCGCGACGATCTTTTTAATCGAAACAATGTGTGTTGCGATACGCCTGATGCGCTGCGACAAATCACAAGCCAAGGCTTGTCCTTCGCGCTTTCTCATCGCGATGAGCTTAACCAAAGCTTCTTCCATCGCTTTTTTTAAACAGGCCTCACGCTCCTCCATATTCAGTTCATCTTTTTTGGAGGTAATGACGCCCGGCAGGCTGATCAGGTCGGAAACATGGAGCGGCTCGTTGAGCTCAAACTTCTTTTTCGTCTTTTCCATAACAGTAAAATACTTCGCCATCAACGCTTCGTTAAGAACCACGACGTCCGGCGATTCATTCATATGGACGATGGTAATATTAATGCGGCCTCTTTTAATTTTTGCCTGGACCTTTGAACGAAAGAACGCCTCCAGATAATCAATCCCTAAGGGCAAGTGGAACATGGTCTCAAAATATTTATGATTGACTGATTTTAGAGTAACCAGGAACCGCTCGCCTTTTTTCTCAGTCTGTGACTGACCAAATCCTGTCATCGAAATCATCATGCCCACACCCTCTTTTCCACGGTTTCAACAACAGTCTGGGTCGGATACAGATCAACAATGATCTCATCTGGCGCAAGCCACAATTTTATTTCCCGTTCGGCATCAACGGCATTCGCCGAAACATGGACGACATTTTCATAAACGCCGCGCGTGGTGATGCGGCCATAGGATCCTCGAATAGAAACAGAGTCCGCTTCCTCAGGGTTCGTGGCGCCGGCCAAAGAACGACATTTCAAAATCGCCCCTTCTCCATAATACACTAGGGCCATGACTTTACGCCGGTCATGGAACTCTCCCATCAAATATTTTAAAACATCCTCAAAAAAAGGCTTATCTTTTAAATGTTGATAATGAACAGCCGCCAGCTCGTGAGACACCCGAACCATTTTTGTGGCCACGATTTCGAGTTTTGTCTCCGACAAACGGGTGAGAATATTGCCCGTCAAAGATTTTTTCAATCCATCTGGCTTAATGACGATCAGCGTTGCTTCCATAGCCATAAATCATCCTCCGTTTTCAACCGCGCTTTAAAATTTTTAAAATTCTTTCTCTGTCTTCATTGGAATAATATTCGATCTGTATCTTGCCGCGTTTCTTAAAAGCGAATATCTTGACCTTTGTGCCAAAAACTTTCTGAAGTTGATTTTCAAGATCCGCGACATAGGGATCTTTGTCTTTTAAAACCTTCTTTTTTTTAAGCGAAGCAAAATTATGTGTTTGAATGTACGACTCTAACTCTCTGACAGACAACGACTTAGATAAAACCAACTGTGTGAGCTTAATCTGCTGAGGCACGCTGTCTAAACTTAAAAGCGCTTTACCGTGTCCGAAAGATAATTTACCGCTGGCAATCACTTTTTGAATCTCAAGCGGCAAATTCAAAAGACGAATTGTATTGGAAACAGTCGAGCGATCCTTACTGACCGCCTGCGCAATGGCATCCTGCGTCAAAGAAAATTCATTGATCAATCTTTGAAAAGCCTTTGCCTCTTCCATCGCGTTAAGTTCCTCGCGCTGAATATTTTCGACGATGGAAAGCACAAGCGCTTCTTTATCATCGACATCGCGGATTACGACGGGCACACGGTCCAGTTTTAATTGACACGCCGCGCGGAATCTTCGTTCTCCGGCGATGATTTCATATTTCTCGCCGATCTTGCGTGCCAAAATCGGGGCAAGCACTCCCTTTTCTTTGATCGATGCCACCAGCTCTTTAAGATGCTCCTCATTAAAATCCTGGCGAGGCTGCAATTTATTGGGCACGAGCTTATGCGTTTCTAAATACAAAACGCCTTTTTCCGAAACAGCCCCCTGCTCAAGAGGGATCTCTTTTTTTAAAACATCTTCCATGTGATTGCCTGAAGAAATCAACGCGGACAATCCTCTGCCCAATGCTTTTTTTTCCATAGCTTCTCCTTAAAATTATATTTAAGCGGTTGATTCTTCCTGCTCAAACTTCTGCTGAGGCGCAGGGTTCACCTGTCCTAAGATTTCTTTGGCTAACGCGCCGTATTTTTGAGCGCCGATAGAATTTTTGTCATACTGATAAATTGATTTCCCAAATCCAGGTGCTTCAGACAATCGTATGCTGCGCGGGATAATCGTTTCAAATACCCTGTCCTGAAAAAATCCCCTCGTCTCTTTAATAACCTCAGACGTCAGATTCGTCCTGAAATCAGCCATGGTCAACAAGACGCCTTCAATTTTTAAGCTGGAATTAAGATTATCCCGAATGAGATTAATGGTCTTGGTTAACTGACCCAACCCCTCAAGCGCATAGTATTCGCATTGAACAGGAATTAATACGGAACTCGCTGCTACTAAAGAGTTTAGGGTAAGTATCCCGAGCGATGGCGGACAATCTATGAGAATATAGTCAAAATCATTTTGAATTTTTTCTAAAGCGCTGTGCAGCCTCTGTTCTCTTTGCGCGCTTTCAACCAACTCAACTTCAGCACCGATTAAATCAATGTTTGAAGGAATGAGTTTTAGATTTTCAATTTCTGTTTTTATAATAACATCCTGGGCAGATGACTGATTGATCAAAACATCATAAAGGGATTTTTCAATCGTATTTTTATCTATACCCAACCCACTCGTTGAATTCCCCTGAGGATCAGCATCGATCAACAATACCCTGGAACCTTCAACAGCCAAGTACACAGAAAGATTGATTGATGTTGTCGTCTTTCCAGTCCCGCCTTTTTGATTACAAATGGCTATAACTTTAGACATTATTTTATTCTTTTCTTAAAAGCGCGGCTTTTCTGATTCAAGCCGGACAATTTTTCAGAAAATATTTTGAATTTATCGTCGGTACAATTAATAAAGTATTCAAGCTTATATTTGACCATTTCTTTCCAAACATTATAAGCTTCTCTCTTTTTGCTTTGCAAGGGAAATTTATCAAAGTGCTCGATGATCCTGGGCAGTTCGCTCTGACGGCAAACCCTAAAATAAACATTTGGCCTGGTATGCCCGCTATTTTTTTTAGGAAGCTGCTCTTTGCGCCAATAAATTTTACCAATACTGCCAAAGTATTTCTGAATTTTATCGAGGATGTCTCTGTTATCTTCTCTTTGAGTAATCGAAAAATACAGCGAAAAAGCATTCCCTGATCTGCTGAATGTAAAAGCCGCCTCCCCATCAGAAAACCCTGTAACAAACCACGGATCTACATCTGAGCTTGAGCCAATCGATCCTTCTGTGACGCCTGTTTTATCTTTCATGTTTCCCCGTGGAACATTGTTCAGCTACGCACAATGTTTCCCCGTAGAACATTTTACCAAACTCATATTTTAAATCAAGCCTTTTTCTTCAAAGCAGTGGCTATAACAGTAGCCCTTACCCTGGCAGGACGCGCGCCTTCCATGCCAAACAATCCCCTGCTCTCTTCTGATAAAACCTTAATTTTAATCTGGCTTTTGGGAACCTTTAAAAGAACTACGGCCTTTTTAACAGCCTCTTCAACAGTTCCTCCCTCAACCTCAACTTCTAATTTGCCTTTGATATTTTCCATTGGAAGAGAAACATTAATAAACTATTGACAGACCAGTACAGGACCAATCCTGAAGACATCTTGTAAAAAAGGACACCAAAGATAACTGGCATAAGCATAGTCATTATCTTTTGCTGCTGCTCCATTTCCGGGGAAGAACTTGCGGGTTTAACGGTGAACTTTTGCTGGAAAAACATAATTACAGCCATTAGAATAGGCAAAATATTAAAATCATTTCCAATAAAAGGTATATTCTGATTAAAAACAAACAATCTATCAGGCTCTGAAAGATCCTTGATCCACAAAAATGAAGCGCCTTTTAAGCTAATAAATCTCATAAGAAGCTGGTAGAGCGCAAAGAATACCGGTATCTGCAAAATCATGGGCAAACATCCTGCAAATGGATTTGCTTTCTCCCGCTTGTACAACTCCATTATTTCTATATTCAATTTTTTAGGATCACTCTTAAATTTAATCTTCAATTCTTCCATTTTTGGAGCAAGGGCCTGCATCTTTTTCATTGAGACCATGCTTTTCAATGAAAGAGGGAAGAGGACAATATAAACAAGGATTGTAACCAATAAAATTGCTAAACCCCAGCTATTACTTATCTTATGGAAAAATCGAAGGAAGATAAGAATAACCTTGGAAATAGGATCAAAGAAACCATAATTGATTATTTGCTCAGTCCCGCGGCTGAAATCTTTAATTTTCTTTTCTTCCTGCGGGCCTAGATAAATTTTATAAACATCTTCAATGCTTGATCCGTCTTTGGGGAGTGGCCTTTGCGGAACTTCCAGGAGAATGGTTACAACCTTGTCCAAAAATTCCATATCTGCTTTATTAACAAACACTTCCGGTACAACTATCGAACAAAAATACCGGTCGCGCAAGCCAATCCACTGAATTCGGCCATCAAAAGAATAATTATTTTTCTGGCCTAAAACAGGCTTTCTAACCACAAGGTCTTTGACAAGAGAGCATATCTCAAAATACCTTTGGTCCATGGGATCTTTTTGCTCTAACGGATTAGCAGATCCTGCAGAAATCACATAACCATTTACATTTGAACCATTTATGTTATAAAAACCAACCGTTAATTCCAAGGAATTATCAGATTTTACACGAAAAACCTTTTTTATTGAAGATCCATCTTCAAATGTATACTCAAAAGAAACTCCCCGGGGGAGTTCAACAGCCTTAAAGATGATATCTGACCACTCTTTAATAATTCCTATATTTTTAAAGGCAAGAGGGAAGTTACGTTCTTTATCAAAACCCTCAGCTAAATAACCGCCGCGTTTTGAAAATTTTAGCTCCAAGCCATCACTATCAATTTTATATAACTCACTATCTGGTATTGTGTTAGGAATACAAATTTCGGGGGAGACAGGCTTTTCCACAGCCTTTTCAGCAGGAGCAGAGGGAGTTGAAACCGCCTTGTCAACTTGTTGGCCAGTAACAGACTCAGAATTATTGAGATAAGCTGTAACATTTTTATTTTCAACAGGATACAGCTTTTTCGCTACCGAGGAATACGCGGCGAGAAACAAAAATGAAATCGTTATGGCCAAAATCAGTCTTTTTTCCATAATTTTATTTTATTTAACAGGGTCAAAGCCGCCCTTGCTAAAAGGATGGCACTTTGCAATCCTTTTAAATCCTAAGAGGCTGCCTTTAAATATGCCGTAAACAACAATTGCTTCGGCGAAGTAGGAAGAGCAGGAAGGCGTAAATCTGCAACATGAGGGCATAAAAGGAGATATAATCCTCTTATAAAATTTTATTAACCCAACAAGCGCCTGTTTCATTCGCCTAAACACTGAGCTTGCGTCTGCCTTTTTGGCGCCTGGCTTTTATTACGTCTCGGCCGCCTTTTGTCTTCATCCGACGACGAAAACCATGCTTGCGCTTGCCTACGATATGTGTTGGTGTCTTTAAATGAAATTTCATAGTTTAGAGATTATAACATAGAGCCTTTTTAAGTCAAGAGATTCCTGCGTCCGTGCAATAAATAAAATTTTCTTGCAATATGAAAAAACGCCCAGTATAATGAGACCCCTAAAGGCGAAATCCGGTTTCTTAAAAATGTTTAAAAACGAACCCGCCTGTGGATAACTTGTGAACTTTGTTAATTAGTCTCTTCCGCTCGACGAAGGATTTCTTTTTTACCGTCGAATTCTCGTATGACACATACTAAAACCCTCTGGGATCAAATCTGTCAGGCGATTCAACCAAAAATAGGCGAAAGCGCTTTTGAGGCGTGGATCAAACCTATCCGACCGAAGTGTGACGAATCAACGCACGCTCTTATTTTAGAAGTCCCTAATGAATTCTTCAAAGACTGGGTCGTCGAACATTACGATCTCCTGATCCGTGATTCTTTGAAAAACTTAAAAACTGACTACACAACGCGTTACCATATCAACAACGCCTTAGACGCGCCCCCAAAACAAAAGGAAAACCGCAGCCCGATAAGAGAGAAGACGCTTGATGGTTTTTTCTTAAACCCCAAATATACTTTCGAAAATTTTGTCGTTGGACCATCCAACCGCTTCACGCATGCCGCCTGTGTCGCCATCGCGGAATCGCCGGCAAAAGCCTACAACCCGCTTTTTATCTACGGGCGGGTGGGACTTGGCAAAACACATCTCATGCAGGCGATATGCCACAAGATCAAAAAAAATAATCCACAAACAAAATTTTATTACACTCCGTCGGAAAAATTCACAAATGAACTCATTGGTGCGATTCAGCACCGATCCACCCAAGCCTTCCGCGACAAATTCCGCCATGTAGACGTTCTTTTGATCGATGACATTCATTTTATCGCCAATAAAGAAGCCACCCAGGAAGAATTTTTTCACACGTTTAATGCGCTCTATGACGCCCATAAACAAATCATCATTTCATCGGACCGCTCACCCAAAGAGATCGCGCATCTGGAAGAACGGCTTGTTTCCAGATTCAGCTGGGGCCTGGTCACGGACATCCAGCCTCCGGACGTTGAAACACGCATAGCGATTTTAAAGAAAAAGGTTGAAAATGAATCCATCAGCATCCCCGATGAGGTTATTTATTTTATCGCTGAGATCATTAAGAGCAATATCCGCGAGCTGGAAGGGGCCCTGGTCAGGGTCATCGCTTATTCACTTCTTCAAGACGAGCCCATCACCGCCGCAACTGCGAAAAATGTACTTAAAGATCTCCTTAAAGAAGCTTCCAGGCAGATTTCCGTAGAAGAAATTCAAAAAAAGGTTGCTGATTATTATAAAATTCAGGTTTCAGACCTAAAAACCAAGAAAAGGATTAAAAATGTGGTTTTGCCACGCCAAATCGCCATGTTTTTAGTGCGCGAACTGACAAGCCTGTCTTTACCGGAGATCGGCCAGCAGTTTGGAGGCAAAGACCATACAACTGTTTTACATTCTTATAAAAAAATCAAGCAGGATAGTCTCAATCAGCAAAATTTAAAGAACATTATTGAAGAGATCAAGCTTAACCTTCAACAGTGATTAGATTTTGATACACATGTTTTCAACATTTTTTTTTGACATTACTTTATAATTATTCTAAACTTATAGAGTTTTCAACAGAATCCAAACCCATTACAACTACTACTGTTTATCTTTTAAATCATTAGTACTTAGGAGGAACTCAATGAAGATTAAAGTGAATAAAGGGGAGCTGCTTAAAGGAGTCCAGATTGTAGGAAACATCATAACCCCAAAAAATATGTTGCCTATTCTTTCCAATATTTTATTTGAAACCACAAAGAATAAATTAAGGTTAACTACTACAGATTTAGACATAGGAATCTCCGTAACCATTGATGCCGAAGTACTTGAAGTAGGAGCAATTACTATTCCAACTAAAAGACTTAGTGATGTCATTAAAGAATTGCCAGAAGGTAGTGTTGGAATTAACACCAAAAAAAATAATATTGTGGATATTCAGTTAGGAACCTGTGAATTCAAGTTGATGGGCTTGCCTAAAGAAGAATTCCCAAAACTTCCTGAGTTTAAAGATAAAGAGGTTATTACTTTAGAGCAGCAAGTTTTAAAAACAATGCTCCAGTTAACCTCTTTTGCTATTTCTCATGAAGAAACAAGGTATGTTTTAAATGGTTTATTGTTTGAGCTTAAAAGCGGGTCAACAGAATCCGGAGCCGAAACAAGTGTCAAACTTGTGGGTACAGATGGCCGAAGATTGGCCGTGGTTGAGAAAAAATTAAAAACAAAAACACATAAAGACGTTAAAATCATTCTTCCTTATAAGACTGTGCAGGAATTATTGCGCAATTTAAAAGAAGAAGGAGATGTCTTTTTGGTTATCGGCAATAATCAGGCTTTTTTTGAAATGGACGGCGTGGTGATTATTTCACGCCTTATTGAAGGAGATTTTCCTGATTACCAAAAAGTCATTCCTCATGCGTCAGCGACTAAGATACGGTTGAATAAAGAGGATTTTGTACTTGTTTTACGCCGGGCGAACTTGTTTACAACGCCTGATTTTCAGGCGGTTCGGTTCGAACTATTTAAAAATAAGCTTGTTGTTTCCAAGTCAACGCCGGACGTGGGAGAATTCAGGGAAGAGATCGCAATAGAGTATTCCGGCAAAGAGTTGGTGATCGGGTTTAACCCGGGTTATTTGCTGGACATGCTGAAATATTGGCGCGAAGACGAGGTCTTGTTGGAATTGTTTGATACTGAAAAACCGGGTGTTGTGCGCACAGCTGATTATACCTATATCGTTCAACCCATGAGATTGGCGTAAAAAACGTGGGGAAGTTTTATTTTTTTAATTTTTCGCACAGGGTTGTCTAGTGTGTTCTTTTGTCAGCGTAAAAAATCCAGCATGGAAAAGATCAGAGATGTTTTAAAAAGCGTCCTGCATGACATAGAAAAGAAACAAAAGACCAAAGGTTTGGATAAGGTCTTGGGTGTCTGGATGAAAGCGGTGGGGGCAAGTGTTTACCCGCATACAAAAATTGTCCATTTGACAAAAGATCGAATTCGGGTTAATGTAGATAATTCAGCAAGGCTCTATGAATTGAATTTAAAGAAAAAAGCCCTGTTGAAGGAGTTGTCAAAGGGCTGTGGCATCAAAGAAATTGTCTTACGATTGGGCGGTGTTTGAAGCGAGAGGGGCAAAAAAAGATATGCCAGACGTTAAAAAATATGATGCAACAACAATCCAGGTTTTAGAAGGCGCGGAAGCTGTGCGTATGCGTCCGGCCATGTATATTGGAGATACGACGAGCCGCGGGCTGCACCATTTGGTGTATGAAGTTGTCGATAATTCCGTCGATGAAGCCCTTGCCGGGTATTGCAAGCATATCGCTGTCGAGATTCATCAGAACATGAGCGTCAGCGTTGCCGATGACGGCCGCGGTATTCCTGTAGATATCCATAAGACAGAAAAAAAACCGGCTGTGGAAGTGGCTTTGACCACGCTTCATGCCGGTGGTAAGTTTGATCATCGTGCGTATAAGGTTTCCGGAGGGTTGCATGGTGTGGGCGTCAGTGTTGTTAATGCGCTTTCGGAATGGCTTGAAGTTGAAATTAAAAGAGACGAAAAGATTTATCATCAGCGCTACGAAAAAGGCAAAACCGTTTCCAAGCTGACCGTGATCGGCAAGTCTAAGTCGACCGGCACCAAGGTTACGTTTAAGCCGGATAAGGCGATTTTTAAATCCATCGAGATGTCTTATGATATCCTGGCCAACCGTTTGAGAGAGCTCGCGTTTTTAAATAAGGGCCTTTCGATCAAATTAACGGATGAGCGGTCGGATAAAGAAGGGTTGTTTTGTTTTAACGGCGGCATCATTTCGTTTGTCGAGCATCTCAATAAAAATAAAAATCCTTTGCATAATAAGGTTCTCTACGTCGAGAAAACAGCCGACGATATGGTGCTTGAACTCGGCATGCAGTATAACGACAGTTATTCGGAAAATATTTTTTCTTTCGCCAATAATATCAATACCATCGAAGGCGGAACACATCTGACGGGTTTCAAGTCAGCGTTAACGCGCGCCATCAACCAATACGCCAAAGGAAAAAATCTTCTCAAAGATTCAAGCGCTTCGATTTCCGGGGAGGATGTGCGTGAAGGTCTGACCGCTGTTGTCAGCCTCAAGATCCCTAACCCGCAGTTTGAAGGACAGACAAAAACAAAATTAGGCAATTCAGAGGCCGATGGTTTTGTGGCTTCACAGGCTTTTGAGTTTTTAACAACATTTTTTGAAGAAAATCCTTCGGTCGCTAACAAGATTGTTGATAAAGCGGTTTTGGCCGCTCGCGCCCGTGAAGCGGCGCGCAAGGCCCGCGAATTAACCAGGCGCAAAGGTGCCCTTGAAGGCCTTTCTCTGCCTGGCAAGCTCGCGGATTGTTCTGAAACAGACGCGTCTATGTGCGAAATATATATGGTAGAAGGCGACAGCGCAGGTGGTTCAGCCAAGCAGGGCCGCGATCGGCGTTTTCAGGCCATCCTCCCTTTAAAAGGCAAGATCTTAAACGTTGAAAAATCCAGGCTGGATAAGATTTTGAGCAACGATGAAATCCGGACTATCATTACAGCGCTTGGCACCAGTGTTGGCGAAGAATTCAACTTAGAAAAGCTCAGATATCATAAAATTATCATCATGTGCGATGCTGACGTTGACGGATCTCATATACGGACCCTTATTTTGACGCTATTCTTACGGCAATTCCCAAAACTCATAGAAGAAGGGCATGTTTATATCGCCCAGCCCCCACTTTACAAGATAAAAAGAGGCACCAGGGAAGAGTATATCCAAACTGAAGATCAGATGAACAGTTTGTTGTTAGATATTGGCAGGGAAGGACTTAAGTTTACGATTTTAACGGAGAAAAAGACGCTCAACGATCCTCAGTTTAAAGAAATCCTTGAGCTTTTGGTACAATTCGAAAGATTTAACATACTTTTAGATAAAAAGGGAGTAAGTTTAAAGAATTTGATAGAAAATAGACATAAGAGTTCCAAAAAACTGCCTATTTATGTGGCTAAAGTGGAGCACGAAACCAATTATTTGTTTTCAGATGCTGAATTAGCTAAGTTGTCCGCAACAGCCAAGGGCGAAAAGGAAGAATTTGATCACGTAGAGATTTACGATACAGAGGAAATGGAAAAGGTGATCTCAAAGATAGAAAAATTGGGCATTCCCATTGAGACGTATTTTGCCGAAAACGTCGCAAAAAAGGGGACAGAGGTAGGAGTTGCAAAAAAGAAAATGTCTTCGGAAGAGAAAAAGCTCAAGGCTCGCTTTAAGCTGATCAATGAAGAAGACCATGATTTCTTTGCTTTGCGTGATGTTTTGGAATATGTTAAAAATACGGCGCGCAAGGGCATGTCGATCCAGAGGTATAAAGGTTTAGGTGAAATGAACCCTCAGCAGTTGTGGGAAACAACCATGGATCCTGAGCGCAGAACGCTTTTGAAGGTCGTGCTTGAAGATGCCATTGAAGCGGATGAGATCTTTACAATCCTTATGGGCGATCAGGTTGATCCACGCAGGCAGTTTATTGAAGAAAATGCGCATTTGGTGCGCAATCTTGATATTTAAGGAAGTGTATAAGGTGGGCTTATGAAGGAGGATCTGATGGAGAAAACCGCAAACACGAGTATTCGTATTGTCGGGATTTTGCGTGAAGCCTTTAAGGCTTACGTCAGAAAGTTTATTCCAATCCTGGCCTTTAGTGCTTTAAACATTTTTTTATTCAGAATCCTTCAGCTGGTGCGTCCGTTAAATAGCGCCGAGACTTTTACGCTGCTTCAGGCTTTCTTTTCGGCTCTGTTTTTTTGCGCGTGGCTGGTGGTGATTGGCGTGGGGGCTTTTTTAAATATCCTGATGATAAATTATATAAGAGCACAGGAAAAAAATATTTCGTTTGCAGAGGCATTTGACGACGCACGCACGCGGGTTATTCCTTATCTGAAGGCGTGGTGTCTTCAGGTAGTGGTTATCCTGGCGTATCTGGTGCCGGCTTTTATCGTTCAGACATTCGGCCGTTATATTTATTTGTCGCAGCAGTCCGCGGTTTCTCCACACATACGCATGGCGGTCCTTTTGGTCACCAGTACGGTCTTTGTTACATTGTTGATCGCGGCTTTTTGGTATTACTTCTTTTTTTCACTCAGTCCCCTTGTTAATGCGTTTGAGAACGTTGGCGCCCGGCAGGCTTTGCGGGAAAGCCGCATGCGCGTTAAAGGGAACGCCCTGCGTTATCTGGGAGTTTTTTTGATTATTGTTTTAGCCTATTTTTTAATCGGGCTGGCGGCGTTGATGATCGTCAGTTTTTTTACTCAAAATCCTTTTATTCTTCGCAAAGTTGATCCTTTGTTGATGATGTTTTTTATCCCTTTTGGGATTTCGGCCTGGTGGATGAGCTATCAAAGGCTTACAGAAATATCAAAAGACCGGCATGTTTAATTGTATTTGACTCATATTTTAAACTATATGTTTGGAGAATTGCATGTACGCGCAAAATGAAAAAATAGTCCCGGTTTATATTGAAGAAGAAATGAAGAGTTCGTATCTTTCTTACGCGATGAGCGTTATTGTCGGTCGCGCTCTTCCGGATGTCAAAGACGGCCTCAAACCCGTGCACCGCAGGATCCTTTTCGCGATGCACGAGCTTAATTTAGATCACTCTAAACCGTATAAAAAATCAGCTCGTATCGTCGGTGAAGTCTTAGGTAAATATCATCCTCACGGCGACACCGCAGTTTATGAAACTCTTGTGAGGCTTGTTCAGGATTTTTCGCTTCGCTATCCTTTGGCCGAAGGCCAGGGAAACTTTGGTTCTGTGGATGGTGATGCCGCAGCAGCCATGCGTTATACAGAAGCGCGTCTGGCTGCGATTTCTAACGAGATGCTGGCAGATATCGATAAAGATACAGTTGATTTTGTTCCTAATTTTGATGCGTCTTTGCAAGAACCCATTCTTTTGCCTTCCGCGCTTCCCAATCTTTTGGTTAATGGATCCAGCGGTATTGCGGTTGGCATGGCAACCAATATCCCCCCGCATAATTTGGTAGAAGTCGTTGACGGTATCGCGTACTTAATCGATCATCCCGACGCCGAGATCAAGGAATTGATGAAGTTCGTCAAGGGGCCTGATTTTCCGACGGGTGGGATCATTTGCGGACGCGGCGGCATCAAGGACGCCTTTGAAAGCGGACGGGGGAAGATAACGCTTCGCGCCCGTGTTTCCATAGAGCGCCAGAAAAGCGGCAAAGACAATATTTTGATCACAGAAATTCCTTATCAGGTTAACAAGACCACTTTAATTGAAACCATCGCTGACCTGGTTCAGGAAAAGAAGATTGAAGGGATCAGCGACCTGCGCGATGAATCTGATAAAGACGGCATGCGCATTGTCATTGAGCTTAAGCGCGACACCGAACCCCAGATCATTCTCAATCAGCTTTATAAGCACACGCAGATGGAAACAACGTTCGGCATCATAACGCTCGCCTTAGTTGACGGGCGCCCAAGGGTTTTAAACCTTAAGCAGGTTATGCGTTGTTATGTGGATCACCGCAAGGTGATTGTCCGCCGCCGGACCCAGTTTGAACTCGACCGGGCTTTAAAACGTGCCCATATCCTGGAAGGCTTGAAGATCGCCCTAAAGTATTTAGATAAAATTATTAAGACGATACGTGAATCCAAGAATACGCCTGAAGCGAAAAAGGCGTTGATGAAAAATTTTGAACTCTCGGATATTCAGGCCCAGGCAATACTTGAAATGCAATTGCAGCGCCTGACAGCCCTGGAGCGGGATAAAATTGAAAGCGAATATCTTGAACTTTTGAAACAGATCGAGAAATACCGGGCGATCCTGGCGTCGGAAAAAATGGTCGAAGAGATCATCAAGGAAGAACTGGCCGCTTTAAAAAAGAAATACGGCGATGAACGCCGCACAGAAATTATCGGTGAAGTGGAAGATATCGAACTTGAAGATTTGATCGCCGAGGAAGACATGGTGATTACGATCTCTCATGAGGGCTATATCAAGCGTTTGGCCATGAGCGCTTACCGCAAGCAAAAACGCGGAGGTAAGGGCGTTTCTGCCATGGAGACGCGCGAGGAAGATTTTGTCGAGCATCTTTTTATCGCCTCCACCAAAGATTATCTTCTTGTGTTTACGGACCAGGGGCGGCTGCATTGGATCAAGGTTTATGAAATCCCGCAGGCATCGCGCCAGTCCAAGGGCAAAGCCATTATTAACATTTTGCAGTTAGCGGCTAAAGAGAAGATCGCGGCGGTCTTGCCGGTCAAGGAATTCTCCGATGATAAATCCATTGTTTTGTGCTCAAGACAAGGGGTGATAAAGAAGACCATTCTTTCCGCATTCGCCAATCCCCGCAAAGGCGGCATTGTCGCCATGGGGTTGGATAAGGATGACGGTGTGATGGGGGCAAAGCTTACGGACAGCAACCAGGATATTCTATTGGCGACATCCCAGGGCAAAGCCATCCGTTTTCAAGAAAAGCAAATTCGAGAAATGGGTCGTCAGGCCAAAGGGGTTCGGGGTGTTTCTCTGGCGAAAAAAGACGAAGTTATCGGCATGGAGATTGTTTCGAGCGAATTGGCTAAGACAGGGGCAACTATTTTAACCGTTACGTCTTCGGGTTTTGCCAAGCGCACGGTGATTGATGAATACCGTATTCAGTCGCGCGGCGGTAAAGGCATTATTAATGTAAAAGTAACAGCGAAAAACGGCGCAGCCGTAGCCTTGAATTGTGTTTTACCTGACGACGAGTTAATGACTATAACGCAACAGGGGATGATGGTGCGTTGTCCCGTGAAAGATATCCGTGAAACAGGACGTAATGCCGTAGGCGTGCGTTTGATTTCTTTAGATAAAGGCGATGTTGTTACATCTGTCGCTAAAATTGTTGCAAAAGAAGAAGAATAGGTCAGTCGATAGACTATAGTTAAAATCATTTTGAAATAATTTTGTTATTTGAGTTTCTTGATAAATTATTATTTTAATGTCCTTTTGTCTATAGACCATGGACTATTGACTATAGACTTATTCGGCCCCATCGTCCCAGCCTCTCTGGAATCATAGAATTGAATGAGGCGAGGTCTCGCCTTAACCTTTGGTTAAGGCGGATAGCCTGTTCGGAAAATGCGATCACTAGTTATAGATTAATCGGTATTCGGCCCCATCGTCTAGCCTGGCCTAGGACGTCAGCTTCTCAAGCTGTAGACACCGGTTCAAATCCGGTTGGGGCTACCAGAATTCCAGGCCTCAGTCCGTAGCCAATCCTTTCGGTTCCCCCGCCAGATAAACACAGCGTCGATTTCTTCGAAACCTCCTTGTATCTGTCGGGATCAATTCGGCCAAACAGCTTATGTTCACTCATTGTATTCGTTCCATAAGTTGTGGCCTCATTGTAAATCCGGTTGGGGCTACCAGAATTCCTCCTCGGTATATCTTGAAGCAAATATCCCACAAAACGTTGAGTTAATTCGCCCTTGTTCGCTCTGCTCACAAGGACTTCGCTATATGCGCCACAAGGCGCATAATAGTGTGCTTGGTTGGGGCTACCAGAATTCCAGGCCTCAGTCCGTAGCCAATCCTTTCGGTTCTTACGAATATTTTTTGCTCTTCCTTGTTCTGCGCGTTAGTGCTCTCTAAATTATCTATAATCAAAATACCGACGAAACGGTTTAAAAAAACACCATGGATTAGAAAAACTGTGGTAAAATATTTAAAATTTAGGATAGCGCCCGTTTTTTGGTACAAAAAATTAAGGAATAAAAAAAGGAGCAAAAGATGGAGATAACACAAAGCGGAGACATTGCGCTGGTTTTGGTTGATGCCAAGTTTGATACTTCGACATCCGGCGAAATAGGGCAGAAGCTTATTGATCTCATTGATAGCGGTTCTAAAAAGATGCTGGTTGATTTTTCAAAGACGGAATATATATCCAGCGCCGGATTAAGAGTGATGCTTGTTGTTGCCAAAAGGCTGCAGCAGGGCGGAGGCAAAATGACGCTTGCCTGCATGAAGCCGTTTGTGTTTGATGTTTTTAAAATGTCCGGATTTGACCGGATATTCGATATCTGCGACACAAAAGAAAAGGCTTTGGCAAACCTGGTTTGAAGGTAGCTGGAGGATTTTCCTTGAAGAATAAATTTCTGCTTTTTGTTTCCCTGCCCGTTTTTCTTGCGGCTTCTCTTTCATTTGCGCAAAACACTTCTCTTCAAAAAGTATCTTTTCTGCCTCATTGGGTGCCTCAGGCACAATTTGCCGGTTATTATGTCGCATACGAAAAAGGCATCTACAGAAAATACGGGCTGGATGTTACTATTGTGCCGGGCGGACCGGATGTCCAAGTGGAGCGCATGTTAAAAGAGGGTACGGTTGATTTTGCTTCTATGTGGCTGGCCAGTGCTATTAAAGAAAATGAAGGCACGCCTAAGTTGGTGAATATCGCGCAGGTCACCCCCAAATCAGCGTTAATGCTTATTGCCAAAAAGTCGAGCGGGATCAAGACGCCTCAGGATATCAACAATAAAAAAGTGGGCCTGTGGGAAGGGATATTTAAAATACAGCCTCTGGCTTTTTTCAAAAAATATAACCTGGAGGTAAAAATTGTCCCGCAGTCTTATTCAATAAATCTGTTTCTGCGGGACGGCGTGGATGTTGCATCAGTGATGTGGTACAACGAATACCACGCCATCCTCAATGCCGGTTATGAATCCGACGAGCTGAACACATTTTTCTATTCTGATTATGGGTTAAATTTGCCCGAAGATGGTGTTTATGTCCTAAAGGATTTCTTTGAAAAAAACCCGCAGCTCTGCCGCGCTTTTGTGAAAGCGTCGCTTGAAGGCTGGCTTTACGCTTTCAAGCACCCTGAGGAGGCTGTTGATATTATCCTTAAATACATGAAAGCAGCTCATATTCCGGCAAACCGGGATCATCAGAATTGGATGCTCGCAAGGATGAAAGATTTGATGATGGATGAACGTTCGGGAGAGCCTGCCTGGAGATTATCGGAAAGCGATTATGGTGCTGTTACAAATCTTCTTAAAGAAAGCGGCCTGGTGACTTCCGTTTCCGACTATAAGGATTTTTATAAAGATTGCCTTTAGCATGAAGAAATATACAAGCATCGCCTTTAAACTTACCTTTTATATTCTCTTGAGCTGTTCTGTCCTGTTTCTTGGTATATTCTGGTACAACTATTTGTTTTCCAAAAAAATCATCACGCAAAAAATAGAAGATGACGCGAAGCATCTGACATACGCTACGGTGAACGCCATCGATTCGGTGCTGTTAAGGATTGAAAAAATCCCCAAAGGGGTCGCCTCATTTCTTGAAAATGACCCTTTTGATAAAGACGAGATCCTGCACATGATCTATGGAGCGGTTAGGGACAATCCGGAAATTTACAGCATGACGGTTGCGTTTGAGCCTTACGCGTTTGACAAAGACCTTCTGTATTTCGCCCCTTATTGTTCCCGCAAGAAAGAAAAGCTGGAATTAGAGTATCAGGGGAGCGCATCGTACAGGTATTTTAATTTGGATTGGTATCAGATCCCCAAAGAGCTTGAGGTCCCGGTCTGGAGCGAACCTTATTTTGACGAAATTCTTATGGCGACATATTCGTTTCCGTTTTACACTAATTTCCACCTGTCCAC